>Ga0105048_10018089_pt1 | contig 10854 bp, 10 predicted proteins | sample MAT05_FD_78382 | JGI IMG/M metagenome (GOLD analysis project Ga0105048, IMG submission 78382) | Freshwater microbial communities from Lake Fryxell liftoff mats and glacier meltwater in Antarctica - MAT-05 | ecosystem: Environmental > Aquatic > Freshwater > Ice > Liftoff microbial mat | place...
ATGGATAATGTGTTCATCGAACGGCTCTGGCGCAGCCTTAAGTATGAGGAGATTTATCTGCGGGAATACAGAACGCTGGTGGAGCTTGAGCCGGGACTGCAACGCTGGTTTGAACGCTACAACGCTTGGCGTCCACATCAGGCCCTGGGCAATCGCACGCCTGCGCAGGTGCATGCGCAAAATGGCGGGGCAGCAAACCACCGTTCATTCCAAAAGCCGCATGAAAACACCCCCTGTCGCGGCCGATTTTGGTTCTTCCACTCCGGGTCGGAAACGCTTTTCCGCTACGCTCCAAAGCGTTTACTCCCCTCTGTTCCAGAATCAAAATCGGGGCCCTTTATATTAAATCATTGCTCCAGTAACTCACTTACCCTAACCTGAAACAAACTCCCCCTTACCATAGCTTAATTTAGCTCTCTTTTGGCCGAAGGATGGGGTACACCTCACTACCTCCGTCAGCACACTCGTTCTACCCTCCACCGCTCGGGTAATACCACTTCGTTATAGAGAATGGCGCATTAGCTTTTTTCTCCAGCGATTACTTGATCCCAGAGCCAGCCGCGACCAATCAGAGAGAAGGCTCGGCTTTGGTCGGCCCAGAAGGCCTCAATCCAGGTTTGAACGAAGCCGCTAAGGCGGCGTTGAAGCTGGGAGTGGTGAGTGGCACTGGGTGAGATTTGAAAAGAAGGTGGTGACGGTTTGGAAGAGAAGATGGGGTCTATGAATAACACCAATTCTCCATTGAGAATGGAACGTTGCTCTAAGCCCCAACGGGCCCGTTGGGGCTCAAAGCAGAGCATGAAAACGTCGCTACTACGATGCTTCGGTCTCAATCACGGATTGGTATAAAACCTCATCAACCAAACCGACACCACAACCCAACCAACACAACACCAAAGGCAAAGCCAAGCCTGTATTGCCTGTGCCTGAGTATGATTCGCTGAGACGCTATGAGGAACACCTGCGGCTGCGAGGAAAGGAGGAGCGTACGCGAGAGGAGTATCTGCGTTATGCGCGTAAAGTAGGAGAGCTTGCGCGGGTGGATCCGGCAACGCTGTGCGAGGAACGCATCCGTGGGTATTTCCTCTACCTCGAAGAGAAGCGTCAGTATGCGGGCAAGTCATTGCTGCTTGCAGTGGCGGCGTTACGCTTCTTTTACAACGACTTCCTGCAACGCGGCTGGAAGGTATTTTCGCTGGTGAAGGTACCGCGATCCAAAACGCTGCCGGAGGTGGTTTCGCGAGAGGAGTTGGCTCGGCTCTTGGGAAGCGTGCGGGAGCCGCGTTACCGGATGCTCTTTCAACTCATCTACGGTTGCGGGTTGCGGGTGGGCGAAGCGGTGAAGCGGTGAAGCTGGAGGTGGGCGACATCAAGCGCAGTGATCACCGGCTGCACATCCGTCAGAGCAAGGGGAACAAGGATCGGTATATGCCGCTACCGGATGCGTTGCTGGAACGGCTGGAAGTCTTTTGGCTCAAGCTGCAATTTTTATTCATCGAGGCGAGGGGGGCGGAAGCGGGCTTTCAATCAGTCGGAAGCATTGATCACAGCGGGATCGGAGTCCCGCTGGCCGCACAGGATTCAATCCCGTGCTCCATCACTGCTGACCTCAACTAATCACACATTTATTTATTCACACCCGGTGTCAGGAACCACCGAGATCCTTAGAAGTTCTCGATAAAGTAAGGTAAGCCTTCACAAATCCAGTTACGAAAGTTATTAAATCTAAAACATCCTAGTCCATGTCCAATCCGCAGAAGTCATCTGGATCGAACTCTCCATTCAAACCCGCCGCAATGCGCGCCATACTGGAGCGTGCTCTTATTCTTGACGGTGCGGCCTCCGGTAAACGTAGTAAAGAACAGCAGGCACAGGAAATCGTGTATCAGGCGATGGAAGCATCCACCTGGGATCAGAAGATGTTTTTAGTGAATCAGGCACTGGATATTGATAAGGAGAACGTGGACGCGCTGCTGATGTTGGCGAATGCGGCTGCCCTCAATAGGGATGAGCGGATCGAAGTATTTCGCAACATTGTTAAAACCGGAGAGAAGCGGCTGAAAAAGAAAGCCTTCAAGGAACTGGTTCCACATTTTTGGGGCTTCATCGAAACGCGACCATACATGCGGGCTCGGCTTTGTCTCGCCGAGGAACTGCGAACGGCGGGACACCTGGAAGAAGCCGTCGTGGAATTTGAGGGAATGCTAATTTTAAACGAAAATGACAACCAGGGTGTGCGCTATCTGCTTCTGCCCTGTTTGCTGGCTCTTGGACGGCTGGATGTGGCGCAGGCTTTGATGAACCGATTCAAGGATGAATGCGACTGGAGCGTGGTTTTTGCCTGGTGCGCGGTGCTTTTGCGGCATCTTTCCGGGGACGCATCCACCAAGGAGCTGTCCGCAGCGCGGAAAAAGAATGGTCATATGGAGGCATATTTGAAGGGACACCGCAAAGTCGCGAAGAATCTACCTGATAGCTACAGCCTCGGCAGCAAAGAGGAGGCTCTGTGCTACGCCGAGCCGTTGCTCGTGGCGTGGACCCGATACCCAAGAGCGAAGGCGTGGCTGATCAGTCAGCCGAAATCCGCTTCATGAGCAAGGCGAAGAAAATCCAGATTCTGGCTCGCAGTCGTTGAAGCAGATGTTCATTCAGTGCTCGCGTAAAGTCGCTGGCCGGGACGAGGTGCGGACGCGTCCTCTTTGTTCCGAAAGCGAATACTACTTATTGGCGAAACATTAAAACCGACATGCTTGCAATCAGTAGGAAGCTTCGATAACAGCGGGATCGGAGTCCCACTGGCCGCACAGGATTCAATCATGCAATCCCGTGTTCCATCACTGCTGATGCCAACTTACCACCACTTACAATCATACGATGTTGTTGTTTTTTTCATAGGATTTGGAGAGGGTGACACGGGGTTTTAAAATGGATAAACTGAATCAGGCGGGATGTGTTGAGATCAGGTGCGCCTATGACTTTCAAACAGATCGGGTCCGAGATCAGGAATGGGTTTGGGAGGTTTTACCTTGGCTGCTTCCGCCTTTTTAGGGCGGCGTTTCTTCTCTTCTATTTTTGCGGCTTTTGCGGCGAGGGCGGCAATCTCACGTTCCGCCTTCTCAAATGCGGATTTCAGGTAGGCGAGTTCGCATTGCAGGGCAAAATGCCGCTTTTTTTCGAGAGGAGCGAGATCGGTGGCTTTTTGGGCAAATTTCCATGCAGGATGTTTGCGTGCAGTGGTGAGCTGCTTTTTCAAGCCTTTCAACGCCGCCTCCATGTCCTTTCTCATGCGGCGAATCACGGAAAGCGGAAGATTGTTGGCCTGCTTTGTAATGCTGATATGGACGCGCCCGGACAACGCCTCCAGTGCCTCCAGATCTTTCCGGTGATAGGCGTTCTGGACTTGCAGCCAGAGTTCATACTCTCTGGGAGTCAGCTCGGCTTTACGATGATCCGGGTGTAATGCACGCACCAGACTGCGATAGATTTCCTTGAGTAATTCTGACCTGCGATCCACAGGGCGCTGGGAAGCTGTATCGTGGGCAGGGATTTTTCCTTTGGGTTTATTTGCACGCCTGCCAGTTCCTTTATTCCGAAGATCATCCAGCCACTCTTCAAATGGCTGTAATCTGGTTCCCATGAGGAGATGGGACATTTGGGCTATTTTTGCGTAATCCTCGCGAAATGAGCGTTTATCAAAATCCGACATCGCGTCGTATTCTTCCGCGTTGAATCCTGGTGGCGGCTTAAGTGCAGGCCCCTTGTTTTTTCCAGATTCCCCATAGCTCCCAAAAAATGGGTCGGCATCTTCTCCTGAATCTTCGTCGTATTTATTCTGACTAGGATCTTCTCCGGGTGGCATTTCTTCCGGTGGGGAAGTCACCCGACGGTATGCCTCTGCGCGACTGCAACCCGCGAAGTAATATTCATCTTCAACCTCATTTAAAATGGCGTTTTTTTGCTGGAGCAATCCTGTCAGGTTGCGGATTTCTGTGAGCAAAGCTCCGAAGCAACTGGCATCCCAGCGTTCGTAGGCGGGTTTATCACCTTGTTCAAAAGTCTCCAGTTGCACACGCGCCGACTCCACGTTTTTTTCTTTTTTATGATATTCATGCAGCAGTTGTTTCCGCAGAGGGGTTTCGTCGATCACGACTAATGCCCATGACTGCACATACATTTTCGTTTTCCTGGGTGGTGTTTGTTTCTTCGGAGGCATTTAGTGGAAGCTCATAGCGAAAAATAAACGCGTGGGCCAGAAAGTGTTTTCCAATGAGTGTTTTTTTTGTTTTCCCGTAAAATGAATCCATGTTCGATCACGCTCATTTACAAAATCCGGTATTCTAGTTACTGAACCCGGCACAACATCCGCTTATCCCCCTTTTCGTCATGCCTAGTATTAATGCTGAAATTACCCCCCGCACTTACAGACCCTATTCGACCGGTGATCCAGAGATCGATGCGCGCATCAAGCAACTGGTAGCGGATGCCGGAGGGGACAAGCCGCCGGAACTGATAGAGGAGCTGATCATGACGGCAATGAAGATGGTGAAGGACGGAACTTCGGTGGCGGATTTAAAGTTGTTTAACCGGACTTTGAAAGAAATGCGATATTCGTCGCGTGTGTTTACGCCATACCGGGATCGGCGGAAAGTGGTGGTGTTTGGCAGCGCGAGGACTCCTGAGGACGCGGCGGAGTTCAAGGCGGCAGAGGATTTTGGCCGGAGGATGCGTGAAAAGGGATACATGATCGTGACTGGTGGAGGAGACGGAATCATGGGCGCGGCTCAGCGAGGGGCCGGGCGCGAGCACAGCTTCGGATTGAATATCCGGCTGCCGTTTGAGCAGGGGGCAAATCAGACGATCCAAGGCGACAGCAAGCTGATTAATTTTAACTACTTCTTCACCCGTAAGCTGAGTTTTCTCAAAGAGACGCATGCGATTGCATTGTTTCCTGGTGGGTTTGGAACCATGGATGAGGGATTCGAGGCGCTGACACTGATTCAGACGGGCAAGGCGCGTATCCTGCCTATTGTATTGGTGGACAAGGAGGGCGGGACCTACTGGAGCACCTGGCTGGAATTTCTAAAGAATCATCTCTTGAAGCTGAATTTGATTTCGGTAGATGACTTCAATCTTTTTCATAACTGCTCGAATGTGGATTGCGCGATGGAGACGATTGAGCGCTTTTACAAAAACTTTCACAGTTATCGCTGGGTGGGACCCAAATTGGTGATGCGCCTACTTCAGCCACTGTCGCAGAAGAAGATCGAAGAAATGGACACCAAATTTTCTGATCTGCTTTCGACGGGTAAATTTGAGCAGGCGACTGCGTTGCCTGAGGAAAGCACGGAACCAGAGCACGCGCATTTACCGCGTCTTGTCTTCACGCCGCACCGCCGTAATTTTGGTCGCCTGCGACTGGTGATTGATTCAGTGAACGGCTTGTAAACCGTTTTTTACCAGGGAGGATTTGGAGGGTTTTCTTTATGGAAATCCTCGATGACGTCGGCGAGCATGGTGAATCGATCTATGCCGCCAACTTTATCCTCCACACCCTCGATGCGGAGCATATCACGCACGGAGGAGCGTGCTTCCACAAGTCGTAGCGTGATTCCGCGCTTCTTCAGTTCGGCCTGCAGGCTCAGAAACATGTGAGCGCCTGCCATATCGATATTGGGCGAAGTGGAAAGATCACAAATGACGAGACGGATTTCATCGTGAGTGGAATTCAATCGGGCGATTACACTGTCTAGGATGTGTTCGACGTTGAAGTAGAGAATTACCGCCTCGACCCGGAAGGCAAGCAGGCCCGGGGTGGGTTCGTTGTTGGCGTGGCGGGAGACATCGGAATAACGGCGGGCGCCGGGGATGCGTCCGAGAAATGCGACGTGCGGGGTGGAGGCACGGCGCAGGAGACGAACCAATGAAATGACAGCACCGATCAATACGCCGTCGAGCAAACCTGCCCATAAGACTCCGAGGAGTGCTGCCATTGCGACGATGAATTCCCCGCTATGCACTTTTCTGAGCCGCAAGAGTTCTTTGACTTTGAATAGGCTGGAAATCGCCACGATGACGATTGCTGCGAGTACGGGCTGCGGGAGGTTGTAGAGAAGATTAGAAAAGAAAAGTGCAACGATCAAAAGGATACCCGCTGCGATCAGTCCTGAGAGTGGTGTCCGCGCTCCTGCGCTTTCATTAACGAGCGATTGGGACATGCCGCCGCTCACGGGATACCCCTGGCCCAATCCGGCTGCAAGGTTGGACCCTGCCAATGCGAGAAACTCCTGGTTGCCGTCAAGGCGGTAACCGTGCTTGTCCGCAAACATGCGTCCGATGGCTGCTGTCTCGACGGCACCCAGGAGAAAGCAGGCCAGAGCTAGTGGGAGCAGATCTCTGTAATCCTCCCAACGCAGTGCAGGAAGACCGAATGATGGCAGACCTCTAGGAACATGACCGAGCAGTTTAATTCCGTGTGTTTCATAATTCACAAAGGACGCGAGGGCGATGGAGCCGACTACAACGAAGAGGGCGACTGGCTTGTTGGGGAGAAATCGCTTTCCAAGCAACAGGGCAAGGAGTGTTGCAAAACCAAGCGTGATGGATGCCGGATTCGTCTCGCGAATATGGAGAATAAAATCGCACGCTCTCACCCAGAAATCTCCATGCATGCTTTTCATGCCACAGAGTTTTGGTAGCTGGGTGCTGGCCAGATGGAGGGCGACGCCAGCTTTGAAGCCAAGCATTACCGTCTCCGATATAAAATTCACGATGGCACCGGCGCGGACAGCCCACGCGATGAAGGCAATGGCGGCGGTGAGTAATGCCGTAAAAGCAGCCATCGCTCCGAAGCGGGCTGGATCTCCTCCAGAGAGGGCGCCAAGCGTGGAACCGATGAGAAGCGATATGGCAGAGGTGACCGTGACTGATGTCTGTCTCGAACTACAAAAAACCCAGAATACCAGCCCGGAAAAAAGGCAGGCGTAAAGTCCGGCCTCAGGGGGAAGCCCAGCTAGGGATGCGTCGCCGAGTGCTGCGGGTAAAAGATAGGCGGCGAGAGTTACGCCTGCTGCAAGGTCAGCCCGCAGCCACGCGGGCTTGTAGCTTTTCAGCCAACGGACTACCGGGAAGATTCCTTTCCAGCGTTCAGGTGATGGTTGAATGGCGACCTTTTTTGGGTGAGTGTTGTTCACTGGCTGTCTGGAAAGGTCCCCTCTAGTTCAAGCAGGCTTCTTGTGTTTGAATGGATTTGGTTCTGGAATTTAGGGGACGTATTAACAACTGCTGAACTCTACGCTGTTCAGATTTCCGTGTTCACGCTTAATTTTCAGAACTTATGGCCGTTCAATCTACTATGCTCGAGCTCGGAACATCTGCACCCGGTTTTTCACTCCCTGATGTAACGACGAATCGCACTGTTAGCCTGCGCGATTTCGATTCAGAAAAGGCATTGCTGGTCATTTTCCTTTGCGCGCATTGTCCGTATGTCGTGCATGTGCAGCCGGAGCTCGCCCGGATTGCGCGTGATTATGCGGGCAGGGGATTGGGTGTTGTGGGGATTACGTCCAACGATGTGAGTCATTATCCGCAAGATGCGCCGGAACATACGGCTGCCATGGCGAAAAATACGGGACTGAGTTTTCCGATTCTTTATGATGAGACCCAGGAGGTCGCTAAAGATTATTCCGCTGCATGCACCCCGGATTTCTTTTTGTTCGATGTGGATCGGAAGCTGGTTTACCGCGGGCAGATCGACAACTCGCGGCCCGGACGCGGCGCGGATCGTCCGGCGCAGGGGGACTTGAATGGCGCTGACTTGCGGGCGGCGATTGATGCGACGCTTGGCGGACAGCCGGTGAATCCGAATCAAAAGCCCAGTATTGGCTGCAACGTGAAATGGAAGCGCGGAAATGAGCCCGATTACTTCAGTTTGTAAGCTGGGTGATTATCCTAATTTGAAAAGGTGCCTGGCTTCGATAAGGAGGACGAACCACATGGTCAGTAGCAGACCGCCGCGCAGATAAAGGAGTAACGAGCACGTGACTGAAACGATCCGAAGAAGGATCAGCGCTGTGAAGAGAGAAACGGAAATAGGAACCGGCGCGGCCTTCGTTTTCATGATCAGGACGACAACCCCGAGCAAAACAGTAAATGAGATCGCGACCCATTGGTTGCGGAAGAGTCGTATGAGCCAGGCGTAGGGCGCGAAGATTAGAAAAAGCAGACCGAGTGACAGCGTCGATAGTGTCATCGCGAACCAGTGCCTGGGATCAGTAGGATACTCCTGCGGGATTTTGAGCTGGAGCAGTGGATCAAGAGCGAAGCTCCAGATGCATGCGCCGCAAAGCCCGGCGAAAGTGGCTGCAAGCCATGGTTTAAATTCCAGTTTTAGAGTAAAGACAGGTCGCTGTGAATAGGTCGTATGCCATGCGAAAACGAAGCCCCATAGGATACTGGTAACTAAAAACACCAGCAGCATCAGATACCACACAGGGAAGGTGGCTTTATGAAGCTCCAGATTATGGAGATGCATGCGCTCCAAGCGCGGGTAGCATGCGACAGCAGTGATCAGCGCAGCATTAGTCGCCAAGGCGATTACTCTGGTCTGGATAAGACTTCGCACGGTAACGCAGTTACAGTGGCCGAGTTTAAGTGCGAAGTTTAAGAAAAGACAGTGTTTGCGAAACGCCCATCACTTCAAATATCTCTCCACTATCAACCGATGTCTCGACGGAGTGGGATCGAGAGCGAGACAAGGGGGCAAGCTGGTAGCTTGCGCATTACGTGGCCGACTTCGCCGACAGAGTGATAAAGCCGCGCTATTTAGCGGCAGCTTTTTTCGCTGCGAGCTTTTTCGCAGCAGGTTTTGCTGTCTTCTTCGCTGCGGGCTTTTTGGTCTTGATGGCTTTTGGCTCAGGAGTCGCTGGAGCGTGCTCATGAAGCCATTTGGAGGCCTTATCTACCACGAGGATTGCTTTCTCCGAACTCACCGTGGCGAGATGCTGAAGGAAGGATTTTACCTTGGGATGATTGGCGACACCGAGAGCGATTCCGGTAAGTGTGATTTTGGTTTTTGTTTTCATAGTTATAATTGAGATCCACGGATGAATCGCGGCTGCTCTGAGCAGACGGCGCACCCAGCGCGGGATTTTCTCTGCATGATGATTCGTTGTTCTTAGTTATGTTGGCTGTTATTGTTTCCTATATCAAGGACTCGAATCAAGGACTCGACGAGGCGATTTGGAAACCCATAGCATCGTGATGTGTTGTGCCTCGCTATCGAAACATCCTGTGATGAAACCGCCATCGCCATTTTGAGCGATGGCGAATTGCTTGCGAGTGAAGTGGCTTCGCAAATCAGCATTCATGCGGAATTCGGCGGCGTGGTGCCGGAGGTGGCTTCAAGGAATCATCTACGGATGATTCGTCCGGTTTTGGACACCGCGTTGCAAAAGGCGCGCGTTTCGCTGCGTGAGGTAGATGCATTTGCGGCAACGCGCGGGCCGGGTCTTGCGACTTCACTGATGATCGGACTGTCGGTCGCGAAAGGTCTGGCTATCGGTTTTAAGAAGCAATTCATCGCGATCAATCACATGGAGGGACATTTGCTGTCACCATTTTTTAGGAGCGCAACTCCGAGTGCGGCGTTGGGGCTCATCGTGAGTGGCGGACACACGATGCTGGTGGATATGGAGGACGTTGGGCGTTACCGGATATTGGGTCAGACACAGGATGACGCTGCGGGCGAGGCTTTCGACAAAGTGGGGAAGCTGCTGGGCTTGCCGTATCCCGGCGGACCGAATCTGAACCGGATCGCAAAGGACGGAGATCCGAAGCGCTTTGATTTTCCACGGAGCATGCTCGATTCGGGAGACTTCTCATTCAGCTTCAGCGGACTAAAAACGAGCGTGCGTTATTTACTGCCGAAGTTGGAGACAGTTCCGTTGGCGGATGTTTGTGCGTCGTTTCAGGAAGCCGTGGTGGATGTGCTCGTCGCCAAGACGCTCCTGGCAGCGAAAACGACGGGTCGGGACGTGCTGGCTGTAAGTGGCGGCGTGAGCTGCAATTCGCGATTACGAGAAAGATTTACGGAAGTGTGTGCACAAAATGATCTCACACTACTTCTGGCCTCACATGACCTCTGCACCGACAACGCCGGGATGATTGCCTACGCTGCGTGGCTGCGCTTACTGAAAGGCGAAAGCTCCCCGTTGGAGGAAGAGATTGATCCGAATCTGCGACTGCAGGAGGCTGGGTTGTGACGGGCATATTTTGACGTCGCAGCGTATATACAAAAGGATTCTCCGCGAATGGATCGGTGCGAGGTGGACAAATCCAGGATTCCCATTTTGCGGGCATGGGCTAGCTTTTCCGCTCTTTGGAAATCCCAACACCCATATTCTACAGTACGTCCGCCCGGATTGGCGGGAGCGGGCTTGATGCCGTAGCGTTGGAGAGCTTGCGTGCGCTAGAGTCAGCGGGATTGGATTGGAAGGCGATGGCTTTTGATAATCGCAGCGAACTGTCTTCGTCACGCATCGAGACGCTGCGATGGCATCCCGTGAGGCTGCTTTCCGCGCTGGGCAGCGAACACTATTACGGGGCGAAAAAGCATGCGTTGGATCGGAAAGCGGCGGCTGAATTGGCGAATGGTGACTGGAGGGTTTTTCACACTTGGAGTGGAGATTGTGTCCGCTCGCTGCGTGTGACGAAACGAAAGGGGATCCGTTCTATTTTAGAAATCCCGACATGGCATCGTCATAAAGGAAAAGATAAACCAGATCGGCTGACGAAGAGCGAGCGCGAGGCGGCGGCTTTACGCGGCTGGTCAGGATGGAAGCAGCGGCTGCTGATTTC
>Ga0105048_10018090_pt1 | contig 10854 bp, 5 predicted proteins | sample MAT05_FD_78382 | JGI IMG/M metagenome (GOLD analysis project Ga0105048, IMG submission 78382) | Freshwater microbial communities from Lake Fryxell liftoff mats and glacier meltwater in Antarctica - MAT-05 | ecosystem: Environmental > Aquatic > Freshwater > Ice > Liftoff microbial mat | place...
GATCGCGCCTCCGGCCGGGCTGTTCGCGCCGCCGCCGATCGCACCGCCGGGCGCGTTCGAGCACGACGGCATCACGCCTATCACCACGTCGTCGTCGCGCGCTTCGCTGACCGGGCCGGGCGAAGCGCCGTCCGAGGCGCCCCGGCGACGGGCGGTGCTGCGTCCGCAGACGCGGCCGCCGACGAGCGTCAGCTCGCCGCCGCCCGACGCTGCGAGCTCGCCGACCCTCACGAGCCTCCGCGCGAGCTCGACCGACGTGCGCGCCGCCGCGCACGGTGAGATGACGTCGATGGCGCCGCAGCGCCCCACCGAGCCCGCCGGACCGCCGACGCCGCGCGGTTTGGTCGCGCCTCCGCGCGCGGCGCCTCTGCCCGACGCGGGCTCCGATGCCCACGGCGCGAACCGCGAGGGCGCGCCGTACTCGTACGGGCGCACGATCGCCGAGCTGCCGGCGATGGCGCAGCCGCTCGACCCGTCCAGCCGCCGGACCAGCGCCCCGCCTCCGCCGGGCAGGCGTCTGGCGCCACCGGACGCGCGCACCGATCGCGGGTTCGATCCGCGGAACCAGGACCCCGACACCGCGGAGACGTCGATCGACATGCCGGCGGTGCCGCGCGAGCTCCTCGAGGCCGCGCGCGCCGAGCAGCGTGCGCTGAAGAACCAGCGCGACAAGGCGCGGACCGGCCTGGTCTCGGATCTCGATCTGCAGTCGCGAAAGCCGCTCGTCGCGCCGAGCCGCGTCGCCAGCGCGCTCACGGACCCGCGCGGATCGGGGTCGGGCCGCCCGCTGTCCCCGGTGCAGGCGGACTGGAACGGGACCAACCGCGATTCGATCGACACCGAGTACGACACCGGATCCGGCATCCTCGATCGCAGCCCGGGGGAGGACGACTCGGTGCTCGCGGGCGCCGCGTGGCTCGAGCCGGAGTTCGGTCTCGGATCGCCGCGGCCCGCCCCGACCGCACCGTCGGTCGATCCGCGGGACCCGCGCCGCTCGGGGATGGCGCCGCCTTCGGCGTGGTCGTCGTCCGGGAGCGTGAGCCCCTACTCGAGCTCGCGGCCCGGCGTGATCGATCCCTCGAAGACGCTGCCGATGGGCTCCGTGCCGATCCCGCTCGTGCCGGCGGAGCCGCACACGGTGACGACGCCGCCGTCACCGCCCTCGCAGCAGAACCTGCTGCGCCAGTCTCAGGCGGGCGTGCGGTCGTCGGGGACGCAGCCCAATCCGCTAAGCGTATCCGGAACGCGGCCGAACCCGGCGCGCAACTCGCTCGACGGCGGGCCGATCAAGCGCGTCGACGACGCGTCGCTCGACGACATCATCCAGGGGTACCTGGATCCAAAGAAGCGACGCTGACCTTCACGTCGGCCGGCTCGAGATAGGCGAGCAGAGGCGTGGTCGCGAACGTCGTCACCAGCGCCATCAGCACCATCATCGTGAACAGCGCGGGGGTGAGGATCCGCATCTGCAGCCCGATATCGAGGACGATGAGCTGGATCAGCCCGCGCGTGTTCATGAGAACGCCGAGGCTGAGCGAGGTGCGCCAGGAGAGGCCGGCGAAGCGCGCGGCGATCGTGGACCCGCCGAGCTTGCCGGCGCAGGCGATCGCCAGGATCGCGCCAAACATCACCCAGTGATCCACCTCCGACAGGAGGCCGATCTCGGTGCGCATCCCGGTGAGCGCAAAAAACGCCGGCAGAAAGAGCAGCGACACGAGGTCGCGCATCTTGGCCTGGAGCTCGGTGGCGAGGCGCGAGTCGTGCGGGATCAGCGCGCCCAGCAGGAACGCGCCGAACAGCGCGTGGATCCCGATCGCCTCGGTGGCGATCGACGAGAGCAGCACGCCGATGATCACCATCGCCGTCACGGCGGGGGTGGCGCGATTGTCGGCCCACTTCTTCGCGATCGGCGCGACCACCAGCAGCATCGCGACCAGGTAGCCGATCGTGAACGCGACCGTGATGAGCGCGCGGGCACCCTCGGATTTGGCGATCGCCACGACCACCGCGAGCAGACACCAGGCGGTGACGTCGTCGATCGCGGCGCAGGAGATGGCCATGACGCCGAGGTCGGTGCGGGACAGGCCACGATCGGAGAGGATGCGGGCCAGCACCGGGAAGGCGGTGATCGACATGGACACGCCGATGAACAGCGCGAACGTCGTGAAGGGCACGTCGCTGGTGGAGAGCCGCGGATAGAGGCTGAGCGCGGCGATCAGTCCGAGCGAGAACGGCACGACGATGCTGACGTGCGAGACCATCGCGGTCGTGCGGGCCTGCTTTCGCAGCACCGACGTGTCGAGATCGACGCCCACCAGGAACATGAACAGCACGATGCCGACCTGCGCGATCATCGCCAGATGGGACCCGAGCGCGGGCGGCAGCAGGTACGCCGAGACGGAGGGCGCGAACTGGCCCAGGAGCGACGGCCCGAGCATGATCCCGGCGATGATCTCGCCGATCACCGGGGGCTGGTGGATCCGACGAAACACCGCGCCGAGCAGGCGCGACAGCACCATCACCACCGCCAGCACCAGCAGGATGTGGAGCAGCGGGTTCTGCGGTCCGTGGGCGCTCTGCTCGAACGAGGGCACGCCGGGCGCGAGCGTGGGCGCGACCAGGCCCTCGCCCAGCGAGCGCACGCCGAGGTACGTTCCCGCGGCGACCAGCACCATCACCGCGTAGACGATCAGCGTGGTGCCGGAGCGCGTGACAGACGGCTTCACGCGACCGCCAGCGTTCGGCCGAAGTCGGTGGTCTCGGCGTAGCGCATGATCTTCGCGAAGTAGTCGGCGACCCGCGGCGGGGAGAGGCCCGTGCCCTCGAGGAGCTGCTTCGCGACGTCCACCGCGAACGTCGGGTTGCTCGTGAGGTACGGCAAGAAGACCCGCCCGCGCTCGGCGGCGCCGGGGCTCGCGATCTTGATCAGCGGCAGGACCAGCGGGCGAAAGAGCTTCATGTAGAGGTCCGGATCGACGTAGCGAACCTTGCCGCGCTTGAAGTGGCGCTCGATCAGGGCGACCAGCTCGCCGATCGTCGCCTGCTTCTGCGGGCCGGCGGCGAGATGCATCGTGCGGCCGATCGCCCGTGGATCGAACATCAGGTGCATCATCGCGTCGGCGACGTAGTCGACCGGCACCACGTCCATGGGGCAGTCGGCGCGCCCGAACACGGTCTTCCACTGTCCGCGCGCGTAGAGCTTGAGCGGCCAGTAGAGCACCTTGAACGCCGCTGCGCGGCCGCTGCGCGAGTCGCCGACGATGATCGAGGGGCGGTGCACCGCCACCGGGAGGCCTTGTTTCCGCGCGCGATCGACGGAGAGCTCGGCGATCCGCTTGCTGCGCTCGTACTCGTTTCGATGGCCCTGCCCCACGTCGATCTCGTCCTCGCGACACAGGCCGCGGCGATCGCCGGCGACGTACGCGGTGGAGACGTAGTCGAGCCGCGCCAGCTTGCCGCTCTCGGCGAAGCGGCGGGCGAGATCGAGGACGTTCTCGGTGCCGAGGACGTTCTCCTTCTCCATCACGTCCCAGGGCTGATCGAAGCGGAGCTCGGAGGCGCCGTGCACGATCTGGACGGCGCGCTCACCCGACTCGAGCCGCGCGAGCGTCTCCGGCGCCAGCCCCAGGCTGGGCTGGGTGACGTCGGCGAACGCGACCTCGGCCTCGCCCAGCACGATCCCCGGATCCGTGTCCTCGAGGAGCGCCGCCAGCCGCGCGCGCGCCGCGGCCGGCGTCTCGTCGGCCTTGGCGCGGGTCGTGATGGCCATCGGGAGGCCCCGGCGGACCATGCGCGCCATCAGCTCCCGGCCGAGGGTCCCCGTCGCACCCGTGACGAGGACGAAGGGCTCCGTCATCGACGGCGTCTCCAGGCGAGCGCGAGCGCGAGCGCAACGAACAGCGAGGCCATCGGCGCGCTCTCCGGGCCCGTCGATCGGCAGCCGCAGCCGGTGTCGGCGGGCTTGCGGTTGCCGCTGTCGACCTCGCCCGCGTCGGTCGCGCCGGCCGGCGCCGCCGCGTCGTTGTGCCCGACCACGGGCGCAGCATCCGGTGACCCGACCTGGAAGCCCGAGTCAGCGAACCCGGCATCGGGCACCGGTCCATGCGCCGCCGGCGGGCACAACAGGGTCTCGGTGCCGAACTGCGGCGAGAGCTCGGACAGCCCTTCCGCGAGGAACAGCGGCGACACGAGGCCCTCGAAGTGACCGGGCTGCATCGCCAGCACCTCGAGCCGCGGCTTGTGCCCGTTGAACGGCGTCAGCGTGCGCGCCATCGGCACGCCGTTGTAGATGATGCTCCACTCGTAGGTGCCGCGCGCGAGCGGCGCCGCCAGCGCGTGGGAGACGCACTCCTCGGCCGGGATCGTGCCGCTGACGTGCACCTCGGACAGCGCCGCGGTGCCGTCGAGCACGCCGCACACCACGTACTGCGCGCCCGGCGGGCCGCACAGATCGATGCGCATCGGCTGCCCCGACGCCGCGCGATACGGCAGCACCGCCGACAGCGGCATGGTCTGGCGGGCGACCCGCGTCTGCCGGTTGTAGTCGTGGTTCGCGGTGTCGTTCTGCACCGCGTAGATGCGCCCGTTCGGCGCGGCGTAGGCCCGGCCGGCGCCGATCTCGTTGATCGCGCGGGCCAGCTCGTTGAACACGTCGAGCGACCAGCCGTGGCCTTCGTTCTGCACGAACACCGCCATCACCGGGATGTTCGCCTCGCCCAGCGCGCGCGCGAACGCGACACCGGTCTTGTACGGCACCACCGCGTCCTGCGTGTCGATGCTGAAGACGAGCTGCTTTCCGCGCAGCCGCTCGAGCACCGACTTGACGCTCTTCACGTCCTCGGTGCCCTGCCCGGTGAGGACCTGGAGCACGCGGTTCGGGAACGAGTGCGGCGGCGGGACGTTGTCGTAACGCGACAAGCGCACGTCGCCGGTGACGATATCGGAGAGCCAGCCGAACATCGCGTACGTGGCGTACGGCTCGGAGACGGCCGCGAGCAGGCTGGTCGGCAGCGAGTGCCCGAACGCCGCGATGACGTTGTAGTCGAGGTTCATCGGGTTCGCGGCCCAGTAGAACGCGGTGCTGGCGCCGCGCGAGAACCCGCCGGTGACGACCTTCTGCTTGTCGCCGCCGAGCCCGGCGAACGTGGTGATCGCCTCGCCCACCGAGCGCAAGACGTTGTCCGAGACGCCCTGCGACTCGATGCCGCCGGCGTTCGAATAGGCCGCGATGAAGCCCTTGTTGGCGGTGAACGCCAGGATCCCCGCCTCGCCCGCACGAAACATGCGGAAGTTGTTCGAGTAGGTGGTCGGGTTGCCGGAGAGGAAGATCGTATAGCTGTTCGTACGCCGCCAGTTCGGCGGCACCGCGACGGTGTAGAGCGCCGCGCCGATCTGCCAGTTGTTCACCACCTGGATCTGCGGCACGCCCTCCATGAGCCCGGCTGGATCGTTGAGCATGCGCGCCTGCACGTTGGTCGCCTGGAACATCAGCTGGACCGCGGCGTCGAACTCCTGGCGCGGGGGCGCGTACTCGTCGCTGCGCGCGGCGCTGTAGTTCTCGTACGCCGGCATCGCCGTCCGCGTGGTGTCGGGCGTGACGCCGCCGGCCATCGGGTAGTGCGTGACGACCGGAAAGCCGTTCTGCGCAGCCGCCGGAAGGGCCAAAAATAGGGGGAAAAGAGCGTAAATTTTCATGTCATGACTCCCGAGGATGAGCTCGAACCAGGGCCAGGAGATCGTCTCCGTATTTCTCGAGCTTGGCCGGTCCGATGCCCGACACGAGCGCGAGGGCCTCGCGGGTGGATGGTCGCGCGAGCGCCACGCCGACCAGCAGCGCGTCGTGGGCGATCACGTAGGGCGGTTTCTGCGCCAGCTTGGCTTGATCGCTGCGCCACGCGCGGAGCGCGGTGAGCAGCACGGCGTCGCCCGGCTCGGCCTGGGTCGGCTCGGAGCGGGTCTTCTGGCGCTCGCGCGTCACCGGCGAAGACGTCCGCGCGACGCCGCCATCGCCCCAGCGCGGCAGGCGCAGATCGAGCGCGATCGCGCCGCGCGACTTGAGCGCCTCGGCGCCCGCCACCGTCAGCCGCAGCCGCGGATATTCCTCGATCGTCGTCGCCAGGAGACCGGCCCGCGCCAGGCTGTCGAACAGCGCCATGATCGACTCGCGCGGCCACGACGCGAGCAAACCGTAGGTGCTCAAGGAGTGGAGCCCCGCCTCCATCACCGGCTTTCCGCGCGAGCCCAGCAGCACGTCGGCCACGCGCGTCTTGCCGTAGCGGCCCTTCATGCGCGCCACGCAGGACAGCGCCTTCAGGGCGTCGTTCTTGGCCTCGCCCTCCAGAACGCGCACGTCGGGCCGCTGGCAGCGATCGCACATGCCGCAGCGCAGCGGCGCGTCGGGATCACCGAAATAGTCGGTCAGATAGCGCCGGCGGCAGGGCGCGCGCTCGACGTAGCCGATCATCGCGTCGACCTTGGCCCGCTCGAAGCGCGCGCGCCGATCGAGCGCCTCGCCGTCGATCGCCCGACCGCCGCTCGAGATCTCGAGCTCGCCCTGGAGCGAGCAGAGGCGACCCAACCGCTCGAGCTCCATCATCGCGGCGCGCGCCGCCGGACCGACCTCGGGCTCGAGCCGCTCGGCGATCGCATCGAAGCCGTCGCCGATGACCCCGTTCTCGCCGGCCCAGTGGCGCAGGCGCGCTTCGGCTTGCTGCACGACCTCGGCCGTCGGGCAGGAAGACTCGAGCCGCATGTACGCGTAGCGCAGATCGCTCTGATCGAAGAGCAGAACGCCGCCGGCCAGCGCGCCGTCACGCCCCGCGCGCCCGACCTCCTGGTAGTACGCCTCGCACGAGGTGGGGACGTCGTGGTGGATCACGACGCGCACGTCCGACTTGTCGACGCCCATCCCGAACGCGTTGGTGGCGACCACCACCTGGAGCTGGCTGCGCTCGAAGCGCTGCTGCACGCCCAGGCGATCGTCCGCGCTCAGGCCGGCGTGATAGGCCTCGGCCTTCCAGCCGAAGGCGCGCAAGCCGTCGGCGATCTCCTCGCTGCGTCGGCGCGTGGCCGCGTAGACGATCGCGCAGCCGCCATCGCCGAGCCAGCGCGTGAGGAGCGCGCTCGCTGCCTCGCCCTTCTTGGCGCTGGTCTTGGCGTCGACCACCGAGAGCTCGAGGTTCGGGCGATCGAACCCGGTGACGACGATCGCCGCGTCGTCGAGGCCGAGGTTGCGCACGATGTCGGCCCGCACGTCGGGCGTCGCCGTGGCGGTCATCGCCACCACGCGGTCCGGCCGCAGCTGATCGATGACCTGCCCGAGGCGGGCATAATCAGGCCTGAAATCGTGGCCCCATTGCGAGATGCAGTGCGCTTCGTCGATCGCCAGGAGCGCGACCTTGCCCTCCAGCATCTCGATCACCCGCGAGCTGCGGAAGCGCTCCGGGGCTACGTAGAGCAGCTTGAGCGTCCCGTCGCTCGCGCCGCGGAAGACGCGCTTGCGCTCCTCGTCGCTGCCCGCGCTGGTGATCGCCCCGGCCGTGATCCCGCGTGCGTTCAGCGCGGTCACCTGGTCGTGCATCAGCGCGATCAGCGGCGAGACCACCACGGTCAGCCCCTCGAACATCAGCGCCGGGAGCTGGAAGCAGAGGCTCTTCCCCGCGCCTGTCGGCATCACTGCCAGCGTCGGGACGCCCGCCAGCACGTGCCCGAGGATCTCTTCCTGGCCCGGGCGAAAGTCCTGATAGCCGAACCGCTCGTGGAGCAGCGCGCGCGCGCGCTCGATTGGCGTCAAGGTCAGGGCGACCGACGACGCGATGCGCTCATCTTGCGGCGGCACGGCGCTCGTCATCGCATCGGCCAGGCCCACGAGTCACGCCCGAAGTTCTGAAACTCGTTCCGGAGACTACGAGCGATTCTTCCAGATGCTCTCGAGCTTCTCGAGCATCTCGCGGACGAACGGGTAGCGCATGCGCGGCTCGGTATCGAGCGCCCGCAAAACCACCTCGTCGACCCGTCGATCGACCGCGGGGTTGCGCTTGGAAGGCGGCAAAAAGCGCCCGATCGGCAGCTCCCCGGTGAGGAGCTCGTAGACCACGACGCCGTACGAGAACACGTCGGCGCGCTGATCGACGCGGCCCGCGTCCTGCCGCTGCTCCGGCGCCATGTAGTTCACGGTGCCCATCGAGATGCGGCTGCCGGTGAGGTTCACGTACGAACGATCGGAGAAGAGGATGTCGGCGAGGCCGAAGTCGCAGATCTTCGCGACGCGCCCCACGCCGTCGTCGCTCAGGAGCACGTTTTCAGGCTTCAGATCGCGGTGAACGATGCCCTTGCTGTGCGCCCAGGCGAGGCCGCGGCCGATCTGGATCGCGAAGTCGGTGCCCATGTCGAGGCGCACCGCTTTGCGCGCGAGCTCGCGGCGCAAGGTCGGACCGTCCACGAACTCCATCACGAAGTAGTAGTACGGGCCCTCGTTCCCCTGATCGATGATCGAGACGATGTTGGTGTGCTGGAGCGCCGCGAGCGCCGCCGCTTCCCGGCGGAAACGCAGGATGAACTCGGGCTGACCGACGAGATCGGCGGCCATCACCTTCACCGCGACGGTGCGCTCGAGAGACAGCTGGCGCGCGCGATAGACCGTGCCCATCGCGCCTTTGCCCAGGACCGCGCCGAGCTCGTAGCCGCCGAGGCGGGTGCCTTCGGGCAGCTCCTTGTCGGGCGGCGGCTTGTTCGGATCGCGCTTCACCTGCGCAGGCGGAGGCGGCGCAGCACCCGGAGCGGGCGTCGCTGCGCGATCGTGCATCGTCACGCCCTTGGCGCGCATGGCTTCTTTCGAAGCGCCGAGGCCCGCGCCACCGCCGGCCACCGTGGCGCCAGCGACAGCGCCGCCCGCGAGACCCATCGCCGCGCCACCCGCGCGCGTGCCGCCCGCCGCACCGCCACCACCGCCCATCGGGCCGAGGTGCGTGTCGTTCCTCTGGACGGCGAACTTGTTACCGCAGCGACGGCAGCGAACCTTCTGGCCCGTCACGTAGATCGCGACGTCATAGGCGGCGTTGCACACCGGGCAGTGCTGGACGATCTGAGCTGCCACTCAGCTCCCCGTGTCCGACATGGCCCCGAGCAGGGCGACGGCTTCGTAGATCTTCACGCCTTGCTCCTTGCCCTTGACCTGACGCACTCCGAGATAGCGGGCTTCGATCCGATCGGCAACCCGCTGATAGGTCGACTCGGAGATCACCACCTGGTCCGGCTGGGCCAGACCGCAGACACGGGATGCGGTGTTCACCGTGTCGCCGATGACCGTGTACTCGAGCCGCCGCTTCGCGCCCATGTAGCCGGCGACGAGGCGCCCGGTGTTCACGCCGACGCCCATGCCCACGGGCTGGAGGCCTTCCGCGACGCGCTCCTGGTTGAACTCGCGGATCGAGTCGCGGAGCATCAGCGCGCCAGAAACAGCCAAAAACGTGTGGTCGTCGTTCTCTTCGCCCTGGATCGTGCCCCAGTGCGCCATCAGCGCGTCGCCGATGAACTTGTCGAGGACGCCGTGGTGCTGGAACACGACCTCGACCAGGCGCTCGAAGTAGTCGTTGAGCAGGTTGACGATCTCGTGCGGTCCGCCGGCCGCCTCGCTCATCGACGTGAACCCGCGGATGTCCGAGAAGAGCACGGTGGCGTCGCACTCGCGGCCGCCCTTCACGATCGCCTGGCCCTTGCCGTTGACCATCTGCTCGACGACGTGGGGCGGGAGGAAGCGCGAGAGCTGACCACGCGTCTTGGCGTCGTCCTCGACCTTGCGGAGGAGACGACTGTTGGCGATCGACTGCGCGGCCTGGCCGGCGAGCGCCTTCAGCAGCTGCAGATCCTTCTCGCCGAACGCGCCGATGCGCTGGCGCGAGTCGATGTGCATGATCCCGTAGACGGTGTTGTTCGCGACGAGCGGCACGACCATCGCCGAGCGAATGCCTTGCGCGATGATCGACTGTGCGCCGGAGAAGCGCGGATCGAGCACCGCGTCCGACAGCAGGATCGACGTGCGATCGTTGATGCACTGGTTCACGATCGTGGACGACAGCACGATCTCGGCCTGATTATTGGCGGTCTCGCGGCGCTTGACCGTGTGCGGGAGCAGGACGCCGGTGTCCGGGTCCACCAGCAAGATGACGCCGTTGTCGGCGGGGAGCAGCGAGAACGCGACGTCGAGGGTGCGCGAGAGCAGCACGCCGAAGTCGATCGTCAGGCCGAGGCGCGACAGTTCGTGCGCGGCGCGCAGCTTGTCGTAGTCGCGGCGCAAGACGTCGACGTCGGCGATCTCGATGCCCGGCAAGAAGTCGCCTTCGGAGGCGTCATCGAGCGTCGCGTGGATGTGCGCGGCGGTCGCGGCGGGACCGGCCGGCAAGATGGTGACCTGATCGCGGACCGAGCTCTTGCCGCGATCGTCGGCCGCCGAGACCGCCACCGCGTTCTCGCGGAACGTCAGCTCCATCGAGCCGAAGAGCAGCGCGTCGCCGTCGCGGAGGATGACGTCCTTCACCCGACGATCGTTGACGAAGGTGCCGTTGCTCGAGCCGAGATCGATCAGCTGGTACTCGCCCTTGCCGTTGCGGTCGATGATCGCGTGCTCTTTGGAGACCTCGCGATCGTGCAGGCGGATCGAGTTCTTCGGGTGGCGGCCGATCGTGTTCTTGTCGTCGAGGACGAACTCGTTCTCGAGGCCTTCGACCGAGGTGTAGACCAGGCGGGCCTTGGTCGGCGCGATGCTGTCGCGGCCCTGGAGCTTGGGGACGATGACCTTCGCCGCGACCGCGGGATCATTGTTGGTGCGCACCGGCGGGCGGGTGTCTTCGCTCGGCA
>Ga0105048_10018096_pt1 | contig 10852 bp, 11 predicted proteins | sample MAT05_FD_78382 | JGI IMG/M metagenome (GOLD analysis project Ga0105048, IMG submission 78382) | Freshwater microbial communities from Lake Fryxell liftoff mats and glacier meltwater in Antarctica - MAT-05 | ecosystem: Environmental > Aquatic > Freshwater > Ice > Liftoff microbial mat | place...
ATTGGTATTCATGCCTCTGATCTAATCCATGAAGCAGCAGCAGCAATACGCGATCGGCAAACGGTACAGAAATTAGCCACAATTGTTCACGCGCACCCAACTCTCAGTGAAGTTTTGGATGAAGCTTACAAACGCGCAGCGCACGTTTAAATGAATCACCCCGCCGCAAGCGGACGGGGTATCTAAATTCTTTTTTACCGAATATACTCACGCCGCAGAGCGGCGGGGTATTTACCCTCTTTGTTCAATAAAAAAGCATCCCATCGGGATGCTTTTTTATTTCCATTTATGATCGCCTAATTTCTTGGGGTATATCTATTTAAAGTCCATGTGTGTAAAATTTGTATTGACACGCAATGCATGAGAATTAATTAGAACAAGGTAGTTATATGAAGTTTCATATATCCGTACAGGTAAAGCGTAAACATCCTAAGTCTGCGTCGAGTTTCTCAGTGCTAAAGCGTCTCATGCGTGGTTATGTCTCTAGGCTTGTAAGAAACTCTGAACAGTCTCAGAGCTTAGAGAAAGTTTCTTATAACAATCAGGTATTAGTACTGTCAGAAAATGACGCGCAAAAGTTTGTGGAAATGATGGCAAATCCGCCTAAGCTATCTCAGGAGTTGGTGACACTGTTAATGGCTAGACAATTAAAACAAACAGTATTCCTTCTATCTTTGCTAGCATTTTTAAGTGTAGATTTCTTAGCTCTTAATGTCATTGATAAATTATTTAGTGGTTCACTGTATGCTGAGTCACAAACAACAATTAAAGTAAATAAAGGTCAAGCTAAAGTGTTTTTTGATCGGGCTTTGAAAAGAAATAAGGATGATAATTATGGAGCGATTGCTGATTACACAGAAGCTATTCGTATCAACCCTCAATATGGTGATGCCTTCATACTAAGAGGAGCGAGTAAGGCTTCATTAGGTGATAATTATGGAGCGATTGCTGATTACACAGAAGCTATTCGATTCAAATCAGATTATATTTCTTTGGAACAGATATATAGAGTGCGTGGTATGACAAAGAGTAGCTTAGAAGATAAATATGGGGCAATCTCTGACTTTACGGAAGCTATTCGCATTAACTCTAAATATAGCGATGCCTATTTTGAACGTGGCAATGTAAAAGGGCTTTTAGGCGATGTATATGGAGCGATTTCTGACTTTACGGAAGCTATTCGATTTAACTCTCAATATGGTGATGCTTACTTTCATCGGGGATTAGGAAAGTTAACTCTAGGAGATAGAAAAGAAGCTGCCAAAGATTTTGCAAATGCTTCTATATTATACAAACAACAAGGAGAAACTAAAAAACTTGAAAAGCTCTTACAATTCATTCAAGAATTTGTTAGTTTACGTAAGCCCTAATTTTTAAGAGTTGTAAAATATCTGAGACTTACTGGTTATGACACTATTTCCCTTTTAACTTTTTTTTTAATTCAAGAAGCAAAAATATTTTTGTAGAGATTCATCTTGCCGCATTTTGACTTCATAAATTTATAAGTTTGCGATATCAAAATGCACAGATACTCATCATACTAAGTCACAGGGGTAAACATCCTAGGGATAAAAAACCCAAAAATGATGAAAGACTCTAAATATTTGAACGCATTAATCACAGGCATATTAGCAATTGCCTTTGCAAGTAGCCAAGATTCAATTCACATCCAACTTGGTAAGTACCAATTTTTACGTATTGAAAACCCAGCAACACAAAGTAAGCCACATTCAAAATAGATAAACCTACAGTATCTTTCAGTATTAACTCTGAAAGATACTGTTTTCATTGTAGGAATCAGACTTCTTGGTATTTCAATTGCAGTTGTGTATAAGTAGCGACTCTATTAGTGGTGGTTACAGGATGCGGCAAACGCATAAATTTACAAAATAAATCAATATATTCTGATTTTTTGATATGGCATAAGGTAACACTACTTAGAGATAATAAGAGATACCATATTGATAGTCATTGTTAGGGAGTAGAATCTTGTGAATGAGTTGCTTGTGAAGCCCTTGCCATCAAAATTACCTAGAGTAGCCGTCTATCTTGATGCTGACATGAAAAAAGATTTGGAGACACTTGCTAAACTAGATAAGCGAAGTGTTTCCAACCTTATCTATGCTTGGGTTGTAGATAATATTGAGTCTGCCAAGCGTGAAGGGAAATTAGGCGATCACCCCAACAGTAAAGGAGAAAAATAAATGACACAAGCAACTGCTCGTAAAAGTTTATATGAGTCCGATTTCTTGATATGGACTCAAGACACTGTAGCTAAGCTAAGGGCTAGGGATTTCGACCATGTGGACTTAGAAAATTTAATTGAGGAGATCGAGAGCTTGGGACGTTCTGAAAAGCAAGAGCTTGAAAACAGGTTAGAAACTTTGTTAGCTCACTTGTTAAAACGCATCTATGTCGATATGCCTGATTGCTTTAATGGTTGGGAAAATACGATTAGAGAGCAGCGCAGACGGATCACTCTAAAACTCAGGAATACACCTAGCCTAAAAGCCGCTTGGGATAAGTCCTTTGATGACGCCTATTTTTTAGCGCTAGGCTCTGTTAAAGATGAGTACGAACCACAAGGCTATCAAATCCTCGATACATGGGAACTTAGCCGCGATGCTGACTCGATTTTGAATGTTGATTTCTGGAAGATACTTTAATTCGTAATATTTAAATTAAAGGTGTTCCACCAACAGCCTTAACTAGTGGATTAGCAACTACTCTCGCTCTTTTGTAGTGTCCAAGACCACCAAAAGCAGCAGGATGGTAAACCCATGAAGCTAATGCTCCATTTATTTTCACAGATGAATGAGGATTTTGATAAGTAGGTGCAAAGATCTCATCAACGGCTAAATTAGAAATTGATAGACCTGCTGATGCTCTGTGAAATACTCCTTTACCTGTAAACAAGATGCACTTAGGATTTAATTGCTCAACCACATCTTTAAAAATAGGTGCTGCTTTTTTCCACATATCTTCAGTAGGAGAGATTCCGGGTCTAGGGAGCCAATCTTGAATATATTCGCAATGAGCGACAGAACTCCAAAATTCCTTACGTGAGTCCTCAGAGTTAGCTTTTTCCATAAAAGTGCTTTGAATATTACTGAAGAAGTTATGTTTCCAACTAGCATCAATAATGCTCTCAATCAATCGATGGGTAAAGGTAGAATCTCTTTCTGCTCCTTCTGATACACCCCAATTTGATTCCCCAACAATCAAAATCGGAATCTTGAATATACTTTCGCAGCCATACTGACCACCCACCCAAGGCTGAAATAAGATATTTTCACTTTTGACTTGAATTACTTGACTATTCATTAGATGTATTGACAACTTCAAAGATAATAAACTTTCTGGTGATTATGTTATAAGATTTAGCCGAAAACAAAGAAAGAAAAATACCTTGTTTTGACATAGCATATAGTAACACTACTTAGAGCTAATAAGAGATACTATATTGATAATCATTGTTAGGGAGTAAAATCTTGTGAATGAGTTGCTTGTGAAGAGCTTGCCATCAAAATTACCTAGAGTAGCCGTCTATCTTGATGCTGACATGAAAAAAGATTTGGAGACACTTGCTAAACTAGACAAGCGAAGTGTTTCCAACCTTATCTATGCTTGGGTTGTAGATAATATTGAGTCTGCCAAGCGTGAAGGGAAATTAGGCGATCGCGCTAATACCAAAGGAGCTAAATAAATGACTGAAAGATGGACAGATGAAAGTCTAGATAAATTGGCTTCTGTTGTCGCAAGTCTAGCCACAACGGCACAGTCAACCAGCAATAAGCTAGATAGCCTTATTTTTGAATCTCAGAGACTGTTTAACAAATTAGGTGAAAGCCAATCTCGCCATGATGCGGCGATTGAGTCTATGAGTATGGCGATCGCTAGGCTGACTCAGAGTGAAGAGAATCAATGGCAAGCCATCAGAGAAATGCAAACTGAAGTTAGAGGCTTGCAAGTCGAGAACCGTAGGATTTTGCAAAGAGTGTTTGGTGATGAGTTTTAGCGATCGCTCCAATAGCAAAATTAAATAGATGACACGAGCAATCACATCTCTTATCTTTTAAATAAAGAAAGCACCCCGATGGGGTGCTTTCTTTATTGTTGATTTTCTAGTCTGGCTTGCAACAGTGGCACATAGTTAGTGTAAACATTGCCTTGTCTGAAGTCCTCATCATCTAATACTTTTTGATGAAAGGGAATTGTGGTCGGCACGCCTGTAATTGCACATTCCCGTAGCGCTCGTTTCATTCTGAGAATGGCAGCAGGGCGATCGCTTCCCCAAACAATTAACTTTGCAATTAGCGAATCATAATAGGGCGGAATCACATAATCAGTATAGACATGGGAATCCATGCGTACACCAGGGCCGCCAGGAGGCAAATAGCCACTGATCTTGCCTGGATTAGGACGGAAATTATGATCAGGATCTTCAGCATTAATTCGACATTCGATCGCATGACCTCTAATCTCAATGTCTTTCTGTTGGAATTTTAGCTTTTCGCCTTGAGCGACTCGTAACTGTTCGGCAATAAGGTCGATACCTGTGATCATTTCTGTAACAGGATGCTCAACTTGAATGCGCGTATTCATTTCCATGAAATAAAACTTGCCGTATTTATCCAGCAAAAACTCGACCGTACCTACACCGACATAATTAATCGCCTTTGCTGCACGTACCGCCGCATCACCCATTTTTTCTCGCAATTTAGGATTTACGGCACTACTAGGCGCTTCTTCTAGTAACTTTTGATGACGACGTTGGATTGAACAGTCACGCTCACCCAAATGCACGACATGACCATGCATATCTGCCAAAATCTGAATTTCGATATGGCGAGGATCTTCAATCACTTTCTCGATATATACCCCACCATTACCAAAGGCGGCTTCTGCCTCACCTTGGGCAGCTTTAAGCAAGCGGATCAAATCATCAGCATGACTGACTAGACGCATTCCCCTTCCACCACCACCTGCGGTAGCTTTGACCATGACAGGATAACCGATGTCATTAGCAATTTTAATCGCCTGTTCTTCCGACTCGACTAACCCTTCACTACCAGGAATAGTGGGCACACCTGCCTTTTGCATCGTCTTTTTGGCAGTAGACTTGTCACCCATTGAACGAATCGAGTTGGGACTGGGACCCACAAACAGCAGGTTATGATCAGCACAAATTTCCGCAAATCGGGCATTTTCTGACAAAAACCCGTAACCAGGGTGAATAGCGGTAGCGTTATGGGTAAGTGCTGCGGAAATAATATTGGGAATATTTAAATAGCTTTTGCTGCTGGGCGAATCGCCTATGCAGACAGCTTCGTGGGCTAATTGGACATGCAAAGAATTACGATCAACGTCGGAATAAACAGCAACGGTGGGGATTCCTAGTTCTTCGCAAGTCCGAATGATTCGGAGGGCAATTTCACCTCGATTGGCAATTAGTAGTTTGGCGATTGGAGCCATGTTTCAGTTTCTTAATAAACAGTTGTCGGTCTTTGATTATCGCTAACTTAAAGCTTTTGAATTTTAACTTTTTTTGTGATCCTCTACTTATAAGTTTATTTATAAAACTAAAAAAGGAGATATAGAACGCAAGACGCCCCACTCTCCTCCTTTGGTTTTAATTAATAGTCTCGTTCAAAACTTGATAGATTTAGGAATATTTTAGATAGCGATCGCTACATATCCTCACCGTTTAAGCTTCATGTCAGACTCAATATTACGTTGAAAGGTATAAAGGCGCTTAGCGTCTCTATAACTCTTCTAGACTCTTATATCTAAACTTTACTGACTATCTCTATTCGAGCATTATTGCTTTGAGAAAAAGAATTAATACGAGATGAAATCGGTCTCATTGGTGATGGTTGTGAGGGTAAGCCTGGAGCATAAGACTCGAGTACATGACCACTGCGCGTGCAAACAACCAATAGATAGTCACATCTATCGCACTGAGTCTTGACTTGAGCTAAATAAGAGAGGTGATGACGTTCAGCGATCGCACCACAATTAGAGCAACGTATAGATTCGATCATTTTAGGTAGTTCCTTGATATAGATAAATTAAAAAAAGATATTTATAAAAAATCAGAAAAGTGTTTTACTGGATTTTGGTTAAGTTTTTGATTTAACTTTGATTTAACGTTGTTATAAAGTAAAAATTCAGCAAGACTAAAAGAATTGATTTATAAAAAATAGTTATGTTTTCATAACTATTTCAGGAATTGGTCACATACATAACTGTCAAAAGACATAACTGTAAAAGACAAATTTTGCAATCAAAATCAACCCTTTTATTAATTGTAATCTTAAAATGAAGATCATTACTAGATAGGCGATCCCCGTTCTAAAATATTAAAAAACAAACACCAGATATCGTTTATCTACAAGAGATTAATGGATTATTAAAAAATACTTAAAGATTAATATCTCTCCTAAACATATTATAAATCTTTACAAGATATAGCAATCTCAAATCATTTGTAAAACCAAAAGAGCATGAGAGTGCGCCCCGAAGGGGCGCACTCTCATAACTCATTCCTGATTGCTATACTTGATCATTAATTAGCCCAAAAACAGAAAAAGAGCTGTACTCCTGTCCTTCCTTTTTAGGTTGATTGTTATACCAAAGACAGCGATCGCGATAATATTTTATTAGCGCCTAGTTATTAGCGCCTAGTTATTAGCGCATAGTGACAAATTCTTCGGCGGCTGTAGGGTGCATTGCCATTGTATTGTCCAGATCTTTTTTGCAACCGCCCATGGTCACAACTAACGCCATGCCTTGCATGATTTCTGCTGCGTCTTTACCAACCATGTGCAAGCCCAATACCCGCTCTTCTTGATCAACTACGACCAACTTCATCATTGTGCGTTCATTTCTTCCCGCAAAACTGTAAAACATTGGGCAAAATTTGGTCATATAGATTTTGACACGATCGCCATATAGTTCTCGTGCTTTTTCTTCAGATAAACCAACTGTAGCGGCTTCAGGTTGAGAGAATACGGCTGAGGGAATATTAGTATAACTAATAAATCGCGGTGTTAGTCCATAGACCGTATCAGCAAAGGCTCGTCCCTCCGCGATCGCTACAGGTGTGAGATTAACGTGGTCAGTACAATCACCGATTGCATAGATATGTGGTTGATTGGTAGAGCTATCTTCTTTAACCACGATCGCGTCATTGACAACTTCAATTTTTGCTTGATCTAAACATAGGGGCGCAAGATTTGGTTTGCGACCTGTCGCGGCTAAAACTGCATCAACGTCAAGACTTTGGGAATTACCATTTGCATCATCAAAAGTAATCGTCAAGCTGTCATCGTTTTTAGTAATCGTGAATGTACTACTATCAATACAGGTTTGAAAATTTATGCCATGCTTTACCATGCCTTGCTGGACATTAGTTCGGACATCCGCATCAAAACCTCGCAAAATTGAGCGATCGCGAATAATTTGAGTTACTTCCGCTCCCAGTCCGCGCATAATTCCTGCAAATTCGACACCAATATAACCACCACCAATTACGGCAAAGCGTTTAGGAAAATTGGGAAGCAGAAACATCTCTTTGGAAGTAGTTGCATACTCCATGCCTAATAAATTTGGCTTTGATGCTTCACCACCAACAGCAATCAGAATTCGTTCGGCGGTAAATTGGCGATCGCCTACTGCCACAGTATGAGGATCAACAAATTTAGCAAATCCTGAAATTAGCTCTACACTACTTTTTTCTAATGAATCAATATGAAATTGACTTAAGCGTAATATTTCAGTTTGAATGGAGTCGCGTAGTCTGCTCCATTCAAAAGTTCCTTCAGGAATTGTCCAGCCATAGCCTGCTGCTTCGTGAGGAAAATGCGAAAAGTGGGATGCATAAACCATAAGTTTTTTGGGTACACAACCACGAATTACGCAAGTGCCGCCCACTAAGTCGCCTTCAGCAATCGCTACTTTTGCCCCATGTACTGCTGCTCGTTTTGAAGCAGCGAGACCACCACTTCCTGCACCAATCACAAATAAGTCGTAGTCAAAACTTGTCATAACTTTTTTCTCAAATTATAGCTGTAGCCATTCTAAAACCTTTCTTTGGGTGAAGTTTATAGTGATTGCAATATTTTAGATATCCACAGTAGATACAAAAAGTAACCGCGAAAGCTAATAATAAAGCTATTAAACCCTGTCTAGCTTGAGACCCGTAGTGCAAAACTATTATGACCTCTTGCAAGTTCAGCAATTTTTAGATTTGTCGAACGTTCATCAAATCAACTTTGAAGCAGCCTAAAACAACTCTTCCCAATCAAAAAACATATCTGGAAACATCTGCATTGTTAGACGATCGCCCGATTCATATTGATTGATTTGTTTATACCCCGATTCCGAAGGGCGAGAGAATCCCGCGATCATTTTATTATTCACATCAAACAACCACATTTCAGGAATCCCCGACGTTGCATAGAGCGGTGCTTTAACATCGCGATCGTATTCCAGAGAGCTATCCGCAATCTCAATAATTAACAGAATATCCGCAGGTGTCGGCAACGCCTCCTCATAAAAATCTTTGCGAAATTTCAAAATGGCGAGATCTGGCTGTGATTGAGATCTGATGCCAAGATTAATAGGATTTTGTACCCAAATAATTGCATTGCCGCCAAGCTTTGACTCAAATCTTTTATTTAAGCGAGCAACACATACAGCATGCTTTATGCCAATCGGTGACATGATTTTAATTTCTCCATCAATTAACTCTAGGCGATCGCTCTCAGTGAATATTCCTTTTTCATGCATCAAGTAAAATTGTTCGACCGTGAATTTTACAGTCTGAGGCGGTGCAGCAATAGGAGTTAAATCGGGAATTAATATTTGAGCAGTCATTACTTTCTACCAGAGTTCAGTTAACAGATCTAAGGTTTTAAGACATTTAATAACTAACCTTCAGAAACTTTGAAACTTTTAAAACTGTCTTGCTATATCGTAACCCACCCAATAAATAAGTGTAAGTAGCAACATTTGTCCTCTCTGCTTTAAGAGCGTTCTGATTCTGAATCTGCGTTATGATTCTGAGCTTTACAAGTTTGAATCACTGCCAACTTATTGCTTACAAGAGATTTACAGATTTTTCAACCACAGGAGACAACTGGCAATCCAACAAACAAACCCCAATTAATTATTGTATGATTTTGCAAAGTCAGAATCTAAAATCTTTATAATCGCAGTCGATTGTATGTCTAAAAAAATCTTAATTCTGGCGGCTAACCCTCTAGAGACAGCGCGTTTACGGTTGGACAAAGAGGTGGAAGAAATTCGTACGACCTTGCAGCTATCGGCAAATCGCGATCGCTTTGCGATCGAGTCAAGAGGTGCGGTGCGTCCGCAAGATTTACAGCAGCATTTATTTAATCTCAAGCCGCAGATTTTGCATTTTTCGGGGCCTGTGGTGGGGATTGGGGTTTAGCGTTTGAGGATGACGATGGTAAGGCTCAAGCTGTTAGTACTAGTGCCTTAGCGGATTTGCTCAATAGGCGTTTCGGGGAGAGCGAACATAATAATTGTCCCAAAGCTTTTAATGCCAAGGGTTTCAGATCTTCAAGATCTCCGAGACTGAAACCTTTACCTAGCAAGCATTTTAGAAGCTTTATTCAAAACACCTCCCCGAAACGCCTATTGAGCCAAGATTTTTGAATAAAATTAAAGTTGTATTTAAACAATAATCTTACCTTAATCAATATTGAATATGTCGCAACAAATTTACAACTGGAAACGATTTTGGTCTCATCCAACAGACAGAATTAGTCTTAACGATGGCGGATATCTAGATGATCCAGATTCAGAACAGGGTAAAATATACAATCCAGATGTAGTGGCTTTAGACAAGATTGCTGAAATCCCGTGTCTTGTTTTACTTGGAGAGCCTGGTATTGGCAAGTCTCAAGAGATGCAAAATTTAGTAACACTTACTAAAAAAAATCTCAATCTATCTGATTTAACTTTAGAACTGAATCTTCGTTCGTGTAATTTAGCAGATCTTATTCAGGGACAAGTTTTTATTGATTGGATTAATGGAAGCTACCGTCTATATTTATTTTTAGATAGTTTAGACGAAGGACTACTAGAAATTAGAAACCTCGCAACACAATTAGTAGACGAATTTGCGAAGAGTAAATACAATGGCAAGCGAGATCGGCTTTATCTGCGTATTGCTTGCAGAACTTTTGTGTTTCCAGAGATCCTAAAAAACGGATTGGAAGAACTGTGGCAAAAGGAAAATCTAGGAATTTATGAGTTAATTCCACTTCGTCGAATAGATGTTATGGAAGCAGCAAGAATTGAGAGGCTTGATCCCAATGATTTTGTTAAAGAAGTTGGAGATAAATATCTTGTACCTCTAGCCATAAAACCAATCACGCTAAAATTTCTACTAAACATCTATCATCAAAATAAGGGTCGATTCCCATTAAATCAAAGACTTTATGAGCTTTATCTTGAGGGATGTAAGATTCTTGGTAGCGAAGTTAGTCTAAGCCGTCGTTCTTCCAAAAGAACAGGCAATCTTGATAGAGATCAACGACTAGTTGTAGCAGCTAGAATTGCATTTGTTACAATTTTTGCTAACAGATTTGCTGTATGGAATGGAATAGATCTGGGTAATGTACCCAATGAAGATGTGGTTCTTCAAAAGCTGACTCATGGTTGCGAAAATGCTAATGGCAAAAGCTTTGAGATTACCAGAGAAGTTATTGAAGAAACTTTGGACACTGGTTTGTTTTCCTCTCGTGGTCAGCATCGTATGGGATGGGCGCACCAAACTTATTCTGAATGCTTAGCTGCATGGTATTTGGTACAGCAC
>Ga0105048_10018097_pt1 | contig 10852 bp, 12 predicted proteins | sample MAT05_FD_78382 | JGI IMG/M metagenome (GOLD analysis project Ga0105048, IMG submission 78382) | Freshwater microbial communities from Lake Fryxell liftoff mats and glacier meltwater in Antarctica - MAT-05 | ecosystem: Environmental > Aquatic > Freshwater > Ice > Liftoff microbial mat | place...
CAGCGGGTTGTTGGCCGATGTCGGCTCCTGCGCCAGCACGTCCAGACCGGCAGCGCGCAGATGGCCGCTGCGCAAGGCGGCAAGCATAGCGGCTTCATCGACCAGTCCGCCACGCGCCGTGTTGACCAGTACCGCGCCGGGTTTGATGCGCGCCAAAGAGGCCGGTGGCACTGCTGCCCGGATCATTGGGAAGATGCCTGTAGCGTCTGCAACGGTGCCAGTAGCGCAGCGACCTTCGCTCCGCCCTGTTTGGCGAGATCGGGGTTCTGCAGCCACATTTGGACCATGAACTCACGTCTCTCGTCGCAGCGGTTCAGCACCGCGAGCATCGACTCCTGCGATATGACTGTTCTGACGGCGTGGAGATGACTATCAGACATTGGGATCTTCTCCCCGCTTGATTTTCTCAAGCGCCACGATATCGAGTTGATCTTTGGGCCGGTTTGCAATGCGTTTCATTTCCAGCAGATGATCAATGCTGGCAATCCGCACCGTATTGCCGAACAACTTGCCCTCTGCTGCGCCCGCAGCCAGCTTTTCGTAGGAAACATCCGGTTTGACAAGCACGTCAACCACACTGCCCCCTACGCCGGGCTCCCGCAAGGCAAATGCCAGCATGCCCTTTTCACGGTGCCATTGGTCGATCAAACTGGCATTCCTCAACGACTCTATGGGGACGGGAGTGACAGGTGTCAAGCCAAACCGTTTGGCAACCTCTATGAAGCGCGATAAATTTTCATCGCCCATGTCCAACACCAGGTCGATGTCGTAGGTCATGCGCAAGTAGCCGTGGAGTTGCACCGCCAGCCCGCCGACCAGGACGAACTCAACCGATTCTTTGCTCAGGGTTAGTAGAAGGTCAACGGTCTTCATCGCATCAGCACTCTTCATGACCTGTGGAAAGGTGGAAAGGTGGAACAAATATATTTCTAGTGCACATGACTTGAACACTCAAAGTCGGTGACGTCTGGCACTTGTCTTTGTCAACATAGTTAACTCTCCAGCTTTCAACCGGGTCAATTGCTACTTTTGGCAGGGGAATGGCTTTGATAACTTTACGAACTTCAAGGCGACTGAGGCCATACGCGACCGATGTACTGTCGTAGTCGGCATCGCCTAGCCCATCGGCGACCAAATCCCATCGCACTTCCATTGTCCCTGACCCAGCCCGCAACCAACCAAAGCCCGGCTTCGGTAGCAACTCTCCCGCCAATGCCAAGTGATACTGCGACCACCGGCGCGCCCACCAACCTGGTTTCAGTGGCGGGCCATGGCGTGGCCCGCCTCAGGCGTTGGCCAGCGCGGCACGCAGCACCGCCAGGAAATACGCCACTTCGGCGGCCGTGTTGTAGCCATGCACCGCCATGCGCAGGCGACCGGCCTGGTGCATGACGTGGATATTCTCGCGCTCCAAGGCAATGTGGAGCGCGGCGCTGCGTGGGTGCCGGATGGCGACGATGCCCGAATCCGTTGTTGTGCGCCGTGGTGCCATCGGTTGCAGGCCGAGGTCGACCAGGCCGTCGTGCAGTGTCTGGACAAGGGGATCGGCCTGGGCGGCGATGTTGCCAACACCGATGGACGCGACATACCGCAAAGAGGCGTTCAGCGCGTAGATGGCAGCAAAATTCGGCATGCCGACCGACCAGCTGGCCGCGCCCGGATGCGGAACAGGGCGCGCAAAGCGGTCGGCGTCGAAAGCGTTGGCGAGGTGGAACCAACCGCCCGCACGCGTGGTGAGCTGCTGCGCGCGCGCGCCCGCCACACCCACGATGCAGCCGCCGTGCAGGCCCAGTATCCATTTGTGCGTGCTCGAAACAAGGCAGTCGGCGCCGTGGCAATCCAGCGCCACCCGGCCCAGGGCCTGGGTAACGTCTACCGAAATCAGGGCGTTGGGCGCGTGGAGGCGTACAGCGTCATGAAACGGTTGCCAGTCAACGCGATAGCCGTTGTAGAAACTCACCAGCGACACCTGCACCAGGCGTGTGCGCGGGTTCAGCAAAGGCAGCAGGTCCTCGACCTCCAACGCACCGCCACGCGATGCCCAGAGCTGCTGGCGCGGTGGCGTGTGTGCTGCCATCCAGGGCGTCGTACCGGACGGAAAATCGAGGTCGCTCACCACCACTTCGTCGTCGGCCTGGAGCCCCAGCGCGCTCGCCAGCAGGTTGTAGGCCTCGGCGCTGCAGGAACAGAAGGCGACTTCGTCCGGATCCAGGTGGACCATTTGCGCAGCGATCTCGCGGCATTGTTCGAGCACGGTGAAATGTGCATCCCGCCCGCGCATGCCGTTCAGCTTGTCGCGCCAGTAGGACTGCAGGGCTTCGCCCACGCAGGTCGGCGGAATGCTCTCCGCCGCGCTGTTGAGGTAGGTCATGGTTTGCAGCGTCGGGAAGTCGCGCTGCCGGGTCTCTGGCGTCAGCATGGGAGTCGGGCTGTAGTTGCGCGCACCGTCAGGGCGAGGGAACGTTCTCGATCACCACGGCCAGGTTCTGGCCGCCCCGGACATGGCCCATCACTCCGTGGGCATACAGGGTTCCGCCCGTGGTGAAGTGGATCGGCTCGGGCTCCCGGTCCGGGCGCGCCAGTTGGTGCATCAGGCCGGCCAGCTGGCCCGGAACGATGCTGTCGCCCAGTTCGAATCGCCGCTCGAAATAGCCGTCGAACGGTGCAAACACATACGATCCCGGCCCGGCGATGCGGGCCCATCGTGTCGGAATGCCCGGTACGGTGGCGATCTCCGGTAGCACCCCGGTGTGCCTGAGCAGGCGGCGCGTGGCCTCGCGCGTGGCCGCCACGGAGCTACCGGTGAACCAGCCGCCCATGCCCATCTCGGCCGCCAGTGTGGGGATTCCTTTCATGCTTGTGTAACCTGCGGACGTCCGGTAATCCCCCATGTTGCTGGTCTGTACCGTGATACCAACACCGAATACCTCCGCCATGCGGGCATTGGCGCGAGCCAGTTCAGGGGCCATCTCCTCTGATAGCACCACATGCGCGCTGGGCTGGATGAACAGGGTTCTGCCACCCGCATGCAGGTCCAGGTAGAAGTCGGCGCGGGAAAATACATGGTCCGCGACATAACGCGCTATCTGCTGCGTTGGCGCCCCGAAGTCGTCACCCGGAAACACCCGGTTGAGGTTGAGATGGTCAATCGGCGATGTGCGCCGGCCCACCTTTTGCGCTGGTGCGTTGAAGGACGGCAGCAGAATCAACTGGCCGCGGACGTCGTGCGGCTGGATCTGGCGCAGCAGTTCACCGATCACCACCGGCCCTTCGTATTCGTCGCCATGCACCGCTCCACTGACCACTACCACCGGGCCGTCGCCGTTCTTGATCGAGGCTGCGGGAAAAGGGATTACGCCCCAGGCGTCGTCGTCCGGCGAGTGGGGCAGGAACACCGCGCCTACCTGCTTGCCACGTTTGTCCCAGTCGATGTCGCTGAAGACGGTTGTGCTCATGGTGGACCTCGTCAGATGGGGGCTTCCCACAACCTTGGATTCGACAGCGCGTTTGCTACGTCGCGGGAAATCGCGTCAAGCAGGCGCTGGCCCTTTTCCGGTGTGGCGGCCCAGGCCTCGCCGATCAGGCCGAGCGCGGAGCGCGTCTTGAGTTGCTGCCACCGGTAAACACCCGGGTTGACGCCTTCGATGGCCGACAGCCCCGGCACCAGTGGCGCTTTCAGCGAGGCATCCAGTGGCAAGACTATCTCCGGCGAGAGCGCCTGCAGCATGGAAGTCTCGGCCTCGCAGGCATGCAGTACCGCGCCCTGGTGCTCCAGGATCGCGCGGATCGAATCGGCCGCGATCTGCCAGTAGGTGCCACCGGCCAGCGGCAGCTTCAGCGCAATCGTCAGCTCGGTGATGATGGTCTCGAGCGCGGCGATGTTGCCGCCATGGCCGTTCAGCACAAAGATGCGCTCGAACCCGTGCCGCGCGGCGGAACGCACAATGCAGCCGACCACGGCCGCCATGGCCGAGAAGTCAAGCGTCAACGTACCGCCCAGCGACATATGGTGTTCGGACATGCCGAACGGAATAGCCGGCGTCACGAGCGCCCGCTGCGTTCCCTGCATCAGGCGGGCCGCGCGCTGCGACACCTCGTAGGCGAGGCGCCAGTCCACTTGCGTCGGCAGGTGCGGCCCGTGTTGTTCGGTCGCTCCCAGCGGAATGATGACCACCGTCTTTTCGCGCGCCGCCTGTACCAGCGCAGGTGCTGTCAGGCGATCCCAGCGCACCTCGGTGCGGTCAGCGGCATGCATCACAGGGGCTGCATTGGGTCCATGGATCGGCCCAGCCATTTCTGGTGCAGTTTGTCCAGCTCGGTGTTCTGGGTGTTGAAGAAGATGAAGGTATCAAGCCAGCGCACCAGGTTGTGTTCGCCCATCTTCACACCCATGTGCGCCGGGCTGTTGCGGATGTTGAACTTGAGGTCGAACTCCTTGTTGGGGTTCTTCTTGGCCAGATCGATGGCGACGATGCTGTTGGTCGAAAACAGCTGCGCCTGCCCCGACAGGTAGGCGGCAGCGGCGGTAGCATCGTCCTCCGTGCGCATGATGTTGGCGCGCGGGTTGGCGGTGGACAGGGCCAGCTCCTGCGTCGTTCCCTTGGCGGCGGCAACCCGGAAGGAGCCCAGCTCGGCGGCCGACTTGACCGTGATGCTCTTCGGGCCGTAGACCGCCAGGGACGTATTGGCATACGGCGCGGTGAACATGATCTGTTTTGCGCGCTCGGGCGTCGCACCCATGACCGATATCACCAGGTCCACCTTGTCGGTCAGCAAGAACGGCAGGCGGTTGGCGCCGGTGATCTGAGTGATCTCCAGCTTCACGCCCAGGGCCTTGGCCACCATGTTGGCCATGTCGACGTCGAAACCCTCGGCCTCCCGGTTGACGTTCTGCGAGCCGAATGGCGGCACGTCCAGCGGTACACCTATGCGTATGACACCCTTGGTGATGATGTCCTGAAACTTATCCGCCATGGCGGTGCCCAGGAAACCCAGTGACAACAGCACGATGGCGAGGGACCGTATCCAATTTTTCAACATGACTGACTCCTTGTGAATGAGAACTCCGTGGCACTTCCTACTGGTGCTACCGGCAGCACGCGGCTGCACAGCATTGCCGGGAAGCGGCGGCAAATGGCGTTATTCATGTTTGACAAGCAAGTTGCGGCTGAATCCCGACAACAACTCGGCGCCATCCCGCGTCACCAGGACGTTGTCGATCAGGCGTGCGCCGAGCCGCTCGTGACCGATGAAGACCGGTGGTTCGACACTCAGCACCATACCCGCGCGCAGCGTGTAGCTGCTGTCGGCCAGCATGTGCAGGGGTTCACCCCAAGTGGGTGGAAAGCCGGGCGCCAGTCCGTAGCCCGAAGTGTGCACGCGAAATGGCTCCATCCCGGCCTTTCCGATCACTTCCTTGGCGGCGGCATGCGGTTCGGCGGCAGGGACGCCGTCACGGATGCTGGCCATGCAGACATCACAAGCGCGCCGCACGATATCGTACAACTCGCGCATGCGCGGCGTCGGGGCGCCGATGCTGAACTGGCGCCCGATGGTGGAGGTGTAGCGCCGGTGCGTGGCCCCGAACTCCACATTGCCAAAATCACCGGGGCGCAACTGCCGTTCGGTCGGTGCGCCGTGGCTGAAGCCCGCGCGCTCGCCCGACACCAGGTTGATCGGGCTGGCGGCGATGCCGCTGTCGTTGGCGAGCAGCGACGCCATGATGGTCCCGGCCAGCGCAAGTTCGCTGCGCCCGGGCTGCAACGCGCCAGCGAACGCCGCCATCGCGTCGTCCGCCTTGCGACTGGCGGCGCGTATGTATCCGATCTCAACCGGGGACTTGACCAGTTTGAGGTCGTGCACCAGGTTGGTCGGCTCCGCCACCAGGGCGCTGCCGAGCAGCAGCCGCAAGCGCAGGTAGTGGTGCGGGTGCAGATAGTAGGCCGGCACCTCCATGCCGACCCGTGCACGCAGCAGCCCGTGTGTTTCGGCCAGCTTTTCGAAGGCCGCGACCGGGTCCTCGTTCTCGCCGCCGCCGAAGGTATGTACCTGGTCCACCAGCGCGTCCATTTCGTACTCGTTGCGTTCGCCCTCGCGCGTAAGCACCACCCACGGACCGGGCTTCGCCGATACCAGCAGGCACTGGAACTCCTGGTAGCTCTTCGCGTCCGATCCGGTCAGCCAGTGGATGGATACCGGGTGGAAGAGCACCAGCCAGTCCAGGCCGCTGGTGCGCATCGCCGTGCGCACGTTTTCGCGCCGCGCGGAAAATTCGTCCAGACTGAAATCGTGTTTCGACATGGTTCGACCTTGCGTTGCGGCTGCGCGGATCGCGGCGCGACGTTCAGGTCCGTGGCATGTGGCCTACAGGGGTGGCAGGGGCGCTGTCATCGGGCCACCGAGCCATTTCACATGCAGCTTGTCGAGCTCGCCATTGAGCGTATTCAGGAAGATGAACGTATCTACCCAGCGCAGCAGCGTGTGCTCACCCTGCTTCATCGTGATATGGGCTGGCGCACGTCGAAGGGCGAATTTGAAGTCGAACTCCCTGGACGGGTTCTTCTTTGCAAGTTCCACCACGACCACCGAGTTGGCGGCGAGCAACTGGGACTGCCCCGACAGGTACGCCTGCACTGCCGCCGCGTTGTCCTCCATGCGCATGATGTCCGCGTTCGGATTCAGTGCGCTCAACACGATGTCTTCCGTTGTGCCCTTGGCAACACTGATCTTGAGCCGACCGGTTTGTGCCGCAGATCGCACCGCTGTTGCCTTGGCGCCGTAGACGGCCAGCGATGTATCGGCGTAGGGCGCGCTGTACATCACCTGCTTGGCACGTTCCGACGTCACCGACATTGCCGCCACGTTGATGTCGGCCCGGTCGGTCAGCAGGAAGGGGATACGGTTGGCAGCGGTTGCTGCTACCAGTTCCAGTTTGACTCCGAGATCCTTCGCCAGCAGCTTGGCGAGGTCCACGTCGAAACCCTCCAGCTCCCGGTTCACGTTGGTTGAGCTGAACGGTGGCACATCGGCAAAAACCACGACCCGTATCGTGCCTCTGGCAAGTACGTCGGCGAATTTGTCCGCGTACGCGGGCACGCTCACCAACCCCAGAGCAATGAGCACAAGAGAAACAAACCACTTCTTGATCATGATGATCTCCTAATGAAGTACTGAACTCAGAAACGCCTTCAACTCTTCCGTCTTCGGGGCGCTGAAGAACTCCTTGGCCGGCCCCTGCTCCCACACCTTTCCCTGGTTCATGAACACCACGCGGTGTGCCACCCGTCGCGCGAAGTTCATTTCGTGCGTGACCAGCAGCATGGTCATGCCGTCGCGCGCCATCTCCTCTAGCACCAGCAGCACTTCGCCCACCAGCTCCGGGTCCAACGCAGAGGTGATTTCGTCGAAAAGCATGATGCTGGGCGACATCGCCAGCGAGCGCGCGATCGCCACCCGCTGCTGTTGTCCGCCTGACAGTTCATCGGCATAGGCTTTGAGCTTTTCCTCAAGGCCAACCTTGCGCAGGGCTGCCCGTGCGAGCGTGGCCGCCTCGGCCGCGGCTATGCCCTTGACGATCATGGGACCGAGCGTTATGTTGCGCTCCACCGTCAGATGTGGGAAGAGGTTGAAGCTCTGGAACACGATGCCGACGCGCGCGCGCAGGTCGCGCAGATTGGACGATGGGTCGTGCACCGCCACGCCGTCGACCCACACCTCGCCGCCCTGCACCGGCTCCAGGCCGTTGATGCAGCGCAACAAGGTGCTCTTGCCGGAGCCGGAGCGGCCGATGATGGCGATGATTTCACCTTTCTCGACTCTCAGGTCGACGTTCTGCAGCACCGTGGTGCGCCCATAACGCTTGACGACGGATTTCAGTTCAACGAACGGCACGGCGTTTCCCCTCCAGTATTCGGCTGTACCGCGTGAGCGGGTAACACAGACTGAAATACAGCGCTGCGACCAGCAGGTAAACGGCGAACGGCTGGAAAGTCGCCGCTGTGGTGAGCTGGCCCTCGCGCGTGAGTTCGACGAAACCGATCACGGCGGCGAGCGAAGTGTTCTTGATCAGTTGCACCAGAAACCCCACCGTGGGGGGAATGGCGATCCGCACTGCCTGCGGGATGATGACATGGCGCAGTTGCTCGACGTAGTTCAGGCCGATCGACACGCCTGCTTCCCACTGCGTCTTCGGGATGGCGACCAGTGCGCCGCGCCAGATCTCGCCCAGAAATGCACCGGCATAGACCGAGAAGCCGATCGTCGCAGCCACGAGAGGCGGCAGGTTGTAGCCCGCGATGGACAGGCCGAAATAGAAGATGAACAGCCAGGCCAGCAAGGGAATCCCCTGCACGGCGCCGACATAGGTGCGGGCCAGAATGCGCAGGGGCAGTTGCCTGGATGCCCCGAACGCCGCCACCAGCAGGCCGATGACGCTGCCGCCAGCCAGCGCCAGCAGGGTCAGTGCGATCGTCCACCGTATCGCCAGGACCAGGTAATAGACGTCGAGCAGGGCGAGTTCGCGGATCATCGCCGACGGAAGACGAAGTAGTAGCACAGGCTGAACCCACCACGCATCAGCAGCGTCAGACACAGGTACAGCACGGAAATGACGGTGTAGACCTCGAAATCGCGGAAAGTGCGCGACTGGATGATCGACCCGACATGGAACAGGTCTGCAGCCGAAATCTGCGACGCCACGCTGGTGGCCAGCATCAGCAGCACGAACTGGCTGGTCAGCGAAGGGTAGACGTTCTTGAGCGCTGGCAGCAGCACCACGTGCCGGAAGATCTGCGGCCCCGTGAGGCCCAGCGAGGTACCAGCCTCGATCTGTGACCTGGGGACGCTCTGCAGCCCGGCACGCACGATTTCGGCGGTGTAGGCGGTCAGATTGATGGTCAGGGCCAGCACGCTGGCAGTCATGACATCAAGCTTTATCCCGATACCAGGGAGGCCGAAAAAGATCAGGAACAACTGAACGATGAGCGGCGTGTTGCGGATGATCTCCACGTACGCCCGGGTCGTGGCCGCCGCCCAAGGCCGCCCGTAAACCAGAACCACGGCCAGCAGGGTGCCGACCAGAAAGCCCAGGGAAATGGTGACCGCGCTCAGCTGGAGTGTGACGACGATGCCGTCGATGATCGCATCTTGCTGTGCAAAGACGTCCCTGAACTGGAAGGTATAGGCCATTTCAAATATGAAATCGATAGATAGAGCTTATTGCGGTCTATGTGTGAATTTATAGGTAGATTCGGATCAACAATCGAAGTATTGGTCGACTGTGTCCTTCTTGGAGCTATTTTTCTGTTTCGTCCGCTGAAATTTAGATGAAAATCGATCATATAAGAAATGAGTTTTTATATATGGAATATAAATCCGCACCGCCTGCCACTGAAATGACGCCGCGGTATGCCGCACCGGCTCTTGGTAAAGGTCTCGACATCCTGGAGGCACTCGCGAACACGCCGCAGGGCCTGACGCTGAAAGCGCTGGCCGACGCCATCGGCCGCACGGTCAGCGAAATCTTCCGCATGACGGTGACGCTGCAGCAAAGGGGGTATGTCGCCATCGACGAGAAGGATCGCTACGTCCTGACCCTGAAGATGCTCGAGTTGTCGCACCGCCAGCAGCCGCTGAAGTCATTGGTGGCGACGGCCACGCCGTTGATGCGCGAACTGGCCGGCCGGGCCTACCAGTCCTGCCACTTGACCGTATACCACGATGGGCGGATCCTGGTGGTGGCCCAGGTCGATGCGCCGGGGCCATTCACCGTGGGTGCAAAGGTAGGCGCCCTGGGCAAGCTGAGCGACTCGGCGTCCGGCACCATCCTGTTGGCGTTTCGTGATGAGGCAGAGCGCACGCGCATGATCGCGGCGCAGGTCCGTATCGACGGAGAACTGGAAATTGATGCAGCCCAGCTCCTGCGCCAGATCGAGGATGCGCGACGCAATGCAGCCATCACCTGGCCAAGTCGGCGCATACGAGGAGCGACCGATATCTCGCGTCCGATATTCGGCTTTGCGGATGAGGCGATTGCGGCCTTGACCGTTCCCTATATCGAGCGCCTGGACCGGCCGCAGAGCCCGACCATTCCCGACGTGGAGGAACTGGTGCGGGAAATCGCGCAGCGGCTGAGCGAGCGCATGTGTTTCACCGGCCACAACGATCTGCAGTAAGCCGCAGGCCCTGCCGGAGCGGATCGGAGTGCGCCGGGGCGGACCCCGGAGCCGTGGGCGGATGGGTGCACGACCCGAGGTTGAACCAGGCCGACTTGCTCCGGGTGTACGACAGCAGGCTCACCCTTTGTTTGTCGCGGGAGTTGCCGGACCGCGCGTAGCCGCGAAAGGGCTGCATCGTGTCGCCGTCGCCGAAACCGCTGACCCACACCACGCCGACTTCGAGCGCGCCGACGAAGAAGTGCACCGTGTTGAGCTCACGCGTCCATACGGACGCCTCCAGGCCATAGTCGGAGTCAATGGTGAGCAAAATTGCCTCGTCCTCGGTATCGGAGGCCGTCGCCACCGCAACCGGGCCAAAGACCTCCTCGCGCGTGACGGACTGCAGCAAGGCGCTCGCCGGCTCGCCCTGGCCAGGGTCCAGGCGCAGGTCCAGCGGGCCATCGGCCTTGAAACTGAAGCCACGCGTGGGGTTGTCGATCTGCATCGACGACACGCCCAGGTCTGCCAGCACGAAGTCGAAACCGGCGCCACCCACCGGAACAAAACTGGCGAGCTCGGAGAAGTTGCTGTGGTGCAGGGTCAATGCCGGTGCCGCAAAGCCCAATCCCTGCAATCGGGTGCGGGTGCGCGGCAATTCGACCGAGTCCACGTCCAGGCCGACCATGCCACCACCAGGC
>Ga0105048_10018098_pt1 | contig 10850 bp, 5 predicted proteins | sample MAT05_FD_78382 | JGI IMG/M metagenome (GOLD analysis project Ga0105048, IMG submission 78382) | Freshwater microbial communities from Lake Fryxell liftoff mats and glacier meltwater in Antarctica - MAT-05 | ecosystem: Environmental > Aquatic > Freshwater > Ice > Liftoff microbial mat | place...
CAGCGGAACGGATTCGGTCATCACCCGACTGCCATCCGCCAGAACCGAACTCACGCTGGATTCCGACTGGTACGATCAGGAAGTGACTCTCAAGGATGGCAACGCCTTTCAGGTGGGCGATGGAATCGTCTTCCAGGCAACGAACACGGATGACAACGGAGCAACGGTCATCAAGAGAACGCTGGTGGCTCGCAACGGCAGTCGTTTCAAACTCAACGATGGCCTGCGGGAGAACTTATGGCTGTCGGGCAAGCCGACCTGTGCGTCTTTGTTTCCGTTACTGACCAGCGAACACACGGCTGATGTGATTATTGAAAATATCACACTCGACGGCAATCGCGAGAACTGTGAAAACTTTAACGGCAACTATGGCGGCTGTATCTTTCTGCAGGACTGCAATCGGTACACGTTCCGCGGTGTGACCACTCGCAACTACAACGGCGATGGGATCAGTTTCCAGATTTGCCACGATGTGGTCGTGGAGAATTGCCACAGCCACGACAACACGGACCTCGGCGTCCACCCTGGCTCTGGTTCGCAGCGACCGATCATTCGCGGCAATACTCTGGAACGCAACAGTCAGGGCATCTTCTGGTGCTGGGGCGTCAAATACGGGCTGGCAGAGAATAACATCATCGACGGCAACAAACTGTACGGCATTTCCATCGGCCACAACGACACCGACAACGTGATGCGGAATAATCAGATTCGCAACAGCGGAAAGTTCGGCATCCTGTTTCGCGACGAAAACCGAGGCCTCGACTTCTGGGCGAATCGCAACGTGGTCGAAAACAACATTATCGAAAACAGCGGCAATGACGAAGGTGTCGGAATCGAAGTAACGGGTGAGACCAAAGACATTCGCCTCGTCGGTAACACCATTACTGAAACTCGCGGAACAGCTCGACGCGTCGGTATCCGGATTGGCGAAAAGGTTGGTAAAGTGGATCTCGCCGATAACAGGATCTCAGGCGTTGCGACAGAAATTTTGGACCGACGGGCCAAAGCTTAGTGCTCTGTGAAGACAGCGATTTGGGGTTCAATCTGTAGGCCGGACCAAGCGGAGCGCCGTTCCGGCAATTTGGCGACCTGCCGGAACGGCGCTCCGCTTGGTCCGGCCTACCCCGAAACTAAGTCCTGACAAGACACGGGGCGTTGCTACCTTCCCGGGCGAAACGTTTCATATAGGCCGCAATACGAGCCGGAAAAATCTTTGTGCGCAGACACACTTATCTCCTGATCATCCTGTTCCTGCATTTTTCATTCGCCGCTGAAATAACGGCGCGGGCGGATGACGAAGCGAGCACGAATTTCGTAAAAAACGTCCGCCCGCTGCTCGAAGCAAAATGCGTCTCCTGCCATGGTCCTGAAAAGCAGGAAGGTGGTCTGCGTCTTGACAGCGCGACTGCCGCAGCAAAGGGCGGTGAACTTGGTCCGGCCGTGGTACCAGGAGATGCCGACCGCAGTCTCCTCGTGAAAGCCATTACATTTCTCGACCCTGATCTGCAGATGCCTCCGAAGCAGAAGTTGTCGGACAGAGAAATCGCCATGTTGACGGAGTGGGTCAACTCCGGTGCCGCATGGTCCGACTCGGCGTCCGGACAAGATCATCCGGTCGACGACAGGAGCCCGATTGGCGATGCATTCTCCGATGAACGCAATCCGGTGCGGAGAGTCTTTGGCAGCGAGCGACTGGACCTCTGGTCGCTCCGAAAACCCGTCGCGGCATCACGGCCCTCAGAGTTTTCAGACCTGCATCCGATCGACTCGTTTGTGCAGGAACGACTGCAGACCGCAGGGCTGGAATTCTCCCCGGAAGCTGATCGTCGGACGCTGATCCGCCGATTGACGCTGGATTTGACGGGACTACCGCCGACAGCCGACGAGGTCGCCGCATTCCTTGAAGATGCGTCACCGAATGCCTATGAAACACTTGTCGATCGTGTACTTTCCTCGCCGCATTATGGCGAGCGGCAGGCACGGCTCTGGCTGGATGTCGTGCGGTATGCTGACACCAACGGCTACGAGCGTGATGAGTTCCGGCCGCTGGCATGGCGGTATCGTGCCTACGTGATTCGGGCATTCAATCAGGACAAGCCGTTCGATCAGTTTATCCGCGCGCAATTGGCCGGCGATGAACTTGTCAATGGCGTTCCGGAAACTTCAGCGGAAGCCGACATGCTGGTCGCAACGGGTTTTCTGCGGCTCGGTCAATGGGACAGCACCGCCGCCATCTTTCAGGAAGAAGATCGCCTGCGTGCGGAGATGATGTCCGATCTGACCAACACCACAGCTGCCGCCTTTCTGGGGATGACGATGTCGTGCTGTCAGTGCCACGATCACAAGTACGATCCGCTGCTGCAGGCCGACCACTATCGCTTCCGAGCGTTCTTCGCCGGTGTCACTCCTCGCGATGATCTGGTGATTTCCCTGGCCGACGAACTGGCAGAAATTGACAGTCACAATGCCGAAGTCGATCAGCAGATCACCTCGGTGAAGTCGGAGCTTGAATCACTGGATCGCAACCAGCCTGAATCCGCGCAGCGCATTGAGGAACTCACGAAACAGATTGCGGTTCTCGAAGGAACGAAGCGCTCACCCGGCATGGCCATGGCAGCCACGGATTCCGGCCCGACAGCTCCGGCGATTCATGTGCTCTATCAGGGTGATTTTTCTTCCCCTCGTGAAGAAGTGTCTCCTGGATTTGTATCGCTCTTCACGCCCGGACCGGCAGACATCGATCCGCCTGCGGATACCACCACCGGGCGTCGACTCGCGTTGGCGAACTGGATCGCATCGGCAGACAATCCATGGACGGCGCGAGTCATCGTTAACCGAATCTGGCAACAGCACTTCGGGATCGGACTTGTCGCGACACCGAACGACTTCGGTCACAGCGGCGAACGTCCGACACATCCGGAATTGCTTGACTGGCTGGCGGTGGAATTCATGCAGCGCGGCTGGTCGATCAAGGACCTGCATCGGTTGATCGTGACATCGGCCACGTGGCGGCAGAGCAGTTTCGGCCATTCTTCAGTCGCCGATTTCTCATCGCGACCTCAGCTGTACGCGATGCAGAACGTCCGACGACTCGACGCTGAGACTCTGAGAGACAGTCTGCTGGCGGTGTCCGGATTGCTGATGCCATATGATGCGGGCAAGCCAGTCTGGCCACCGATGGAGGACGAGCTGCTGCAGGCACAACCGGCTGTTCTCGAAGCCATTGAAGGCAAAGACGGCGGTCGAATGCAGGGCTGGTATCCGGATTCCATCGAAGCGACCGACGTCCGGAGCGTCTTTCTGGTGCGAAAGCGATGTTTGCCGATCCCCTTTCTGCAGGCATTTGACTTGCCTGAAACGACGGTCTCATGCGCTCGTCGCGACACAACCGTCGTCGCGCCGCAGGCCTTGATGCTGCTCAACAGTCCCGACAGTATTCGTTATGCAGCGGCGTTGGCTGACAGAGTTCAGGGTGAGCAGACAATTGATTCAGACGACGCGGCGGGTTCCGGGAGACTTGTAGAGACGCTGTTTGACACAGCGTTGACTCGCATTCCAACCGCCGACGAACTGCAATTGTCGATCGACTTTCTGCAGCGACATCAGATCCAGCATCAGGACGCCGGAGCGCAGGCAGGTCGCCTGGCGCTGATTGATCTTTGCCGGGCCGTCCTGAATCTGAATGAATTCGCATACATCGATTGACTGGACGGTGCAATCTGGACAAAGGGACTGTAGGGGACAAAGGGACTGTAGGGGCCATCCAAAGTATTGACGGAAGAGGGGGGCGTGAACAGTTCACAAGACAACGGTCGTGCGTTTTGCGGTTCAACGACAAATGAAGTGCGCGTGACAACATTGATCGCCATGAATGCGATTCATCCTGATGATGTCCTCTGCCTGATTCAATTGCATTGCAGCGGTTCCATTCTGTGGATGGCCAACTACAATTCGTTAGCACTGCATTACGAAGCTTTCCACTTCAAACAATCCACGCTGTGGTTACGAATGTCTCGAAGTCGCCGCACAACTCCGGATCAGCGATTGGCTCTGCTGCGTCAGCGGTTAAAGGATTTGTCTCCAGATACGATGATTGCTGACTTGCGGTTGGCCCTGTGGGATGAATCGAATTTCGTTGTTGCACAAGTTGCGAAATTCGTACGAGAACACACCCTGAGCGAATTGATCCCCGATTTGGTCTCGGCATATCTTCGCTTTCTGAGAGACGGTGCTGAATGCGACAAGGGTTGCCGCGCAAAACTGGCGATTGTTGAAGCCCTGATGCCGCTCGACTTCGAAGAACCGGATTTCTGGCTTGCAGGCATGAAGTACCGCCAGCAGGAACCTGTTTGGAACGGCTCGATCGATACTGCAATCGATGTACGAGGTGTATGCGCCTTTGGGCTTGTTCGATCACGTCTCGTCGCACCTTCCGATTTGCTGATTGCCCTGACCGACTTACTGGCAGATTCTGAATTCGTGGCACGAGCCCATGCAGCACGAGCCATCGCTGCTGCCGGTCTGCCGGGTTGTGTCGCATTGCTGCGACTCAAAGCCTCTTTAGGTGATTTGAACAGCGAGGTCTCTGGAGCGTGTTTCACCGGCCTGCTGGAACTGGATGCAAGCCGCCATGTCGAATTCGTAGCCGCGTTCTTGCAATCACATACGGATGCGGCCATCGAAGCCGCACTCGCATTGGGGAGTTCACGGAACAGGGAAGCTGCCATGTTGTTACTCAAGGCATGTCAACGCTGCTCTTCGGACCGGATGGAGCCGTTCTGGATCAGCCTGGGACTATCGCGTCAGCCGGAAGCTGTGGAATTCCTGATTTCCAGGATCAACACAGCTTCGCCCGGCGCCGTTCACGCGATCCGAGCCCTCGCTCCGATTCGCTCTTATGACAACATTGCCAATCGCGTACTTGCCGCCGTCCAGTCCTCCGGAAGCCGGGAACTTGCCGCCGCCCACAGAACCGAATTCCTGCCACAACCCGATGCGCCCGAGTAGTGGCCGACCGATGTAAAAGTGAGATATCAAGTGGCTTGCGTCTGATCCGCGATTTCAAACCGGACGGACCGTGTTGTCATGACGGGCACCGAGTTATCCCGCACCTTTTGTTTGTTTCACCCCTTGGTGCGTCGCTTGCTATCCACGAGCTTCTTTAGTGTAATCCGCAGGCGACGCTATAATGCCGTCTGCTTCTGCGTCCGTGACTTCGACTCATTCACTTGAAACTCGTTTTTGAACGCCCGGTGTTGTCGTTTGTGATGACTCAACAAATACGGAATCCTTGACGCGGGCTTCGCCCGCAACCCAAAGTTCGCCATTTCGAATCGCTCTCCATCCGGCACAAGCCGGCAAGGGGCGGACGAACTGAGCAGTCGATTTCCCGAGCTGCATCGTCCGGGTATGCCCGGGACATATTACCTGGAACCCGCAGAGTCCGGCTGCATCGGTCTGACGCGTATCAATGCTGGCCACAGTGGTCGCTGGGATCGCATTGTGCAGTCGGTGCGGGACGACATCGCGCTGCATCGCAGGCTGCCCGGATTTCGGCAACTGATTCAGTCTCGCCGTTTTGAGATCACTGTGCTGACCGTGCTGCCAGCCAAAGCCGAACGAATTGCCAGCGATCTTCAGTCACTTCCTGAAGTGAAGCATGTTCCGGTGCATGTTGTGGCGCAGCCGGAACTGCTGCCTCTCAATCAAAACCAAAGAAATGAGGTTTGGTTCAATGTCACCGTTTCGCGACTCTACCGAGACGGAGATCGCTGGCAGGACACCACGTCCTTTCGTCGTGATGATCTGAATCATTACAGAATACGACCGGTCCGTCACAACCATTCTGTTACCGCTGGAATACTGATTCCACTCGATCGTCTTTTGTTACAGGTTTTACACCTGGTTTTTTGTCGGCTGATTCGTCAGCCGACTCTCCTTGCGGAGTGTTTCGCCCGGATTGCTACAGCAATGCGGGAGGGACACGATGAACCGCGCATCGGATCTCTCTGTCACAGATCACGCAACAACAACAAGGAGGCACAATGGAAGAAGAAAAGAGAAGCACGGAACCGGCTTATCTGCCACCGAGGTTCTGGAAAGCAGTACTCGCAATGAGGAACCACACGGTTCTCCATTGCAAGTCTGACTACCGTGCCACATTCCGTGCCATCCGCCGCGTAACTTAAGGTAGGTTTTGACCGTGCGTTGCATCGACCTTCAATGCGCACATTTCAACTTCCAATCGCCTGCATCGTGAAGATCGACATCGGAACACCGAAAACGAAAACACCCTTGGTTCGATTGCTCAAACCAAGAGTGTCTCAATTCAGGGATCAAGCAAACTAAAGCTCGATCGACTCCACTCCTGCTACAAAGCGATTCGCGTCGTCGCCCAGGTAGGAAGCGACAACGTTAAACACGGCGTCACTGAAGCCACCGATGTTCAGGATGTCGCTCCGTTCCGGAGCCAGCGTCGATCCGCACGGCTGGATGTTGATGCATACCAGCTTCGGACCGTTGGTGTTTCCACCAGACAACCGAACCTGATTCTCCGCGAACTCCTGCCATTCGGTCATGACGCCCGTCGAACCGTTTGTACCGTGCGCGAATGCACGGTTGGCGTAGACCCAGCTCTCGTTGTCGCTGACCAGCACGCAGCCTGCAAACTTTCGCTTGCTGTGCCGAGCGTTGGCTTCGCGAAGTGGGATTGAGCAGTCTGTTCCACCTCCGCCATACTTTGCCAGCCGCTCCGACAGGCTCAAAATCGAGTCTGACGGATCGACCTTTGCATCGTAGGCCTGAGTGTCGAACGGGATGATCACACTGTCCGGATTGCGACGCAAAATCGCTGCAGCAAACAACGCCGCCACATCAATACAACGCATCTTGCTCGTTGCACCACGACCACGATTTCCTGTGATCGCGCAGCTCATCGAACCGGACGTGTCGAGTCCGATGATAACCGGTCCCGGAAGTTCCGGCACGTTTCCACACGCAATCTCGGCCGCCTTGTGGAGCGCTGCCTTGATCTTGTGCGGAACCTCATCCGATGCGTTCAGGTACGCTGCGAAGTACTGGTACGGGAACTGACGTGACCGACGGATTTCGTTTTCATCTGCCAGTCGGTCAGCGACCGTCTGCACCATTGCGGCATCCTCAAACACGCCATGTCGCTGCAACGTGTTGAGGTTCATTCGCAGCGCCTGTGGACCCATCGTCCGTGCAATCGCCGCCCAGACCACTGGTCCCTTCGCAGTGTCGGCCAGCAGATCCCACCGTGCGTGGAGTGCCGGGCGATTCTCATCACCAGACGGTCCCCGCAGGAGTGCAACCTGCTGCTCGGCTGTCTCAGCCGTGCGGAACGCAACCAGGAGTCGGATCTGCTCTGGCAGATCAGCCTCCGTCGCCGGCGCCCACTTCGACTGCTCCTTATCTGTCAGCCAGCCGAACATGGCGCGCCGAACGTTGTCGGTTGGCGTTGGTCGCGCCATCCGGAAGACGTCCCGCAGGCTCGGATCGTTTCCGATCGACGCCGACAGCAGCTTTTCCGGTGAGGCCGTGTTCAGCCATCGCTGGAATGCCCGCTGCAGGGAGCTTGACAGACTCTTCTTGCCGAACTGCCCCGAGCGGATCATCTGGAACAATGTCCGCAGAACGCGGCCGTTGTCGATCGCTCGATCGAACGCCTGGTGGAACAATACGGTGTCGCGTGCGGCCAGAGTTGCCGTCAGCGCGGCTGGCATGTCCTTCATGAACGCTCGTTCGCGGCTGTAGACCGCGAGCTTCGCAAGGAAAACATTGTCATTGACCTGTGCAATCAACGACTTCAGCGTATCGAGCTGCGACTCAGCGTCGGCGTAGTACGTGCCGTTGAAGCAACCCGTCGCTGCGAATTGAGCCAGCGCGTGCTTCGGCCCCAGCGCGTAGGCTGGTCCGCCCGCTTCGTTGCGGACAGTCGCCTGTGGCAAAAGTGCCTTGAGGCTGGAGAAGAGAGACTTGTTAGCCATGATAAGGGTGCTCCTTTCGAGGACAAGACGACGCAGCGCGCAGCCAGCACCATGCTGGTAACGCGAGGCATAAAACCACCGATCCGACGAAGGTTGAGCAGAAGGGCGTTGGTGAATAAGCCAGTACTCCAGGCCGGCAGTCCAGTGTGGACAATCTCCCGACGAAGTGATGATCAGAGAACGCCCTCGCGGGCTTCTGATGCGTTACCGTTACGCCACTGGTCGTTGCCGACCAGTCAGGAGTCGAACCTGAAAACTCAGATCAATGGACTCCAATCGGGCAGTCGGGATTTTTCAAAAACGGATCAACGAAGTTATGGTCAGAGTTTTTCGTTGCTCTATCCAGCTGAGCTACAGCCTCCATGGAACGAGAGAGACTGGTGAGATTTGAACTCACGACCTACGAGTTATGGATTCCGTACCGACAGTCGATCCGCTTCCGCCTTGCGGCAGAAGTCTCCAGATGAACCAGGATCCAGCGAGTAGGTGCTGAGACGCCGTCTTTATCGAACCTTGCGATTCGACAGTGGACTCGCAGTGTTTTCTGCGTGAGACTTCAACCGCTTCATTAGTCGGTCACCCGACATCACTACTTTATGGCCGTCATAGTTACGTGGAGTCCCTGCCGACAGCTGGATCGATGGCTTGATGTGTTCATAGAAATCCTCAACGAAGGATCGCCGAGACTTTGTGCCGTGAGGCACACCTAACCAAGGTGTTGATGGAGTCCCGACAGGCAGTTGAGGTTTAAGGTGGACACAGCCAACGAGAGATTGGTTCAGACGGCACATTTACAAGATGTAGTCCGAACAAGAGTGGATCGCCCTTGACCCGGTTCGAGCTACCGCTCGGAGCTTCGTGGTCCGCTCCCGTTGGTCACTAAGTCATCGTTTCTCTTTGTTCCGGGGATCATTGCCGGATTCTCACCAATAGGTCGTTGTGCAGAGACGCACGACCAATCCGGCATCCATGCCGATCCTGTCCCTCACACTCCAAGGACTTTCTGAAATTCATTACCCCACCGAGGAATCGAACCAGCAAGTGCGGACACCGCCCGATAAGGGCGGCTGAACTCCGCACGCGGCAGGAGAAGTAGAGTCTAAGGCAGTCATGCATCCTCCACACTCGCAGGGCATTTCATCAAAGAGCCGACGACTGGATTCGCACCAGCATGATTCCCCCAAAGAGAGAACACTGCAAGACGGACGCCGTTCTCAGTCGAGCCACGTCGGCAGTTCGCAGTCATCGCTGCAGCACAAGCGTGAGGATTCGAACCGGGCACCGCCCGGCAGGGTGGTCGGCGTCAGTTTTGGAGGCTGACTGCTCTCCCAGGAGCACACTTGTAGATTTGATCGAAAGTGACCGAGCGGAATCGAACCGCTGCCAAATAGATTCACAGTCGGTCTCCGGAAACCAGGACCGGACCCGGCCACAGCGGAAGGAGCGGGAGTTGAACCCGCAAGACGTTTTAACGTTCGACCGGCTTCCAACCGGTTCCCGTCTCCAATCGGGTGGCCCTTCCAATTCCTTGTCTGTTGTTTATTATTGCCTCGACCAGGACTCGAACCCGGAACGCCTCGTTAGAAGCGAGGAATGATGTCCGTTTCACTATCGAGGCATAAGCGGAAGGCCAGGGATTCGAACCCTGATCTCCGGTGAGGGAGAACCGCGTTAGCAGTGCGGTCCGGCCAGCCGTATCCGGCTACCTTCCGTATCAGAGGATCGCTATTATTTCGACATGCAAACTTTCTCGATTGGCATCTGGAACGATCGTTCTCGACCTCACGTCATGTGGATCGAGCCGTGGGGTGAGGATTACACGCTGCTGCCAGGAGAGAAACTTCTCATTACGACATCGGATTCCAAAGATGGAACCGCGCCGTGGTTCAATCTCGTGGAGACCGAAGGCAATACTCAGGTTTACGTTGAACGAGGAACCTATCCAAAGCTCGTGGTTGACGGTGTTGCGATTGAATGTGGGCACAATCGAAAAGCGGCAATCGATGCTGGCATCTTTCCCGGCTGAGCGGAGTGAAGTGGACCGTCGGGGATTCGAACCCCGATTTCCTGGTTGCAAACCAAGCGTCCTTCCATTGGACGAACAGCCCATTTGTTTTCTTCAAGGCGAGCGGCAGATTTCTGGTTACCGTCGAAAACCGGGGGCTAACGCCCTGCGGCTAATAAAATCAGCCGCCACGCGTTAGCGTCCGGTTGTTTGGCCTGGTAGTTCCCAATCTGCCGCTCGCCCAAGAAGTCCGTCCGGGATTTGAACCCGATCCTCGTCCTTACCACGGACGTGTGCTGCCAAAACACCTACAGACCTTCCCGGTAATCTCCGACTTCTGAAGTTGCAGGTCCCGGTATCGAACCGGGCCGACCAGCCTTATGAAAGCCAGTTGAGCTCCTGCCCACCTGCATTGACCCGTGCGGGATTCGAACCCGCCTCGCCGGCTTGAGGGGCCAGCATCCTGAACCGCTAGACGAACGGGCCGTATCAAGTGTCAGTTGTCAGTGCGCCGGAACGGAGTTGAACCGCCAAAGCCCGAAGGCGGGTGGGTTACGGCCACTTGAGCTCGCCAATGCTCAGCCGACGCAAATGAGTTGAGTGACGCGAGTGGGAGTCGAACCCACAAACTCACGAAGGTTTCGGGCACCGACTGGCACGGATGCCGGTTGGTCGACGCCGCTTTTCCAGATTGCGTACCGCGTCGTTTTGTGTTTTAAAAAGCGTCCCCGAGGGGGATTTGAACCCCTGATCTCCACCTTGACAGGGTGGCGAGCACTCCGGGCTGCTCCGCGAGGACGTGATGTGAATAGCTCAGGTGGGATTCGAACCCACAG
>Ga0105048_10018099_pt1 | contig 10850 bp, 7 predicted proteins | sample MAT05_FD_78382 | JGI IMG/M metagenome (GOLD analysis project Ga0105048, IMG submission 78382) | Freshwater microbial communities from Lake Fryxell liftoff mats and glacier meltwater in Antarctica - MAT-05 | ecosystem: Environmental > Aquatic > Freshwater > Ice > Liftoff microbial mat | place...
CAAGGACGGGAAATTTGCCGGGCTCCCACCGGAGGGAACCGCGCCCACCCAGGCGGTCTGGTGCATTCACGGCGACGCCACGGGCACGGTCTGGTTCGGCTCCCAACGCGGACTTCACATCGCCCACCCGGATCAACCCGTCCTCACCCTGACCGGCTCCCACGGCCTCTCCAACGACGACGTACGTTCGCTCGTCCACACGCCGGATGGATCGCTCTGGGTCGGGACTTCCTACGGACTCAATCAGGTTCGAAATGATCGCGTCGTGACCAACTGGACCACGGCGGACGGGCATCCGATCGAAACCGTCGTCAGCCTCCATGCCGAAGCCGATGGCACCCTCTGGATCGGCACGCTCGACCGAGGCCTCTTCCGATTTCGCAGCGGGACGTTCAGCCACCTTTCGACCGCTGAAGGGCTGCCGGCCGCCTCCGTCTTCCAGATTCTGGATGATCGCCTGGGCAAACTGTGGATGTCCTGCGGGCGCGGCATCTACTCGGTCTCCCAGGAGGAACTCCACGCCGTGGCTGATCGGCTGACCGACCGCCTTCACGCCACCCTTTTCGGTCGCGCCGATGGTCTCCGCACCCTGGAGCTCACCAGTTCGGTGCAACCCGCCGGGATGCGGACCCTCGATGGCCGGCTCTGGTTCCCCTCCAATCGGGGAGTGGCAATCATCGACCCGGCGCATCTCCCGCGCGTGGAAGAGCCACCGCTCCCGCGCATCGATCGGGTCATCCTCGGCGGCGTGGGCACCAACACCGCCATCCGACTCCGGGAACACCCCACCGATCCCTGGCGCAAACCCGAGGCGGATCGGATCTCCCCCTCTCCCGAAGACCGCCAAACCCTGCGGCGGATTGAGATTCCCGACCCAGGGGCGGCCATCGAAATCCCTCCGGACAGCGATTTCCTCGAACTCCACTTCACGGCTCCCACCTTCGTCTCCGCGGCCGACATCGTCTTCCGCTGCCAATTGGAAGGATTCGACCGCGGCTGGATTGATCTGGGGACGCGGCGGGTCGCCTACTACACCCGGGTGCCCCCGGGGCATTACACCTTCCGGGTCTCTGCCGTGAACCACGACGGGATTGCCTCGGAATCCGATGCGACGCTGGAGGTGGTGCTGCTTCCCCATTGGTGGCAGTCGCCCTGGCTTCCTGCCGGCCTCATTGCGGCGCTGCTGCTGGGCTGCGCCGCCGGCCACCGCTGGCGCATCGCCACTCTGGATCGACGTCGCGTTGCCCAGGAAACTTTCGCCCGCCAGTTGATCGTCTCCCAGGAATCGGAGCGTCGCCGGATTGCCTCCGACCTACACGACTCCCTCGAACAGGAACTGCTCGTGATCAAGAACCGCGCCGACCTCGCCCTGCTCGACGCCAGCGATCCCGTCAACGCCCAGCAACAGCTCTCCGAGATCTCCCAACTCGCCATGCACGCGATCGAGGATGTCCGCCACATCACCCACGATCTCCGCCCCAAACTCCTCGATCGCCTCGGCATCACCCGTGCCCTTCGCACCCTGCTCGATCGGATCGCCGACGGCGGCACCCTCATCGTAAACTCGGACCTCGACCCCATCGACGGCGTGCTCTACCCGACCGACGAGATCAACCTCTACCGGATCGTTCAGGAATCCCTGAACAACGTCCTCAAACATGCCCAGGCCCGGTCCGTACGCGTCCAACTTTCCCGGCTCCCCACCGAGATCGAACTGACCATCGAAGACGACGGCCGGGGATTTGAACTCTCGCTTCTGGACGACGATCACGCGTTCGGCCTGCGCGGACTCGAGGAACGGGCCCGCATCCTCGGCGGCCGCCTGGTCGTCGAGTCCCGACAGGGCCACGGCACCACCGTCCGCGCCCACCTTCCCCTTCGACCCGCATCCAAGGCATGAACCCCCTCCGAGCCATCCTCGTCGACGATCACCCCATCTTCCGGGCCGGTGTGCGCGCCGTCCTGGCGCGGAGTCCCGAGATCCACATCGTCGGAGAAGCTGGCGACGGCACCGAGGCCCTGGAACTGGTCCGCCAATGGACGCCGGACATCGCCATCGTCGATATCGACATGCCGAAGTGCGACGGACTCCAGTTCGCCACCGCCATCCGCGACGCACGGAGCGCGGTCAAGGTCATCGTGTTGACCGCCCATCAACAGAAGGAAATGTTCGACGCGTTCATCGACATCGGTGTGGCCGGATATGTCCTTAAGGAAAACGCCTCCAACGAACTGATCGCCTGTCTCAAGGCCGTCGCCGACGGCGAACCCTACGTCAGCCCGTCCCTGACCCGACTGCTGCTCCGCCGCCGCCAGGCCGTCGATCAACTGCGCTCCGAACGTCCCGGTCTCGATCGGCTTACCCCCTCTGAACGGCGGATCCTGATCCTGATCGCCGAGGACAAGACCTCCAAGGAGATCGCCAGCCAACTCGGAGTCAGCCCCAACACCGTGGACAATCACCGCGCCAACATCTGCGAGAAGCTCGCCCTGCGCGGCACCCATTCCCTGCTCAAGTTCGCCTTCGACAACAAGTCACGCCTGGCCGGAGGGTGAGGCGGCCGCCTCAATGGTTCCCAGGGCAGCTCTGACTCCACTGACTTCCCCTGAATCAATTCGCACCCGCCTCCACACGAATCTTCCGACGGCCAAGGCGCACCATCAGATGGCTGCGGAGACTGTCGATCAACACCGCCCCAAAGATGATGGAACTCGTGATCAGGGGATAGAGGTAGGGATCCGCCTGCACCATCACGAGGCCATTGAAGATGCTCTTCAGCAACACCGCACCCAGCACCGTGCCAGGAAACACCCGGCCACGTCCGCCGAACAGGCTCGTGCCGCCGAGCACCGCCGCGGTGATGGCGTCGAATTCATAAAGCTCACCGAACTTCGGCGACACTGAACCAAGCTGGGATAGGGCAAGCAAGCCGCCCAAGCCTGCGCACACGCCGCAGACAAGGTAGACCGCTGTGAGCAGTCGGGTCGTGGGCAGACCCGCCTTCCTTGCAGCGTCCGGGTTGTTCCCCAGGGCGTAAAGTTGACGGCCAAACGGCGTCATCGAGAGCACCCACTGGGCGATCAGGACGACGGCACCCGCGATCAACAGCGGCAACGGCACACCCAGCCCTTTCGCCGAGCCGAGCGCGAGGAAGGAGTCCGGCAGGTTCATCGCACGCGTCTGCGTGATCCAACGGCCCATGCCACGCCCGATGTACAGCGTGGCCAACGTGGCGATGAAGGCCACCAGCTTGAATCGCGTCACGAGCACGGCGTTCACCGCGCCGCCCAACAGTCCGACGCCCAGCATGGTCAGCACACAGAGCGACAGCGGTTGGCCGGCCAGCGCCATCTTTCCCGCAATCCCAGCGCCCACAAACATGATCGCCCCCACGGACAGATCCACGCCCGCTGTCAGCAGCACGAAGGTCATGCCGACGGCGACGACGGCGGTGGACGACGACTGCACGAGGATCTGCGTGAAGTTGTCGGCGGTCAGGAACTTGTCCGACATCGCCCCAAATACGAGCAGCACGGCGACGAAGAGCGCGACCGGCGCGAAGTCCAACAGGCGAAGCAAGGGTCTGGAATTGGATGCCCTCATGCTTTGGAGGAGTGCAGTGCGGCCGCCAGAATCCTTTCGCGATCGAAGTCATCGCGGCGAAACTCGCCGGTGATTTCACCGCCGCGCATCACCAGGATGCGGTCGCAGATCCCCATCAGTTCCTCGATCTCGGACGAAATGACGAGCACGCCAGCCCCGCGATCGGCGAGTTGGTGGATGAGTTGGTAGATCTCAAACTTCGCACCAACGTCGATACCGCGGGTCGGCTCGTCGAGAAGGAGCACCTTGGGTTCCATCAGCAGCCATTTGCCGAGCACCACCTTCTGCTGATTGCCGCCGCTCAACGTCCGCACGGCCTGTCCATCGGTCGCCTTGGCCGAAAGTTTGACGGCCTCGCGCATCCGGGTGACCGCCGATTGAATGCCGGTGAAGTCGAGGAAACGTGCCGGGGTGCGGCTGTTCGCGGGCAAGCCAACGAGCGCCAGGTTGTCGGCGATCGAAGCTTCCATGCAGAGTCCCTCCTGCCGACGGTCTTCCGTCAGGAAGGCGAGTCCACGCCGGATGCGCTCGCGCGGCGAACCCGTGAGGAGTTCTCCCGAAAGCCGAACCTCGCCGCTCGCGAACGGGTCAAGCCCGAAGAGAATCCGCGCCAATTCAGAGCGACCCGCGCCCATCAAACCCGAGATGCCGAGAACCTCGCCCGCCCCGAGCTTGAACGAGAGGTCGCGCACAATTCCGGGCTGGGAAATCCGGTCGACCTGGAGCACCGCCCCCCCGTCCGGCGAGGCCATCGACTCTGACGATCCAGTTTGGATCGGAGCCCTGCGCTCCGGATAGATCTGGTTGAGCTGCCGCCCCACCATCATCGAGACGAGTCGGTCGTGCGTGAAGTCCTTGGTCGCACCACTGCCGACCCTTTCGCCATCGCGGAGGACGACGAGGTCATCGCACAACCGCAACACGTCGCCGAGCGCGTGCGAGATGTAGAGGAGGGCCATGCCACGGTCCCGAAGCTGAGTGACGAGGGCGAATAGACGCTCGCACTCACGCGACGAAAGTGAGGTGGTCGGCTCATCGAGGAGGATGACCCGCGCCTCGGCGCCGAGCGCCTTGGCAATCTCGACAAGCTGGCGTTCACCGGCCGGCAAACGTTCAACAAGCGTGTCCGGTGAGTGATCGAGGCCGACTTGGCGGAGGAGCTCGGCGGCCCGGGAACGGAGGGCGCGGCGATCAATCCACGGCACTCCGATGCCGAGCAACGGGAAGTCTGTCAGAAACAGATTCTCGGCAATGCTCAGGTTCGAAAACAGGTTCAGCTCCTGATGCACAAAGGCGATGCCAGCGGCGCGGGCGTCCTTCGGATTGCGCGGGGTGTACCGGTGGCCGTTCACTCGCAGTTCGCCCGCATCGGGCTGCAAGTTGCCCCCGAGCAGATTCATCAAGGTGGACTTGCCCGCGCCGTTCTCGCCGACCAACCCCACGATACGTCCCACACCGACGCCGAAGCTCACGCCTTGGAGGACCTTGACGCCGAAGAAGGACTTCTCGATGCGCTCAAAGACGACGACTGGTTCCTGGTTCGTCTTGGGTCGTTCGGCGTTGTTCGGCGTGAAATCCATGGCAACGAGCGGCGAACTACGAACCACGGACAAACCGGGTCCGCCACACATCGAGCAGGGCGGCGACCAGGATCACCACGCCCTTGATGATCGTGATCAGGAAGTCGGAGAGGTTGAGCAGGTTCAATCCGTTGCTGATCAGCGACAGGAACAACACGCCGTAGACGGTCCAGAGCACCTTGCCTTTGCCTCCAAAGAGGCTCGTACCCCCGATGACCGCCGCGCCGATGACATCCAGCAGCAGCGCCTTGCCATGATTTGGTGAGCCCGTTTCGAGCCGGGCCGTGAGAAGGATGGCCGCCATCGCCGCGAAAATGCCGCTCAGCACGTAGGCACCCACAGTGACCCCGGCAACTGGAACCCCGGAGATGAGCGACGCGCGCGGGTTGTGGCCCACGGCGTAGAGCCATCGCCCGAGCAACGTGCGGGCGAGCAGCACATGCGCGACGAACGTTGCGAACACTGCCAGGGCCAGGGCCATCCACGCTTGCGCGCCGAGTGCCAGGAAGGCCGGAGGCAGGTGGTAGATGCTCTCCGCGTTCACCACCTTCTTCGCAAGCCACACCGCAAGGCCGCTGAAGAACATCGTGGTGGTAAGCGTGACCATGAAGGCCGGCATCCGCAGCCACGCAATGCACGCGCCATTGAACAACCCAACCAGTGCACCGGTAGCCAGCATCCCGGCGACAGCAACCGGCATCGCCATGGGACTGCCGCCCAGCCAGCCTTGCTCGCCACCCATCACGAGCGCACCGACCACGCTGCTCAAGCCGATGATCGCCGTGACGGACAAATCAATGCCGCCGGTAATCAGCACCATCGTCTGTCCCGTCGCGAGCACGAGCAAGGGCAGGCAGGCGGTGAGGAGGTTCTCGAAGTTGCCCGTCGAAACGAAGCCGGGCGTGAACGGCGCGAAAGCCGCGAAGGCAATAAGGCAAAGAAACAGGACAAAGAACTCAGAGCCAATGATCCTGCTCATGGCCCACGCCACACGGCTGGTTGTTGCGTTCGTGGTCACTTTTTATTCTTCGCCACCACCGCTCCCCACATGCGCGACTCCATCTCTTTCAGGTTCGCCTGCGTGATCGCGAAGCCTTTGTCGTCGATGCGCACAGGTGCAGGCCTGCCCGCCTTCGCATCAAGAATTACCTGAATGGCCTGCTCCGCTTCCCAGTAGACGTCCTGCACGCCGGTCGCATCCACGTATCCATCCGCCATGAGCTGATACGCCGTTGCGTCGCCGTCGAAGCCGCCCAGGAGGATGTGACCGGGTTCGTTGTGCTTCTTCCACTTTCCGAGATTGCTCAGCACGGATTTGATGCTCGGGAACATGAAGTCGCTCGAAGTGAAAATGAGTCCGATGTCCGGATTGGCCTGCATGGCGCTCTGCACGCCAGCCAGGGCCTTCTCCTGATTCCAATCGGTCGGGATCCGCGCCACGACCTCGACCGCGTCACCCGCTTCCTTGACGGCTGCTTCAAATCCATCGCGCCGGCCAATGGCATTCACATCGCTGAGATCGCCCATCAGGATCATGGCCTTCTGCTTCCTGCCGGTCTTCTTCGCAAGCGAGACGAGGTATGTCACCGTCTCCCGGGTGATGGCGAAGTTATCCGGCGCAACCGCGGTGTGCCTGGCATCGGTGGCGTCGGCAGGACGGTTGTAGAGCACAACCGGGATGTTCGCGGCGTTGGCGGCCTTGATCATGGGAATCACCGTCTTGCCATCCTTCGGCACGATGATGATTCCGTCGACCTTGCGGTTGATGAAGTTCTTCACCTGATCGAATTGCTTGCTCGCGTCGCCATCGGCCACGCCTTCGAGCATCGTGATTCCCTTCGCAGCGCATTCGGCCTTCAGCTTGTCGAACCCCGCGACCCAGAACTCCGTCTGCAAGGTCTCGAACGCGACACCAATGGTCTTCACCTGACCCACGGCGGCCGGCGGTTGCGTGGCGGCCCCAGGGGCATCGGGCTTGCCGCAACCGGTGAGGGCGGCCATGACGATCACCGCGGTCATCGCGGTGAGGAAAGTTCTGGTTCGAAGGGGACGGGGGCGCATGGGAATTCAGGGATTGGCGGTTCAGTGCTCAGAGAAATCAAGCGTGACGATGGCGTAGGCGGGCAACTCGACTTCCCCGCCATTGAATCCAGTTGGCTGATCCCGAAACGACTCCGGCTCATTCATCGCCTCCTCCCGCGTGCTGGCGTCGAGGATCCGACTGCGCGTGATCCCTTCGAAGTTCTCCAACGAAACCCTGCACGGCTCGGTGCCAAGATTGGCAAGGATCAGGCGTCGCCGCTGGCCCAACCGAAGGAGCAGAGAAGCCAAGTGATGCGAACCCGTGGCCTCGGTCGGCAGGACGATTCCTCCCGCGAATTCCCCGATGTCCTCCAACACATGATAGACGGGGAAGACGCAGTTCGGCGGCGACTGAAACAGCTCCGGCAGCGGCGAGCCAGCCTCCGTCCCGATCACCCCGCGCCAGCCGGTGGTTTCAAAGAAGGTCACGCTGTGGACACCGCCTTCGGCGAGGGCCTTGAACATGGCCAAGGTCCACGCAGCGGCGAAAAGCGAGGTCTGGCGGGGATCCACTTCAGGCGGCAATTGTCCAGACGATGCGGACATCGCCGCTGCCGTCGCGACCGCATTGAACCGTGGCTTGAGCGTGACCGGCGACACGACGAGCGGCCGGCCGGAATGGCGACGGCGCAGGGTGGCGAGTTGGTGCCCGACGGCTTCCGGCGTCTCGGCGATGCTCAGTTCATCCGAGGCGTGGACCTGCGGGTTCATCGTCCAGCAGAGGAAATCCCCTCCGTCCGGAGGCGGTTGCAGGTGGAACTGGTAGAGATCGGCGTCCGTGCCGACTCCGATGGCCATGCTCCCATCGGCGAAGGCGGCTTGGGCAACTGCCAGATCCTCAGGAAGGGTTGAGCGACTTCCGTCGCGGAAGAGGAGCACACGGATGGGATCCACCTTGAGGCGACCCAACTCTCGAGCGACGCAATCGAGGTCCCCCGGCCCGATCCGGGGAAGGTGGATCGCCAACTCCAGCGCCGTTCCCAGTTCCATCCCATCCTTCGCGGCGATGCGGAGGCGATCCGTCCAACGTGCATCCGACAGACAGAGGTCAGCCCGCAGATGCGAAAGGCCAAGTCGCGACAACCGATCCACGGCAAGACCGGACAAAGGCTCCCCGTGGGAAGCCATTCCCAAACCGACCTCCGGAATTCGAACACCTTGGGAACCGCCGAAAATGATCTTGGTCGGCTCCGTTTGGACACACCCAGTCGGTCCGGCGATGCGGGCATGCTTCGCAGTTCGAAGTCGGACCGTGACGCTCTGGTGGATCCGTGTGCCGGCTTGAATCTCAACCGGGAAAGAAAGCCGTAACGGAGTCGAGTAGGTCTTGAAGCTGGCGTCGATCCAGTTGCGTTGATCTTCGGTCTCAAAGACGTCGCCCTCGAACGCCACCTCCAGCCAAACACCGGATTCCACTTCATGGTGAAGCTCAGCCAGGTCGGTGAAGCCGTGAATCGGTTGTTCCACAGCGACCTCCTCGGGAAACTTCAGGTCCGTCGTCGTGCCGCCCGTATGCAGCGCCCGGCAATGCGCTCCGGCGCATTCCCGGATCGGATGGAGCACGCAGAGTCCGATGCGGTTCCGCAGGAAGGTCGTCCTGGCTTCACCGTCGAAATCAAAGCGAAGGGTTCCGTCCTCATTGCCGATGATCTCCGCCCTCCAAACGAAGTGAATGCCGTTCTCGCGATGCTCTCGGGAATATCGGATGCGGAAATCTGAGTCATTCGAACGGATCTCCAGTCCCGAGAGGATGCCAGGCACCGTCCCCCAATTGCAGTCGCGCACGGCTCCATAGATCCGACGGAGCACTTCGCGGTCGCCCCATTTGATCGTCCGCAGGTCGCCCTCGTGAAACACGAGCGCCAATGGTCCGGCACGCAACGCCGCGTGTTGCGACGCGCCGCCGGGTCCGTGGGCCGGAAAGATCTTTGGAGGCACGACACTCATTGCTTCTCCAGCAGGACCTCTCCCCAGATCAAAAGCAGGACGCAAAATGGCCGAAGGATGCTCATTTCTGGTCAAGGCGGATGACCGCATCCTTGCGTGCGGATGCGTAGGCAGCGAACACCAATTCCATCGTCTTCAGATTATCGGCGCCGGTGGTCTCGGCCGCGCCCTCACCCCGCAACGCACCGAGGAGGTCGCGATGACACGGCACCATGCTGGACTGGGCCAAGTCGTAGCTCGGATCTGCCCAATCGAAATGCGGTGGTGCGTGCCTTCGGCTGTGCGTGCCCTTCTTCGTCGTCACGCGCACCCAGGAATCATCCGCCACCTCGATGCTGCCCAGTGGACCTTCCACAAACGCCAGCGTCTGCGGAAAACGCTCACGTTCCAGCGGGGTCTTCGCGTAGGCGATCTCCAGCACCACACTGGTCCTTGCCGGCCCCATGGCCATCAGCAGCGTCGCGACGTTGTCGCCCTTCACGCCGGGAGCCAGCGTCTTGTGCAACTGGCAGTAGAGCGACTGCGCTTCGCCGAAGCACGCCCGTGCGGTATCGAGCAGATGCACGCCAAGGTCGGTGAGGATGAACTGCTCCAACTCACGCAGCGCTGGTTGATTCGCCCAGACGTCGAAGCCGGTGAGAAACGAGAGCCGCGCACGGAACGGCGTGCCGATGACCCCGGAGCGCAGCGTCTCGATGAGGACACGCATCGGCGTCTGCCAACGCCAGTTCTCATGGACGAAGAACGGCGTCCCAGTCTTGGCGAACGCCGCGACCATCTGCCGGGCATCCGCCATCGAGGCCGCCATCGGCTTCTGGCAGATGCACGGGACACGATGCTTTGCGCACAGGAGTGAGAGCGGTTTGTGGCCGCCAATCTCCGTGACGTTGTCCACGAAGTCCGGTCTCACTTCGCGCAGTAGCTTGACGGGATCCTCGTACACTGCCGGGACCCCCAGATCGCGGGCGAAAGCTTCCGCCTTCTCCCGCGACCGGTTGTAGATCGCGACACACTCGACCCCGCCGACCTCCCGCCATGCAGCAAGTTGCACGCGGGCCCAGAATCCGGCTCCAAAGAGAGCAAAGCGCAATGGTTTCATCGGGTCGTGGCGAACATTGGTTTCAGGTATTCCATGCTGCATCCAGCCCACTCTTCCTCCTTGGCAATCATCTCTTCGAGCGATCCCTCCGGCGGTGTCCACAGCTCCAACACGGCCGTCTCACAGCGCCCGTGGCGCTGGAGCGCTTCGAGCAGGCCCGGAAGGTTCAGCATCCCCTGCCCCGCTGGCCGGCCTTCGACGGTGAACCCCATCTGGTGCGGCACCCGCGTGATCCGAAAATCCTTGATGTGGAGGTTGAAGGTCAGCGGAGCGAGTTCGGCGACCACCGTTTCCAATCCTTCGCCGGCTCCGAGCGAATTCGCCGTGTCGAGGCAGATCCCAATCCGATCGGATTCAACCTGCTCGACGATGGCGCGAAGCGTGGACGCCGTGAATCGATCGTGATTCTCGATGCCCAGCTTCAGGTCGCCCAGCAGCGGTGCGATCTCCCGCAAGGTTTGCGACACGTCGGCAGGGCTTGGATGGAAGCCGGGGCCATCGATGACGAAACGGACGAGCTTGCCGCCAAGCTTCCGCG
>Ga0105048_10018103_pt1 | contig 10848 bp, 12 predicted proteins | sample MAT05_FD_78382 | JGI IMG/M metagenome (GOLD analysis project Ga0105048, IMG submission 78382) | Freshwater microbial communities from Lake Fryxell liftoff mats and glacier meltwater in Antarctica - MAT-05 | ecosystem: Environmental > Aquatic > Freshwater > Ice > Liftoff microbial mat | place...
CGGTGAGCAGCAACGTGTGGCGCTGGCTCGGGCCTTTGTGGTTCAACCGGCTGTGCTGCTGGCAGACGAGCCAACCGGCAGCCTGGACTTTGCCACTGGCGAGACCGTGATGCAGCTGATGTTTGAGCTGAACCGGGAGCTGGGCACGACGCTGGTACTGGTCACGCATGACGCGGCGATTGCAGCGCGCTGTGAGCGGCGGATTGTGATTGAGGCTGGTCAAATCAAGCCAGATTAGGGCAATGCTGATCAAGTCCACGGCTTTGCAGTCACAAGCGTTATGAGTAGATGAAACAGCAAACCCTCGCCATGGCAGCCGATCAAAGCTTTGAGAACTACCGCAAGCCCACACGGCGCGATGAATTTCTCAAGACCAAGGAGGCCATCGTGCCGTGGTCAGCACTGTGCGAGGTGTTTGAGCCGCACTACCCCAAGGCAGGCAATGGCCGGCCGCCCATTGGTTTGGAACGCATGCTGCGCATCCACTTCATCCAGCACTGGTTCAATCTGGCGGACCTGTCCTGCGACGAGGGGTTGTACGACAGCGCCAGCTTGCGCCGCTTTAACAAGGTGCGCTACCGGGGGCTGGCCAAGAATGCAACGCGGGCATTCACAGCCTTGGCGTTGGCCAACATCTTCCTGGCTCGAAAGACGTTGATGGGACAAGTGCGGCTATGAGGATGCAAAGTGGGCAAACAAGCCCGGCAATGCGGCTTTCAGAGCCGCAAATCTGGTCCAACTCGTGCAAAAATCTTCAATCAATGGGCAATACCGAAAAGTATTGTTTCAAAAATGGGGCTTATTCAGCGTAGCCTTGGTTGTTGAGATGGTGAATTCATGTGTGAACTCGAGGGGATGAGCGGGAGGAGTAGCGGATGACCGCCTCGGCGAAGGCGATGGTCAGGACCCACGAGGCGACGAAGAGAATGTCGGCGGCAAGGCCATTCGGTGGGTCGCCCGTGATGATGTAAATCGGGAAGAACACCAGCGCGACGGCCCCCAACCCCATGCCGATCGCATAGGCGCGGATTGCCCAGGCGCGGTGGAGGAGGAAATCGCGGTCCCGGATTGCCGCCATTGCCACGGCGAGCGCGATCAGGAGCGCCAATCCAAAGAGACCGCGGGCGATGTCGACGAGGGCCGTTCTTTCTGACGTCACCTGTGCAAGAAGCGATAGGCCCGAGAGGCCAAGGATCGCCCCCGAAAGGACGAAAATCCGGCCTGACACGCGGTGCAGCGCCCCAAAGCGGTGGCGGAGGGCGCGCACGAATTGCACGGGGCCGGTGATCCCGAAGGCGACCCCGGCCAGGACATGGGCAAACCAGGAGATGGGGGCAACAGCCAGGCGGGCGCTGTCTTCGGGGTAGGTACCGGACGGAATCTGGAACACTTGAACGAGCGCCGTCAGGACCGGGATGAAGGTGCAGAAGGCCAGCGCCAGAACAAGCGGGGCAGGCCGCGAAAAGAAGCGGAACATGGGAAGCCTTATTAAGGGGATGGGTTCAAGTCCAACGCGACGGGCCGTAGCTGCTGTGTATGTCACTTGCGTATCCGAGCCCAGTCCCACCAAGGGCGATATGGAAGTCATTTAGAGAGTTTTGCAAAGGAATCTTTGCATTTGGTTTATGAAAACAAAGGGAGCTCGGGGGCCACTTATGCATTTTTGTTGGATATGAATGGTTGAAAGGGATGCTGTGTTGATTGAACCTATGCTGCAATGGTAGGGGGGCATTTGGTTTTTGAATAGAAGACAATCCGCATGCCGCTTATGCATTTTTGATTGGTATGGATATGGACTGGAACCACTTACACGCTTTTTTGCAAACTGCAGAACGGGGGTCGCTGTCGGCTGCGGCCCGATACATGGGAGTTACTCAGTCCACGCTGAGCCGCCAGGTATCCGCTCTCGAAATTGAATTGGGCGTGACATTGTTTGAGCGTGTAGGTCGCTCGGTGCTGGTAACCCAAGCCGGATTCGCGCTGTTGGAGTACGCACGGACCATGGGTACGGCAGCACACGACTTGGCGTTGGCGGCCACAGGGACCTCGACGACGGTGGACGGAGTGGTTTCAGTCACTGCCACCGATGCGATGGCAGCATTTTTGTTGCCCCGCGCGATCCAGCGCATTGCTGACGTGGCGCCGGGGGTGAAGATCGAAATCATCGCCACTGATGCGATCAGCGATTTGCGACGGCGTGATGCCGACATTGCGATTCGCCATGTACGTCCGCAAGAGCCCGAACTCATTGCGCGCTTACTGCGTCATGCCAGCGCATACTTTTACGCATCGTCCGATTGGGTCGCGAAAAATGGCCATCCTCGCTCGGCAAATGATGCACTAAAACACCGCTTCATTGGCCATGATCGCGATGGGCGTTACTTGACGTTATTGCAGGACTGCGGGCTGCAATTGACTGAGTCACACTTTAGTGTTCTGGCAGAAAATACCGTGGTTTCATGGCAAATGGTTCGCCAAGGGTTGGGAATTGGCGTGACGATGGAAGAAATCGCAGCGCTCACTCCTTCAGTGGTACGGGTGCTCGACGATATTGCGCCAATCACGTTTCCCCTCTGGCTTGTTACACACCGAGAATTGCACACCGCCCGACGCATTAGGGTGGTGTTTGACTTGTTGGCGCAAGAATTCAGCGTGCCAACGGTTTTGTCGCACTAGCTTTGGGTGCTCGAAAACAGGCGACGTATTCATCGAAGCTCGAAACGCCAGGCGGTAGAACTCATCTGCTGCGGACATGGGTTGGCCACCGGGGCAGCCCAAAGGTCCCTTTTTGATCATGTGAATGGTCTCGATTCCGGCGATCAGCTTGCGGCCGCTCCAAAATGACTGTTACGTGGACGACCGTCGTCTTTGACGAGTCACCCCTCGTTGCTTGGGGCATCGCGCATTATTTAGGGTCACGCTTTGTGTACATGGACATTGTCTGGTGCTCCCGCATTGCCGACTTGCGACTGGTTGGTGGCATTGCAGGGCATGAGGCGATCGATGGGCTGCGAGAGCGTTTGCGCCCAGCCTTACCCGCCGTGGTGATAACCGCCGACGTGTGCTCCGCACTGGCCAACCCCATGCTTACTGCGATCATTGCTGTGTTTCGCAAGCCGGTAGATGCCCTAAAGCTGCGTGCGTCTTTAAGTAACCTTACGGATTCATAGGGCGGAGTTCCCCGTATTGAATGGCGCCTCATTTTTGGCTACATGCGCTTGGCATGCAAGCTGGCAGCACACAACACCTCGCAGTGTTGCGATGCATGCAGACCATACCAAGGGTGGGTGGCCATGGCGCGGCATCCAAGTGCAAACTCCACAGCGCTAGCCAAGCTGACTTGCGAGCGTCAAATAGCGCCACACAATAATTACACAGATCCCACCATGCTAAAACCATTTCGGCGAATTGCATGTTGCAAACATTGATCGAATCAACGTAAACGGCCTGAAGGTTCAAAATAAGTTCTCGTTACTAATGGCACACTGTCCGAAGCACAAACTGGCGAATACCCCGTCCAATCTTGCAAGAATCGCTGGGTTGTCTCGGACTGCTATCCACAACCTGGAGCACAACGACCCCGCGCCTTGTCTGGATAATTTGTTGCGAATTGCCGTTGTTTGTGAAGTCTCCCTCGTTGGGCTACTTTGTCCGGATTTGTGGGAGACCACTGCGACGGGTCTAAAAGTTGAGGGCCGCGCTACACGGCTTCCGAGTTCGGAAAAAGCGGGTTGACTATGACTGGGATTCGATCGAAAAGCAGGTTCTAGCATCCATTGACGCCGGAACGGCTCAGGTTCCCTGGGTGATGGCAAAGTCGATGGGTTTGTGCGAAAACAGTTTTGTTTAAAACTCGGGAAAACCGTATATCGACTCAGACACTCAGCATTAAATCTTAAGCTGTCAGGAAAAGCAGGCGAGTACGATGACCTTAAACGGAGGCTGACAGATGCTGTAAAGACCGCGGTAGACAACCGACAGCAGAAAGGGCGAACTTCTATGGCCAGAAAGCTAAACGTAGGCATTCGCAATCCGATGTTTGCGCGAGCTCACCGGGAGGTTATGACTTCATTTTTCGATCGTCGCCCCGCAGCCTCGTTGATTCGTCGCGATGTTGAGGCATAGTTTGACCAAGAGGTAAATAAAGTTAGCGGCGCGAATTTGAACAAACTATGGGTTAAATCACAGATCGGTTGGCTGATGTCAATAATTATTGTTTTACAGAAATAAATTGTTATTATATGATTATTTTTTCAATTTAAATCTTTGCTTAACCTATGAAAACCAACAAAACAACCCGCCCCAGTTCAAGCGCCAATCCAAGTTTGCAACGCCTTCAGCAAATAAGTCGGCTGTTGGCCATGGCTTGCTGGGTCTTGATTTTTGCGCTTCCGCCACTGTTGGCCTGGTGCTGGGCGGTCGCCAGCCCGGCGCAACTGGCCATGCGTGTCAATCTGCCTGCCGATGTTGTGCCAGGTACGTTGATGGTTTGGCAGCGCGTGGCGGGCGGCTGTATCAGCGCGGTACCGATGGGGCTGCTGTTGATTGGGTTGTGGCAGGCACGCAAGTGCCTCGTGCTTTTTGCTGCTGGGCAAGTGTTTACGCTGGAGTCCGTTACAGCTCTGCAGCGTTTTGCAAGGCTGGCTACGGCCTCCTTTGCATCCACTATCTTGGCGGCATCGGCGATGTCGGTGTTGTTTACTTTAGGGAACGCGCCGGGTATGCGGCATTTGGCGATTGGTTTGAGCACTGACCATGCGTTTGCCTTGTTTTTTGCAGGCATGGTGTGGCTGATGGCTGGCGTCATCGCGCAAGGGCTGAATTTGGCTGACGAAAATGCAAAGTTTATTTAGCCCGCAACCGCGACTTGCACCATGCCGATTGTTGTAGAGCTAGACGTGATGCTGGCCAGGCGCAAAGTACGCTCTAAGGAGCTGGCTGAGCATATCGGCATCACCGAGGCCAATTTGTCGCTGCTTAAACAGGGCAAAGTCAAAGGTGTTCGCTTTGAAACGATAGAGAAAATCTGTGCGTTTTTGGACTGCCAGCCCGGCGATTTGCTGGTGCACCGACCAGATGAAAAAAAGCCGTGATGCCGTCAAACTGGCGGTGTTGCTATCGCTTACCGTGCATGTCGCGTTGGGGTGGTGGGTGCTGCGCGGTAAAGGGTTTGCGCTTGATCGGACGAAATTTCTAGCTGCCGCGCAGCAACAGTTGAATGTTCAATGGATATCACCTTTAGCCGCTAACCCGGCGCAATCGCCAACGCCCAGGGCCTTAGAAGCACCCAAAATCAAGTCCATGGCGCAACCTGCAGCAAGCGGCAGTCAAATGCGCAGCAAAGCAATGACTATCGAAGCGCCTCGTGCCACTGAACGCTCTTTACCCATTGAGGCAGAACCCGCGACTACTGCCGCACCATATGGCCAGCCATTACAGCTTGGCCTGAGCGATGCCGCTTTAAACGCCGATCAAGCGCGTCGCCAGACACCCCTAACTGATGCGATACAGGCGCAGCAAGTCCAATCGGCCAAGTCAAAGCAGGCGCGCGCTTTTTCACCTCTAGATGCGGCACCATCGGGTATCGCTAGCGAAATAGCTTTGGCAGGTGGCGCCCGGCTGATTCGATTCTCAGGTGGTGGCTGCATACGTTTGCCTAACCCGGCGGATCGAGTCAATGGCGATACCCACAAGCCTGTGATGGGAAACTGTTAAAAAATTCAGTTGCTTGTGTTGTTGTGAATGGGTTTTAACAGAAAAATTAGCATTCAAATTCCACTAAAACCCAACTAATACGCACGCAAGCAGCTACGATTTAAATAGCAGGTAAAGATCGTGTTCTGTACGTCGATAATCACTGCATGTCTTCTTCCTCTAAAAATCTCTTTGGCTTTCACGCCGTAGGCGTACGCATCAAAACCGCACCCAAGTCGGTCTTTGAAGTGTTTTACGACGTGCAGCGCCGTGATGCGCGCATGCGCTCTTTTCTGGATAGGGCGCGTGACAGCGGCATCAAGCTGGTCGAATCAGACGGCCTGCGGCTGGCAAAAATGTGCGGCAGCCATGGTCATCAGGGTGTGGTGGCGCGGGTCGATGCGCTGGCGCAGGTGACATCGCTCGATGAGCTGCTGGAAAACCTGGAAACATCAGGCGTTAAAAACCCCTTGCTGCTGGTGCTTGATGGTGTGACTGACCCGCACAATTTGGGTGCCTGCCTTCGCGTGGCTGATGGCGCCGGCGCGCATGCGGTGATAGCCCCCAAAGACCATGCTGCGGGCATCAGCGCTATTGTGTCCAAGGTGGCCAGCGGCGCGGCAGAAACCATGCCTTACTTAATGGTCACCAACCTGGCGCGCACACTGGGTGAATTGAAAGAACGCAACATCTGGTGCATTGGGACATCGGACGATGCTGAAAAAACCATCTATGACGTTGACCTGAAAGGCGCAGTCGCACTGGTGTTGGGCGCTGAAGGCGAGGGCATGAGGCAACTCACGCGCAAGACTTGTGACGAGCTGGTCAGCATCCCCATGCACGGGGCGGTTGAAAGCCTGAATGTGTCGGTGGCCAGTGGTGTGTGCCTGTATGAGGCGCTGCGCCAACGGCGTTAAAACAACTTCAGAACAAATAACCACCGACGCGCTGCAACACCGCTTCGGCTTCGGCATAACGGCCCAGCCCGTGCAGCAGTTTGGCCATGGCCATGTCGCTGCGCACCACCAGGTCGATATTGATGGCGACGCTGTCTGCGGCACTCAGGCCTGTTGTGGCTTGCGCCAGACTGCGCAGTTGCGATGCCTTGCCCGGCAACCCGGCGGCTGTGTACAGCAGCGACAGCTCGGTCAGGCCGCGTGCTTTTTCGACACCCGATTTGGCGTTGAGCTGATTTTGCAAGGCGGTGGCCATCGCCTCAAACTGCTCCTGCGTGCTGGCGTCAGACAATTGGCCAATGCTGCGCAACCATATCGCGCGCTCTATCAGGTTGCTGTTTTTACCTGCCAGCGCCAGCGCTGACTCCAGGCTTTTGGCTGCCTTGTCGGTTTGACCGGTTTGCAGCTTGGCCTGGTGGTCAAGCGCATACAGCCGGGTCTGCGCCCAGGCATCGGGTGCCTGTTTTAACAAGTCTTCCACCTGCGCCGCGCTGGCCCTGGCTTTGGTCCACCCGCCTGCCCTGGCGCGGGCTGTGGTTTCATTTAAGAATACCTCGGCCATGGACACCGCCAGATCACCCAGCGCTGCATTGGTTTGCCCGCCGTCCACCGTCTTCAGGGACTCTGCACCCATCGATAAAAACATGCGCGGTACTTCGGGCGGTAATTGGGTGTTACGGCTCAAAATAACAGCCACCTTGCCTTGCAACTGCGTGCGTTCCTGCGCATTCACAATGGCTTGCGTTTTGGCCTTGAGGTCTTCAGCCGCCTGACGCGCCCGGCCTCCGTCCATGCGCTGCACTGACCAGGCTTGCAGTTTCAATTGAGCCGCTTGCAGTGCCGAAGCCGCCTGCGCGTCTGTGGCCGGGTTGATGCCGCCTGCCAGTGCTTTCAGGACCTCACGGGCTCTGGCAGCCTGCCCGATCTCGGCCAGCAGGCTGGCAAACTCTGCTGTCAGCAACTGTCTGGCCTGCTTGGGGACTGTGTCAGTTGCGCCAGAAGATGCTGCGCCTGCTGCACCTGCCTGCCCAGCCCCCGCTGCTGCACCAGCGCCACCTGTAGCCACAGCAGCGCCGGATTTCGCGCCCGCCGTACCACCCGGCCCGCCAACCGGCGCACCTGCAGCTGCGCGCTCTGCGGTTGTATTGCCCACTGATTTGGCGAGCGTTTTGGATGCCGCAATCGCCTCTTCCATCGTCAGCCCTTTGCCGCCAGGTTTTTTGCCAGCCGCCGCCTGAATCAGAATATCGTCAACATCCGCATCGCCTGTCAGTTCTGCCGCAGCAGCACCAGACGCACCTGCAGCCCCGGCAGCTCCGCCAGCCGCTGCACCGGTGCCACCTGCCGCAGATGCACCACTTGAGGCCTGCTGCAGACTCGATGCGCTCATCGCGCCCGCTGGTGTGTCTTTTTTGCCCCAAGGCAGCGACATACCGCCTATGGTGACGCCCTTTTCACCCGCGTAAAGCAAGCCCATGACAATGGCCAGCGTCGTGCCGATGAGCAAACCAGCTTTGCCCTTAAAAAAGCCGTCTTTACTAATGCCGTATTTTTTTTCAAGCTCGGCACGAACCTGGGCTCGGATGGCAGCTTCGACAGATTCGTGGCTGCCTTTTGCTGTGTCTTTGGCGGATTTGTTTTTTTGAAATTCAATCGCGCCCAGCTCCTGCTGCATGATCTTTTTCTTTAGCAAATACTCGTCGGTCAGCTTGTCTATAAACACGCCGCATGAAGGGCACTGACGGGTTTTCGGCATCACAGCGCGCTTGCCGCAGGCCGGGCAGCCTTCCAGCCCATCGAAGCTGCCAGCTGTCAAGGTTTGCACGGTTAGCAGGGGCGTGACTTCAACGTGCAAGCCGGCTTTGATAAACCGCGCTTTTTCTTCTTCAGCACGCTCAAGTGACACGCCCGCGCCAACCTTGGCGTTAGGCGTACTGCGCAAAACCTTCATCAGTCGCTCAACACGCTCTGGGGGCAGGCCGGCCTCAGTTTCGGCAAGTTTTTGAATCGTCTCCAGTTTGGCACCCGGCGGCATGCTGATGACCACATCGAACAGGGGAACTGCTGAGTCAATACCTTCGCTGTCTGGATTTTGCATATGACGTCCCCGAATAAATAGAAAAAATAATTGTATCCAGATGTGTGGAATGCTTAAGGATTAATATTTTGCTTTTTAAATCCAGCCGACGTAGCCCAACAAAGCGCCCGCGCCCAGCAACCAAAGCATATGCATCCTGGTTCGCCAGACAACCAGTGCCGTGGTTGCAATTACCAGCCACAACGGCCAGTTTTTCAGTGTGCCTCCGTTGGCCGTGGCCAGAATCCAGCCGGTCGCAATCAACAACGCCACCACAATCGGTGCCATGCCCTGCTTGAAGGCACGTACGGCGCGCAATTCACGATTGCGATGGCCCCAACTGGCGGCAAGGTAAGTCAGGGTGGTGCTGGGGATCAATATGCCCGTCATTGCCACCAGTACGCCCAGCAGCCCGGTGAGCATGCCGCCCGCATTCAAACCCACGTTCCAGCCCAGCAGCGCAACAAACAGCACGTTCGGGCCCGGTGCGGCCTGGGCAATCGCAATCGATGCATTGAACTGTGCATCTGTCAGCCAGCCTTGCTGATCGACCAGAAAGCGGTGCATGTCAGGCGCGGTGGTAATCGCCCCGCCAATCGACAGCAGCGACAGCGACAGGTAATGTAAAAACAGGGTCAGCCAGTCTTGCGGGCCTAATGCGACATCAACAAGTTGTACAAGTGGTGTTGAGTCAGTCATGGTGCCAGTTTTTTAAAAGCGACGACACACGCCAGCCCGCCCAACCCGAGCAGCACATAAGCCAGCGGCCAGCGCAGCAGGGCAATGGCGACGAAGCACAGCACGCCGAACACAACGCACAGCGCGAGGCCCAGTACGTTTTTTTGCAATGCGCCAAACAACTTCAAACCGGTTCCCGCAATCAATCCTGCAGCGACTGCCCCCATGCCGCGCAATGCGCCCTGCACGCCCGGGTGACCTGCAAACTGCGCATACAGCAGCGCCAGCAGCAAGACAATGACCAATGGCGCAGCCAGCATGCCGGCCAGCGCAGCCATCGCGCCTTTGAAGCCAAAATAACGCGAGCCGATCATTAGCGACAGATTCACCACGTTAGGCCCTGGCATGATTTGCGCCACGGCCCAGTCTTCAACAAACTCCTCCCGCGTGAGCCAGCGTTTTTTCTCCACCATTTCACGCTGCACGACTGCCAGTACGCCACCAAAGCCCTGCAACGCCAGCAGGGTGAATGACATAAAGAGGTCGGCAAGCGACTCGGGCTGCGCCCGGGGTTCATCTGTCGTTGATCGCATGCGGACATTATCACTTTTGCCTGTGTGCCTTGTCAGGATTGTCATAAGTTGGTCACAAATAAAAAGCATCATTCGCTGTTGAATTTTTTATTGAAAGCTCCCCATGACATTTGAAAATAACGCCCAGCAACCCAGCCACATTGACCCGGACGATCTGGACAACAACACCAGCGGTAACCCAAGCATGCACGATGTGCTGGCAGCACGCCTGCACCGCCGCCACGTTTTAAAAGGCGGTGTTGGTGCCATGACGATGGCTGGGCTGGGCACGCTGGGTTTGAGTGCTTGCAGCTCCATGCCAGGCGGCACCAGCGCCGAGCCAACGCTTGGCTTCAAAGCCGTTAACAAGTCGTTGATGGACCGCGTGACCGTGCCTGAAGGCTACACCGCCACCGTGATCTACGCGACGGGTGATCCGATCAATGCCACTGTTAGCGACTATAAAAATGACGGTACAGACGGCAACTTTGCCAGCCGCGCTGGCGACCACCACGATGGTGTCAATTATTTTGGCCTAAGTGCTGCTGGTTTGCGTGACGATAAAAGCCTGGACCGTGCCTTGCTGGTCATGAACCATGAAAACATCACCGGTACTGTCAGGTTCATGCACCCTGCTGGGCAAACCAATATGGCCGCCAATTCCGGCCCTCGCCCCGAAGCCGAAGTCGTCAAGGAAATCGAAGCCCATGGCGTGTCAGTCGTCGAGCTGCGTAAAACCAGCGGCAAGTATGGCTACATCAAAGCATCAAGCTTTAACCGCCGCATCACCGCTGCAACACCCATGGAGTTGACTGGGCCGGCACGCGGTTCAGCCTGGATGAAAACTGTTTATTCACCCAACGGCACGCAA
>Ga0105048_10018104_pt1 | contig 10847 bp, 4 predicted proteins | sample MAT05_FD_78382 | JGI IMG/M metagenome (GOLD analysis project Ga0105048, IMG submission 78382) | Freshwater microbial communities from Lake Fryxell liftoff mats and glacier meltwater in Antarctica - MAT-05 | ecosystem: Environmental > Aquatic > Freshwater > Ice > Liftoff microbial mat | place...
CACGCTGATGATGAAGAACGTCGCCGGGCTGCACAACCTGATGTTCGCGTGACACGGCGGCGGGTGACTGGGCTACCCCACGCACCGATCCGCTACTATCGCGCAGCGACTCTAATTACTCCACCCGCCCGCCTCCCGCCCCGGAATCCCACGCCATGGCCCGAATCCGCGTCGTCCTCCTCGCGGTCGTGACCCTGTGCGGCGCGTGGCCCGCGCCCGCCGCCGAGCCGCCGGTCGATCCCGAGTTCTTCGAGAAGAAGGTGCGGCCGCTGCTGGTCGCCCACTGCGCCGGCTGCCACGGCCCGGACAAGCAGAAAGGCGGGCTACGGCTCGACAGCCGGGCGGCGCTGCTCCGGGGCGGCGACACCGGCCCCGCGCTGGCCCCCGGCGACGCCGACAAGAGCCTGCTCGTCCGCATGATCCGCTACGACGGCGACATCAAGATGCCGCCCAAAGGGAAGCTCACCGACGCCGACATCGCCACGATGACCGCCTGGGTAAAGGGCGGTGCCCCGTGGCCCGCCGGCGGCGCGGTGCAGGCCGGGCCGGGCGGCACGTTCGACCTCGCGGCGCGGGCGAAGGCGCATTGGTCGTTCCAGCCCGTTACGCGGCCGCCGGTGCCGGAAGTCCGCACTCCGCAATCCGAGATCCGCAATCCCATCGACGCCTTCCTGCTCGCCAAGCTCGCCCCGGCCGGTCTCGCGTTCGCCCCGCCGGCGGACAAGCGGGTGCTGCTGCGGCGCGTCACGTTCGACCTGACCGGCCTGCCGCCGACGCCCGCGGAGGTCGAGGCGTTCGTCGCCGACGCCGCCCCGGACGCCTACGAGAAGACGGTCGAGCGGTTGCTCGCGTCGCCGCACTACGGCGAGCGCTGGGGCCGCCACTGGCTCGACCTCGCCCGCTACGCCGAGACGCACGGGCACGAATTCGACTTCGAGATCCCCGACGCCTGGCGCTACCGCGACGCGGTGATCCGGGCGTTCAACGCCGACGTGCCCCACGACCGCTTCCTGACCGAACACCTCGCCGGCGACCTGCTCCCGGACCCGCGCCGCGACCCGCGGACCGGCGACAACGACACGCTCGCCCTCACCGGCTTCTGGTGGCTCGGCGAGGCCAAGCACTCGCCGGTCGATTCGCGGGCCGAGTTCGCCGACCGGGTGGACAACCAGATCGACGTGTTCGGCAAGGCCGTCCTCGGCCTGACGGTCGCGTGCGCCCGCTGCCACGACCACAAGTTCGACCCGATCGCCACGAAGGACTACTACGCCCTGTTCGGCGTCCTCGCCAGCTCGCGCTACGACCGGGCCGACCTCGGCGACCCGGCCGCGACGGTCAAACTGCTCGACGAGCTACGCACGGCGCGGGCGGAGTTAGCGAAGCATGTGCCGGCCGCGAAGGGGGAGGCCCCGCCTGCTCCGCCCCGCTCGGACTGGCGGGCGAAGGCGGTCGCGTTCGAGCGGTTCGACGACACTTGGCGGACGCGCTGGGACGCGGGCGGGCCGGCGTTCCGGGCCGAGGCGGGCGGCGGGTTCCCGCACGGCGGCCGCGAGTCGAAGCGGCTCGTCGGGGCGCTGCGGTCGCCGACGTTCGAGATCGACCGGCCGTTCGTCGCCGTCCGCGTCGCCGGCCGCGACGCCCGCGCCCGCGTCGTCCTCAACGGCCTGCAACTCATCCAGGCCCCGATCTACGGCGGCCTCGCGCAGGCGGTCAACCACGGCGAGGAACTCCGCTGGGTGACGTTCGACGTGCGGATGTGGAAGGGGCAGCCGGCGTACCTCGAATTCCTCGACGACGGGGCCGGGTACGTCGCCTTGTCCGAGGCGTGGTTCGCCGACGCGCCGCCGCCGGCCGAGCCGGGCGAGGCCGTGGCCGCGCCGCCGTCCGCGGACCTGCCGCCGGCGTCGGCGAACGACCCGGAAGCGAAGCCCCTCGCCGCTCGCGTCCGCGAGTTGGAGGCCAAGCTGCCCGACCCGCACCGCGCCCCCGCGCTGCGCGACGCTGCCGGCCGGAACGAGCGGGTATTCATACGCGGGAATCACAAACTGCCGGGCGTCGAGGCCCCGCGGGCGTTCCTCGAAGCGTTCGGGGGGAAGGCGTTCGCTGGCAGCGGGAGCGGGCGGCTGGAGTTGGCGAAGGCCGTCACCGACCCGACCAACCCGCTCGTCGCCCGGGTGCTGGTGAACCGTTTGTGGAAGCACCACTTCGGCGAGGGAATCGTTCGTAGCCCGGACGACTTCGGCTACCAGGGCCAGCCGCCCACGCACCCGGAGTTGCTCGACTGGCTGGCGGGCGAGTTCGTGAAGCCCACCGAAAAGCCCCCCCGTCGCGACGGGGGGGCTTTGGGAGACCAGCCCTGGTCCGTCAAGCGCATGCACCGCCTGATGGTCCACTCGACCGCGTACCGCCAAGCCAGCCGCGCGACGCCGGAGCAGGCGGCGAAGGCCGTCACCGCCGACCCGCTGAACAAGCTGCTCCACCGCCAGACCGTCCGCCGGCTCGAAGCGGAGGCGATCCGCGACGCGATGTTGGTCGTCTCCGGCCGGCTCGACCCCGCCCCCGGCGGGCCGGGGGTGCTGCCGTACCTGACCGAACACTCGGTCGGGCGCGGGCGGCCGGCGAGCGGGCCGGTGGACGGGAACGGCCGGCGGAGTGTCTACCTCGCCGTCCGGCGGAACTTCCTCAACCCGATGTTCGTCGCCTTCGACTACCCGACGCCGTTCACCGCCATCGGCCGGCGGACGGTGTCGAACGTTCCGGCCCAGGCGCTGGCGATGCTGAACAACCCGTTCGTCCTCAACCAGGCCGACTTGTGGGCGAAGCGCGTACTCGCCGTTCCGAAACGGACGGCCGCGCAGCGTGTGGCGGCGATGTACGCGGCGGCGTTCGGCCGCCAGCCGGGGGCCGACGAACTCGCCGCCGCCGTCGGGTTCGTGACCGACGCCGCGGTCGAGACCGGCCGGCCCGACGACCCGAAGGTCTGGGCCGACCTCGCCCACGCCCTGTTCAACGCCAAGGAGTTCGTCTTCGTGGAGTGAACGCGTGTCTGACAACCGGCGGTTTAGTGGCGACGGCCGGGGGGAAGGCGATCATTCTGACGACAGATAGATCCCGGCGCGCGCCGGAAAACGCTGGAAACGTAGCAAGGCGTTCAAGGCGTTCAAGGCGTGCGCCTATCGGAAGTGAGCGCCTTGCACGGGTACAAATGTCTACTCCGCCCGTACACATTCGCGCGTTAATGGCGAGCTTTCCACCACCCTCTGAATGACACGGCCCACCCATTTTCAACGGGTGGGCCGTGTCGTTACTTCCGGGCCGGCGGCGGCGGGACGAGGTAGACCAAATCCTCCGCCCGGCTCGGGTTGCCGGGGGCGACCGGCAGGCTCCGCCCGCCGTCGTCCGTCTTGTTCTGGCCGACGCTCCAGACGACCGGCTGCCCTTTCGTGGCCGTCCCGACGTGGATGGTCGGCGGCACCGTCGTCGGGCCGATCCGCTCGCGCGGGACGGCGAACGTCTCCCCCTCCGACACCCGGTAGTGGAACGGGGCCGGCGGGTCGGCGTAGGGGTCGGTCGGCACCGCCGGCAGGATGCCGGCCGCGACGACGGCGTCGAGGTCGGGCGGAACGGTGCCCCGTTCCTCCCAGTAGAGGCGGACCGCCAGCCGCAGCGCGACCGCCCGCCGGTACACCCGAAGTTGCCGGTCGAACTCGGTCAAGTCCTGGACGCTCGGGGTGCGCAGGGCGAGGCCGGCGGCCCCGGGGCGGCCCCGGGTCAGGCGGTGGAACTGCGGCCCGGCCGCCCGCTCGAACCCCATTCCGACCAGCCGCCGGGTCCGCTCTCGCTCCCACGGCACGCTCCAGGCGAACGACACCAGATCGACCACCGGGGCGGCCGCCTCGCGGTCCGCGCCGGGCGACGCGAGCTGGTCCGGCAGCCACTGGGTCGGGGCCTTCATCGCCTCGCGGATCAGGAACCGCTCGGCGAGCAAGTACGGCGCGGCGTCGAACGGGACGGCCCCGTCCGCCGCCGGGACTTCCGCCGGCACCACGGCCCCGTCCGGCGTCACCCGCGTCGGCACGGCCCGGTCGTCGGCCAGCACCGCGGCGAGGGCGGCCCGGAGCAGGTCGGGGCGGCCGTCGAGTTGTTCGAGCCAGCGGTCGGTCGCGGCCAGGGACTGCCGGGCGGTCGTGTTCCCCTCTTGCAACGCCCGGACGACCGACCCGTTGCGCATGTTCCGGCCGACCGCCAGCGCGGTCCGCAGGTCGTCCACGAAGGCCGCCGGGTCGCCGGTCGCCTGCCGCCGGAGGCCGTGTGCGAGGAGGGCGACGGCCATCCGCCGGCCGTTGTCGAGGGCGGCCGCCCCGGTCGTCGTCCCGCTCACGAGCGGGTGTTCGTACAGCCCCACGGGAAGGCGCGGGTCGGCGGCGGCGGCGGCGGCGGCGTACCACGACGGGTCGGCCCCGGTCGGGCGGTCGGACTCGTACACGCGGGTGAGCCAGTCGTCGAACTCGGGGTCGTCGCCCCGGTAGCCCTTGTACAAAACGGCGTCGGCCCGCTCCTCGACCCGCCCCCGCCGCGCCCCCGGCGGCCCGGTCCGGTCGGTCGCGGGGGTCAGCCGCCCGGCGACTCGGGCGTACTGCTCGGCCGCCGTCCGGAAGCCGCGCCCGGCCTCGTTCGTGTCGAACGGGAGCAGGCCGGCGACGTACCGCAGGTCGTCTTCGCCCCCCGGCTCGTCCCGGACTTCGGCCGCCCGGTAGCCGACCCCGGCGGCCAGGGCGAGGGCGACGGCCCCGCCCCCCGCGGCCAGGGTGCCGAGCGCCGCCGGGCGGCCGAGCCGTTCGGCCGACCACGGCCGCAGCAGTAGCCGGGCGGTGACCAGTACCAGTATCGGCGGGAGCCAGAGCTGCCAGAACCCGACCCCGCCGGCCAGGACGGACGGGAACCACAGGGCGGCGGCCGTCCCGCCGACCAGGACCGCTACCCCGGCCGACACCACCGCCTTGCGGAGCAGCAGCCCGCACAGGTGCCCGAACGCGAACCCGTACCCGACCGGGACGGCCAGGTACTTCCACCCGTCCGGGCCGAAGTGACGCGGCTCGAACAGCAGGGATTTGAACACCGCCGAGAGCGTCGCTTCCCCCCGCCCCGGGACCGCCGCCACGACCTGCGACCGGACCGCGAGCGGGAGGGCGAGCAGCGCCGCGAGCCACAGCGCGAACCCGGCGTACACCGCGACCTTGACCGCCCACGCCCGCCCGACCGGGAGCCGCCGTTCGCCCCAGAACATGGCGACCCCGTGGGCCTGCTCGTCGGCGAACGACGACACCCCGGCCAGGATGCCGGCGGCGAGGGCGAGGCCCGGCCAGAGCAGCACCGGCTGGACCCCGGGAAGGAGTAGCGCCAGCCCGAACGCGAGGGCGAACGCCGACAGCGCCAGCCCGGGGCGGACGAGTTGCCGGGCCGCCAACCACGCCGCCGCCCTCACCCCGACCCGCGACCGGCCGGGCTGGGAGGGCACGACTTCCGGCTCGGGCGGCGGGTCCGGGAAGTCGCGCATCGTCCGGGGGGTGGGCCGCGGGAGGATCGGGGTCGGGTCGTCGGCCGCCCGCTCGCGGTCGGGGCGGGTGAACGACAGGGCCGAGCCGGCGAGCGGGGCGGCGAGCATGACCGCGAGGAAGATCAGCTGCCCCTCGGCGCGGGGCAGGTTGTTCCCCGGGTTGTGGAAGAACAGGGTGACGGGGACGAGGGTGGCGATGGCCACGAAGCTGGCCGTCGGTATCGCCACCCCGACCGACCCGAGGGTGGTGCGGGCGTGGGTGGACCCGTACAGCCCCCAGGTGAACGCGAGCAGGGCGTACAGCCCGATGGCGACGGCCGACCCGCCCTCGACCAACCCCAGGGCGGCGGCCACCGCCAGCACCACCCCGACCTGGATCGTCATGAGCGCCGACCCGGCGGCCAGCTTCGCCCGCCACACCCTCCACCGCGAGGTCGGCAGGGCGTCGAGGAACCCCATCGTCCCGGCCTCGCGCTCGCCGGCGAAGAGCGCCCCGCCGCACACCATCCCGGCGGTCACGGCCAGGAGCAGGGTGGCGAGCCGGCCCAGCCCGAGGTAGCGGACCACGTCGGCGGGGCCGGCCCCCTCGACCCGCGGCTCGGCGACGGCCGCGGCCGCGAACAGCACCCCGGTCCCGAGGACGAGCAGGGTGAGGCCGATTAGCCCCTGCTCGCGGAATTCCTTCCACACGATGGCGCGAATCACCCGCGTCCCTCCGCCCGTCCCGCGACCCGATTCCTGGCGGGATTGTACCACGCCGCCCGTGCCAAAGTCGAACACGCCTCTTGATCCGCGGGCGGCAATACGTCACCCTGTATAGACTCTCCTCCCCCACGCCCGCCCTGCTACCCGCCCGTCCTCGTCCGGTGTCGCCGATGCGTTGGCTCGTCTGGCCCGTCCCCTTCGTCCTCCTCGCTTCGGCGTCCGCGGCACAGCCGGCGGCGGCCGACGACGAGTTCTTCGAGAAGCACGTCCGCCCGGTGCTGGTCGAGCGCTGCCTGTCGTGCCACGGCCCGGAGAAGCCGAAGGGCGGGCTGCGCCTCGACACCCGCGCCGCCGCCCTGGCCGGGGGCGACGGCGGGCCGGCCGTGGTGCCGGGCAAGCCGAAGGAGAGCCGCCTGATCGCGGCCGTCCGCCACGCCGACGACGATCTGAAGATGCCGCCGGCCGGGAAGCTGCCCGCAGGCGAGGTTGCGGCGCTGGAGGCGTGGGTGGCGCGCGGCGCGCCGTGGCCGGCGACGCTCCAACTCGCCGCGCCCAACGCCATCGCCAAGGCGGCGAGTACACACTGGGCCTTCCGTCGTGTCACACGCCCGCCACTCCCGCAAATCCGCAATCCGCAATCCGCAATCCGCAATGACATCGACCGCTTCGTGCTGGCGAAGCTGGAGGCGGCGGAGCTAACGCCGAGTCCGCCGGCCGACCGCCGCACGCTGATCCGCCGGGCGACGTTCGACCTGCACGGCCTTCCGCCGACGCCGGACGAGGTCGCCGCCTTCCTCGCCGACCCCGCCGCCGCCGCCTACGAGGCGCTGATCGACCGCCTGCTCGCGTCGCCCCGGTACGGCGAGCGCTGGGGCCGCCACTGGCTCGACGTGGCCCGCTACGCCGACAACAAGGGGTACGTCTTCTTCGAGGGGAAGGAGTACCCGTGGGCGTGGGCGTACCGCGACTACGTGGTCGGCGCGTTCAACCGCGACCTGCCGTTCGACCGCTTCGTGCGCGAACAGCTCGCCGCCGACCTGCTCCCGCTCGCCGACCCGAAAGACCTCGCGGCCCTCGGCTTCCTCACCGTCGGCGGGCACTTCCTGAACAACACCCACGACATCCTCGACGACCGCATCGATGTCGTGACCCGCGGGCTGATGGGCCTGACGGTGACGTGCGCCCGCTGCCACGACCACAAGTTCGACCCGGTGCCGAGCGCCGACTACTACTCCCTCTACGGCGTTTTCCGGAGCGCCACCGAACCGACGATCCCGCCTCTGTTGGGGAAGGCACCCGACACCGGCGAGTACCTGCTGCACGCCGCCGAGTTGAGGGTGCGCGAGCGGGCGCTGGTGGAATTCGTGACCGGCCGGCACGCCGAACTCGTGACCGGGGGGCGGACCCGCGCCGGCGAATACCTGCTCGCCGCCCACGCCGCCCGCAGCGCCCCGCCGGCCGACGACTTCATGCTCATCGCCGACCGCGGCGACCTGAACCCGACGATGAGTACCCGCTGGCGGCAGTACCTCGACGACGCCCGCAAGCGGCGCGACCCGGCGTGGCGGTATTGGCACGCCGTCGCCGAGTTGCCCGCGGCCGAGTTCGCCGCGGCCGCGCCGGGCGTGTTGGCGAAACTCGACGGGGGCAACCGGCTCGTCGGCGCGGCGTTCGCGGTCCCGCCGAAGTCGATGAAGGAGGTCGCCGAGCGCTACGGCAAGTTGCTCGCCGGCATCGACCAGCAGTGGAAGGCCGCGAGCGCGACGGGGGCGGCGGCACTGCCCGACCCGGACGCCGAGGCGTTGCGCCGCGTCCTCTACGGCCCGACCGCCCCCGCCGACGCCCCGCTCGCACTCGACTGGGGCTTCCTCTCGCTCTTCCCCGACCGCGGCACGCAGGCCGAGTATCAGAAGCTACTGCGCGCCGTCGAAGTCTGGATGGCGAAGGGGCCGCCGCGGGCGATGGCCCTCGCCGATACGCCGCGCCCCTACGACCCGCGCGTCTTCGAGCGCGGCAACCCCGGCCGCCCGGGGGATGCGGTGCCGCGGCAATCGCCGAAGGTCGTCACCCCCAGCCGCAAGCCATTCACCGCCGGCAGCGGGCGGCTCGAACTGGCGCGCGAGATCGCGGCCCGCGACAACCCGCTCACCGCCCGCGTCTTCGTGAACCGCGTCTGGATGCACCACTTCGGCCGCGGGCTGGTCGCCACGCCCGGCGACTTCGGCCTCCGCAGCGACCCGCCGACCCACCCCGAACTCCTCGACTGGCTCGCCGCCGACTTCATGGACCACGGCTGGACGGTGAAGCGCCTCCACAAGCTCGTGATGACCTCGGCGACGTACTCGCAGCAAAGCCTCGACCGGCCCGACGCCCTCGCTGCCGACGCCGAGAACCGCTTGCTGTGGCGCGCGAACCGCCGCCGCCTCGAATTCGAGGCGCTACACGATTCGGTGTTGGCCGTCTCGGGCGGGCTGGTCCACGCCGCCGGCGGGCCGCCGGTCGGCATCCCCGGGGCGAACCGCCGGGCCGTGTTCGGGTACGTCGATCGGCTGGAGTTCCCGAGCCTGCTGACCACGTTCGACGTGCCGAACCCGGCGGCGCTGTCGCCCGAGCGCGCGCCCACGACCGTCGCCCCGCAAGCGCTGTTCCTGATGAACGGCCCGTTCGCCCGCACCGCCGCCAAGCGCCTCGCGGCGTCGCCGGCGATCCAGAAGCACAAGGAGCCCGCGGCGCGGCTCGACGTACTATTCCTGACGCTGTACGGCCGCCCGCCGGCGGCCGCGGAGCGCGCCCTGGCGCTGACGTTCGTGGCGAAGGGGCCGGAGGCCGACCGCTGGGCCGACCTCGCCCACGGGCTGATGATGACCAACGAGTTCGCGTTCGTGGACTGATTGGAGATCGTGATGTTCCCGCTCACCCGCCGCGACATGCTCGGCCGCTGCGGCACCGGCCTCGGGGTACTCGCCCTCGCCGGCGTGGCCGCCGACGACGCCCGGGCCGCACCGCCCGACCCGCTCGCGCCGAAGGCCCCGCACTTCCCGGGGAAGGCGAAGCACGTCGTTCACCTCTTTATGAACGGCGGGCCGTCGCAGGTCGATACGTTCGACCCGAAGCCGCTCCTCGACAAGTACCACGGCAAGCCGCTGCCGACCACCAACCTGCGCACCGAGCGCAAGACCGGGGCGGCGATGCGGTCGCCGTTCGCGTTCAAGAAGTACGGCGCGTCGGGGATCGAGGTGAGCGACCTGTTCGCCAAGACCGCCGCCCACGTTGATTCGATGGCAGTCGTCCGGTCGGTGTTCGCGGAGGTGCCGAACCACGAGCCGTCGCTGATGCTGATGAACTGCGGCGAGGGCCGGCAGCCGCGGCCGAGCCTCGGCAGCTGGGTGACGTACGGCCTCGGCACCGAGAACCGCAACCTGCCCGGGTTCGTCGTCATGTGCCCCGGCGGGTATCCCATCGTGACCACTCAGAACTGGCGGGCCGGGTTCCTGCCCGGCGTCTACCAGGGCACCTACCTCGACACCCAGCACGCCGGGGTCGATAAACTCATCGCCCACATCCGCAACGCCGACCTGCCCGCCCCCCGCCAGCGCGAGCAGCTCGATTTGGTGAAGGCGCTCAACGACGCGCACGCCGCCGCCCGCGCGAACGACGCCCAGCTCGAAGCCCGCATCAACACGTTCGAGCTGGCCTTCCGGATGCAGGCCGAGGCGACCGACGCCTTCGACCTCACCCGCGAGACGAAGGCGACGCGCGACCTGTACGGCGACACCGTCCACGGCCGGCAGCTGCTGCTCACCCGCCGGCTGATCGAGCGCGGCGTACGGGTGGTGCAGGTGTGGAGCGGGGCCGGCCAGCCGTGGGACAACCACGGCGGCCTCGAAGCCGAACACAAGAAGCTCGCCGGCCAGTGGGACGGCCCGATCGCGGCCTTCCTGGCGGACTTGAAGCGGCTCGGGCTGTTCGACAGCACCCTCGTGCTCTGGGGCGGCGAGTTCGGCCGCACGCCGGTCGCCGAGTTGCCGGGGCTGAACGGCCGCGACCACAACCACTACGGCTTCACCTGCTGGCTCGCCGGCGGCGGCATCAAGGGCGGCACCGTCCACGGCGCGACGGACGAGTTCGGCTTCCGGGCGGTCGAGAAGCCGGTCGCCGTCCACGACCTGCACGCGACGATGCTCCACCTCCTCGGCTTCGACCACACCAAACTGACGTACCGTTACGCCGGCCGCGACTTCCGCCTGACCGACGTTCACGGCACCGTCGTTAAAGAGATCGTGGCGTAGGGCACGTCAGTTGCGGCCGTACCCGGGAAGACGACCCACCCGGGCGTTCCTTCCCAAGAGGCGATCATGGCAGACACGACGGTCACGAAGGTCGATTCGAAGCACTCCCCGCACGGCCCGGACGGGCAGAAGTACCTCGCGTCGTCGGTCCACGTCGGGATGCGGTTGTGGGACGAGCTTCCCGCACACGACCCGAAGCCGGCCACCCGGCGCGAATACGAGACGGTCGGGTACGTCATCAAGGGGCGGGCGGAACTCACCGTCGAAGGACAAGTCGTGAAGCTCGGCCCGGGCGA
>Ga0105048_10018105_pt1 | contig 10847 bp, 6 predicted proteins | sample MAT05_FD_78382 | JGI IMG/M metagenome (GOLD analysis project Ga0105048, IMG submission 78382) | Freshwater microbial communities from Lake Fryxell liftoff mats and glacier meltwater in Antarctica - MAT-05 | ecosystem: Environmental > Aquatic > Freshwater > Ice > Liftoff microbial mat | place...
GAAAACGCGGACCTTCGACTTGCCGCCGCCGCGCTCGACGTTGACGCCTCGCATCGTCGGGGCCTGCCGCTCCCACATTCTTTCGAGGTGCATTCGATGGCCAGCAAACGGTTTCACTGGGCTGTGGTGATCTTGGTGCCCCTGGCTGTGGCCGGGTGCCGGGGCCAGGCCAGTGGTGGCGATGACGCAGGCGCTGGCGGAGGTCAGGGGGGCGGCGCAACGGCAACAGACGGAGGGCGCGTCGCTGACGCTGGAGTGGGCGTTGACGCGGGCCGGCCGATTCCACTCGGGGTGCCCGTGCCTGGGTGTGCCGACGCGGGTGACCCGAGCCTCACGGCCAGCGAGCGCACACTGCTCGCGCTGCCCGCGGACAGTTGGTTTGAAGCACCAAGCTCGCACCTGTACGAGACGTGCAAATCGGCCGCGTCGTACGGTGACGGTGTCTACTTGGTCGGGGGGTGTGCGGCGATCGTGAATGCCTGGGGCGGGGGGGCCTACGACTCGCAGCGGCAGAAGTTGATTGTTTGGGGAGGCGGCCACAATGACTACGGCGGCAACGAGCTCTATGCATTCAACCTGAAGACGTTCGCATGGGAGCAGCTCACCACCCCCTCGCGCCCACCCTTCGACAAAGACCCGCTCGACGACGGCCAGCCCGTGTCTCGGCACACCTACGACGGCGTCGAATTCGTCTCTCACCGCGGCACTGTCTTCGGTTGGGGCGGTTCTCAGTCGGTTGGTGGCAACGGCACCGCCGTGACGTGGGAGTACGTCGCCGACGCGGGTTGGACGAACTTAGGGCCCCCTTCGTGGCCGGCTTCGGGCTCCGGCCTGTATAACTTTGGGCTCGCGTACGACCCGGGCTCTCGAAAAGTGTTCGTGCACCTCTTGGCATGGTTCGGCGCGTACGACTTCGAAAGCAACACGTGGGCCCGGCTATTCGACTTCGGCTACCCGCCGTACACGCATCACTATGACGTCGGCGGCCCCAAGACAGGTGCAATGCACTTGGGCAAGGGGCTCTTCGTGAGTGCCGGCAGCGGGGCGGAGGCCCTCGTGTACTCGGTCGACGCAGGCACCGTGCTCTCGCTCTCCCCGCCATGGAATACGGTCGGCAATCACCCAAGTCTGGCGCGCCCTGCACCTGGCCTCGACTACGACCTCGCCACCGGCCAGTTGGTGGCATGGTCGGGCGGTGCTCCGATTGAGTTCGATACGTCGCAATCGGCGTATCAATGGGTCGAGCGCAGCGCGACTGGAGCGCCGGCAGAGCAGATCGGCAACGGCACCTACGGCAGGTGGCGCTATGTCGAGCGCTACAACGTCTTCGTGCTCGTCAACGACGCGGGGCGGAACGTGTATTTCTACAAGCACACAGCTGGCTGCGGCCTCTGACGCTCATTCGCCGGCGCTGACGCGTGCGGTCGCAGCATCGGCGCTCCCGTCTTTGGTGAGCGCATCTCGCAAACCTTGCTCCAACGAAGGGCCATGTTCGAGCAGCTTCTGCACGTCGACGAGGTCGCGAATTTCGCTGCGGCTGACCAGCATCGTGAGCCTATTGGCGAACATTTCTCGCAACGTGTCGACGCAAACCGTGCCGATCTGCCGCTTCTTCGTCTCAATCTGACCGACCGTGTCGACAACCAAATCGACCACGCAGGTCTCGGCACCGCGGTCGACTTTGAAGCGCCGAAACTGAGCGTGACGCGAGAGCGACGCACTGCGCTCGAAGCGCCGCGACGGCGCCCAATTGCTCGGCACTTCGGAGACTGTCACGTAGCCCCAGACCTCGAGCACCCTCGCTTCTCGCATGAGGCCCCCGAGCCACTGGGCTCGAATGGCTGGGTCGGGGTGCGTGAAGCTTCACGGAGCGGGGTGAACCTTGAGGTTCACTTTTTGTCCGACAGGTTTTCCGCTCGGGAGACCCGGGGAAATCGCGAATTGTCCGACAGTTACAGCTCTTGCGGCAGGGCACCCATCGGCCGGCTGGTGACCGTCTGGAGCGCGGCCAGGTTCACCTTCACATCGGCCTTGGCACGCAGCGAGGCGACGAACTCTCGCTGACGCTCTGCGCGCAGCTGCTCGACCAGCTTCTGCTCGATGGCCGCGCGCGCTTCACTCAGCTCCCGCTTTCTGGCCGGCTTCTTCTCGAGCACCTTGAACAGGTGAAACCCGTAGTCACCCAGCACCACGTCGCTCACCGCGTTCGGGGCCAGCTTGAACACCGTCTCGTCGAACACCGGCGGCTTCTCACCGCGGGGAAAGAAACCGAGGTCGCCTCCGACCTTGGCGTCGGGTGAGAGCGAGTAGCGGCGCGCCAGGTCTTGAAATTTTTTGCCCTGCGCGAGCAGCTGCTGAATCTTCTTCGCCTCGTCGAGACCCTTTACGTAGATCTGCAGCGCGTGCACCTTCTCGGGCTCGGCGAACTCATCGGTGTGCTCGTCGAAGTACCGACGAATCTGGTCTTCAGTTACCGCCACGCGCGAGAACACCTGATCTTGAAAGAGCTTCTCGATGATCAGCTTGTCTTTCGTCTTGCGCATCAGCTCGCTGCGGGTGGTGTGGGTCTGTGAGAGCGCCTCGTCGAAGGTGCCGGCGGGGTACTCACTGGCCTGCGCCAACACGTGCCGGTCGACCTCTTCGGGAGTGACGGTCACCTGGGCCGCCCGGGCCGCTTGCAGCAAGAGAATGCGCTCGGTCATCGTCGAGAGCAGGGTCTGCTTGTAGGGCTCGATCTGCTCCGGGGTGTGGGTCGCCACGCCCTCCATCGCCTGGGCTTCTCGGCCCAGCTCAAGCTCGAAGTCAGCCCGCGGTATCACCTCGCCATTGACCGTGCTGATGACGTTCGGGTCTTGCTTGTGCGCTTGTTGCTGCGAGCAGGCGACGAGCGTCAGAGCGAGAAAAATGACACGGCGGAGGCGCACCCCCATCGCGTACCAGAGGGTTCTGGCGAAATCGAGCGGCATGGGTGGCAGCCCTCACCCCCCGCGCAGCAGACGCTGGCCCCGCTCGAGCAACCCCAGCAGCCCGTGTTCGCTCGCGATCGCCGAGGCCGCCAGCTGCACCCTCGCAGCCTCGCTCGCCTGGCCTGCTTTCTTAAGCCAGACCGCCTCGGCGATCAGCGCCTCGAACACCAGCCACGGGGCCTCGAGTCGCTCGGCCCCTTCGCGCAAAGCCTTCAGCGCGGCGGTCGGGTTCTCGCCCTTGGCCCAAGCGATCTTCGCCTCCAGCAGCTGACGGTGCAGCACGATGGTCGGGTACTTGCCGAACGAGCGAAGCGTCTTCACCATCGCCTGCGCCTCGGCCAGCACCGCGGCGTTGCCCGGGTCAGCGACCAGCTGATCTCCGCGCCGCATTGCCTTGGCCAGAAAGATGTGACGCAAGGTCTGCACGTGCACGCCAGGCTTTATGCCGTACTGGAGGTGCTGGGCGAAGCAGGCCTCGAGCGCTTCGTGGGGAGCGCCGGTCAGGAGCAACACGAACGCCTGATGCCCGAGTAACAAGATGTGCCGAAACACGTCGTCGGGCGCGTGCTGCTTCAGAAAATCGGCGTACTCGTCGAGCCGACGCTGGCCCTCTACCGGCTGGCCCAGCAGCGCGTACACCGTGCCGAAGTACGAGCGAAAGGTGTGGCCGCGGGCGATGAAGCTTTGACCCGTCGACTCCATTCGGCTCAGGCCGTGGTTCACCGTCCTGAGGGCTCTTCGCACCTGGCCGCGCATCAACACGTTCCAGGTCACGCCGCCGATCAGGGTCAGGTAGCTCGAGACATCGAGGCGCGAGGCGTTCTCGACCGCGGCGAGGCCCAACCGCTCGCCCTCCAGCACTGCTCCGCCCATGTCGACGGCGAGCGACTCGAAGCCTGCCGCAAAGGCCTGCGCCGCCGGGTCGTTGATCTCCGACGCGACGCGCTGCGCACTGGCGAGCAGCTTTCGGGTCACGCCCCGCAGGCCCGCCACGCTGGTGACCACCGACGTGAAGGCGAGCAGCTCCACCGTCGAGCGGCTGCCTGGCAAGCGGCTGATGGGCAAGAAGCCTCGCAGCGAGCCCCCCAGCAACAGCTTGCGGTCGAACAGAAAGTACCCCGCGAAGCCGGCCATCGAATACAGCTGCGCCGCCTGCTCGTCGTTGGCTCGCTGCCGACCCGCACCGAAGAGCTTCTTGCGAAGCAACACCCACCCGACCGAGAACGCTGCTCCCAGCAGCGAGCCGAGCGTCGGCTTCACGGCCGGCAACCCCAGCGCCTCGAGCGCTCTGCCGGTCTCGGCGAAGGCGGCGCGGGTGTTGAGGCTGCTCATGTACAGGCGCGACATGCCGGCGTGGGCGCTGGCCCGAAGCGAGGCATCTTGGCTGCGGGCCAGCACGCCTTCGAACGCGGCCTTCGCGCCCTCCACGTCGTCGGCCGCCAGCGACGCGTCGCCCAACATGCGCTCCAGCTGGGGGCTCAGGGGCTGGCCGTTCTGGGCGGCGATGGCCTGCGCGCCCAAGAGCAGCTCGCGCGCGCGCACCGAGTCGAAGGTGGCGATGGCCTCCAGCGCCGCGTCGCGCTGCACCGCGAACGACACCTCGCTCGAGATGTGCGGCCCGGCGAGCTTGGCGTGATTGGCCAGCGCGAACCCGCGACCCGCGTCGCGGCTCGGCTCCTTGAGCCAGGCGTGCAGCAGGCTCGCGTGCACCTGCTGCGAGCGCTCGAGCGCCATGCGCGCCGTCACCACCTCGCGAAACTTGTCGTGGTAGGTGTCGACCAGCTCCCGCTCGTCGCGGCGGGTGGTGCGAATGAAGTGGCCCGCGCGCAGCTGCTGGTAGAGCTTGCTCGCGTGCTGCGCTGCAGAGGCATGGGTCGCGACCTCGAGCGGTACGATCGACCCGGCCAGACACACCACCTCGAGCAGCGACCGGGCCTCGGCGGGCAGCTGGTTGATGCGGGTGAAGACCACGTCTTGCAGCCCCTGCCCGAGGTTGGGCTTGGCGATCTCGGGGTTCTGCGCGGCCGCGTAGAGCAGCTGCTGCAGAAAGAACGGCTGGCCCTCTGACTCAGCCAGTGCCCACAGCACCAACGCCGGGTCTTTGATGCCCGCATCTCGCGCCATCATCTGGGCCAGCTCGGTGCTCTCGACCGCCGAGAGCGGCTCGAGCGACATCACGTCGGCGGGGTGCCCCGCCTCGCGCCGAAACAGATCTTCGAGGGCCTTGATGGTCGCGCTGTTCGAGTCTTCGGTGCGAAACCCCCCGAGCACCAGCACCGGAGGCCCGCCCGGAGCCGCGAGCCGCGTCAACACCTGCGCACCCACCACGTCACGTCACCCCACTGCAGGTCATCGACGCAGACCACCAGCGGCCGCTGGCTGGCCAACCGCTGAAATACCTCGGTCAGCGCTCTGAGCGCGCGCCGCTGCAGGTCGACCGGGTCGTCGCCGGCGGCGCGCTGCTGGGCCTCGCTGACCGAGAACACCGCCCGCAACACCGGGAAGGCGCGGGTCAGCGCCCCCACGTCGCTCGGAGTCACCGCTGCCACCCAGTCGCGGTGGAGGTCGAGCTGGCTGGTCAGCGCATCGACCACCTTGTCGACCGTCTTGTACGGCACCGACTCCTGCTCGTAGCAGCGGCCGTTGAGCACCAGGCAGCCCCCGGCCTCGAGCTCCTCGAGAAAGTCGGTCAACAACGCTGTCTTGCCCACGCCCGAGCGCCCGCGAATGAACAGCGAGGTCGGCTTCTGACGGGCTTGCGCCGCCAACGCGCGCAGCATCTTTCGCTCTTCTTTGCGCCCCACCACCGCGGTCGAACGCTCAGCGCCAGACGACGAGCCCTCATCGGCCTGCCCGCCCAGCACGGCGATGATCTCAGCGAACATCGGGCGTTGTTGGGGCTCGGGCAGCAGCAAGCGCGCCACCACGTCGGCCAGCGCCTCTGGCACTGACGGCGCGAACTGCGTGACCCGGGGCGGCACCGAGTCGACCTTCGCCCGGAAGGTGAGGCCCGCGCCCCAGGGGCGGCCGCCGGTGAGGGCCTCGAAGAGCACGATGCCGAAGCTGAACCAGTCAGACGCGGCGCTGGCCGCTCGCCCCTGGTGGAGCTCGGGCGCCAGATACGCCGGCGTGCCCACCACCACGTCGTTGACCCCCGCCTCGGCCTTCGCCGCCTGCTTGGCGATGGCGATGCCGAAGTCGAGCAGCACCGCGCGCCCTTCAGGCGAGACCAAGACGTTCGAGGGCTTGATGTCGCGGTGCAGAAAGCCCGAGCGGTGAATGGCCTCGATGGCCAGCGCGAGCTGCCGAAGCACCGGTATCGCCTGGTCTATCTCCTTGGCCGAGAGCACCCGCCGCGCCAGCGGTTGGGCCTTGGTCTTGGTGGGCTCGGTCTCTGGGGTGGTGATGGCGGTCGAGAGGGTGCGGGTGCGGTCATCGGCGTCGGTCGCGCTGGTCGACGCCACCGGGTTGCTGCCCAGGCTGTTGCCCGCGCTCCCACTCACCGGCGTGTGCAGGCGCGAAGGCGGGGTCTGGCCGCGCAGGTGGTAGAGCAGCTCGGAGCCCTCGAGCAGCTCCATCAACAAGAACCACTGGCCATCGTTCTCGACGAGCTCGTGCTGGCTGATCAGGTTCGGGTGAACCACGCCCGCGAACGAACGAAACTCGTTCTTCAAGCACAGCAGCTCTTTGCCTGCGAAGTTCGTGAGGGTCTTGACCGCGATGACCTCGGTCGAGCGCTTGTCGAGTGCCTGGTACACCTTGCCCATGCCGCCCACGCCGATGAGCTGTTGCAGCTCGAGCCACGACGGAGGGTGCACTTCAGGGGCTGGCGAAGAGGTCGGCATGGGGGCGAGCGGGAAGAGTGATTAATGGCCAGCGCGGGACGCAGCGCACCAGAAAAAAGCCGCCCCCGGTGCTTTAGGGGCGGCTTCACAACTTTTCGATTCGGGCCACTCCGTGGAGGCCCTGAGCCAAAGTCTTCAGCTCAGAGTGTCGCCACGGAGATGGGACCCTGTATTTTCTCTTGCAAGGCACCACCTCCTTTCGTCGCCCCGAAGGGCTGCGCGCATTCTGTCGCAGCCGCGACCAAGTGCAAGCCGGCGCATGTGGGCCGAGGTGGTCAAGCCTGACCGGTCGAGGAGTGGGGCGCGCTGATCAGAGCCGGAAGCGGCGAACGATGGTCTGCAGCTCTTCGGAGATGTTCGAGAGTTCTTGCGCCGCGGCGGTCATTTGAGACACGGCGCGGGTCTGCTCTTCGATGACCGCGGTGACGCCCTCGGTGCTCTCGGCATTGTTGCGGGCCACCGACGAGATCTCGGTGATCGCCGCCACCATCGACTCGGAGCCCTTTTGTTGCTCCCGCGCGTACTCGAAAATCAAGGCCACCTTCTCGGCCCCGTTGCGCGCACTGTCAGAGATGCTGCCCATGGTGCGAACGATGACCGTCAGATCTTCTCGGCCTTCAGAGAGCTCTTCGATGCCCTCTTTCATCGCCGAGACCACCGACGACGACTGCTGAGAGATATCGCGCGCCAGTCGGGAAATCTGCTCAGCGCTGCGGCCTGCGCTCTCGGCCAGCTTGCGCACCTCGTCGGCGACCACCGCGAACCCGCGGCCGTACTCGCCGGCGCGCGCGGCCTCGATGGTGGCGTTGAGCGCCAACAAATTGGTCTGCTGCGCGACCTGGGTGATCACGTCGACGATCTTCGAGATCTCCTGGGTCTTCTCGCCGAACTTGAAGACTTCTTGGCTGGCGGTCTCGATGCGGCTGAATACCTTGCGCACCTTCTCGCCGGCCAGGCGCGCGGCCTCGGAGCCTTCGACCGCCGCCGAGGAGGTGCTCGCGGCGGCCTTGGTGGTGTCTTCTGCGCTCGAAGCGGTGCGCTGGAGCGCCTGGGCCATGTCGGTGATCGCTCGCGAGGCCCGGGTGACCAGGTTGCTCTGGGTCTCGGCGCCCGCGGCGATTCGCTTCATCGAGCCGCCGACCTCGGTGGCCTGGGCGTTGACGCCTTGAGCGCTGTCTTCGAGCGCCGAGGCCGAATCAGATACCGACTCGGCGGTGCGTTGAATCGAGCTCACCAGCTCGCGCAGGTTGTCTTGCATGTCGGCGATGGCCACCGCCAGCTCGTCGATGTCATCGCGCAGGCCGGGCTCTTCGAGCTGCACCCGCCGCGAGAGGTCGCCGCGAGAAATCTCGAGCGCGGTCTGCGAGAGCACCCGCACGCGCGAGACCCGCAGCACCATGTACGGCAGCACCACCGCCAGCACCATGGTCACGATGGCCGAGGCGAGAATCTTGAGCGTCCAATCCCAATTGTACGTAGCGCCGATGGCGAAGACGCCGATGATCGCCCCCGCAACGGCCAGGTAGCCGATCAGAATCTTGAGGTGCAGCGAAACCTGGGCCCGGCGTTCATTGCCCGCTCGCACCACCCGAGAAACAGGCTCGCGCCGAGAAACTACGTCGATGTCGTCTCGTGTCGGGCGCGCCACGATGTGGTTGTACCCCGCACTTTTGCGCAGCGAAAGGAAAGCGCTCGAATCGATGGCTCTCTTCTCGCTGCGGGCGCAGATCGCCGTACACTGGCTCTCGGCCGCTCCGCTTTTTCCAGCCCACCGGACACCTTCCCCATGCCGTCTCGATCACTGCTCCTGCTGCTGTGCAGCGCCCTTGCGTCGTCGAGCTGCTCACGCACGACGGTGTACTTCTGCGGCAACCTGGGCGACCCGACCTGCCCCGACGGCTACGCCTGCGTTCGCAACCGGTGCGCGCCTGACACCGGCGAATGCGCCGCCGGCCTCACCCGCTGCGGCACCGCCTGCGTCGACTTGAAGAGTTCCACCGCGCACTGCGGAGCCTGCGACACCGCGTGCGAGAACGACGGCGTGTGCAGCGCCGGCACCTGCGGCAGCGCGTGCCCCGTCGGCCAGAGCAACTGCAACGGTGCCTGCGTCGACGTGAAGGGCGACCACGCCAACTGCGGTCGCTGCGGGTTCGCCTGCTCGAGCTTGACCGTCTGTCAGAGCGCGGCCTGCGCCTGTCTCGCCCCGTTGACCAGCTGCCAGGGCGGCTGCGCCAACACCCGCGCCGACCCCAAGAACTGCGGCGGCTGCGACAAGGTCTGCCCCAGCGGCAACGTCTGTCAGGGCGGCGCCTGCGTGGGCAGCTGCGACCCTGGCCTGACCACCTGCAACGGAGGCTGTGTCGACCCCACCGCCGACGCCTTTAACTGCGGCGGCTGCGGCATCGCGTGCGGCCCCACCGCGCTGTGCAAGGCCAGCAAGTGCGTGTCGATTTGCGACCCCGGGCAGCTCACCTGTGGCGGGCACTGCGTCGACCCCAAGCTCGATGGCACCAACTGCGGCGGCTGCGGCATCTCGTGCGGCCCGGGCGGCAGCTGCTTCAACGGCTCGTGCACCCCCGCCTGCCCCATCGGCCTGCGCAACTGCAACGGCGCCTGCGTCGATACCCTCACCGACAGCACCAACTGCGGTGGCTGCGGGCTCGACTGCGGGTCGGCGCAATTCTGCAGCGCGGGCAGCTGCAGCAGCGATTGCAAGGCGCCGCTCCAGGTGTGCAACGGGCGCTGCATCAACGCGCAGATCGACCCCGCCAACTGCGGCAAGTGCAGCAACGCCTGCGACGCCAAAGAGACCTGTCAGGGAGGCGCCTGCGCCTGCCCCGCTCCCCAGAGCAGCTGCAATGGCATGTGCACCGATACCGCCAGCGACCCGAACAACTGCGGCAGCTGCGGCAAGACCTGCGGGCCAGGCCTGGTCTGCGGCAAGGGCGTCTGCTCGAAGAGCTGCCCCTCCGGCACGCAGCAATGCGGCACCAGCTGCGCCGACGTGACCTCCGACCGTGACAACTGCGGCGCCTGCGGCAAGACCTGCTCGGCCTCGGAGCGCTGCCTGATGGGCAATTGCACCACCAGCTGCGCCGCCGATGAGATCTCCTGCAACGGGGCCTGCACCAACCCGGTCAACGACGTTCAGAACTGCGGCGGCTGCGGCATCGCCTGCACCGGCGGCCAGCAGTGCGCCAACAAAGTCTGTCAGTGCCCCCGCGGCACCACCTCCTGCAATGGGCAATGCGTCTCACTCGCCAACGACTCGAGCAACTGCGGCAGGTGCGGCGTGCAGTGCACCAACGGCATGACCTGCTCCAGCGGGGCCTGCGCCTGTCAGGCCGGCACCACGCTGTGCAACGGCCAATGCGTGGCGCTCGAGAGCGACGAGGCCAACTGCGGTCTCTGCGGCATCACCTGCGCCACCGGCCAGACCTGTCAGGCCGGCAGCTGCGCCTGCCCCGCGGGTCAAGTCGTGTGCAACGGAGCCTGCGTCGCCACCGACTCCGACGAGGCGAACTGCGGCGGGTGCGGCGTGGTCTGTGCGGGCACTCAAACCTGCACCAGCTCGGTCTGCGTCTGCGCGCCGGGCACCGCGTTCTGCAACGGCACCTGCATCGCCACCGACAGCGACCCCAAGAACTGCGGCGCCTGCGGCAAGACCTGCGCGAGCGGTGAGAACTGCGTCGGCGGCGCCTGCCAGATGGGCTGCCCCTCGGGCTTCTCGACCTGCGGCGGCGTGTGCACCAACACCAACACCAGCCCCAGCAACTGCGGCGGGTGCGGCATCGACTGCGGGTCGGGCCGCTGCGTCAACGGCGCGTGCGAGTGCGTCAACCGGGGCGAGCAGCTGTGCGGTGGCTCCTGCATCAACGTGCAGACCGACCCGAAGAACTGCGGCAGCTGCGGCAAGACCTGCGGCGCGAACGAGGCCTGCCAGCTGGGCTCCTGCGTGGTCTCGTGCGCGCCGTTCTTGACCAACTGCAACGGCACTTGCACCGTCACCGCCATCGACCCGAACAACTGCGGCGCC
>Ga0105048_10018108_pt1 | contig 10845 bp, 8 predicted proteins | sample MAT05_FD_78382 | JGI IMG/M metagenome (GOLD analysis project Ga0105048, IMG submission 78382) | Freshwater microbial communities from Lake Fryxell liftoff mats and glacier meltwater in Antarctica - MAT-05 | ecosystem: Environmental > Aquatic > Freshwater > Ice > Liftoff microbial mat | place...
CAAAGCCGAAGAGACCCCCGACCCCTAAAGGGGAGTCGTTGACGAACTCAGCGACTCCCCTTTAGGGGTCGGGGGCCTCTTCGACATGTCAAGAAAATGAGCCCATGTGGTCTTGCAGACGTTCACTCACCACGTCGCCGCTTCGCCGCGCACGACTGGGATTTCGTCAAGATGACCCACGTAGGACAGTTGATCGAGCGACCAGGTTGCGCCGTCGTGGTGCAGGGTGGTGATGGATGCGTTGCCGATCTCGGCGTAGCGCAGTTGCTCGGACTGGGCCGGCAGCAGTCCCATCAGCACCACCCGTAGGGTGACCCCGTGCGAGACCACCGCGAAGGTGCTGCCGGCGTGCGTCTCGACGACATCGTTCAGCGCGATGAGGGCGCGGGTTTGCACGGCCCGCCGTGACTCGCCGTGGGGCGGCACGAACTCGAAGAACTGGTCGTGATAGTCCTTGAGCATGCCGGGGTATTGCGGCTCGATCTGCTCAATCGTCAGCCCTTCCAGCTCGCCCAACCCGATCTCGCGCCAGCGCACATCGCTGTGGAGCGGCGCGCCGGTGAGCTCGGCCACCGCCTGAGCCGTCTCCAGCGCGCGCGGCAGGTCGCTGGTGTAGAGGTTGGCGAGAGGCCAGGCGCGAACATATTCGGCCAGGTGTTGGGCTTGTGTGTGGCCGTGTTCATTCAGGCTGGTGGGCAATTGGCCCTGCCAGCGGCCGGACACGTTCCAGTCGGTCTGGCCGTGGCGAATCAGATGCACAGTGGTGTTTGGCATACTTGTTAAAGCAACTTGCAATCTTTTCGAATAGCAATATGCGTCAGTCTATTCCCCGCGCCTGGCGATAGGCATCGACCATGATCATGGGCGGCCGTTCGTTATCGGCAATGTCGGTGAGTTGCAACGCCAGCCGCTCCGGCTCCTGCACGATCATCTTCATGGTGCGGTTGGCCTTGTCTAAAAGTTGAGTGTCGTAGCGGCCCTCCATGCGGGCGATGAACACCTGCATGATGGCAAAGGCCATCCGGCTAAGGCTGCTGAGCTCCTGGTTGCGATGGATGCGCACATCCAGATCGGTCTGGGCAATTGCGTCGAGGCCGAACTTTTCGTGCAGGTCGATCAACATGCCCGTCTCTACGCCATAACCGCTGAAAAAGGGCACTTGCTCCAGGGCCGTGCGCCGGCCGGCATACTCGCCCGATAGCGGCTGGATGACGCCGGACAGCTCGGGGTAGAACAGGTTGAGCAACGGCCGGGCCACCAGCTCGGTGACGCGGCCGCCCCCAAACGCCTGCAATTCCCCGCCGATTTTGATGGGCCGCTGGTAGTAGCCCTTCACATATTGCACCTGCGGCGTTTTGAGCAGCGGGCCGATCAGGCCATACACAAAGCGCGGGTGAATGTTCACGATGTCGGTGTCGACCCAGACGATGATGTCGCCTTTGAGCGCGTGCAGGCTCTTCCACAGCGCCTCACCCTTGCCGCGAAAGGTGCCCATCTCCGGCAAAATATCCGGATGTTGAAACACGGGCACGCCGTGCTTCCCGGCAATTTTGGGTGTGTCATCGGTCGAGTTGCTGTCGATCAGCACGATCTCGTCCAGCAACGGCGCATCGATCATCAACGCCTGCTTCAAGGTCGCGATGACTTTGTCGATGGTCTCGGCCTCGTTGAGGGCGGGCAATCCCAGGCTGATCGTGAGGCCTTGTTTGGCTTTCATGGCCAGCAGCGCGCCGACGTCTTCGAACTCGTGGTTGTGATAGGTGTTCTGCGCGAACCAGCGATCCACGCGGGTGGACCAGTCTTCCTTGGCGCGCGGGATAAACAGCGGCGCGTGAAACGCGATCTGCTCGGGGGTGCGGGTGCGAACCAGCACAAGCGGGAACTCGGTCTGCTCCAGAATGCGCTGGGTGAGGGGCTTGGCTTCGGGCGTCGAACCCGTTGCTGCAGACGGCGGGGCCAGCGTGGGTGGCTGGGTTGGCCCGGCCCCCATCACCAGGGCTGAGTGAAAGCGAGCCTCGCGCAGAATCCCTTCGGCCGGGTCGCCAATGGCCGTGACGGCGCGGGTGATCTGGGGCTCCTCGCGCAACAGGCCCTGCAAATTGGGAAGTGCCCGGCCCGCTGGAGATGCATTGAACAGTGTGATGGGTGATGTGCCGGCCAGGGCTTTGGCCACGCGCACGCTCAGCGTCAGGTTGGGGCCGCCGCGCAAGGACAGGAGCACTGGGCCGTGCTCCCAGTGCTCGCGAGTCAGCAACACCACATCGCAGGCCACGGCATTAAACAGCTCGTGCGTGGTCATGCCGCCGGTGGCGTCGGCCGGGCCGGCCCACTGCACCAACAGCAGATCGACTGTGCCGTCCAGGCTCGGCATCACATCGCCTAGGGCACGTGCCAGCGGCTGGTAATCGACCATGACCGAGGTGGTGTCGTGGACATCAACGCGCGCGCGCGCCAGCACATCCAGCGCATCTCGTTTTTGGCGGGCTTGCAGCGCATACTCGCTGGGGGAGACGCCGGTGGGCACATCGACCAGGGCGCAGAGATGAATCATGGCCGGGCCGCGGGCCAGTTGCGCCGCCAGATTGACCCAGCTTTCCAGGTGGGTTGTATCGGACAACACCACCAGGATGTGATCCATGGAATCGCGATTGGCGTCCGGCGTTTTGGTTGGTTTGGTTGCGTTGGTATTCATATGAGTATGAAGAGACAAACTCAGGCTTGCAATAGCGGCACCAACGTATGCTCGATGATGGCATCCCAGCGAAAGTGCTGGCGAACCCGCACCCGCAGGGCAAAGGTGGCTAACTGGCCCAACATGGCCAGCATGCGTGCGGCAATGTTCGAGGCAGGCTCGTGCAAGGGATCGAAGTAATTGGCCAGATCGCCGGCTGTGGCGCGCAGGGGTGGAATGTCGGCACAGAACACGGGCAGGTAGGCCAGGGCCGCCTCCAGCACAGGGATGCCAAAACCTTCCTGGGTGCTGGGGAAGAACAGCGCATCGGCCAGCGAATATAGATTCGCCATCGTGTCGTCGTCGGGCACCAGAGGCTGACCAGTGGTTCCTGAGACATTGCCCGCGGCAGCGTCCTGCTCATACAGAAAGTGGGCTGAGTGTTCCAGGCCCAGCGTGCGGCGCAGTTCCAGCAGCTCACCCAGATACCCCGGATTATTAGGATTGTGCGGCCCCGGCGGTCCCGTCACAATCAGCCGGAAATCCTTGCCCGACTGCATGCGCAATTCGGCCAATACGCGCAGCCCCAGCTCGATGTTTTTGCGGCGGGTGAGGCGGGCCGGCACCAGCAGCAAGCCATCGGCCTCCATCAGCCGCAAGGACTGTGCCAGCCGCTGGGTGGTGTCGGTGAGAAAAAGTTGCCGCTGCAGATCGACGCCGGGCATCACCACTGTGATTTTGTCGGGGGCCAGTTTGAGCAGGCGAGCCAGCTCGTGCCGGCGCGGCTCGGACACCGTGACATAGTGCGTGTTGGGCCAGACTTGCTTGAGCAGGTTCCACGGCGCGCCGGGGTGCAGCTCGGGCAGATATTGCTCGTTGGCCCAGGCCAGATCATGACACCAGGCCAGGCTGCGCTTGACCACCGGATTCTCACCCCGGGTGATCTCGGCCAGCGCCGCCGTCAGGGGCAGATTCTTGTTGAGCGTGTGCACGTTGTGAGTGATGCACACATCAAAGCCCTCCAGCGCGGCGCGCAAATCTGCGGCAATCTCGGCCTTGAGGATGTTGAACTCGGCGGGCACCTGACCCGCATCCAGAGCTTTTTTGGCGGCCAGAATGTGGGGATCGCGCGAGCCGAACAGCGAGTTGATGTGCACGTCGATATCCGGGCCGAAGGGCGCGCCGTCGCCGCTGATGACGCGGACGGTGTGGCCCAGCTTACGCAACCCGCGCGCGTGATAGGCAAGGGTGGATTCGACGCCGCCCACGACGGGCGGACTGGCGTAATGGAGCATCGCGACGTTCATGGCTGGAATGTCCTCATCAGATGATGGTGTGATCGTGTGTGATCGTGTACTAGCGAAAAATGAAACGCTGTGTCGGCAGCGCGAATGGACTGTACGCAACGGGCATTAAGGCCGCGTTGTATCGTGTTTTATAGACTGATGCGAATTGTGCCCGGCAAAAATTTGTGCTTGTCTTGCCGTTGATCGCTCGCGCAACTGACGTTATAAAACAGTTTGCGCGTTTCACTGGTTGTTCTTTGCGCGTGGCCGTGTGGTGCAAGCGAGGCACTTTGGTTCGATGATTGTCTGCTCGTCAGCGTTAGAGGCTGTGTAAACCAGGATATGGCTTACAAGGGAAACTATACCAAGAGACCGGCTTGAAGTGGCCGGATGAAGACTTCTCAGGCGGATTCGCTTGAGATATCCCCTGCCTCATCGGCCGACCAGTGAAGTTCAGTGAGGTTTCATGCACTGCGCATGACCTTGCTTTTGACGCGTGCAGTTGAGCAGATGCAGGTGCTTTTGGGCGAGGCCGTGACAGTGGTATGCTGCCTGTAAACCCATTGATTGCTGTTGTTTGCCGCTCAGGCTGTACCGGCTCATCGTCGGGTTGCCATGGGTTGCTTTGCATCACTGGTTCTAGCTCATGAAACCAATTACGCCTGAATCTTTGCTCGATCTCGTCTATCTGGATGACGTACGCGTGTCGCCCGACGGCCAACACGTTGTGTTTGTCCGCCAGAGTGTGGACGCACAGGGCAATACCACGCACAACACGATCTGGCACAAGGACCTGACCAATGACCTGCCGGCCGGCCCACTCACCGGCCACACCAAGGATGGCTCGCCGCGCTTCTCGCCGGATGGGTTGCGCCTCGGCTTTATTTCGGGCCGTAGCGATAAGCCGCAGGTGTTTGTGCTGAACCTGAGCGGCGGCGAAGCGCGCAGTGTGGCCAGCCACGACAGCGGCATCAGCAGCTTTGAGTGGTCGCCGGACGGCCAGCGCATCGCCTTCACTGCCAGCCTGCGCGCCGACCAACGCCAGAAAGAGGATGAGGCCGGGCCGGCTCAACCGGCCAGTGGTGAAGCCAGTTCAGCCAGTGCCAGCTCTATTTTCGACAAGGCATTTGAGAAGAAGCAGGAGAAGGAGAAGCGCGACTATGAGGACAAGCTGCGCTTCGACCCGCGCACCATTCAGCGCTTTCCCTATCGCACCGGCACCAGCTTCATGGAGAACAAGTGGGCCCACATTTACGTCACTCAGGTGCCGGGTGGTTTTGGTGACGATGACAAGAAGGATTACAAGGCCGTGCGAGCCACCGACGGCGAAGACAACTTTGCCACGCCTGCCTGGACCCACGACGGCCGCGCGCTCATTAGCACCTATACCCGCGAGCTGGAAGGGCCGCGCTGGTATATGTTCCAGGATCTGGTGCGAATTCCACTGGCCGCTGGTGATGACACGGCGGATCAAAAGCTGCCGCGCACCTTTGAGCGGCTGACCCAGGCCGGCCATTCGTGCTACTCGCCGCGCGTTTCGCCAGATGGTCGATGGATTGCCTACGAGCGCTTCAACGAAGACAAGCCCGGCCACCGAAACCAGACCCTGACGCTGCTGCCAGCCGATGGCGTGGGCGAATCCCTCGAACTCACGGCCGCGCTCGATCGCAGTGTCGATAATTTCAAGTGGAGCCGCGATTCACAGACGCTGTATTTCACCGCGCTCAAAGACGGCAACGTGCAGTTGTGGCGAATCAAGGTGCCGTTGGGCATTGTGCTGGTCGATCCGGCCACGCCCTTGCAAGCCGAGCAGCTCACCTCGCTGACCCATGATGTGCAGTCGTTTGATATTGATGCCGATGGCCGGATTGTCTTTGTGGCCAGCACGCCGAGCGACCCCAGCGCGTTGTATGTGCGCGAAGTAGACGGCGCTATTCGTTGCTTCTACAAGCCGAACCGCAAGTTCTTGGAGGAGCACGAGGCCGGCGAGATCGAAGAGATCAAGTTCCAGTCGGACGAGTTTGAGATTCAGGGCTGGATTTTGAAACCGCCTCACTTTGAGGAGGGTGTGGCGGCTGGCCGCAAATTCCCGCTGCTGTTACAAATGCACGGCGGGCCGCATGTGATGTGGACGCCGAGTTTTCGCAGCGCCTGGCACGAGTTTCAAAGTTTTGCTCACGCCGGCTATGTGGTGTTCTTTTGCAATCCCCGTGGCTCGGACGGCTATGGCGAAGCATTTTTGGCCGCCAACTGGAAGGATTGGGGGCCGGGGCCGACACGCGACGTCCTGAGTGGTGTTGAAGCAGTGGTGCAGCGTGGTTATGTGGATGAGAGCCGGATGGTGCTGACGGGTGGTAGTTATGCCGGCTACCTTGCAGCTTGGATCATCGCACACGACCATCGCTTTAGCGCTGCGTGCGCTCAACGCGGCGTCTATAACCTCATCTCGATGCGTGGCACGACGGACATCCCGTTGTTCAACGATTTTGAGAGCGGTTATACACCCTGGGAAGATGTTAAAGCGCTGTGGGATCAATCGCCGATTGCCCATGTGCCAGACATTCAAACGCCGCTATTGATCGAGCATAGCGAACAGGATTACCGGGTGCCGATTGAGCAGGCAGAGCAACTGTTTGCGGCTATGCGATTGCTGAACAAGACGGTGGAGATGATTCGCTGGCCGCGTGAAGGCCACGAACTCTCGCGTGCGGGTGAGCCGCGGCACCGGGTGGAACGCATCAAACGCATGGTGGCATGGTTCGAGCGATATACGGCTTAGTGATTGGTGGCTAGTGGTTAGTTGCTGGTGAACCAGCAACCAGCAACCAGCAACCCACCGCTGGCAACTAAAAACTTACTATGCACTATTCCCTCAGGGCAATGAAGAATACAAAACTCTACGGCGTCGCTCGCCGTAACAAGCCCGAAGTCAAGCGGTTTGCCAAATTTGCCCTGGTGGGCTTCAGCGGCCTGGCCATCGACTTCGTGTTGCTGAACATTTTCGAGCGCACCTTTGGCATGGCGGTGCCGCTGGCAGTGGCTTTGGCTTTCATCGTCGCGGCCATCAATAACTTTGTGTGGAACCGCCTGTGGGTCTACCCCGAATCGCGCAGCCAGCGCAAGCGCAAGCAACTGCCCATCTTTCTGGCCGTGAATGCGGCCGGCCTGCTGATCAACGTAATTATCTTTCTATTGTTTCAGACCCCGATCACGTCGCTGATGCTGGTTATGCCAATTGCGTTTGTGGCTCAACATCACCAGGGCATCGGCCTCAACGTCACCAAAATGATTGCGGCCGTGGTCGTGATGTTCTGGAACTTCGTGGTGAACCGGCTGGTCACGTTCAAAGATGTGAAGTGGCAAACCAAGCCGGCGGTGGCTACCGTGCCGGTGGCTGTGATCCTGGTGCCAGACGAAGAACCCATTGATAGTGCGTTGTAGCCTGGTCTGGCTGCTGGCAACTAGCTGCTAGCGGCCAGCAGCTTCTCCCTTTGGCTCGTATCACCATCGACTACACCCCGGCCGTACATCAGCGCGCCGGTATTGGGCGGTTGACCCGCGAGCTGACCCAGGCCGTGCTGACACAAGGCGCGCTGACACAGGCTTCGCCACATCAGTTCAAATTGTTTGTGATGGGGGATGCGGCTGAGGTGCGCCAAATGGAATCGGCAGCCGTGTCGGTTCAAGGGTCACCCATCTCCGACCGCTGGTTTCACCGCGTGTGGTTCAAGGCCAACCTACCGCTGCCGGTGCAATGGTTTGCCGGCCCGTGCGACCTCTACCACGCCACGGATTTTGTGCTGCCGCCGACATTGCCCAATACCCCGACCGTGCTCACCGTGCACGACCTGAGCTTTGAGCGCGACCCTGGCTCGGCCGTGCCCAGCTTATTGAGCTTTTTGAGGAAGGTGGTGCCGGCCTCAGCCCGCCGGGCCAGCCACATCGTGGCCGACTCACATGCCACTGCGCGGGACCTGACCGACCTGTATGGCATCGCCCCGGACAAAATCACCACCATCCACAGCGGCGTGCACGCTCGTTTTCATGTGGCCGCTGATTCTCCCGATGAGCCAGCGCATATACGTGCTAGATACCAATTGGGCGATGCGCCGTATGTGCTGGCCGTTGGCACCATGCAGCCGCGCAAGAATCATCTGGGCCTGGTGCGCGCGTTTGCAAAATTAACATCCCACTCAGGTCAAAAAGCCAACCTCGTGATCAGCGGCGGCAAAGGCTGGCTCTATGACAATGTGGCCGACGAGGTGCAGCGGCTGGGCCTGAGTGAGCGAGTCAAGTTCATCGGTTATGCCGACGATGCCGATTTGCCCGCGCTCTATCGCACCGCATCAGTGTTCGCGTTTCCCTCGCTGTATGAAGGCTTTGGGTTGCCGCTGCTGGAAGCCATGGCCAGCGGCGTGCCCGTGGTCACCTCAAATGTGTCGTCGCTGCCCGAAGTGGCCGGCGAGGTCGGCCTCCTCATCAACCCGCATGATGTGAATGCACTGGCGGCCGCGCTGGACCAGGCCCTTCACGATGAGGTCTGGCGAACCCAGGCCATTGCGGCCGGCCTCGCCCGTGCACAACAGTTCACCTGGGAGCGTGCCGCTGAGCAGTTGCTCGATGTCTATGCACGAACGTTGAAAATCTCCGTTAATCTGATATCAACGTCGCCAGTCTGAGATAATCCGCCCGGCATGTCCGATCTCATAATCCTCTTCGAGCGGCTGGCACAACAGGCGCTCGCGCCACTGCTGATTGCTTTGGTCGCATCCGCGGCTGTAGTGTCGCTCTTTCGCAATTGGCGCATCACGCTTCCCGCGCTCATCGTCCAATACGTCGCCGTCGGCATCCTGCTGGCCCGTGTCATCCAACCCGGCATTGCGCTGGTGAAGCCGCTGGTCGGCATCATCGTGTGTGTCACCCTCAGCATCGCCGCCCAACGTGCCGACAACGAGCGCGCCGAGAATGGCGAGCAAACCGCGTCGCAGCGTATTGAGGAGGTCAACTGGCGCAGTGTGCCGGCCCAGCTCCTGCTGCGCGCGGTGGCCGTGCTGCTGGTGCTGGTGGTGGCCTTCGGTGCCACCGTGCGCTTTCCCTTGCCCGGCAGCGCCCGTGAGCTGGCCCTGGGTGCCTATATTCTGGTGGTATGCGGCCTGTTCATCGCCGCCACTGCGCCCGAAGGGCTAAACATTGGCACGGGCATTCTAATGATGTTGTCGGGCTTCGAGTTGGGCTACATGCCGCTCGAACCCAGCATCAGCGTCAGCGTGCTCATCGGCCTGACGACGCTGGTGGTGGCCGTGGCGATTGCCTACTTCACTCTGGCCGATGCCGATGCCTTGCGCGACACCTTTCAAATTGCCCCGGCCTATGCGCTGGATCAAGGTGATCTGGATGAAGAGGATTAGCCGGCTGCTATGATTCCCGCTGCATTGCTGGTCGTGCTCATCCCGTTGGTTGCGGCCATTCCCGCCGTCGTTTTGCGTCGCTGGCGCAGTGTGGAGTTGGGCAGCGCGCTCATCGGCTGTGGGCTCGTCATCGCTCTGCTGGCGCGAGACCCTGGCGCGTCGCTACAAGTATTTGGCCTGGGCATTGATGTGGACGCGCCCCTGAATGTGCTGGGCCGGGTGCTGCAAGTGCGCAGCTCCGAGCGCTATCCCCTGCTGTTGCTATTTGTCTGCGCGGCCCTGCTGTTTGCCTGCTCGTGGAGCGCCTCGCAGGGGTGGACGTATGTGCCGGTGGGGTTGGGCATGTTGAGCCTGCTCAGTACCGGCCTCATGATTCGCCCCTTCGTCTTTGCCGCCCTGGCCTTTGTGGCCGCATCTGCATTTGGCGCACTGATGATCCAGGCCGAGCGCTCCGGGCCGCGCAGCACCATGGGCGCGGCTCGCTACCTCATCCTCTACACGCTGGCATTGCCCATGTTTTTAGGCGCGGGCTATGCCATCGAACAAGCCACCGGCATCACCGAATTGCAGGCGCGGCTGGACGCGCTGGCGCCGGCCATCACCCTGCTCATTATTGGCTTTGGGCTCTTGCTGGGCGCGTTGCCCTTGTTCACCTGGGTCAACGGCGTGGCCAAGGATGCGCCGCCGCTGGCCATGGCCTTTATCGCCACCGTCGGCAATGGCGCGGCCATGTTTCTGCTGCTGGAGTTTCAACAGGAATTCACCTGGTTTACCCAGAGCGCCGAGATTCGCTCGGCCCTGCAAAGCGGGGCGCTGGTCATGCTGGCGTTGGCCGCGCTGATCGGCTGGGCGCAACAATCGTTTTCGCGGGTGGTGGCGTGTGCGCTGTTTGTCGAGATCGGCAGCACGTTGCTGGCGCTGAGCACCGGTGCGCCATTGGGCATCGAAGCCGTGTCGTTGGGTGTGCTGGCCCGCGCCATTGCACTGGGACTGCTGGGCATCGGCGTTTCCGCCCTGCCACGCTACACCACGTCCGACCAGTTTGATGCCGTGCGCGGCCTGGGTTTGCGCCAGCGTTGGATCGCCATTGCCGTGGCCATCGGCGGCTTCTCGCTGATCGGCCTGCCGGGCACGCTGGGGTTTGCCTATCGCTGGGCCAGCCTGCAAAACATCGGCAGCAGCGATGTGGAAGCCATGGTGCTGGTGCTGTTTGCCACCCTCAGCGTCAGCATTGGTCTGTTTCGTGGCCTGCTGGCCCTGGTCGAGCGAAGCAACCAGCCCTTCCTGGCCCAGACCCAGGTTCACGTCCATCGCGCCGAGGAGATCGGCATTGCCGTGCTGGCCGTGGTCGTGTTCATGCTCGGCATCGTGCCCAGCCTCATGATTCCGCTCGCCCGCGCTGTGGCCGATGGGTATACGTTTTATCGGTGAAATCGAAATTTTTGACAGAATCAGTCGTTAAAAATGGGCCGCAGAATTA
>Ga0105048_10018109_pt1 | contig 10845 bp, 10 predicted proteins | sample MAT05_FD_78382 | JGI IMG/M metagenome (GOLD analysis project Ga0105048, IMG submission 78382) | Freshwater microbial communities from Lake Fryxell liftoff mats and glacier meltwater in Antarctica - MAT-05 | ecosystem: Environmental > Aquatic > Freshwater > Ice > Liftoff microbial mat | place...
CGCCCGGATGGCCCTTGATGTTGATGCGGTCGAGCAGCCAGAAGGCGGCACGCGGGAAGTGCCAGGTAAGGACGCAGATGTCCCCCGTGATCCCTTCAAGAAACATGCGCCCGGTGTGATCGGGACCCAAGTCGTACAGATTCGGGATGATCGACAAGTCAATGCCCGACTCCATCAGCAATGCTGCCGCCACACTCTCTTCGAGGGAGCGCTTGGCCGGATGCTTGCCCGGGGCCTGCGACAGAACAACATTCAAACGGTTGCGACTCATACGCATGTTCTCGATTCGTTAATCAAGCGGGCATTATCTCGTTCTGTCGGCCCAGTGGCCTGCATCCCGTGACGCGCTCCCTGTACCCCGTGGTGCACGCGTCTCGCGTGCACGTCGAAACCCTGTGGTGCACGCGTCTCGCGTGCACGTCGAAACCCCGTGGTGCACGCGTCTCGCGTGCACGGATAGACGTGCACGCGAGACGCGTGCACCACAGGCAGACCTCGCGTGCACCACAGGCAGACCTCGCGTGCACCACGGGCAGACCTCGCGTGCACCACGGGCAGACCACGCGGGCGCTCTGGGCGAATCACTCGCCCATTTGTCCCTTCAGGATCCGTTGGGTATTGTCCCATCCGCTTGCCAGATGGTCGTGGTAGGCTTGCACATCCAGCGTTTCACCGGCCCCGCCGGTCAATTCGAAAAGCCAGCCGGTCCCGTATCCATCGACGTTGATGCCCGACGGATCCTTCAACAATTCCTGATTGATCGCCGTCAGTTTCCCCGCCATCGGCGCGAACAGATCGGAGACCGCCTTCGATGTCTCGATGTTGCCGATCTGTTGCTTCAACGCCAGGAAATCGCCGACATTCACGGACCAATCAAGGAAGTAGACGTCCTGCATCAGGCGGATCGCGTAGGAGGTAAAGCCGAACCTGCACCCGCCATCCGCGTTAGCACGACACCACATGTGGTTCTTGCAATAACGCACGTCGCCCGGCAGCACCGCGGCGAACTTGCCCATCATGAATGTCAGTTCGGGCATCACGTGTAGCGCGTGCTCTGGTACTGCGGGTCGAACAACGTCGGCAGGTGGCGATCGATCTGCAGGAACCCGGTCGGGGTCAACTCGACACCGGCGGGCGTGCGCGTCAGCCAGCCTTCGCGCTCCAGCTTCCCGAAGCCGGCGGTGAACTCGGTGGTGATGTCGACGCCGTACTTCCCCTGGAAGTAGAGCCGTTCGAGTCGGCCGGTCTTCAGTTGCAGCACCATCTCGCGGATCAGCCGTTCGCGCGGCGTGGTCGGGAATGCCCGGCCCAGCGGGATCTCGCCTTTGTCCAGCTTTTCGATGTACTGTTCCCAGGTGTCGACGTTCTGCAGATGCACGCCGTTCATATGGCCGAACGATGCGACGCCGGTGCCGAACATGTCCGCCCCGCGCCAGAGGGCATCGCGGTAGACGAACTGCGTCTTTTCTTTGTTCCGCACGACCGTATACGCGCTCGATTGATCGTACCCGGCCTTCTTGAACTCGGCGAAGGCATATTCCACCCAGGCGCGCTTCGTCGGCCAGTCGGCCACGCCGGCCTTGGGTTCATCGTTGCCGATGACCGTCAGTTCCTTGGAGAAGACAGTATTGTACGGCAGTTCCATCTGGTAGATGGTCACACTTTCGGGTGCCATCTTCAGCGTCTTCTCGATGCAGACTTTCCAGTTGTCCCATGTCTCACCGACCATGCCGGCGATCAGGTCGATGTTGATCGAGTCGAAGCCAAGGTCGCGCGCCCAGCCGTAGGCCCGGTAGATTTCCTCTTCGAGATGCGCACGGCCGTTGTACTGCAGGATCTCCGGATTGAAGTTCTCGACGCCGAGGCTCAGCCGCGTGACGCCGAGCTTGCGAAGGTTTTCGAGCTTATGCTGCTGCAGCGTGCCCGGTTCGCATTCAAACGTGACTTCGCGTGCTTTGTGCCACGGAAGGATGTCTTTCAGCCGGCCCATCAGCGACGTGAGTTGGCTGCCGCTGAGGTACGACGGCGTGCCGCCGCCGAAGTAGACATAGTCGAGTGCACGGCCGCCGACGCATGGCTTGTTGGCCAGCAGCCCGACTTCTTTCACCAGGGCATCGAGATAGACTTCGATATCCTTGGCGTTCTTGTCCGTATACACGCGGAAGTAGCAGAACTTGCAGCGTTTCCGGCAGAAGGGGATGTGCAGGTACAATCCCAGCGGCGTACCCGGCGTCGGCTCGCGGTCAAGGACTGCCTGTGCCTCGTTCAGGTACGACGGCTTCCAGAACGAGAACGGCGGGTAGTTGGCAATGAAGTAGTTGCCAAGGCCCGTTTTTTCCTGATCGATCGCTGTTGACATAGGTCCTGATTCCGCGGGGGCCGGCAGTGATGATTCCCAGTCGAAGGCATTATACAAAACCCCGCCTGATGCCGCGATATGCAAGCATCACCCCCTCCGCACCCACTTGATCAAATCCGTGAAGCGGGCACCTTTCCCCTGCATCAGGATGCCGACGCGGAAGATGCGCCCCGCGGCCCAGACGCAGACCAGCGTCGTCGTCAGCACCAGGGCAATGCCGCTGATCATCTGCCACAGGGGAACGCCCGGCGGCACCGATTGCCTTGCCACCAGCAGCATCGGCGTCGCGAACGGGAAAAAGGAGCAGACGACGGCAATCTTCCCGTTCGGGTCCTGCATGATCGGCCCGAGGGCGAAAAACGGCAGGCAGGCGATCACCATGACCGGCATCAGCAGCGTCTGTGTGTCCTTGATGTCACCGGCGGCCGCGCCGATGGCGATGAACAGCGAACCGAAGATCAGGAGTGCCATGATCAGGAACAGGACGAACCAGCCGAGCAGGGCAGGGGAGAGCATCTCCGTTACACCCAGCCGGTCGGCGACACCATATCCGCCGATCAGATAGACCGACGCCATTGTCAGCGACACGCCGATCACGCCGAGCAACTTCCCGGCCATCAACTGAAACGGCGGCACCGAGCCGAGCAGCACCTCCGCGATGCGCTGGCTTTTCTCTTCGACGATCCCCTGCATCGCCGGCGTCGCCCCGATCATGATCACCATGAACATCAACCCGATCAGCACCGCGGGCAGTACGAAGTTGGCGATCTGCGTGCTTTCGCTGGCATCGACGTAGCTACCGTCCGCGTTCTGCCGGGTCAGCGCCTTCTGCTTCACCGTGACCGGTTCCTGCAGCAGCGCGATCAATTTCGGGTTGATGTTCTGTGAAGCAAACCGTTTCGCCTGGATGCCGGCGTTCAGCGACTGTTCCGCCCACGCGATGAAAACCCGCTGATTCGGTTTCTTGGCCTGGAAGCGGATGACGGCCTCGTCATCCGTGGTCGGCTGGTCGCCGTGCATCTTAAAGACCGCCGCGCCGATATCGAGGATGCCTTCCACCGCATCGTGATCAACGCGCTGCGACTGCTCGAAACGCTGCCGGGCGATCGATTCGGGATCGTTGTCGCCGGGCGGTACCACTTCGAGCAGAATTCGCGCGGCACTGGGCCGTTTGCTGTCCGGCTCGGGGGCAACCGTCTGGTTGAACAGGTCGGCCGAGGTATGCAACACCTTCGCCAGGTCGCCGCCGGTGCGGTCGATGACGACGTAGCGCTTCTCCTTAGTGTCTTCGAGCCGCTTGAAGAGAATCTGCATCCCCAAGCTGGCCGACATGAGGATCGGCATCAGCACCATGGTGATGATGAACGCTTTGCTGCGCACGGCCACACTGTACTCGCGCACGGCGATGACCCAGACCTTACGCATGGTCGTCTCCCACGGTCGGGGCCGCGATGCGGACAAAGATGTCGTGCAGCGATGGCCGGGCCTGTTCAAAATGGCGGACCCGGCCGCGCTTCATCAACTCGGTCAAAATCAGTTGCGAGTCGGTCCCGCGGTCGAGCCGCAGTTCCTGCAGCTTGCCGTAGTCAGTCACACGGTTGACGCCCGGTAATCGACTGAAGTCGTGATCGTCGCCATCGAGACGGACACGCAGCGTGTCTTCGCCGAATGAATCCTGGATCGTCTCCAGCGTGCCGTCGAGGACCTTCCTGCCCTTGTAGATCATGAAGATGAAGTCGCACATCTTTTCCGCCACGGCCATGTCGTGCGTTGAGAAGATGACCGTTGCCCCGTTCTTCTTCAGATTCAGAATCTCGTCGCGCAGCACCTCGGCGTTGACCGGATCGAGACCGCTGAACGGCTCATCCAGCAGTACCAACTCCGGCCGGGCAATGACGGTGGCGATGAACTGAACCTTCTGCGACATCCCCTTCGACAACGTCTCGACTTTCTTGTCGGCCCAGCCGGCCAGCCCGAGCTTTTCCAGCCATTCGGTCACAGCAGGGCCGCTGCCGCGAAAGCCCTTCAGTTCCGCGTAGAACCGCAGAACGTCGCGGACCTTCATCTTTTTGTACAGACCACGTTCTTCGGGCAGATAGGCGACGCGATCGCTGGCGGCGATGCCGGTCTCTTCACCCAGGACATGGATGTGGCCGCTGTCGGGAAGGAAGATGCGCATGATCATGCGCAATGTGGTTGTCTTGCCCGAGCCGTTGGGGCCGATGAACCCGTAGATCGAGTTGGCCGGAACTTGCAGCGACAAGTCCCGGACGGCGGCGACGTTCCCGAAGGTTTTGTCGACCGCGTCGATTTCGACGGCATGACTCATGAGCAACCCGGGTACTGCCGATAAATAGGTCGGGCGACGCGAACCACGCCCCCGGCCGCACTGTCAGTTATAGACAACTGCAATCGCGTACCCAGCCCAGGTTGACAGTCGCCTGCCCGACCGCTAAATTTCACCAAGCGTCGGCCTCGTAGCCAAGTGGTAAGGCAACGGTTTGCAAAACCGTCATTCCCCGGTTCGAATCCGGGCGAGGCCTCTCTTCAACCTGTGATCGTCAAGGTTCGAACGACGATCGCAGGCTGGATATTGTGCGTGAGTGAAGCGGTCAGCTTGCTTCGCCCACGGACTATTCGACGCACTTTCGTCACTCACCGTTTATCATCTGTCCGTTCACAGTTGTATCGCGGCGGGCTGAGCATCCCATTGTTTCATCGCTACACGTGAGATCGATCGAGTGCCAAACACCCGGTTGAGAGTTTAACGCGGCAGCGATGTTGCTGCCTTCATGCGAACAAATCGAAGCCACTTCCCGATCTTAAGGAAGGCAACTTTTCATGATCGCAACACATGTTCGCCACACGCGTCTGATAATTCTTGTTCTCGGGTGCGCTTTGATCACTGGTCGGAGCAGTATCGCCCAGACCGGTTTCTCCGAAGTTGAACTTCAACCGGACGGGACTGGTTGGCGATACAGCGGAGACGTACTGAAAGGCGACGAACGGGATGCATTCGTCAATGCTCACAACGCGACTCGAAAGGAGCTGGGCCTGCCGCCGGTCGAGTGGTCGGATGAGATCGCGGCCTTCTCGCTGGAATGGATTCACGAGAATCGGCTGAAGTACAACACCGCGGCCAACGAAGGAAAGCTGCCCCCCATTTCCCATCGGCCCTCTGATGACAGCAAGTTCAAACAGAAGTACGGTGAGAATATTGCCGTGTGGGGACGCACAGGCGAGAAACGCATCGACCTGACCAAACAGTACGACCCGGGAACGGTCGCCCCCAATGCAGTCGCGCTGTGGCTGAAAGAAAAGCCCGCGTTCGAGGCGCTCAACAGCGAGAACATGTTCAGAACAGGCGATGAGGCGAACAAAACGGATGAATCGGGCATGCCGATCGTCGTCGGCCATTACACCCAGATGATCTGGAAGGGTACGACCAGAATCGGTGCGGCCCGATGGGTCTTCCGCAGTGCTGATGCGGAATTCGTCGTGATCGTATGCAACTACGACCCACCGGGCAACATCACTGGAAAGAAGCCGACTGAGAAATAAGCGAGTGGCAATCAAGGCCTTCAATCCGCGCCCGTCACGGAGCAGTTTTGCCGAAACGCTCCGCGGCAGGCGCGGCTCGTCGTAAAGAGATGCGAGCCACCCATCGTTACTTCTTCGCCGGTTCCGCCCCCGGTACCGCGCCGTCCTCCTTGCCGCCGCGGGCGATCTGCTTGCCGGTATCGATTCGCTCGCCACGCTCGGCGGCCGGATCCCGGGCGGCGTCTTCGGCGTCAGCCGTGTCTTCGGGTTTCGCATCTTCCTTCTTCGGCTTCGGGGCGTGACAGATTTCGACGTCATGCTTAATCATGATGATGCTCCATTCGTGTTTCAAACAGGTTCAACGTCAACGCCCAGGGCAGTCGCCAGTTCGATCTGGTGATCTTGCTCCTGAACCAGGATCCCGCGGATCTGCTCTGCCATGGCGTATTCGCCAAGTGCTTCACACTGCCGGACCCGGTCACGGTAGTTGCGGATCGTTTCATTCTCCGAGTCGAGATCGAAGCGAAGCATCTCCCGCGTGTCCTTCGAACTCCGAACCGGCTTCGCTTCGACGGTCGGCATGCCGCCGAGATAGTCAATCTGCTTCGCGATGATCAACGCGTGGGCCAGTTCCTCGCTCGCATGCTTCTCCAGTTCCTTCGCGATCATCATGTACTCGGCACCCTTGATCACCTGTGAGTAGACCGTATAGGCGATCACCGCCTGATACTCACGGGCCAAGTCGTCGTTGAGTAGTGCGATGAGGTCGTGTCGGGATACCGATTGCGTTGCGGCCATGGCGCAGCCCCCGTTGACTTTGGATAACCCTGGCCAAACCGACGCAACCGGCATGCCAGCCACCCGTTGAATGCAGAATCTGCCTGCATCTCGGCAGGAAATCTCCGGAAGTGCAAGAGTTTGCCCGGACAACGGCAACAGTTTGCCAATCGTGGGCTCTCTCACTGGCACGCTGATTGCGGCGTCCTGCGCACTACGACACCCGGGAGACTGCCATGCGACATCTGCTTATTATCCTGCTCGCCATCCTGGCATTGGCCTGCGCATTTCCGCTGATCGGCCGAGGTGAAGACAAACACTACATGATCGTCTTTGCCTCACAGACGGAGTTGCAGATTCCCCGCGGCTCGCACACCTTCGCGGTCTTTATGAAGGTGAACGCGGACGAGGGCAGGGGTACCCCGAAAGTCGACTTCCACTGCATCAGTTGGCTGCCGAAATCCCTGCGAATCGAAGTGGGGTCCGCGGAGGAAGGGCGCAACCTGACCTTGGAGGAAACCATCGAATGGGCGCGCAAGCTCAACTCAAAGGTCACGATGTGGGGCCCGCTCGCCATCAAGCCGGAGTTCTACGAATTGGCTCTACGGCAGGAGAATCGTCTGAAATCGAACAAGCTCAGTTACATGGCGCTGTATACCGAGGGTCGCGGTCAAAAAGTATCGAACTGTATCCACGCCCTGGCCGACGTGGATACCACTCGTGAGCCGCTCGACACAAGTACGTTGTTCGGCGTCGCGGCAAGTGAAGCGATCTGCGAATACTTCGAACCGTGGTTGCTCGACTCCGAGTGCCCGAAAGAGTTGTGCGAAATGATCAAACTCAAGACCGAAGGGGTCACCGTCATGAAGCGGAACGCAGCCAAAGCATCGGGCAACACGATGAAGTGACTGTCAACCCGGCCGTGCGTACCGGCCGATGATCGCCCGGGCGGTTCGCAGGCCATCGACCGCGGCACTGACGATTCCGCCTGCGTACCCGGCACCTTCGCCCACCGGGTAGATGCCGTGGATACCGGGGGATTCGCGCGATTCTTCGTCACGCAGGATGCGCACCGGCGAACTGCCGCGTGACTCCGGGCCGACCAGAACCGCCTCCGGCAGGAACCGACCCCGCCAGGTGTAGTCCAATCGCGGCAGGCCCTCCGCCACCGCGCGGGCGATGTAGGGCGGCAACACTTCTCGCAGGTCGGCCGACACCGTCTCACGCGGATAGCTGCTGCCCGGTGACGAATCCGCTACACGGTTGTTGATGTAATCGTCTGCCCGTTGGACAGGGCAGCGGTAGCCGCCCCTGCCGATTTCGAACGCGCGCTTCTCGTATCGTTCCTGAATGCGCATTCCGGCCAGCACATCGCTGCTGCCGAACTGTTCGACCGGCAACGTCACCACCAGTCCGCTGTTCGCATAGGGTGAGTCGCGTTTCGACAGGCTCATGCCGTTCGTGCAGAAGTAACCCTCCTGCGAGACACTCGGGATCACATAGCCGCCCGCACACATGCAGAACGTGAACAAGTCGGCGTTGCCGCGCGCGACCAGCGTATAGTCCGCGTTGCCGAGGATCTCTTCGTGCTGCTGTCGACCGTACTGCACCCGATTGACCGTCTCCTGCGTATGCTCGACGCGCACGCCGATCTGAAACGGCTTTTGAACCATCGGTATGCCGCGCTTCACGAGCATCTCGTAGATATCACGCGCACTGTGCCCGGTCGCGATCAGGGCAACTTCCGCATCGATCGAACCTGAACTTGTCGCGACTGATTGCAGCCGACCTTCGTTCAGCAGCAGGTCTTCCGCGCGGCAGTGAAACCTTACTTCGCCGCCCATCGCAATGATCCGCTGACGGATCGCCTTCACCACGGCCGGCAGCCTGTTGCTGCCCAGGTGCGGACGATGTTCGTACAGGATCGACTGTTTGCCTTTGCACTCGGCGAACAGTTCCAGCACGCGCATCACGTCCGGTCCTGATCCGCGGCAGGTGAGCTTGCCATCGCTGAACGTGCCCGCGCCGCCTTCGCCGAAGAGGTAGTTGCTGTCCGGTTGAAAAGCGCCCCCCGCATCGAACGTCTTCACGTCGCGAATCCGTTCGCTGACCGGCGTGCCGCGTTCGAGAACCAGCGGCGCGTACCCGGCCTGCGCGAGGAAGTAGGCCGCGATCAGCCCCGCCGGGCCCGAGCCGACAATGACCGGTCGATGCCGCAGCGGTTCATTGCCGGGCGGCGGCATCTCGAACGGTTCATCGCGAAACGCGTCGACCTGGACGGCCCGGCCGTGCCCTGCCTTTTTCAGGAAGCTGCCTTCATCGCCGAGGTTGACTTCAAGGGAGTAGACGAAGCGCAGGTCACGCTTGTCGCGCACGTCCAGGCTTTTGCGCAGGATGCGCCACGACCGGATGTCTGCCGGTGGAACATGAATCGACCGCGCCAGCCGATCGGGAAGTTCCACATCGGGAACATGGATCGGGACGCGAAGATTGGTGATGCGGATCGCCATGAACGCCGGCCGGGGTCAGTACAGAATTTCCTGGCGATCGAAGACAACGCCGATCACGCTGGTCATTGAAATGTCACGGTCATTGCCGTCGCCGTCTTTCGCGGCTTCAACGCCGCGGCGTAACTGCACCCGCCATGTGGCGAGTGTGTCCTTCGCGTTTTTCAGGTGCTTCTCGATCTCGTTGGCATTGAACGACGAGACGACCACGTACTCCCGTTCCTCGCCGGGCGCCAGGGGCTTGATATCGTCCTTCTGTCCATCGACATACTCACCCGTGTCATCAGGCCAGGCAAACGGGCCGCCCATGGTGAAGTTGCGATCGACCTCAACACCGTTGTAAATCGGCAGTCCTACCGGTTTTGACAGCAAGTGCCGATTGAAGGCCGGGTCGGTCGGATGAAACGTCGTATCGTCTGATGTGTTCTTCAGTTTGACTCGCAGCAGGTAGACAAATCCCGGCGACTCACGGTAAAGCCGATCGTTCTCGCTGCGGCGGAAACGGTTCACCTTCGTGTACTCGACGCTCAAAGGCGTCACTTCCAGGCTGCCGACCTGCAGGGTTTCGTTCAGCTTCACCTTGAGCGCATCGGGCACCGGCAGATTGCCGGCGGGCATGCCTTCGATCTTCGCGGCCTTCTTGCGTTCCGCGCGGTCGTACTCGCCGAAGAAGTCGGGAATCGCCATGTACGGCGACGCTTTGCCCTCGCCGGCAACCTGCTGCTCCGCCTCCTTCTGCGTCTTGTTGTAGAAGAGGTAGGCCGCGATGCCCGTGGCGATGACGGCATACAGCAGCAGCATCCAGACGAACATGCCGCCACCCTGCCTGACGACCACACGGGGCGTCGGTCGTCGCTCGGCACGGTTGTCCAGTTCATCGCGATCTTCGTCCGGCAGATCGATTCCGCCCGACCGATTCGCGCCGAAGTCCATCGGGGCCGGGAAGCTGTTGACTGCCGGTGCCTGTTCCGTCGCGCCCGTGCCGCTTTCGGTGCGCGGGGCAGGGTAGGTGGGAGGCGGGTTGAACTTCATCGGCGGCGGCGGGGCATTCGTGCTGAAGACATCGTCGTCGGGTGCATCGCCGAAGATGCTCTCCTGTCCATCCACCTTGGGAGTCGGCGGTGGTGGCGGTGGCGGCGGCGGCGGTGGGGGCGGCGGAGCAGCGACGGGCGCGTTCGCCGAAACGGGAGCCTGCACCACCTGCTTGCAATGCGGACAACGCACGTTGCGGCCGAGCAGGTTCAACCCGACGGCCATCGGCTTGCTGCAGAATGAGCAGGGGAAATTGACCGTCTGCATAGCTGATTCTCGATGTGCTGAACCGACAACGGGGCGGTGGATCATTCGGCAGCGATGCCGATGGTCCGCAACCCCGTGGAGATGCGAATTCGTTACTTGCTGGCGCGGGCGAGGTACTTGCCTTCAACCGTATCGATCTTGATCACGTCGCCGGCGTTGATGAACGACGGCACATCGATCTTGATTCCGGTCTCGACCGTGGCCGGCTTGTACTGGGCCGCCGCGGTCGCTCCCTTGATGCCGGGTTCGGTCTCGATGACTTTCAGTTCGACCGTGGCCGGCACTTCGCAACTGAGCGGCTTGCCGTCGTACACGGTGACGCGAACCATGTCGTTTTCGCGCAGGTAGCCGACCTGCTCGCCG
>Ga0105048_10018111_pt1 | contig 10844 bp, 6 predicted proteins | sample MAT05_FD_78382 | JGI IMG/M metagenome (GOLD analysis project Ga0105048, IMG submission 78382) | Freshwater microbial communities from Lake Fryxell liftoff mats and glacier meltwater in Antarctica - MAT-05 | ecosystem: Environmental > Aquatic > Freshwater > Ice > Liftoff microbial mat | place...
CACCGCAACCACCTGGGGGTAATGACCGCTACCGCCGTAAGTGCCGACAATTTAAACTGTAGTGTTGGTGTTGACTTTAGCACCAGAACGGCTGCACAGTTATGGAACAGCAGCGCTGCTTATGACGGGTACGAAATGAAGTTATTAGCCGATGGCAAACGAGCCCTTTGGGTAGGCGATGCCGATGCCAACCGCAAGATTAAATACACCGCACCCGGTGATGATTTGTTCCGCATTTTCAATAATGCCCTGAACCACCCCGGTAATACTTCTTCGGATTATAACTACGACTTTGGTTATGGCTATATAGCCGGCGATGTGGACATGAACAGTAAGGTGAAATACACTGCACCTGGCGATGATGCCTTTAGGGTATTTGTACAGTTGCTCGGTTATGGCCTCAATACAGGTTCGGACTATAACTACGATTTCTTTCTGGAGCAGTTGCCATAAAAAAACAATACCGGGGTAGCAGCAGCGTGGCTGCTGGCTACCCTGGTTACAATAGAATTTTAGGTTTATATGAATATAAACACTGGGGGGTATTTATATACCTCCCTTTTTTTATGCTACAGCTCTACTATACCATCGGCAATGCCGAAATACGGATTAGCGATGTGACTGGGCAGGGTAGTACAAAAGTGCGCAATAACACCAAAACGATGGATATTGACAATGTGCGGGTATTAGGCCAGGGCGTGTATGTGGTTATAGAAAATAATAACGTGGTGTACGCAGGTTAAGTCATTAAGTATTAAGATTGGAGAATCACAAGTTTTTTTAGGGTTTATAGATTAGGAAAGGAGGGGGGTATTTCTATACTCCCCCTTTTTTTATGAATTTCGGATCTATCCAATCGTACACTTTATTCACCCACCAAGGTTCGTGTGCTTACCAAATGTATTTGGGTTAATGGGTACGGACGCTACAAACAAGTATTACCCGGCCGAACGGCTCTTTTAGCAGGGTAGAGGTACAGCACAGATAGAACCAACAATCATGAATGCAGCCTAGAGTCTAGTCGTTTAAGTTTTACAGATTATTTTATCGTTCTCTATTTCTTAATAAACCAACTACTGCCAGCCTGCTTGTTTTGATGATCAAACAAAATGCCCAGATACAGCCCATCAGAAAGAGCGGATACAGCGATACCCTGAGACCCCATTACAATATGGGTTTGTATCAACCGCATAACTGGTGAATAGATTTTTAATGTTCCCGTACTTGTCAATGTTGTTTTCGCATACAAAACAGCATTCACAGGGTTTGGGTAAATAACGAACGGGATAACGGTGCCGCCCTTCCACACCACCTTGGTGGTATTGGAATAAGTAGCATTACCATTTAATGAAATCATTTTTAAGCGGTAAGTGTTGTATCCATTTTCGGGCTGAACATCAATAAAAGAATAGCCCAATGGCAATACTGAATAGCCATTGGCAGCTTTTGAAGTTATTTCACCTACACTTTTCCAGCCGTTTGTAGTTTGCTTTTCTACCAAAAAACCTTTGCTGTCCGTCTCAGTAAGTGTTTGCCAGCTTAGCTCAATGTGTTTGTTAGCTACGTTCGCTTTTAGATAAATACCTGTAACAGGTAGTGTGCCAGGGCAAACAATATTTCCAAAATAGCGGGAAGCTGAAGTGTCTAAGCTTGTAAGAGTGGCTGGATCAAAATACATATTTACATGGTCGCCACCAATAACGGGTAGTAATTTGGTTTGCACTCCTACATTATTTGCCTGGTTATGTAATGAGGAGGACCCACTTACAAACTGGCCTAAATTAGTAACACCGCTAAAAAGCTGTCCATATCCAAAGGGTACCACATCATCGGCTGTGCCATGTATACCAAACAGAGCGGCGTCGCCGGCCTTTATATAGCCAGAATCGTAGAGTGCACCAGACATGTTCCAAACACCGCGAATGCCAGCGAAACTATAAGTACCTAGCAATGGGGTACCTGGCAAATCGGTATTACCCTGGATGCCTCCGTTGGCAGTAATAATGGTACTAACCGGGGCAACAGTTTCGGCAATGCTATTAATATAGGTAGTGTGTAATGCAGCCATAGAACCTGAAGATATACCACCCACAAATATGTTTGCGGTATCTATTCGATAGGTTTTAGTGGTGGCTGCATCGCGTTTAAAAAACCGGATGGCGGCCTTAATATCACTCATGCCTTTGGCCACCGCATCTATGCCATCGTTTGGGTTAAGCACTAACCCAAAAATACCTAGCGGCCCATCGTAAAGCCGGTAATCAATTGCCACCGCCACATACCCTTTACGTGCCAAACTATCGCACAAATAGGCTAACTGTGTGCGGTCGCCGCTTACAAAAGAACCCCCAAATGCAAATATGAACAGTGGCCGTATGGCTGCTACGTCGCCGGTAGGCTGAAAAATATCCATGCGCAGATCTTGTACTACACCTGCATAGGTGGTATTGCGGCCATACAATACAGCGGGGGTAACCGTAGCCGAAGGAAAAACGCCGCTTACAAAACGTCCATTGCCACATGGCAGAGATTGGGCAGCGGTAGAAAAAGTGGAGAGCAATAAGATTCCAATCAGTGGTAATAATTTTTTCATAGTGTTGAAGTTTAATTGGGCGGAAATTATCGCATTTGAATCAATTAAGGCTGTATAATGAAGTTTAGAATTGTAAAACAAACTGGGTTTTAAATAGCGAGTTCATTACTAACCCAAGGCTTCAGCCTTGGGAATACTGGCGGCGGGAAAAGAAAGGGGTTTTAAAATTCGCTTTCCATTTCCCAAGCCAGCACGGCTAAACGCCTTGAAATGGCACTAATGCCCTGGATTAGTAAGTATGGCTTTTAGACATTAAAACCCTTTGTCGTCCTGCGAAAGCAATTTAATTTTCTTTGCCGATGAGCAAATCATTTAAAAGGTAATTCTGTTTCAATGGGAGCTTCCAACAATGCTTTTTAAAATGGCACTTATTTCCTTGCCATTATCCATCACCATCAGGTGTGTACCGCCTTTAATGGTGTAATCTGCCTTTACTTTTTTATAGGGCAGCAGCCTGTCTGCGGTGCCATGTATGTGCACAATGTTGGGTGCAGCTTCCCGGCATTGCCAGTGTAATATCATATCAATAGCTGCGTTGGTAAATTTCATATCCGTTTCCTTTAGTATCAACAGTTGTACTGCCTGCTGCTCTTTGCCTTTGGCACCAAATATCCATTGAAACAAATACTTAGATTTTTTTACGAGGGCAGCGGGCAGCCATTTGTAGGCCGGCACATACTTGCCTACCCGTAAGTAAGAAGGAAATTCGGTGCTTGTTTTATTGCTACTGATAAGAATGGCTTTAGCAGCAGGGTTCGCCCTGGCCATTTCAGCAGCTAGCATACCACCAAAAGAGAGCCCAACAATTACAGGCTTTTCTTCGGGTATAGTATTTTTTAAACGTAACGCATAAGCCGCCAGGGTTTCGCCTTTTTGTGTGGGCAACCAATCAACAAAAACAGGGTTACAAAAAGACAGGTCTAAAAATTGAAACGACCTTTTAGTAGCACCGAGGCCGCTGATAAAATAAACATTTTGCATTTGGGCAAAAGTAGCAGTTAGGGTTGATGCGTTTTGTTAAGCGTTTAAGGTACAAGATGAAGGAGCTTAAGTGTTGGGGAAAAATTGCGTTTTTTTTGGCCAGGGGTATATGCTACAATTAAGCAGTATTGTATGCCGTATAAAAGATCGAGACTTATACATGGTCAAGTTTAATTCGGTTTCAAAACGCTGAAATAGAATACTATCAAGTCGTTCAATAATTTAAAACATAGTTATAAACCCAAGGCTTCAGCCCTTGCAAGTAGTATCAAGGCTGAAGCCTTGGATTAGGAAATGAATGCTAAGTACAAAATCCACTTCTCACCTATAACTGTAGTACCTCGCTTTATCACCCTAACTTGACTATCCGATTTATAAATACCAAACACGACAACTATAAGGTAACAATGACGAACGCAATAGCCTAAACCCAATCCCTAATTACCAAATACCTATTCAACCAAACTGCTACTGCGTAAAACCATACTTTTTTATGTATCCTTCCAGTTCAATGGCCAACTGGCTGCGCTGGGTTTCGGTAAGGCTTCGCACAAATTTCCAATGTGTAAATGGTTTGTAACCGGGAATATTCGTTGCTTCTTTTTTCAGGTACACGTTAAGCAGCATGATAGCGGAAGACGAGGGCAGGTTTTTTTTGCTGACATTTTCCGGCATACCCAGCAGGTCGAAATTTTTTCGTTGGTTGTAAAGAATTTGAAGGTCGGCGGTAAAGCAATCTATGGCTGATGGTGGGTTTACAGCGCCGGAGCCTTGGCGAAACTCGTAAGTTTCTGAAAAAGGTTTTGGTTCTATACCTCCATTGGTTACATCATAATTTTCTACAGTGGCCAGCAACGGATACAACTTTTTAACAGCGGTTAGTTTTGTAGCATCCATAACCACACTTTTTGGTTTTGTTTCAAGTGCTGGCGGCAGACTCAGCTTCGAATCCTGGATTTTTGGTTTTGATTCCAATGCTGGCGGTAGGCTCAGCTTCGAATAAATTTCGGTTTTGGGTATTACAACACCTGTGTTGTTTTTAATAGAAACCAGGTCCATAGTCAATGCATCGGAATGATAATAGGCGAGGAAGTAGTGGTAATCATTTATCTCCTGAAACAGGCCTATCTCTTTTTTAGATTTTTCATCCGTTATCAAAGCATACTGGCACACAACCGGTATGCCATTGTACTTTACAGATTTTTCTTTATAAGAATTTACCTCAGCATCTGATATCTTAAGAGTGCTTGTTTTTCCATTTTCATTTATCTCAATTTCGGCATCGTCTGCTTCTTCCAATAGATAATCGTTTAGTAGTGCCGGTACCAGGAGTCTTGTAGCATACGCTCCCACCTGCTCGTCACCAGTTTTACCCACACCTACTAAAAATTCATCTGTGTCTAATGAAAAATATTGTGGCAGTGTGAATATGCCTTTTCTTGGCTTGGGTTTTTCGTTTGTTTGCCAGGAAAAACTTGGGCCTTTATCTTTTGATTCCCAATCGAGTACGGTAACAGTATATTGATAAGATTTTTTACCTTCTGTAACTGTATATATCAGCACCGAACCCTTCTTTAAAATGATGTCAATATTTTTTGCAAAGCAGCAGCAGCTTACAGCTATAGACAACATTGAAAGCATTGCTAATTTTTTCATTGAGCCATTTTTATTTTTACAAGAATAAATAGATGCGGTGATAAGGAACATACCATGTTGAGGGTATTTTGCAACATAAAAAAGGGAAAGCCTTTTGAGCTTTCCCTTTCAGTTTTATTATTGGGCATCTATAAAAACCTTCCATTTTCCCTCCTTTGGAGGAGATTTAAAGGGGAGGCCAAAAAGAAAAATAGGTTTTTAGAGGTGCCCTATTGAGACCCCTGATTATACTTTTTTCTTAGCAGCGTAAGCATCCGTCTTTGCATGGTTTTCGCCACCCAAAGGCTTTTTGCCGCCAAAATCCACAAGTATTGGGGCTGCCACAAAAATGGATGAATAAGTACCGGTGACTACACCAATTAACATGGCGAATGCAAAACCACGGGTTACTTCTCCACCAAAAATAAACAGGATTAATATAGCCAGAAACACGGTGAGCGAAGTCATAACCGTACGGCTAAGGGTTTGGTTAATGGATTTATTAATAATTAACCCCCTGTCGGCACCTATCATGTTATGGCTGTTTTCCCTGATACGGTCGAATACGATGATGGTATCATTCATTGAGAAACCGATAACCGTAAGAATAGCTGCAATAAAGTGCTGGTCTATTTCTAACGGGAAAGGCACAATGTTACGGGCAAAGCTGAACACAGCAAGCGTTACCAAAACGTCGTGCATCAACGAAACAATAGTACCCAAAGAATATCTCCAATCGCGGAAACGGATAAAGATGTACAAACATATTACGATGATGGAAAAGATGGTGGCAATAGTAGCACCGCGTTTTAACTCTCCGCTAATGGTAGGCAATACCGTTTGCGAACCTACTTTCAGTTTTTTATCAAACTCTTCGTAAGAAGTACCGGCCGGTATGTATTTGGCTAATCCGGTATAGAGGGTTCTTTCTACAACGCTATCCACATTTTTGCCAGTAGCATCCTTCATGTAAGAGGTTGTGATGTTCAACTGGTTGTTGGTGCCCACGGTTTTAACAATGGGTAATTCGCCGCCAAGTACGGGTTTAAGTTCATTTGCTATTTCGGTCGTGTTTAATTTTTGCGCAGTGGGAAACTGGATGGTATAGCTGCGACCACCTTTAAACTCAACACCCTGATCAAAACCATTAAAAATGGCACCCACACCAGCCAGTAACACTACAACAGAAATACCATAGGCCACTTTGCGGAACTCGATAAATTTAAATTGGCTATGGGCAAAAATCTTTTTGCTGATGCTGGTAAAATAATTGAGGTGTTTTTGTTTGTTGGTAAACCATTCGGTGATGAGACGGCTTATTAAAATACCGCAGAACAGGTTGAGTACAATACCAATCATTTGGGTAGTGGCAAAACCACGAACCGGGCCAAGGCCAAAGTAAAACAGGATTGCCGCGGTAAGAAAGGTGGTAACGTGGCTATCCAATACAGGAGCAAGCGAACGGCGGTAACCCGTGTTCACAGCCGCCTGATAACTTTTACCAAGGGTCAGTTCTTCTTTAATACGTTCGAAAATGATAACGTTGGTATCTACGGCCATACCAATGGTAAGTACCAGAGCCGCAATACCTGCAGCGGTAAGCGTGGCACCAAGCGATGCAAGAATACCAATGGTAAACAACAGGTTTAAAATCAGCGATGCGTTAGCTACCCAACCACTTGTGTTATAGTAGATAAGCATTAAAGCAAAAATGATAAGGAACGAAATGAGGAATGACATTTGGCCGCCCTTAACAGCGTCTTCGCCCAAAGTAGCACCCACTACCTGCTCCTGAACAATCTTGGCCGGAGCATCGAGCGGGCCGCTCTTTAAAATGTCGGCAAGGTCTTGTGCCTCATTTATATTTTTATCGAAGCCGCCGGAAATTTGCGAGTTACCACCTGAAATTTTTTCGTTTACATTAGGGGCACTTCTTACAAATTCGTCCAAAACAATGGCAATAGGTTTGCCCACGTTTTTTTCAGTCATGGTGGCCCATTTCCTTTCACCTTCTTTGGTCATAGTCATGCTTACACACACTTTGCCATCCTGAGTGTAGTCCTGCCTTGCATCGGCTATGGCACTTCCTTCAAGAAAAGCAATACCGCTGGCATCGGGCATTTTAAGGGCAAATAAACCCAGGATACCTTTGGTTTTTAATTCGTCGTTATTGGCATACCCATACACAAACTTCATGTTACCGGGAAATTTGCTGGCTATAAAAGGCAAACGGAAATACTCACCCAAAACGGCTGTGTCTTTTATGGCCACATAAGCTACCTCGCTGGGGAACCTTTGCTTTCCATTGTCTTCCTGGTAGGGCTGACCCAACCCCTGGAACAAATCGAACATGGGGTTATCGCCTTTCTTCTGATTTTTTTGGGCATTGGTATCCAGCATTTGTTTGTTGAACGAATCAATAATCTGCTGTTGGTTGTAACCACTATCATTTACAGAAACACCCTTGAGATAATCTTTAAGAAGGGGCTGAACATCCTGCAAAGGCTTAGAGATCTCGTTAAGATTGTACAATTCAAAAAACTGCAGGTTGGCACTGCTTTGTAAATATTTGCGTACCCGTTCTTTATCTGTAACGCCGGCCAGTTCTATTGTAATTACGCTTTTGGCTTCGTCGGGGTTAATGGTAGGGGAGGCTACGCCAAGCTGGTCAATACGTGTCTGCAGTATGTTCGAAGTATTTTTAAAAGCTACGCTGGCTTCTTTATGCAGGTAATTTAAAACCTGATTGTCGCTGCTCTGAAACCCAATGACCTTATTACTGTTGGCCGTAAATAATGGCGCCAGCTTATTGGTAGGCGCCACCTGTTTGTAAGCTTTGGCAAACAAATTAATCAGATCAGCATCGCCATTCGCTTTTTCGGTAACGGCCTGCGCCATTGCTTTATTAAACAAGGCGTCTTTTGTATAAGCAGCTTTTGAACGAATAACGCCTTCCAGACCTACTTCGAGTGTTACGTTCATACCACCTTGCAGATCGAGACCAAGTTTTAACTCCCGGTCTTTGGCTACACTATAAGGCGTGCCCCACCAGGTTACATCCGTGGTAGCATTACTGTCTATTAACCGGCGGTAGCGATTAGCTATAGCCTGGTTAATAGCTGTTTCGTACAATGCTTGTGAATCCTTGTTATTGGGGTATTTTGCAACGGCAGGTTGCATAGTGGCCATAACAGATTTCTTGGCTTTGGCCTGAAGTCCTTTTTCAAAACTGCGAACAAACCAGGTGTGGCTCAGTTGCCACAAACTCAACAGGATTAGGGCGGCGGCAAAAAATTTTACCAAACCTTTCAATTGCATAACGGGTCTATTTTCTTTTTACAAATCTTCATTAAAACCCACACCTACGGCATGGCATATTTCGAAGGGTCGCAAAAATAGGGGAAATTGGGGATTGGAAATAAGGTAGATTAGTGGATTGGTTGATTAGCAGAAAGGTTGATTTTTTGAATACTTTACCAGCCCTGTTAGCTGTTTTATAATGCCCGTCTTTTATGGTTGTTTAATTGGTTAATTGGTGGATTGTTTGATTACTTTTCCACCCCAATGAACTAATTTTTTACACCCAAAATACATTAACAAACACTAATCAACTGATCAACTAATCAACTAACCATCAATCCCTACATTTGAAATATGAAACTGCTGCTACCCATTACCATTACAATATTATTGGCCGCCTGTGGCACTGCTAAAAAAATGAACACCTATAAAACCTTTGAAAAAATACCGCTGTCGCAAAATAACGCCGCCGACAGTAAATTACTTACTGACCTGCTCAGCCAAAATGCAGACAAATTTGGGGCTGTATTAAAAGATAAGGACTCATTTCATTTACAAATAGTATTTACCCAAATAGACCGGGATGAAAAGAACCAGCCACATTTTACCCATCATTTTTACCATGTAAACGACAGGTATTTTTACCCCGCCAGCACGATTAAATTTCCTGCTGCGGTACTGGCGCTTGAAAAACTAAACAACCTTAGCATAAGTGGTGTAGATGCCCAGTCCACCATGCTTACGGATAGCGCCTGCAGCGGCCAATCGGTAGTTTATAACGACCCCACCTCCGCTTCGGGCAAGCCATCTGTGGCCCAGTACATAAAAAAAATTCTATTGGTGAGCGATAACGATGCCTATAACCGCCTGTACGAATTTATAGGCCAGCAGCACTTTAATGCCAGGCTTCAAAATCTTGGTTTTAAAGATGCCCAGATACTGCACCGCCTAAGCATACCACTAAGCCAGGAACAGAACCGGCACACCAACCCCATCCGCTTTACCGATACCGCCGGCAACCTGCTTTATACACAGCCTATGAAGTATAGCGATATGGAATACCAGCGGCGAAACGACTTCCTGGGCAAGGGTTACATGGCATCGGGCAAAGATTATTACAACGGCGAAGTTCTTGTAAAAGAGCCTATGGATTTTAGTAAAAAAAACCGGCTTCGGCTACCTTACCTGCACCAGATGCTGCAATGGGTAATGTTCCCCGCAACCCAGCCCCAGAACAATAGATTAAACCTTACCAACGAAGATTATAAATTTCTGTACCGCTACATGGGCATGCTGCCCGGCGAAAGCAAATACCCCAATTATACAGCACCCGACTATTGGCCGGCCTACTGTAAATTTTTGATGATGGGCAGCGAAAAAGGCGATTGGCCCAATAAAAACATCCGCATCTTTAATAAGGTGGGTGATGCCTATGGCTTTTTAATAGATGTGGCTTATATAGTGGATTTTGAAACCAAAACAGAGTTGATGGTAAGCTGCTCCATGCTCTGTAACAGCGATGGAGTTTTTAATGATGACAAGTACGATTACGACAGCATTGGTTTCCCCTTTATGAAAAACCTGGGGCAAGTGCTGTATCAATATGAGAAAAACAGGGTGAAAAAGTATTTGCCCGAATTAAGCGGGTTGTTGTTTGATTATGGCAGGTAAATAATTTACAGTACCGCCTGCCCCCCATTCATAAAAACTTTCATTTTTGCGCAACCGTAGGGGCTTGGTTGCACTTGGCGCCAGATATTATTTGGTCAATGGTATGTTGTCTTCAATGGTGGTATGCAATTCAAAATGGTTCTACAAGATTTTGGGCAACTCTAAAAACCTTCCATTTTCCCTCCTTTGGAGGGGATTTAAAGGGGAGGCCAACAAGGAAAAGTAGGTTTTTAGAGGTGCCCTTTAGTAGGGAGACTACTACATCTAAATCGTTTATAGACCATGGAATTACATTTTTAAGCTAGTTATTTTTGAAGTGCCAGAATTTTCAAGTTACAGAGCGGTTTATTTTAGCCCGTAAGGATTACATACTAGTAATGCCGGTGAAAATCCGACTACCCGCAATTGGGGTTGAATGTTATAGCAAACAAGGGTAAAATGGTGAAGTCTTTTTTATGAGCCCGGCGGTTTCGAAATTTCGCATTGGCGTCAAGTTAATTTTCTTATGAAACCCTGAAACACAATTCCATCAAAACTTTCAGAGAATATAGAACACATTTCCTAACCGAAGGCTTCAGCCTTGGGGAGTGGCAAGTATAATTTACCCTGCTACATAATTACCGCCACAGCAGTCCCAAGGCTGAAGCCTTGGGTTAGGAATGGA
>Ga0105048_10018112_pt1 | contig 10844 bp, 7 predicted proteins | sample MAT05_FD_78382 | JGI IMG/M metagenome (GOLD analysis project Ga0105048, IMG submission 78382) | Freshwater microbial communities from Lake Fryxell liftoff mats and glacier meltwater in Antarctica - MAT-05 | ecosystem: Environmental > Aquatic > Freshwater > Ice > Liftoff microbial mat | place...
TGCGTCCGTGATTTCCAAGCGTTTCAGCGGGGGCCGATCTATCGGGATATAGCAGATTACACCCAGTGTGCATAGATACACGTAAGGCAATTCTCGACTAAATCGACAGCCTGCAGGGCCGGGGGGAGAGCTTAAGTCCACGCCATTTGGCATAAAGCCGGCGGGGATGTTTTGTGCAGTCCTTTGACGGAACAAATCTCGACTCAATCAGTGAGCCCAGGGTGTGACAAGCATCGCCAGCTTGCGCCGGAGGTCACTTTTCTCGGCGTCGGGCTGATTCCCACTTTGGTTCCCATGCCGGATTCTCTGAACGAGCGGACTTTAGCCATGTGCCGATCGTCGCAGCAATTTCGGGGTGCTGTTTTGCCACGTCGTGAACTTCAGCGACGTCCGTATCTGTATCGAACAGTTGCACTGGAGCGTCCGGACGGCCCGTGCGAATTCCTTTCCAGCGACCTCGGTACAGGGCAGCCTGACGGAAACCGCCTTCGTGGAATTCCCAGTACAGGAATTCATGCTCGGGCTGCTGATCCTGATGGCCCGTCAGTGTTGGTACAACACTGATCGAATCAATTCCAGCAGGCGGTTCGGCCTGAGCCAGTTCGGACGCAGTCGCCATCCAGTCGCCAAAATAGGCCAAATGAGGCGACTCAGTTCCGGCAGCGATGTGCTTCGGCCACCAGGCAATCGCGGGGACTCGAATGCCGCCGTCCGTGAGACTGCGTTTGATGCCGGAAAACGGCCCGCTCGGATCGAATCGCTTCAGATCGTGATGACTTTCATTGTGCGGACCATTGTCACTGGTAAAGACGACGAGCGTGTTTTCCGCAATGCCGAGTTCCTGCAGTTTGTCGAGCAATCGACCGACATGCCCGTCCAACCGCGTGATCATCGCCGCGTGTCCCTTGTCGGGTTCCGGCCAATCGGTCGCTGCATACGGACCGAAGTCAGGCACATGGGCACCGTTCATCAGCGCTTTTGTACGTTCGTTGTTGGCATGAGGCGTGACCATGCTCCAGTAAAGAAAGAACGGACGCGACTTGTTTTCATCGACAAAGCGAAGGGCTTCTTCAGCGAAAAGATCATCGGCAAATTGTACAGCCTCGGTCGCATACCCGCCGCCATCATCACCGACAGGCGTCACTTTGTTCGGCAGCGCGACTTTCTCTTCATTCCGCCACAGGAAATCAGGAAAATGATTGTGAGCATGATGCTGGCTGAGATATCCGAAGAACTCATCGAACCCCTGCCTGCGCGGCAGGCCGGATTCTGCCACATCGGCATTGCCCAATCCCCATTTGCCAAACAGCGCCGTTCGATAACCGGCTTGTTGCAGCACTTCAGCAACGGTGATATCTCCATCCTGGAGCGCCTGCGCGGCAGGATTCGTGCGACCTGCGTTGCCGCGAACTCGCGTATGTCCATGATGCATTCCTGTCATCAGCACACTTCGCGACGGTGCGCATACAGTGGCTCCGGCATAAAAGTGAGTGAACCGTAAGCCCTCCTTCGCCATTAAATCCAGGCGAGGTGTCTGGATCACCTTCTGACCATAACACCCCAATTCTCCATATCCAAGATCGTCGGCCAGGATAAACACGAGGTTTGGTTTTGACTTCTCCTTGTCAGCTGCTGTCGCCGCTGAATTCATGCACGAGCTACCCAGTAGAACGGCGAACAGAACATAGATCGACCGATGATTCATTGTGCTGACTTTCTGTAATCTCGCAGATGCTGTTGAAGCTAAGCATCGAGCGGAAACAACTGTCTTTACTTGTAGTGGGATTCGCCAGAATTCCATGCATTTGCAGGACTTCTGGCGAAGTCCACTACGACAATTATAGATCGCTCGATGCTAAGACCTCAGCGGGCAGCCACGGGGATCGCGGATTCGTTGCCGTTTGATTTGAGCACCAGGGGATGACATGAGTATACTGACAGCTTTGCTGAAGAATTTCTTTCACCTGACAGTCCTGGAAGAGTATTGATGTCCAAAACCAATCGTGTTGCCACCGGACCAGCGTGGATCGCTGCGTGCATACGCTGCTCAGTGCTGCTGACGCTCCTGGGATCAGGTTCAAATATACTCGCTGATGAACCCTCTGTGAAGGAGGTTCAGAATCGCGTCACCTTCTATGCGATGGGCGACGTGCCCTACACCCCGGCGGACGACGTTCTGCTTCCGCAGCAGATTACCGAACTCCCGCACGACGCGGAATTCGTGGTCCACGTCGGTGACATCAAAGGCGGAGGATCACCGTGCCATGAAGCGGTCTACGTGAAGGTGTCAGACATGCTCAGCAAAGCCGCCGCGCCGACTTTTATTATTCCCGGCGACAACGAATGGAACGACTGCGTTGATCCTGACCCGATTCAGGCCTGGTCGCACTGGAGAAAACACTTCATGCGATTTGATCAGCGCTGGCAGCATAATCTGCCAGTATTTCGACAACTGGAGCGCGAAGAGAATTTTTCGTTTGTGAAGAACGGTGTGCTGTTCGTCGGCTTGAATATTGTCGGCGGTCGCATTCACGACGCAGCCGAATGGAAGCAACGTCACGGCGAGTGCCTGAACTGGGTTCGACGTAACCTGAGTCAGTTTGGCGATGAGGTCAGCAGCGTGGTGATTTTTGGACATGCGAAGCCGGCGGCCATGCACTCAGATTTCTTCGATCCGTTCAATGAAGACGCTCATAAGTTCAGCAAACCCATTCTCTACCTGCACGGTGACGGACATCGGTGGATTCAAGATCACCCGTTTGCAGCGAAGAATATTCTGCGGGTTCAGGTTGATCAGGGGGGTATTGCGCCGCCAATCAAAGTCACGGTGACAGACCATCAGACGGAACCGTTTGTGTTTGATCGTCGAATCCCGGCACCCGGGCAGTAATTCAATCGCTTGAAAGGAACAATCAAATGCGACCGATATGCAACTGGATCGATTGTCGAAGTGAATGCACGACCTACGGCACGATCAGATCCTGAAATTGGGTTTCACGATCATCCGCACCCGCGCCAATGCTACTCGATTTGGAATCAACATTTGTTATTAGGGAGGGCGAAGGTCCTGCTGAGCCCAACGGCTCGGCAGGAGCCTCGCCCTCCCTAAATCGAGTGGCCCAACGGCTCGGCAGGAGCCTCGCCCTCCCTAAATCGAGTGCCATTGGGCGCTAGCCTAATGGCACTTGGTTTACCTTCAATGTAGCAGGCACACGCCGTGTGCCGTCCGCTATTTCGACCGACTCCAACGGCTACGGCACTTGGAAAGTGCCTGCTACTTTCTAAACCCACTTTCTAAACAAGTGACATTAGACGCTAGCCCACGGTTTGAACAGGACGCTAGCGAGTTCCGGCTGATCGAACCAACCACAAACCTTAGTTCTGACAGTGCATTACTTCGCTTCCGCTGGCTTCGTGGTCATCGGAAAATCGTCTGTGCGGAACGGAGTCAGGGGCAGCCCGACTTTTGAACAGACGTTGCAGACAGGATTGCTGGCCCAGGCATAGCGGACTGCGACGGGGGCGGTTACGGCGTCGCTCCAGACTTCGATGGTGTCGCCGCCGGTGATTTTCGCCTCGGCCCGGACCCACTTGTGATCGTCACCGCAAATGGCGAAGCCTCGCACGTCGTTCACATCGACCGTCCGCAATCCTCCCGCGATGTGGTCGAACGTCAGAGTTGCCTTCTTGTCGGCGATCTGAATTTTCCGATACGCTGGACTCTGAGGCTCGATACTCTTCATGCCATAATCCTTCGCCAGCGCCCAACGCACAAGGCGGGCGGCGACGTCGTACTTGTTTTTCGGATGGATGTCGTTGGCTTCGCCCAGGTCAATAATGACGGCTTCGCCAGTGTTCGGAAGCGACAACGTTTTTGTCTGAGACTCGCGAAGTTCGGCCCAATCGCTTTCGCCGGGCTGATCGACTTCCGCCTGGTAATCCGCCAACTGAACCCAGTAGAACGGAAAGTCACCCTGTCCCCATTCGGCACGCCATTGTTCGATCATGTAAGGAAACAACCGGGAATATTCCCACGCACGACCGGCGTTGCTTTCTCCCTGATACCAGATAACGCCCTTCATTCCATAGCCAAGAGTCGGATGCACGACTCCGGCGAAAATGTTGCCGGGCCTTTGATTGCCCGTGAGCAGACTGTCTGGCGAATTGGGAGCACGCGGTGCAGGCTTGCCAAGCGCTTTGGCTTCCGCTGCCTTATCCTTCCATGCGGCAAGGGCCACTTCGTATTTGGCTTTCGCTTCGTCCGACTGAAGTTCGGTCTCGCGCTGTTTCCAACCTTCCATCAGAGTTGTGAATCGGGGATCTTTTTCCAGCGAATCGCGGCGAACCCAGGCTTCGGCTGCTGAGCCGCCCCAGGCATTGTTGATCAGGCCGACCGGGACGCCGAGAATCTCGTGAAGATAGCGTCCATAAAAGAACCCGACGGCACTAAAGCTCTGGCAGTTGCTGGAATTTGCCGATTCCCATTGGCCTTTGAAGTCCGTTTGCAACTCCTGAGTGCCAACGCGAGGCACGCTGATCAGTCGCAGGTTGGGATGATTGGAACTCAGAGATTCCACTTCAGCCTTCCAGTCACCGGCCAGAGTCATCCCCATGTTTGACTGCCCGGAGCACATCCACACTTCACCGACGAGCACGTCCGTGATTTCACGACGTGAGGAACCTTCGATGACGATCGTAGCAGGCTTCGCGTTCGCATCGAGTGGGTCAAGTTTCACCGTCCATTTCCCATCATCACCCGACGTCGCTTTTTTCACCTGATCGCCGAGCGTTACAGTCACTTCAGTGCCAGGTTTGTCCCAACCCCAGATTGGATTGGCCTGCTTCTGCTGCAGCACCATGTGATCGCTGATGATGGCCGGGAGCTTCAATTCCCCAAAAGCGCTCAACGGAGTGACAAGGAGTGCAATGCCGAATCCGATCCTGAAAACAGATGAGCTGAATAGTCTTGAAATCATGATGATGGGTTCTCACGAGGTTAGAAAAATGGGATGCATCGTAACCAGCATCTGATCATGGATCTGGCATTGCTGAATGTTCCTTGAACACATGAGAAAACACCAGCGAAGTGGGCAAAAAACAATGATGAATCGATGATTCATGCGGGACTGAATTGCAGCACGCATCAAACAAAAGTGAGCTCACTTTTGTTCTCAGCGACGATTTGCTTGAGTAGGATGGACATTCATGTCCGTCGCGTTGCCATGAAGCGCTGTCGATGCGAAAGTTGTTGTCGCTTGACAGCCGTAAGACAATGCAAGAGTGTCTGGCTAATATCTCGGACAGGAATGTCCAAGCTACAGGAATCGCCGGTTTACAATCTATTGGCACGCGGCGAAGCCTGCGTAAAGTTGTTTGCCATTAACACCACCGCATAAGAAAGCCACACAATGACCGCGACATCCACCGACGAAGACGCCCGCCGAAGTTACTGGACTCAACAGCTCGAGCTGGGCTACGAAATGGTGCAGCAAATACTGGCCTTTCCGGTCTCTGAATGCAACGAGAGATTTGCATCCATTCCCGAAGCCGCCGAGGCAGCCGGTGTGGAGATGCTTTTCTCCACATCAAAAATCGCCGGGAACCTTGACCGAGTCTACTCCATTCGCGAATCGCTGGTCGCTGACGTGATCGCCATCGGTGCGGACATGAACCGGCGTGGCTGGATCATGAAGATTGAAGACGGATTTCGTTCGCTGCAGATGCAGAGTTCACTGGTGCGGAAGCCGGAAGTTTTCGACTCCATTCTGCAGAAGTGCATCTGGGAGTCGGGAGGTGAAATTCCTTCGGTCGAATTTGTGTTTCGCCGCGCGATGGTGATGGTCGCGAACATCCCGAAAGCTGGCACACACATGTCGGCATCGGCCATCGACATCTCAGTGTTTGAGCGTGACGGTCGCGAAGTCTGGCGTGGAGGGCCATATCTGGAAATGAGTGAACGGACACCGATGCGTTCGCCGTTCATCAGCGAATCTGAATTGCGGAACCGGCTCGAAATCACCGAGCTCATGGAGTCTCACGGATTCATGCATTTCCCGTATGAGTTCTGGCACTACAACAAGGGCGACGCCGGGGCCCACATCTTGACCAGCAATTCCGTGCCAGCCCGCTACGGCCCGGTCAACTGGGATCCACAAAACAATACAGTCACCGCAGTCACAGATCCGCTGAACCCGTTAAATCCTCTCTCTGCAATCGAAATTGAAATCGCCGCCGCCATGGATCGCCGTCGATGACTGGTCCGTCATGGCCCGGCACTGCCTCATCAGCCGCCATGCGTTAGCGTCCGGTTTCCGGAGGGACCGTGGGCTATCGCCCTGCGGCTGATCAGATATAGAATGATAAATAATGAGGTGCATGGCACCTTATACGATCATTGGTCAACTGCCTGGAAACACGCCCTTCGCGGACTCAGGGACGTGCCACCCAACCCGCGTTTTACTTAGGCTCAGGTGTCAGCGGCCGGACGTCCCACACCTTCACTGTCTGATCCCCGCTTGCCGACGCCAGCCGTTCCCCGTCCGCGCTAAACGCCACGCTATTGACCCCGCCTGTGTGCCCTTTCAACGTGAGCGTCTCCTGACCGCTCGTGGCGTCCCACACCTTCACCGTTCCATCCCCGCTTGCCGACGCCAGCCGTTTCCCGTCCGCGCTAAACGCCACGCTCCTGACATAGCTGGTGTGCCCTTTCAACGTGCGCGTCTCCTGACCGCTCGTGGCGTCCCACACCTTCACCGTCTGATCGTGGCCTGCCGATGCCAGCCGTTTCCCGTCCGCGCTAAACGCCACGCTATTGACCCAGCCGGTGTGCCCTTTCAACGTGAGCGTCTCCTGACCGCTCGTGGCGTCCCACACCTTCACCGTCTGATCCAGGCTTGCCGACGCCAGCCGTTTCCCATCCGCGCTAAACGCCACGCTAATGACCTGGCCGGTGTGCCCTTTCAACGTGAGCGTCCCCTGACCGCTCGTGGCGTCCCACACCTTCACCGTATTATCCCCGCTTGCCGACGCCAGCCGTTTCCCGTCCGCGCTAAACGCCACGCTCGTGACCCCGCCGGTGTGCCCTTTCAACGTGAGCGTCTCCTGACCGCTTGTGGCGTCCCACAGCTTCACCATATTATCGCTTGCCGACGCCAGCCGTTTCCCGTCCGCGCTAAACGCCACGCTATTGACCCAGCTGGTGTGCCCTTGCAACGTGAGCGTCTCCTGACCACTCGTAGCGTCCCACACCTTGACGGTTTGATCGTGGCTTGCCGACGCCAGCCGTTTCCCGTCCGCGCTAAACGCCACGCTCGCCACGACGCCGGTGTGCCCTTTCAACGTGAGCGTCTCCTGACCGCTCGTGGCGTCCCGCACCTTCACCGTATTATCCACGCTTGCCGACGCCAGAGGTTTCCCGTCCGCGCCAAACGCCACGCTATTGACCGGGTCGGTGTGCCCTTTCAACGTGAGCGTCTCCTGACCGCTCGTGGTGTCCGACACCTTCACCGTCTCATCTTCGCTTGCCGACGCCAGCCGTTTCCCGTCCGCGCTAAACGCCACGCGCGTGGCGTCCCACACCTTCACCGTATTATCGTCGCTTGCCGACGCCAGCCGTTCCCCGTCCGCGCTAAACGCCACGCTCGTGACCCCGCCGGTGTGCCCTTTCAACGTGAGCGTCTCCTGACCGCTTGTGGCGTCCCACACCTTCACCGTATTATCGTCGCTTGCCGACGCCAGCCGTTTCCCGTCCGCGCCAAACGCCACGCTCGTGACCCGACCGATGTGCCCTCTCAACGTGAGCGTCTCCTGACCGCTCGTGGCGTCCCACACCTTCACCGTCCCATCCCCGCTCGCCGACGCCAGCCGGTTCCCGTCCGCACTAAACGCCACGCTATTGACCCGGCTGGTGTGCCCTTTCAACGTGTGCGTCTCCTGACCGCTCGTGGCGTCCCAGACCTTCACCGTTCCATCGTTGCTTGCCGACGCCAGCCGGTTCCCGTCCGCGCTAAACGCCACGCTATGGACCGCGCTGGTGTGCCCTTGAAGATTCCGCTGATAGGGATGGGCCAGGCGGTTCCAGTAATGCCATTCAAAGCCGCGCAAGTCCGCCTCGCCCGGCTGCGGTCGGGTCTTTTCCAAAGTATCGAGCAGGAGTCCGACCTGCGAACTCTCCCAATAGAGCCGAGCGAGCTTCATGTGGATGTCATACAGCCCCCGGCGAGCCTCTTGCTCATTCGCGTCTGCTGGTTCTCGCTGTTTGCGTTCGAGTTCGGCGTTCGTGCTGGCGAGTTCGGCATTCGTGTTGGCCAATGCCGCGTTTTCAGTGGCGGTCTTGGCCAGACGGTTCGCGCGGATTGTTTCCTCGGCCAGGTCTCGCGCACGGACAGAGGCTCGGACGGCGATGTAAGAGGAGATCATGGTGCCAGCGATAAGCGTCGCGACGACTACGACCGAGAGACCGGCGACCACCGGGTTCCGCCGAGTCCATCGCCAGAGGCCTTCCTCGACATTGCCCAGCTGGCGCGGGGCCTTGTCGGCGAGATAGATGTTGGTCCGGTCGGGATCGGGTGGAATGCTCGACCCACAGGAAGGGCAGACGACTTCGTGGCCCCCGGCGGCAACGACCTCGATCGGGTTCTGACAGTGCGGGCAGTTGATGTGCATGGCTGCGATTCCAGGGGAAAACAAAAAGGGGGGAAACAAAGAAAACAAAAGCTGCCATGTGGGTTTGTAAAATCGAGTGTAACCTGAGCTCAGAGCATATTGGTAGCGTGTCCGTCCTGAAGCGGATTTTTTGCGGGATCGAGGGTCTGGAGCGGAACTGACGAGGGCGTCATCTTTGTCGGTTTTTTGAGTCGTGATTGCGAACCCTGGATTGCGTTTCGCAGGCGGCATGAAGGCCGCGTGAGAGGCTCGAAGCCCCAAGCTGCCTTATCAGACGAATGTAAGCGAAGCGACGTTGGACTCGCGCCAGAGAGCTATGCTATAAAAAACGACCTTGGCGTCAGGCATCGACAAGCGATGCCAGAAGCACGACGGCCATGAGGACGACGGCGCTATCGATCGCCCTTGTCAGATTCAGCAGCCGGAGGCTCAAGAGAGGTTAAGTTTACTGCTGGCGAAGGAGAAGAAGGCAAAACAAAACGGATGAAGTGTGCCGGGAGAAAATCGGTTTGGAATAGAGCATGAAAGTACCTCACGAAGAAAGTTTAGCCAACGGCTTTGGCCTTTCATGAGTTACTTCGTTTAACCGCGTGGGCATCGCCGCGCGCTTTCGCGAGTAAAGCGCGGCCCGATGGGCACGCGGTTAAACAAGTTGTGTGCCAAAACTTGTGCATGGGTGCTTAAGTCCATGCGATTGCCCCGATTTCGGGGGCGAAGGGACTTGTGAAAACCCGGGTCAGGATTCCTCAAGGTTCAGTTCCTTCAGTACGCTTGTGAAGCGACTCCATGGAACCGGTTTGACAGGAAGTTCCGCATAGCGCTGGTCGAGTGACAGGTCCAGAATGTACATTGTTTCCATGTAGGCTGTGCGTTTTCCTGCGGCTCGCAGCTCGGCGATTTGTGCCTGTTCCAGGTGAAATCGTCTCGCCATTTCCAGCAGCGACAGCAGCCGAGCCCCGTCTGAGCCATGCTCCATGTGAATTGATCGGGCAACCGTCCAGTCTTCGAATAACAGCAAGTCCTGTTTTCGCGTCAGCAGTATTGTGATCGGCTGGTGATGAGACAAAGCGGCCGGTTCGCAACAGGCGGTCATTACATAGACGTCATGAGGAAACTGTCCGTGTTGATCTGAAGCCAATCTAAACGACGTTTGTGCCTCCGCAAGGTCAACCTGTCACGCAAATCCTTTCTGCTTCAGGAGTTATGCCACGTCGCCTTAGGACCGGCGCGGGAATAACTGTCGAGATTATCGTGGATCGCTCCGCGATCCAACGTTGGTTCGCTGAGCGAACCACGACATTTGTTTCCGCGCCGATCCTTACTTCGGTTTTTCGACCGGCCCACCGTCGGCGTCTGCAGGGAGCGAAACCTGGTCAGGGCCTGTGATGTATGCGAACAGATCGCGAACTTCTTCAGGCGTCAGACGCTGCAACAGTCCGTCCGGCATCATAGAGACTTGCGAGATGACTCGCTGCTCGATTTCAATCGTGGGGATGACCAGTTTCTCTGTCGCGGTCTGAACGGTGATCGCATTGTCGGATTCACCGACGAGCAACCCTGTCACGACTCGACCGTCGATCGTTTCGATGATCTGCATGCGGAAGTCGTTGGAAATCGATGAGCTCGGGTCGATCAGATTCAGCAGCAGATAGTCGATATTTGTTCGTTGAGCCCCGGTGAGATCGGGACCAGTCACCGTGCCGCTGTCGAACAGGCGATGACAGTTGGCACACGTCCTGGAGAACAGTGCCCGCCCGTGACTGCGGTCGCCGGCACGCAGAGAATCCGGAGACAGCCGCCGTTTCAGATCGGCAATCATTCTCGCGCGTTCGCGCGGTGTTTCGCGAATCTGGCCCCAGAGTTTCTCGACCGTCGCAGAGAGCTGTTTGTCTCCCAGACTGTGAATCTGGCGCGCCGTGAAGGCGGTCAAATCGGAACGCGGGACTCGATTCGACTCGATCGCATCCAGCAATGCCCGAGCCCACACGGGTCTAGTGGCCAGTGTCTGTAGTGCTTCCTGTCGAGTGACCAGATCAAGGCCTGAGTAAAGATCGAGAATGGTGGCAACGGTCTCGGGATGATTGTACTCGGCCAGCCCACGGAGAGCGGCGCGGCGAATCGTTTTGTCGCGAGTCAGCGACAGCAACTGTTCGTCAAACCCTTTCACACGTTTGGCCACA
>Ga0105048_10018117_pt1 | contig 10842 bp, 9 predicted proteins | sample MAT05_FD_78382 | JGI IMG/M metagenome (GOLD analysis project Ga0105048, IMG submission 78382) | Freshwater microbial communities from Lake Fryxell liftoff mats and glacier meltwater in Antarctica - MAT-05 | ecosystem: Environmental > Aquatic > Freshwater > Ice > Liftoff microbial mat | place...
CGGGGTGCCGGTGCCGAAGAAGCCCTTGCGCTGCTGCAGCTCGCGAAAGAATTCCTCCATCCGGCCTGCCGGTGTGAACCCGACGAGCAACCGCCCCGCGCCCGCGCCCGCGCCCGCGCCCGAGAAGGCGAAGGCGAAGGCGGAGGCGTGTGGGATACCTCGTGGGGCGAGCAGCGAGTCGCCCGTCTTCAACTCGAACCGGCGGTCGCCGACCTCCACCACGTAGGGTCCCTCGATGGCATAGAACCACTCGTCCTGTTCGGGATGCAGGTGCTTCGGCGGACCGCCACCGCGCTTGGCATTGGTCTGCTCCATCAGGAGGAAGCTGTTCGCGGAGTCGGCTGCGGCCACCTTGAACCACATCGGGTTGCCGGCTGGCAGCTGGCGCGATTCGCCGAAGCGATCCTGATCGCGTGCCACCGGTTCGGGCACGGGTAACGCGAGCGCGAGGACACCCGGCGGCGCGAGGACGTGCCGTGGCTCCAGTGCGAGCTCGGGCAGCACAGGGATTGCCGCGATCGCAGCGACGAAATCTCTTCGGCGCGTTGAACCTCCGTGTGGTGAGAGGCGTCTGGTGCGACACGTGTCGTGTGAGCCAGGACGGGTGCCGACCATCATCTTGCGCGGAACGCATGCGCCTGTCGAGCGAGCGCGGCCTCGAGAGTGCGCATATTCTGTGTCTCGATGTCGTTCGGGACCGCGACTTTCTCCGGACTGTGCGCGCACCCCTCGGTGGCCACCAGCCAGACTGAAGGGACGAGGGCACCCGTTGCTCCACTCGCGGCAGGAGCCGGTGCGTCGACGCAGGGTGCCCGGCTGCGTCGGCGTCGGCGCAACACCCGTGACAACATTCGAGAGGAGTCCTTCCATGAGCACCGTCCGCGTTGCCCTCGCCAACAGTCGCGCACCCGCGTCACCCGAGGAATCGATCCGCCTGGCTGTCGACGCCATCGATGCGGCAGGCCGGCAGGAAGCTCTCGTCATCTGCTTTCCCGAGTGTTACGTGCCCGGCTATCGGTGGACGGGCACGACGCTGCCTGCGCCTGATCCAGCCTTCCTCGCCCGGGCGTTGGCCGAGGTGGCGGAGGCTGCCACGGCGGCCCGCATCACGGTCATTCTGGGCACCGAGCGCGTCACCGATCAGGGTCTGCAAATCACGGCGTGCGTGATCGACGCGCACGGCACGATCATCGGCTGGCAGGACAAGGGACAGCTCGACCCCTCGGAGGAAGACCGCTATCCCGCCCTCGGGACTGAACGTCACGTGTTCACCGCCGGCCCCCTGACATTCGGGATCGTCATCTGTCACGAGGGCTGGCGATATCCGGAGACCGTGCGATGGGCCGCACGACGTGGCGCGCAGATCGTGTTTCATCCGCATGCGACTGTCGCCGAACCGGGGAGCTATCGTCCGGTCACGTTTGCCGATCCGGCAAACACGTTCCACGAGAAGGCGATCCTGTGCCGAGCGGCAGAGAATACCTGCTATGTCGCCTCGGTGAACTGCGCCGGCGACGGTTCGGGCACCACGTCGGCGGTGGCGCGACCGGATGGGACGCTGCAGTGCTTTCAACCCTATGGGCAGGAGGGACTGCTCGTGGCGGATCTGGACCTCACCGCCGCCACCGGCCTCCTCGCCGCGCGCTGCCGGACGTCGCCACTCTAATGGCCTGTGAACGAAATTCGGGAAGCAGTCGCCGGTCGCAGCATCAAGGCTGCCGGCGTGGGAAATCCTCGCATTACGCCGGTATTGCTGCGGTTTCCGTTTTGCCACCCGGGCGCCCCATCGGGCCTGGTGCTATCCGAGCTTCGACTGAAAGCCACTCGACTGCGGCAGGATCACCTTTCTCATGCTGCACGACGCCCACACGAAGTGCGTCCCCCCCGCACGCGCGGACGCGCGCGGGGGGGGGCTCGTCAGGCGTGGATGTACTTCTCGAACACCAAGCTGAAATCCCTGCGCAGATGACGCTCGAGGACGGCCTCGTTCAGCTCATCGAGCAGCGACCGGTAGTGCGCGCCGACGGTTGCGGGGTCGGCCGGCGCGTTGAGCTTGAGCATGGAGCCCAGCACCGACGCGGCCGACATGGCATTCGCGCGGCCGACTTCATCCTTGCGCTGCAGCTTCCCGATCGTGTGCAGTGCCTTGTAGATGTCCTTGAGCGGCTCGAGATGGTCCTTGCGCACATCGATGCTGAACAGCTTGTCGCCGATGGTGAACTTGAGCTCGATGTCGAGGTCGATGGTCCCAGCCGTTTCGATCGTGACGCCGGTCACAGTGGACTGCGCGTAGTCGTACCGCTTGATCGTGCGCTTGGCAGAGATGGCCGTTATGCCATCGACGTGAATGAGCGCCAGATTCGTGAAGCAGTACTCATCCTTCTTGGACTTGATGAGGAAGTAGATCTTTTCCTGATCTTCGTGGAAGAGATAGTCATCGGCGTCCACCTTGTCGTAATCCTTCTGGGACACGATGATGCCAATGTCACTGAGTCCAAGCGCTTCGGCCGCAAACTTCCTGAACATCGGTTTACTCCTGACAACTGGGGAAAGGGGCCGCTCCGCTGGACGCGAGCTGGGCGCGACCACCGGCTGAATGCTCGACCGGAGAACGGCGCCGCGCGAGACGGCCGGAATGTTCGGTCACCGCACCGTCACGCAGGCGGGGTGGCATGTCGAATCGGGACTTGGGAAATATATCCTGGAACTGCCGGCGCGAGGGGTGCGTCGGTCGCCGGCGGCTCCGCGTGTTCCTGAACGGAGATGGGCTGAGTGCAGGAGCGATACGCGCCGCCGCAGCACCAGGATCGGGTTCCTGTTGGCGCGCGCATCGTTACCGTGGGAATGGGGAGTGCCAGGCGGCGCCAGACCCGGAAGCATCATCAACGTGTACGGCCACCGCTTTCGAGCAGCAGGGATGGCGACAGGAGCTCACTTGCACGCAAGTGTGGAAGCAGAAAATCGAATGAACGAGTAGATCCTTCCGATGCATGACGACGTCACCGACGTGGCGGTATCAAACGGTGGAGGGACGTGGGCGACGAACTTCGCCGCACTCCGTCCCTCCGGCCGATTCGATGGCGGAAGTTCGATCGGGAACGGCAGATCGCTGAGAAACGGAGAACCACCGAGTGCAGCGAAGGCACCGAGCACCGGGTTCATTCGGGTCCGCGGCAGCGATCGCGACGATGCCAGACGTTTCCTGCGGGGGAATCCGGCCTCTGCAGCGGGCGGAACGGTCGGGATCAGCGAACTCCCGCAGGAGTGAGCGCGAAGGGAGGGCCGATGACGTCGCCCAGGTCGGCGCGGCACCGATGGCTCGTGCGATCGGCGGCCCGTCGCGTGTGGCGACCGAGCCGTCAGGTTGCCGAGGAGGCATGTCGTGACTCCAGCGCCTGCACACGCGACTCCAGCGCGCTCACGCGATCGGCAACCGTCGACGGCTGATCGGCAGCAGCCGGCGCGTACATGGAGCCGGAGCCGACGGCGCCAGGTCGCGGCTGCGCCGGCGTCTGCTCGCGTCGTACCGCGGTACGAGAGGTCGCGAGTGAGGCGGTGGCCGCGTCGGTACGCGCCCCACGGGTACCGCCTCCCAGCGCCAACAGCGCGCGTCCCACCGGCCGCAACCACACCAGACGGAAGAGCCGCTCGGCAAACGGCATCCGCACCGGACTTCGCACCCACAGCACCAGCGCCACGCTCCCGCAGGCCAGGCCGTTGATCAGGGCGAGGACGCCGAAGAAACTGGTCCGCCATTTGGTCGGCGAGACGCGCTCGCGCAGTTCCAGGGCAAGGACGATCGAGCCGACGGCGATCGCGAGCATGAGCGCGCCGACTCGCACGCTCCTGCGACGGTCAGCGAGAATCCTGGCGTCGAAGCGATTCGAACGGCGCTGCGACTCCGCTTCCTCCACGATGGCGCGAAGGCCGCGCATCACCTCGTCCGCATCCAGGCCGAGCCGATCGAGGCGCCGGGCATCGCCGAGCGCCTGACCGAGACGGGCGACGATGACGGTGCCCATGATGACGCCCGGGATGATGCCTTCGATACTGTTGATGTCCAACCCGTCGAACAGCTGCACGAGATACACGCTGATGATCACACAGAACAGGACGAGCCGGCCGAGACTGCTCAACTCGTTGGCGAGCAGCCGCACGGGCAACGGGATCTCGGGTGCCGCCCGTTGCGCCGCCTCGAGCGCCTCGACGAGCGCATTGGCCGTGGCGTCGCGCGCCTCCGGGTCCTTGGCGACGCAGCGATCGACCGCGTCCGTGAGCGCAGCGGGGAGGTCCGGCCGCACGCTGATCAGTGGCGGCAGCGATTCGGTGAGTTGCTTGACGAGGACCTTGTGTGTGGTCTCCGCCGTCACGGCGGTCTTGCCCGTCAGTGCGAACCACGCCACGAGTCCAAGCGAATAGAGATCGCTGCGGCCATCGACGGCGTCACCGCTGGCCTGCTCCGGGCTCATGTACTCGGGTGTCCCGACCACTTCGCCGACGCGCGTGAGCCCACCCGCCGATCCCGGCGACGCGTCGATCCGCCGCGCGATCCCGAAGTCCATGACGAGCGCACGGCCGGTGGCACGCTCGATCATGATGTTATCGGGCTTGATGTCGCGATGCACGACACCGCGGCCATGCGCGTACGACAGCGCGTAGGTCACGTCGAGCATCAGTCGCACCGCCTCTCGCGCGGAGAGGGGACCGGCCCGTGTGACGCGGTCGGAGAGGCTCTCGCCCTCGACGAACCCCATGGCGAAGGCCAACAGGTCGTCGTGCTCCTCGACCGCGTGCACCGGCACGATGTTCGGATGCGAGAAGGAGGCGGCGGTCCGCGTTTCCAGGAGGAACCGCTGCCGCAGCCCCACGTCTCCCGCCACCGCGCTCGGCAATACCTTGAGCGCCACCAATCGGTCCAGCCCGAGTTCGCGCGCGAGGTACACGGCGCCCATGCCGCCGCGCCCGAGTTCCCGCTCGATCGCGTAGCGGTCGCGGAGACGCGCGCGGAGTGTGTGGAGCTCGGCGGATGACATGAGCTGGAAACGAACCCGTGGATGACCCCTTGTCCAGCACCGGTCCGGGTCATCTTCCGGCCGAATGGGTCATCGCGTCGTGCAGACCGTCACAGCGCTGACCCGTCGAACCGATTCGCTGGCCAGTCACCGCGAGGTACGCAGACCACGACGCGAGAACGCTACACCCCCGGCGCAGCACTGCAGGAGCGCCACGATGATTGGCATGCAGCGGCGTCGATCGGAAGGCGATAAACGTTCATCATGATTTGCCTTCGGATACACCGTGCCGTCGGGGTTGATGCCCACGGTCTCCCGGTGCTGGAGATGGTACCGTTCCGGCAACGCGAGTCCCGCCGGCACGGTGCGTTCGTCTGCAGCCCATCGCCCATTCCCGTGCACCCGGCGGAGCGTGGCGAAACTCTGGTCGCTCACACCGATGATCCGGAACACGAGCAGCTTCGGCGTGATCTGCCCGTGCATCAGAATACGCGTGCGACGGATTCCGAGGTCGACCGCTTCGCGCGTATCAGGGTTGTCGTTCACCATCGTGCCTGGATTCTTCTGCTGCCAGCGCGTCCGGATCTGCGACCGGAGCGTGATGCGCAGGAACGAGGTGCTGTCCTTGTTCAGGGAGATCTATGACCCACCCCCGTATCCGTCGAGGCCCTGGGCCTCGAGCGAAACGGGGGTGAGCGACGCGCCAGCGACTGCCGCAGACAAGGCGGCGGCTACGAGCATCCGCATGATGGGACCGGGTGGGGGGTGTAAAACGAAGGGCTCATCGTCGAACTGCGGTCGTACCGCGACGTGGCTACTCGTCGAGCTCGTGCCAGGTCGATGTGTTGCGAGTTTCGCGCGCAAACAGACCACCGACGACGGCGGTCATGATCGTGATCCCGATCGGATACCAGAGCCCCGCGTACCGGTTGCCCGTCGACGCCGTCAACGACGCGGCTATCAGTGGCGTAAAGCCGCCGAACCAGCCGTTGCCGAGGTGATAGGGCAACGAGAGTGAGGTGTAGCGGATCCTGGCTGGGAATGCCTCCACCAGATACGCCGCGATCGGCCCATACGTCATGGCCACGAACATCACCTGCGTGAACACCAGCAGGCCGAGCAGGAAAGGCTGCACCGGGTCAGCCGCCGCAGACATCGCGTGGTAGATCGGCAACCAGCTCGCCGCCGCCAGCACGTTTCCCGCGATCATGATCCGCTTGCGACCGATGCGGTCGGAGAGCCAGCCGAAGAACACGAACGCCGGCGTCGCCGCGAGAATCGCCACCGCGACGATGATGTTCGTCGTCGCCGACGGCACCATGAGGACCTTCTCGATGAAGATCTGGGCGTAGAACTGGCTGGTGTAGAAGATGACCGCCTGACCGGCCGTGATGCCGAACAGCACGACGCCGAACGTCTTCCACTGGGCTGCGGTCCGATACGAGTCGCGAATCGGCGACGTGGAGGTCTTTCCCTCCGCCTTGAGCTTGGCGAACAGGGGTGACTCCTGCATGCGGCGGCGAATGACGTACGACACCGCGATCAACACCGTCGAGAGCAGAAACGGCAGGCGCCACCCCCACGCCTTGAACACCACCTCCCCGAGCAGCGTACGTGTGCTGAGCACGACTGCCAGCGAGAGGAAGAGCCCGATGCTGGCCGTGGTCTGGATGAAGCTGGTGTAGAATCCGCGCTTGCCGTCCGGCGAATACTCCGCCACGTAGACGGCAGCACCGCCGTACTCTCCGCCCAGTGCCAGCCCCTGGAGCAGACGGCAGAGCACCAGCAGCGCCGGCGCGGCGATGCCGATCTGGGCGTACGTCGGAATCAGTCCGATCGCCGCCGTCGCGCTGCCCATCAGCAGCAGCGTCACCAAAAAGGTGTACTTCCGCCCCACCATGTCGCCGATGCGCCCGAAGAACAGCGCACCCAGCGGCCGCACGGCAAACCCGGCGCCGAACGTCGCCAGCGCCTTCAGGAAATTCGCCGTCGAGTCACCGGGCGGGTAGAACTCGGTGGCGACGATGCCGGCCAAGGCACCGAACACAAAAAAATCGTACCACTCGATGATCGTCCCTGCCGACGCCGCTGCAATGACGCGCCAGATCCCCTGCTCTGCCTGCTGCTCCACCGCCATCGTGTCAACGCTGACCACTCCACTGACTTCATCCCGCCGTCCCGATGGATCAGGCCTACCGCCCGCCACCGTGGTGACACGTGCGACCACTGCAACCTCGGAGTGATGAAAATTCTGTTCTCTGTGTCCGGGCCCACGGCAGGAACGACCCGCATGCCGTCGAGGCTCTTGGCCGGTGCGCAACACACTGCTTCACTCGTCGCACGACGGCAGGAGTGTAACGCCGCCGCACAGATCGCTGTCTGCTGAGGGCCGAGGAGAAGATTCTATCCATGTGCCTGCGCAATCGGCACCGACCGGGCGGCTTCGACGCAGCGTTCCACCTTGCGTGGCTTCCGGCGGTTGCGGCACGATGCTGTGCTGTGCGTGCCGGAAGGCCGCCCCGGCGCGCCCGGCACGCCCGGCACGCCCGGCACGCGCAGCCCGGCGCGACGTCACGCCGGCGGGGCATGGTGCCGCCAAGCCCCGGTGACGCCACCAACGGTGCCCGGCAACAGGCCCCCACGGCCGGTCGTCGCCGTCAAGGGCGTGGCCAGGCGTGACAGGCGTCATACCACCGAAGCGGCGGCACGCCGACCCGACTCGTGTGGCGACCGTGACGCAGCGCGGTTTCGTTGTGCCGCTGCCTCCCGCTGTCGGCGCCCGTGTACGTTTCGCATGGGTGACACCACCTCCCCCGGAGCCGATGGGCATGCGTACCGCACACAGGACGAAACTCGCAGAGCTGGTCGAACAGGAGCAGGATGATCTCCTTGCGCGTTGGCGCCGGGCTGTACGCGAATTGCCCTCGGCGAAAGAGCTCGACACGCCGACGCTCAACGACCATATCCCACTGCTGCTCGCGGAGCTGTCGGCGGCACTGCGTTCAGGGTCGGACGACACGATTGCCCATGCGCTCGCCGTCGGGAGCGCGCCGGCGCATGGCCTGCAGCGGCTCACCGACACCTTCGACATCGAGGAAGTCGTTGCCGAATACAACATTCTGCGCGAGTGCATTCACGACCTGGCAGAGCGTCACTCGCTGCGCATGCAGGGTGAACCGTTCCACGTGCTCAACCGGCTGCTCGACGGTGCGATCGGGGCTGCGGTGCAATCCTATGGCGCGCAGAAGGCGCTCGAAGTGCGAGCCCGACGTGAGGAGTATCTCGCCTTCGTCGCGCACGACCTGCGCACGCCGCTGAGTGCGATCGCAATGTCGGCGCAGGTGCTCGAGCTGCTGCTGGCCGACGCGAGTGCTGCCACGCCGCAGGCGGCATCCATGTGGAAAGCGCTGACCCGCAACGTGCAGCACCTGAACGGGCTGGTGAACAAGGTGATGGACGAGAACGCCAACCTCGTCACCGAATCCGGGGTGAAGCTCGAACGTCGCACCTTCGACCTGTGGCCATTGGTGGAGTCGCTCATTCACGACATCAACCCCGTGGCGGGGACTGGCAGCACCGCCCTGGTAAACGACGTGCCGGAGGATTGCGAGGTGTATGCCGACGCCGGTTTGCTGCGGCGTATCCTGCAGAACCTCATTGCAAATGCGATCGACCACACGCCGCGCGGCACCGTCACGATCGGCGCGTCGCACGACCACGACACGGGTGCGACTGCGCTGTTCGTGCGCGATGACGGCGCCGGTATCGCCGCCGACCGCCGGCAGCGTGTCTTCGAGAAGGGAGAGCGGGACAGCGAGAAGGATGGCTCGACGGGGCTCGGACTCGCCATCGTGAAGACCTTCGTCGAAGCGCACGGTGGCGAGGCCGTCGTGGACACTGAACTCGGGATCGGATCGACGTTTCGATTCACGCTGAAGCCCGCCCCGTGATGCCGACACCGGCAGCACGCTGACACACGACGCGTCAGCGTCCGTGGCCCCCTCGACGCGGCTCCCGTGCGGACAGACACTCCCCCCGGAGTGATTTCCTTCGGCCCACGCAGCATCCTGCTCGCCATCGGTACGGCCCACGGGCTGGTGCTTGCTGCGCTACTGCTGCGCTACTGCTGCGCTACTGCTGCGCGGCGCGACGAATCGCTCCGCCAATCGCCTGCTCGCGCTGTTGCTCACGGTCGTGGCGCTGCGCGTCCTGCCGTACATCATCGGATTCGCCGGCTTCTGCGACGCCTATCCGTGGCTGTCGTACCTGCCGTATGAGTGACAGCCTGGTCGCTCCTCGCGATGGCCGCCTGCCTCGGCCTCGCCTGGCGCGCCCACATCCGGTACCAGCGCTGGCTCGACTCGGATCTGTCGAACCGCGAGGAGTTTCGCCTCACCTGGCTCCGGGCCTTCATCATCGCGTTCGGCGCCACGCTCGTCCTCTGGAGCGGGACGGTGCTGTTCGAATCCTTCGTGAAGGAACTGATCTACTTCGACCGCTTCCCACTCTACCTCTGGTTCTCGCTGCGGATCTACGGCCTGGGAGTCGGAGGCCTGCGGAGCGCCACTCTCGCGTACCCGCGCCCCGGGCCAACTGCGCCGAGCGAGCTCGAGGCGTCCGTAATGCCCGGGCCGGACGTGGACGCGCCGGTGCCATCTCCCGGAGCCGGACCGACAGCAGGACTGGGCCGCCATGGGTCAGCGATGGAGCGAACTGGTCGGTGAACGTGGTTGGTGGCGCGATCCCGATCTGACCGCCCCCGTCCTCGCCCGCCACCTCGCCACCTCGCCACCTCGCCACCTCGCCACCAACACGACCTACCTCTCCCGGGCGCTGAACGACGGCCTCGGCCAGAACTTCAACGAGTTCGTGAATCGGCTGCGGGTGCGGGCTATCCAGGTCGAGCTCGCCAAGTCGGGCCCTCCCCGGGACGTCCTCGCCATCGCGCTCGACGCCGGATTCAACTCCAAGGCGTCGTTCAATCGGGTGTTCAAGCGACTCACCGGCCAGACTCCGACCGAGTACCGCCGGCGGCAAGAGCTCGAAAGGTCTCAACTTCAGTAATTCGCGACGGTTTTCCTGATTCGCAACGCGTCAACGCTCCGTGAGCGGCACTCTGCCCTCGTGACTCACCCGGAGCCACCATGTTTGCAGTCCGATCGATCATCCCCCTCGCCGTCGCCGCAGTTGCGGTCTCGGCTGCCGCGAAGGCCCACAGACCACCCCGCCGGCCTACGCACCTCGCACCCTCTCCACGAAGCAGGTCGCGGCCGACGTCGCACTCCTGCGCCAGGCGCTCGAGCAGGTCCACGCCGGCTACGACCGCTACACGGCCCGCCGGGTCCTCGACACGGCCTTCGCCCGACTGGCCCGACGCGCCGCGTCCCCGATGACCGACCTCGAGCTGTACCGCGAGGTCGCCCTTCTCCTCGCCAGGGTCCGCTGCAACCAGACCAAGGCCGAGTACCCCGCCGCTCTCGAGGCCCTCCGATCCGGGAACCCGACGCAGCTGCCCGTGCGGGTACGGGTGTTCGGCAAGCCGCTGTTCGTCGAGGCATCGGCCGGTGGCGCGATTCCCCGCGGCACCGAGATCACGAACATCAACGGGATCACCGCGGCCGATATCGTCACCAGGCTGTCGCGTCACGCCGCCGTGGATGGATTCACCGACTTCTCGCGCGCCGCACTGCTCGAGCGGGATGGTGACCTGGTGGGATCCGACCTCGATCACTATTGGCCGGTGGAATAGGGCTTCGCGACGTCCTGGACCTTCGGCCTGACGTCGGCCACCGGGACCGTGCGCAGTGCGACGCTCGCCCCGGTGACCTAC
>Ga0105048_10018119_pt1 | contig 10841 bp, 11 predicted proteins | sample MAT05_FD_78382 | JGI IMG/M metagenome (GOLD analysis project Ga0105048, IMG submission 78382) | Freshwater microbial communities from Lake Fryxell liftoff mats and glacier meltwater in Antarctica - MAT-05 | ecosystem: Environmental > Aquatic > Freshwater > Ice > Liftoff microbial mat | place...
CCTGATCAGCCGCGACGGCGCCGTGGTGATCAGCCATGCCTCGGCCGTCGACCCGAAAGACCAAGTGTTCACGAAGGACTTGGAGAAACTACTGAAGGCAAAGTGAAACCGGTCAGTCATACTGCAACTTGACAGTTCATTTCAGAACCCACCCGACCATGGCAGACCTTGAACATTGCTGGCGTGCAAAGCCACTGCGCAGCTCTGAACCTTCCCACCAGCCAGCGCTCAACTTCCGGGTGGGCAGGCCGATAAAGCCTGCAACAGTTTTCGTGCCGTGCAGCCGGTCGGGTTTCCGTCGTGAAATCCTGAGGCAGTTCTCCTCCTCCTCCCTCCCTCCCTCGTTGGCCTCAGGGCGCTGCACGGCGCTTTCTTTTCACTCTCGGCCGCAGGACGCGGCATGACCAGCCCCCGCAACCAGGCACTGCCGCGGGTGGCGGTGGTCGGCTCGGGCATCTCGGGGCTGGCAGCGGCCTGGCATCTGGCCGATGCGGCCCGGGTCACGTTGTTCGAAGCCGACAGCTACTTCGGCGGCCATGCCCACACGGTGGATGTCACCTTGGACGGCATCACCCACGGCGTGGACACCGGCTTCCTGGTCTTCAACCACGCCACCTACCCGCAGTTGCGCCGGCTATTTGCCGAGTTGGGCGTGGACACCGCGCCGTCGGAAATGTCGTTTTCGGTACAGGTTCCGCAGGCCGATGGCAGCCCGGGCCTGGAGTGGAGCGGCTGCAGCCTCGACACCGTCTTCGCCCAGCGCAGCAACCTGGTGAACCCACGCTTCCTGGGCATGCTGCGGCAGTTGCTGCGTTTCAACCGCATCACCACACAGATCGCCCAGGCGCAGCAAGAGGCCGCGCTGCAGCAGCCAATCGGTGAATTCCTGGCCGAGCGTGGCTTTTCAGCCACCTTCCGCGACTGGTACCTGCTGCCGATGCTGGGCTGCATCTGGAGCTGCCCCACCGACCAGATGCTGCGCTTTCCGGTGGCCACGATGATCCGCTTCTGCCACAACCACGGCCTGATCCGGGTGAGCAACCGGCCGCAGTGGCACACGGTGCGCGGCGGCTCTCGCCATTACGTGCAGCGCATGCTGCAGCGCATCCCCGATGCGCGGGCCAGCACCCCGGTACGCGCGGTGCGCCGCGTGCCGCCCGGCAGCGGCAGCGCCGGCGTGTGGGTCGACACCGACCACGGCAGCGAGGTCTTCGACGACGTGGTGCTGGCCGGCCACAGCGACCAGAGCCTGGCCTTGCTTGGCAGCCAGGCCAGCGCCGACGAGCGCGCGGTGCTCGGCGCCATCGGCTACCACCGCAACCGCGCCGTGCTGCACACCGACGCCAGCGTGCTGCCGAGCCGGCCCAAGGCCTGGGCGGCCTGGAACTACCTGCGCGCGCCGCAGCATGCGCAAGAGCAGTCGGCGGTGTGCCTGCACTATCTGATCAACCGCCTGCAACCGCTGCCCTGGCAGCAGCCCGTGGTGGTGTCGCTGAACCCCACCCGCGAACCGGCTGCGGCCAGTGTGGTGGGCAGATACGACTATGCCCACCCGGTGTTCGACATGGCGGCCATCGCTGCGCAGGCGCGCCTGCCGCAGATCCAGGGCCAGGGCCATGTGTGGTTCGCCGGCGCCTGGACGCGCTACGGCTTCCATGAGGACGGCCTGATGTCGGGCATGGCGGCAGCCGACGCACTGCGCGCGCGCTGGGCCAGCAACGGGCGCGCCGCACCCGCCCAGGCTGCTGCGTAAGCCCCCATGTCCTCCAACATCGCCCTGCTGCCAGCCACCGCCGTGCCGCAAGCCCAATTGGGCATCGGCCGGGTGCGCCACCAGCGGCTGCGGCCGGTGGGACATGGCTTCGACTATCCGACCTGGTTCCTGCTGCTGCCCCTGCGCCAGCTGCGCCTGCAGCCCAACCCCAGCCTGCGCCGCAACCGCAGCGGCTGGGTCAGCTTCCACGACACCGACCACGGCGACGGCCGCGCCGACTGCCTGGCCTGGCTAGACGAGCGCCTGCACGCCGAAGGCATCACCGACGCCAGCGGCGAGGTGTGGCTGCACACCTACCCACGCATGCTGGGCGTGGCCTTCAAGCCGGTGAGCTTCTGGTACTGCCACCGGCCGGACGGCACGCTGGCGGCCATCGTCACCGAGGTCAACAACACCTTCGGCGGCCGGCACTGCTACCTGCTCAGCGGCCCGCAGCTGGCCTGGGGCCAGGAGCTGTCAGCCAGCAAGCAGTTCCATGTGTCGCCGTTCTGCCAGATCGAGGGCGGCTACCGCTTCCGCTTCATGCGCACCCACAGCGGTACCGGCGGCGCCGGCCGCACCGTGGCCCGCATCGTGCATGACGACGCCCATGGCCCGCTGCTGCTGACCAGCGTCAGCGGCGAACTGGCCGCCCTGACGCCGCAACGTCTGCACCAGGCGCTTTGGCGCATGCCACTGCTCACGCTGGGCGTGATCGCCCGCATCCACTGGCAGGCGCTGCGCCTGCTGCTCAAGCGGGTGCCGTTCTTCGGCAAGGCGCCGGCCAACGCCGCAGCGCCCGCCATCCACAGCCGCTGATCCAGCACCCGACAACACCGCACCGGACCCAGGATTCCCACGATGCGCTCTGCCGCCACCACCGCCAGCTCCCTGTCCTTGCCGCCAACCGCGCCGGCCGCCGCGCGCGCCGTCTTCGCGCTGCTGCGCCGGCTGCAAGTGGGCACGCTCGAATTGCAGCTGCCAGATGGCAGCCAGGCGCACTTCGGCACCGGCGCGGCGGGCGAGCCGCATGCATCGCTGCGGCTGCACAACTGGAACCTCTGCAGCGCCGTGCTGCGCTCGGGCGACATCGGCTTTGCCGAGAGCTACATCGCCGGCGACTGGGCCACCAGCGACCTGGTGGCCCTGCTGCAACTGTGCATCGCCAACCGCGACGCGATCGACGCGGTGGTGTATGGCAGCTGGTGGGGCAGCCTGGTGCACCGCATGCGCCACCTGTTCAACCGCAACAGCCGCGCCGGCAGCAAGCGCAACATCCACGCCCACTACGACCTGGGCAACAGCTTCTACAAGCTGTGGCTGGACGACACGATGACGTATTCCAGCGCCTGGTTCAACGGCGACACGGCGCAGAGCAGCGCTGCCGCCCAGCAGGCCAAGATGCGGCGCGCGCTCAGCGAATGCCAGGTCACTTCGGCCAGCCATGTGCTGGAGATCGGCTGTGGCTGGGGCGGCCTGGCTGAGTGCGCGGCGCGCGATTTCGGTGCGCGCCTCACCGGCATCACGCTGTCGGCCGAACAGCTGGCCTTCGGCCAGGCGCGTCTGGCCAGCGCCGGCCTGGCCGACCGCGCGGCGCTGCGCTTCCAGGACTACCGCGACATCGATGACGGCCCGTTCGACGCCATCGTCTCCATCGAGATGTTCGAGGCGGTGGGCCGCGCCTACTGGGGCGGCTACTTCAAGACGGTGCACGACCAGCTCAAGCCGGGCGGCCGCGCCTGCATCCAGTCGATCACCATCGACGACGCGCTGTTCGACCGTTATGTCAGCGGCACCGACTTCATCCAGCAATACATCTTCCCGGGCGGCCTGCTGCCGAGCCCCGGCGCCTTTCGCGCCGAGGCCGCCAAGGCCGGCCTGCAAGTCGAGTGCGAACTGCGTTTCGGCACCGACTACGCCGAGACGCTGCGCCGCTGGCGCCAGGACTTCCTGCACCAGGACACGCAGGTGCGCGGCCTGGGCTTCGACACCCGCTTCATGCGCACCTGGGAGTTCTACCTGGCCTATTGCGAAGCAGCGTTCGCCAGCGGCAGCACCGACGTGATGCAGTTCACCTTGCGCCGGCCGGAGGCCTGATGACCGCGCAGGCCAGCCACCGCAGCAGCCATTCCACCAGCCGCCCAACCAGCCGCCGCGCCTGCCTGGCCATGCTGGCCGGTTGCGTGCTGCTGGCGGCCGGGCCGGCGGTGCGGGCTCGCCCGGACATGGCCGCGCCACCCGAACTGGCCACCGAGCTGCCCGGCGCAAGCTGGCGCGGCGGTGGCCCGATGCGCTTCCTGGGCATGCGCGTCTACGACGCACGGCTGTGGGCGCCTGCGGCCGTCACCGGCGACGGTGCCAGCCAGCCGCTGGCTCTGGAGCTGATCTACGCCCGCAACGTCAAGGCCGACCTGATCGTCAGCAGTTCGCTGCGCGAGATGCAGCGGGTGGCGCCGATCAGTGCCGAACAGTCGGCGCGCTGGACACAGGCGATGGCGCCGCTGTTTCCCAACGTCAAGCCCGGCGACCGCATCACCGGCATCCAGCGGCCGGATCAGTCGACGCGCATCTTCTTCAACGGCATGCTGCGCGGCGAGGTGGCCGATGCCGAGTTCACCCGGCTGTTCTTCGGCATCTGGCTGTCGCCACGCACCTCTGATCCGCAACTGCGGCAGAAGCTGCTGGGCGGCGGCTCCTGAAACCACCGGCCACACCGCACGCCATGGTCGACAGCACGCTCACCCAACCTGCCTCCAACGCGTCCAACGCGGCCCGTTTCGGTACCGCCGATGGCCTGCGCTACGGTGCGCTGGGCATGCCGCTGGCGTTTGCGGCGCTGCCGCTGTACGTGCTGCTGCCCAACCACTATGCCGCCGAGCTGGGCGTGCCGCTGGCCGGGCTGGGAGCGGTGCTGCTGGGCACCCGCGCGCTGGATGCAATGATCGATCCCTGGCTGGGCCGGCTGGTCGATGCTGGCCTGGCCAGGCCGCGCCGGCAGGTGATGGCTGCGGCCGTGGTCGCTGCCGTGGTGATGGCGCTGGGCTTCACGGCACTGTTCTTCCCGCAGGTGCAGGGGACCGACGCGCTGCTGGCCTGGTGTGCGGCAGCGCTGATCGTCACCTGCCTGGGCTACAGCGCGCTGGGTGTGCTGCACCAGGCCTGGGGCGCGCGGCTGGGCGGCGGGGCAACAGCCCAGGCGCGCATCACCAGCTGGCGCGAAGGCCTGGCGCTGGCCGGGGTGCTGGTCGCCAGCGTGCTGCCGGCCGCCGCCGGCGTGCCGGCGATGGTGGCGACCTGCATCGCCTTGCTGGCCCTGGCCCTGTGGGCGTTGGCCGGCGCGCCGTTCCGCGCGGCACCACCGCGGCTGCAGACAGCTGCGGCCGACAGCGCCGACCGCAGCGCTGGCCGCAGCGATGAACGTGCCTGGCTGCTGCCCTGGCGCACACCGGCCTTCCGCCGGTTGATGGCGGTGTTTCTGCTCAACGGCGTGGCCAGCGCCATCCCGGCCACGCTGGTGATCTTCTTCATCCGTGACCGGCTGCAGGCCCCGGCCTGGGAGCCGGCATTCCTGGGCAGCTATTTCGCAGCGGCAGCCCTGTCGATGCCGCTGTGGGTGCGTGCCGTGGCGCGCTACGGCCTGGTGCGCTGCTGGCTGACCGGCATGGCGCTGGCGATCGCCGCCTTCGTCTGGGCCGCGCGGCTGGGCAGCGGCGACACCGCCGCCTTCCTGGCGATCTGCATCGCCTCTGGCGTGGCGCTGGGCGCCGACCTGGCCGCGCCCGGCGCACTGCTGACCGGCGTGATCCAGCGCGCCGGCCATGCGCTGCGCCATGAGGGCAACTATTTCGGCTGGTGGACCTGCGCCAACAAGCTGAATCTGGCCCTGGCCGCCGGCGTGGCGCTGCCGGCGCTGCAATGGCTGGGCTATGCACCCGGCGCCACCGGCGAGACCGCCCTGTCCGCACTGGCGCTGGTGTATGCCGCCGTGCCCTGTCTGCTCAAGGCCGGCGCCGCCGGCCTGCTCTGGACCTTCCGTCACCACCTGGACCGCCCATGACCCCGCGCACCTCCTCCACCCTGCGCCGCCTGGCTGCCGGCGCCGTGCTGGCCGCTGCCGGCCTCGCCAGCCTGGGCCTGGCCGGCTGCGCCAGCCCCGCGCCGGCCGACTACGCCAGCCAGACGCCCAAGCTCGACCTGCAGCAGTACTTCAACGGCAAGCTGCTGGCGCACGGCATCGTCACCGACCGCGGTGGCAAGGTGCTGCAGCGCTTCACCGTGGCGATCACCGGCACCTGGGTGGGCGACACCGGCACCCTGGACGAGCGCTTCACCTACGCCGACGGCCGCAAGGAGACGCGGGTGTGGACCCTGAAACGCGGCGCCGACGGCCGCTACACCGGCACCGCCGCCGATGTGCTGGGCGAGGCCCAGGGCCAGGCCGCCGGCAATGCGCTGAACTGGCGCTACACCCTGCTGCTGCCGTTGGACGGCCGTACCTGGGAGGTGCAGTTTGACGACTGGATGTTCCTGGTCGACGACCAGGTGATGCTCAACCGCGCGGTGATGTCCAAGTTCGGCATCCGCCTGGGCGAGGTGCTGCTGTCCTTCCAACGCCTGCCCGGCTGACTGCCCGGCGAGAAAGCACCCGATGGCCCTGAATCCCCGCATCACCGACTGGCGCGGCCAGCATGTCTGGCTGGTCGGTGCGTCTACCGGCATCGGCCGGGCGACTGCAGCGCGGCTGCATGCGCTGGGCGCCAAGGTCACGGTCTCGGCGCGCAGCGCGGCCGCACTCGACAGCTTCGCAGCCGAGCACCCCGGCGCGCGCGCGCTGCCGCTGGACGCCACCGACGCCACCGCCCTGCGCACCGCCGCCGGCCAGCTGCTGGCCGAGGACGGCCGCATCGACCTGGCGCTGTACTGTGCCGGCCATTACCACGCGATGCAGGCCACCAGCTTCGACCTGGCCGACGCGGTGCGCCACCAGCAGGTCAACTACGTCGGCGCGCTGAACCTGCTGGACGCGGTGCTGCCCACGCTGCTGCGCCAGGCCGCAGCCGGCCAGCCAGCGCACTTGAGCCTGGTGGCCAGCGTGGCCGGCTACCGCGGCCTGCCCAATGCCCTGGCCTACGGCCCCACCAAGGCCGCGCTGATCAACCTGGCCGAGGTGCTCTACCTCGACCTGCATGCGCGCGGCGTGGGTGTGTCGCTGATCAACCCCGGTTTCGTCGAGACCCCGCTCACCGCGCAGAACAGCTTCCACATGCCGGCGCTGATGAGCCCGCAGGATGCGGCGCTGGCGATCGTGGCCGGCTGGGAGCACGGCGAATTCGAGATCCACTTCCCGAAGCGCTTTACCCGCATGCTCAAGGCGCTGCGGCCGATGCCCGACGGCCTGTATTTCAGCGCCATCCGGCGGGCCGTGCGTGTTTGAGGAAGTGCCTGAGGAAGTGGCTGACGAAGTAGCTGAGCGCGTGTCCGAGGCAGCGCCGGCAGGCACCGAACGCCACGCCGACGCCCGCGTGGCGCGGGTGGTGGCGCTGTACGAGACCCTGGTGCCCGCTGACCTGCCAGGGCTGCGTGGCGTGTATGCCGACGACGCCCGCTTCAAGGACCCGTTCAACCAGGTGCAGGGCGTGGCGGCCATCGCCCGCATCTTCGGCCACATGTTCGGCACGCTGGACGGCCCGCGCTTCCGGGTGATCGACATCGTGGCCGACGGCGACGCGCTGTTCCTGAGCTGGGACTTCAACTTCCGCACCCGCGGCACCGGCGCGGCGACGATGTGCATCCACGGCGCCAGCCACCTGCGCTTCGATTCCCAGGGCCGGGTGGCGATGCACCGCGACTATTGGGACGCGGCCGAAGAGCTCTACGAGAAGCTGCCGCTGCTGGGCGTGCTGATGCGCTGGCTCAAGCGCCGCGCCGGGAGCTGAGAGCCTGAGAGTCTTTCGTTCATGCCCGCTCATCACGCCAAAGTGCCCCCGCTCGTCGTTGCAAATGCTCGCCATAGCCCGGGCTATGGCTGCGCTTTGCGCCTAAATCGGGCGCCCTTTGACGCGCTGTTCTGGCACGCCCGAAAAACTCTCAGGCTCTGAGGCGTCCCAGCGCTCGGTCAGCGGCTCAGTTCTGGCCTTCGGTCAGGGTGTCGAGCTGGAAGTTGCCGCTCTTGTGCACCAGCCAGATGTCCGTGTAGACGGCCTTGCCCAGCTTGGCCGGCGCCGGGAACGGGCCGGCCTTGCGGATCATCGCCACCACCCAGGGCCCCACTTCCGGTGCCGCCGGCGGCCGGCGCACCCGCACGTCCAGGATCTGGCCCTGCGCATCGATCTCGGTATCGACGATCATCACGCCGTACAGCAGCGGCGGCAGGCGGCCCTTGAACACCCGCATCGGGTAGCTGGCGTAGAGGTGCTTGGCGGCGTCGAGCTTGTAGGCCTGTTCGGTCTCGCCCTCGCTGGCGGCGCCGGCGGCCGCCAGCGGCGACGGCACCATGGAGAACTGGGCCTGGGCAAGGCCGGCCAGCAAGGTGCCAAAGAGCGCCAGCAGCAGGGCACGCAGGCAGCGCAGGAAGGTGGGAGCGGGAGGCAGCATGGTCGGGCGGGGGTGCAGCGCCCGGGGCCCCGGACATCCAACTGCACCGTAGCACAGCCAGCTAGCGCCGAAATCACCCCGGCCACCGCCGGTGTGGCTTGCATGCAACCCTTCACGCTGCGGCCAGCCAGTCAGCCAGCCAGTCAGCGCAGCCAGCCCTTGCGCCGGAAGTAGATCAACGGCGCGGCCACCGAAGCCACCATCAGCGCCAGCGCAAACGGGTAGCCCCAGCGCTGCTGCAGTTCGGGCATGTACTGGAAATTCATGCCGTAGACGCTGGCGATCAGCGTCGGCGGCAGCAGCGCCACGCTGGCCACCGAGAAGATCTTGATGATCTTGTTCTGGTTGATGTTGATGAAGCCGACGGTGGCGTCCAGCAGGAAGTTGATCTTGTCGAACAGGAAGGCGGTGTGGCTGTCCAGCGAGTCGATGTCGCGCATGATCTGCCGCGCCTCCTCGAACTGCTCGGCATTGAGCAGGCGGCTGCGCATCATGAAGCTCACCGCGCGGCGGGTGTCCATCACATTGCGGCGGATGCGGCCGTTCAGGTCCTCTTCCTTGGCGATGGCCGAGAGCGCGTCGCCGGCCGCGCGGTCGTCCACGTCCTGCTTGAGCACGCGCGCGCTCACCTTCTCCAGGCTGTCGTAGATGCCCTCCAGCGCGTCGGCCGAGTACTCCGCGTCGGCGTCGTACAACTTGAGAAGGACATCCTTCGCGTCACCGATCAGCGCCGGGATGCGGCGCGCGCGCAGGCGCAACAGGCGAAACACCGGCAGGTCTTCGCCATGCACCGAGAACAGCACGCCGTCCTTCAAAATGAAGGCCACCCGCACATTGCGCGGCGTCACGTCGTCGTCGATCAGGAAGTCGGAGCGGATGTGCAGCTCGCCGTTGTCTTCCTCGTAAAAGCGGGCCGACTCCTCCAGGTCGTCATCGACGATGTCGTCGGGGATGTTCAGGCCGAAACGGGCGCTGATCCAGCCCTTCTCCATCGGCGACGGCGCTTCCAGATCGACCCAAACCGGCAGCGCATGGGACAGGGTGTCGGGGCTGTCGATTTCCTGCTGCACCAGCCTGCCTTGGGCCAGTGTGAAGACATTGAGCATGGCGCTCTCCAGGACGCGGCGGCCGCCCCGAGCAGGCGGCCGTGGAAGGCTGGGGGATGACGTGTGGTCTGCAACCGCCTCACCCCAAGCCATGGCCTGGCGTGGACGGTCACCGAGGGTGACTGCGGTCCAACGTCGGTCTCCGAGTAGAACAGCTATAAATCATGGCATCGGCACCAGGCCGGGCCGGTCAGGCCGCCGGCATCAGGCGCTCGATGGTCTCGATCAGCTGCAAGGGGCTGAAGGGTTTGATCAGATAGTCGTCTGCGCCAGCTTCCTCGCCAGCGTCGCGGTCCTGCGTCTGGCCGCGCGCGGTCAGCAGCACCACCCGGGTGTGCTGCAACGCCGGCAGGGCGCGCACCCGGGCGCAGACCTGCAGGCCGTCCAGCTCACCGGGCATCATCACGTCCAGCAGGATCAGGTCGGGTTGCATTTCGACAGCCAGACGCAGGCCGTCGGTGCCATTGGCGGCCTCGTGGATCTCATAAGGCTCGAACTCCAGCGTCATGCGGATCAACTTCCGGATGTCGGCCTGGTCTTCGACGATCAACACGCGTTTCATGGCAGGGGCTCCACCGGGCTGGCGGCGGACGACCCGCAGCTTCTGCCTGGATTGTCGGCCCGACTGCACAATGACGAAGGCCCGAACAGGCCGGCAATCCAGAGCGCCGGCGTGGCGTGCCGCCCGGCCAGGACCACGGCGCAGACCGTCACGCGACCGAAGCCAGCGTGGCCACGCGCTCACGCACCAGCGTTTCGAGCTCGTCGAACGGCACCGGCTTGTGAAAAACCCGTACCTGGGCCGGCAGACCACCCTTGCGCGCGATGTCGGCCTCGGACATGGCGGTGACGACGACGATCTCCATGTCGTCGTAGGCCGGCCCCACGCGGCGCAGCGACTCGATCATCTTGAAACCGTCCATGCCGGGCATGTTCAGGTCGGTGACGAGCAGGTCGGGGCATTGCTGGCCCATGCACAGCAGCGCCTCGAAGCCGTCGAAGGCCGGCGTCACGTCGATCGGCAGGTCCCAGCCGGTGATGACCATGGTGAACAGGCGCAGCAGTTCTGGCTCGTCCTCGACCACCATCACCCGCAGGCGGGCTTCACCGCCAGTGGCCAGCGGCGTGGGCTGGGTGTCGCCCGACAGGGCGGCACGGCGCTCGCCGATCAGCCGCTCGACCGCGATGCGCGAGATGCGGCGGTGGCCGCCAGCGGTCTTCCAGGCCGGCAACACGCCGCTTTCCACCCACAACTGCACCGTACGCAGGGCGACACCGAGTTGCTCGGCAGCTTCGCGGGTGGACAGGACGTCGTCGTTGGTGGGGTTTTTGCGCATCACGCTGCCGAACTGACCAGACTTGGAAGCCGCTCCGGCAGGCGGATACCA
>Ga0105048_10018120_pt1 | contig 10841 bp, 7 predicted proteins | sample MAT05_FD_78382 | JGI IMG/M metagenome (GOLD analysis project Ga0105048, IMG submission 78382) | Freshwater microbial communities from Lake Fryxell liftoff mats and glacier meltwater in Antarctica - MAT-05 | ecosystem: Environmental > Aquatic > Freshwater > Ice > Liftoff microbial mat | place...
TATGAAGAAAGTAAACCTATGCCCAAAAGAATTACTTTAGTTGAGCATCTGAGTACAGAAGAGTTAGAGCAGTATTATCATCATGCCAAAGTGGGCATCGAAAGTCGTCAATTTCAGACTCTGTAATTTAGCAGCTAATTTTTCCATTTGGGCGATCGCACCATCAGTTTGGAGAATCTCCACTTCTGTCCCCTAAGTTTCTAATTCAGCTTGGGATACACTTGGTATACATTAGTATGGTCTGCAAACAGAGTCAGTAAAGGAATTTTCATGCAACGTCGCTCTTTTTTAATTGGTAGTGGAATGGTGGCTATAAGCCAAGCTCTGGCAGCCTGCGGGAACCAAGAGCAAAATAGTTTGAAAATTCAATTATTAAAAGGCTCAATTCCTATTCAGTTAATTGAAGAGTTTCCGAAATCCCTTAATCCAAAAATTTCCTTGGATATCCACGTGGTAGAGCAGTTGCAAGCTATATTTAATAATCTCCAAAAATCACCCCAAGATCAAGCCAATAACCTTTGGGAATGGAGACCTTGGAGCAAACCGAAAGCTCTAATTCAGCCCGACTTACTCAGCTTTGGGGATAGCTGGTTGCAAGATGCGATCGCCCAGAACCTAATTCAACCCCTACCCATCAAAAATTCACCCGGCTGGCAAAAGCTCCCCCGGCGCTGGCAAAGCTTAGTCTTGCGAAATGCAAAAGGTAATCCCCAAGAAGATGGTCAAGTGTGGGGTGCGCCTTACCGTTGGGGAACTACTATGATCGCCTACCGCAAAGATAAATTTCAAAAGCTGGGCTGGATTCCTCAAGATTGGGGCGATCTGTGGCGGCAAGAAATCCGGGGGCAAATCTCTCTCCTAAATCAGCCCAGAGAAATTATTGGCTTGACCCTAAAAAAATTAGGACACTCCTACAACACTCAAAACTTAGCTAAAATTCCTACCCTCAAATCAGAACTACAAGCCCTGAACCAACAAGCGAAACTCTATAGCTCCGATCGCTACCTCCAGCCTCTGATCCTAGAAGATACTTGGGCGGCAGTAGGTTGGTCTACGGATATTTTGCCCCTAATGAAGCGCAATCCCAACATTGGTGCGGTTATTCCCGCTTCGGGGACAGCTTTGTGGGCTGATTTGTGGGTGCAATCCCAAGGGCGAGAGTTGTCAGCAGAAGCAAAATCTTGGATTGATTTCTGTTGGGAACCACTCCAAGCAAATAAGATCAGCCTCTTGAGCAACGCTACTTCCCCGATGGTGACAGGGATGAAACCAGAAGATTTATTGCCAGATTTGCGATCGAACCCCCTCCTGCTTCCTCCTTCTGGGGTGATCGATCGCTCCGAGTTTCTCGAACCTTTCCCCCTCAGTGTCATGGCACAATACTCAGCCCTGTGGCAAGAAATCCGCCAAAAAGTCTAGAATATAGCCATCCTATTTAATTTGTAAAATTTCCCGCATATTTCCTGACCAGAGGGTGAGAAATTTTAGATTTTCCATAAACGGTTGTGCTAAACAGGCAAGGATGCATCCCTACTCGAAAATCATTACTTGTTTAGGACTACCCCATAAACTTATGAATTGGCAAGAAATTTCTGGTAACTGGGTACTTATTCCCCCTAATCCCTTGGGAGTGATCCATTTTTTGGGAGGAGCTTTTGTGGCGACTGCGCCTCAGCTTACCTATCGGTGGCTATTGGAGAATTTGGCAAATCATGGCTACATAGTGATTGCTACCCCTTTTGTGAATACCCTCGATCATTGGGCGATCGCTCAATCTGTCCTTAAAAGTTTTGAATTTACCTTAGAAAAATTAAGATACTTAGATTTAGTTCGGAAACGCTACCTCCCCATCTACGGCGTGGGTCATAGTATGGGGTGTAAATTGCATTTGTTAATTGGCACAGAAACAGGGATCGATCGCGCAGGAAATATCTTGATTTCTTTTAATAACTTCCCCGCCAATAAAGCTATTCCCTTTCTAGAGCAATTTAATCAACTTAATACTCAATTCAACAATCAATTTCTCAACCCTTTTAACAAAGTTTTTAATGATTCTAATAGTTCTAATAGTTCTAATAGCAATCTCAGTAATAATTTTTTCAATCAAACTATAGAATTTACCCCTAATCCTGAAGAAACTAAGGAAATAATCGCTAGTTCCTATCGTATCCGGCGTAATTTATTAGTTAAATTCCGTAAGGACGATATTGATCAAACTAGAGAAATATTTAATATTTTGGATGAACTATTTCCCGATATGGTAACAATAAAACGTCTTCCCGGTAGTCATACCACCCCGATCGCCCAAGATATCCCGTGGCAGGCAGGCAAGGATTTCACCCCCTTAGATGCCATGGGACAATGGATGAAACAAGAGCTAGTTTTCAAGGAAATTACTCAACTAAAACAGGAAATGGTACGTTGGTTAAATCCCGGATTACAGTGATTAATGACGGAATTAGATGCACCTAATATTGATGGTTGGCAGGTAATTAAGGGTGTCCAGACTCATTTTTTTCATAAAGTAAGGCTTGCTTAGGTTCTATCTTAATCTAGCGCTTACTAAAAAGATTAATTATGCTATTCCAAACTGCGATATAAAAATTGCTACCATCGTCATTGCGGAAAATTTCAAAAGGGCTATTTACACTGCCGATAAAAGGACGCAGCCTCCAACCCAATTGCATCCCTACAACAGCATAAATCGCAATCCAAATTCGTAATAACAGCTTGTTTATAGGTTGCTCCATGCGGAAAGCAATGTAGGTACAGCCGCGATATAAGTACTGCACACCGTAGATACCACACAAACCAAAAATAGCTACATGCATCAACATCAAGAAATAATAATCTTTGGTAGTTAGGGCAAAGAAAAAGGCAAGGGGAGCGAGGCTAGCTAGCAAAATTGTGGTAGTTCCTAAGGTCATAACCATCAGGGCTACGGTCTGCAAAAATCTAAATCTTTGTCCTAGTAAAACATTGAACGTATAGAGAGAAGGAATGCAGATGATTGCAGTTAGTAAAAATAAAATGGGGAGCTTGATAGCTGAAGCTATGGTTAAGAGAAAACTATGATTCATGCCCATAGTTGCCCCATAAATTGCCGATAAGCAAACACAAAGGATCGACATCGCCGCAATGATTTTAGGCAACTCTTTTTCAGAATAAATTTGCTCAAAGAGGGAAGTCTGCGCTCGCAAAATATAATCTAAAAAATGAAAAGCCAAGCGGAAGAGGCTACTGTCTGCGATCGCCTGCTTCAGTACCTGAAAATCTTGCGGGGAATAATCAAATTGGCTAGCGATCGCCTCTTTTTGAGGAGTCACAACCGGCTCTGACAACTCCTTTAATCCAAATCCTTGGGGCTTGTCTATGTTAGGTTCCATCGTGCTAACTCTCTCCTAAATTGTCACTCGTTACTCTTAAGATTACTACAAGATAAAATATAGCGTTTACAGATTTGGTCAAGAAAAGAAAAGGGGCTTAAGCCCCTTGTTTATCTAGATTGACGTGAGTTCGGGATAATCTAGAACCCACTCTTACGAGAAGCAAGCTACACCCTAGCCCTCTCCCAGAACGGGAGAGGGAACAAGAAAAATACCTCTTACTCCCCTTCTCTCACAAGGGGAGAAGGGGCTAGGGGATGAGGGGGATTTCTTAACCCGAACTCACGTTAGATTAGCTAGATTAGCTACGCTGAATTTGTAGTATAGCGGCAGACAGTTTGATTAGAAAGAATCTGAAGAAGTTGGCTGAGCGTAGTCGAAGCCAAATCCATCTTAACTATGGTGACGGCTGCTATATCTAGCGATCGCCTAAATCGCCTAATCTACTGATTCTACTTAGCTCCCACCATGGCTTGAGGAATCCCATCCTTAGCAAGGAACTTCTCTAGCTCTGTCAAGGCATCGGCATCAACCTTCGTTTGCATCGGACAGAACTTCGGGCCACACATAGAACAGAACTCAGCAGTTTTATAGATATCTGCGGGCAAGGTTTCATCGTGGTATTCCTTTGCCCGTTCAGGATCGAGAGACAACTCAAATTGCTTGTTCCAGTCGAAGTTGTAGCGAGCATGAGAAAGTTGATCATCTCTATCTCTAGCACCGGGGCGATGACGAGCAATATCAGCAGCATGGGCAGCGATCTTGTAAGCAATCAAGCCATTCCGCACATCTTCAGCATTGGGTAAACCGAGGTGTTCCTTGGGAGTGACATAGCAGAGCATAGCTGTGCCGTACCAACCCGCCATGGCTGCACCGATCGCCGAAGTAATGTGGTCATAACCCGGAGCAATATCTGTTACTAGGGGGCCTAAAACATAGAAAGGAGCTTCGGAGCATTCTTCCATTTGTTTTTTGACATTAAACTCAATCTGATCCATCGGTACATGACCAGGCCCTTCTACCATAACTTGGATATCATCTTCCCAAGCCTTGCGGGTCAACTGCCCTAGGGTCTTAAGTTCTGCCAACTGGGCCTCATCCGAAGCATCATGCTGACAACCCGGACGCAGGGAATCTCCTAAGCTAAAGGACACATCATAACGCTTGAAAATTTCCACAATATCGTGGAAGTGGGTGTAGAGAGGATTTTGCTTGTGGTGATGGAGCATCCACCGGGCTAGAATCCCGCCGCCACGAGAGACGATACCCGTGATCCGGTTTCTGACTAAGGGCAGATGTTCGATCAAAATTCCCGCATGGATAGTTTGGTAATCAACTCCTTGCTGGGCGTGCTTTTCAATGATGTGCAAAAAGTCGTTGGCAGTAAGGCTTTCGATCGTACCATGGACGCTTTCTAGAGCCTGATAGACCGGAACTGTCCCAATAGGAATAGTAGAAGCCTTGATCACAGCGGTACGAATTTCATCTAAGTTGCCGCCCCCAGTGGAGAGATCCATTAAGGTATCTGCGCCATACTTCACTGCCAAATGCAGCTTATCTACCTCTTCTTGCAAATTAGAAGAATTGGGAGATGCGCCAATATTGGCATTGACTTTGCACTTGGAGGCGATGCCGATCGCCATGGGTTCCAAATTCGGGTGGTTAATATTTGCCGGGATAATCATTCTGCCCCGCGCCACCTCAGAGCGAATCAACTCAGCAGGCAGGTTCTCCCGCTTTGCCACATAATCCATTTCTTCAGTAATCACTTCCTGACGGGCATAGTGCATCTGAGAGACATTAGCGTGTCCCTGACGTTTAGCGATCCATTCTGTACGCATATTATTAGGTTCCTCAAATTAATAGCTTCCCTCCGCTGGTATTATCCAGTCTCAGGTTCTTAGGGTTTTTTCTCAGCCCGAAAATCGGACACCCCTAGCTCAATTAATTTATTTTGACATACTTTCTAGTCTAAAGGTATGGGGATTCTAGAACCGTACCAATCAACCTAGGATTGACAAATAATTTCTTTACCGAAAAATTGGGTATAAAGCCCCGTCCTTCTAGGAAGGCTTTATGTTGTGATTTCGGTACGCAATACATAATCTTTATCCAGCATAGTCTTCAATCGTTGTAAAATAAATGATAAGTTCTTCGACATACTTAAGGTATAGGGTTTGGTTCAGAAGTTGAATCGGTAAAATCTTAGACGCACTATAAGAATGTAGCTTAGTAGTTTAGTTGGAAAAAATACGAGTCGCCAGCGGTAAAATGCGAGATTCCTATAAGTTCTATAAAGCCTAAAGTAAGAAAACCAACTCTGGTAGTTTGGAGTAATCCAACTGGTGAGGGCCTTTTCCAGTAGGAGAGTAGATGTCAGACAGGATTATCCTGCAATCTACGCCAGTATCCTAGAATCCCCAAGTCTTTAGGCTGGGGAGTATGTCAAAACCCATTGCTAATTGCTATAGGATCGGAAAACCCAAATGAAAAAATTTTATCTCTACGGAAATATATTTTATGCGCCTTTACTTATCCCGCTTAATTGCCTTACTGTTAGTCGTTGTGGTTGGGTTAATGGGTTGCAGTGAGAGTCCCGCTGCCCTATCTGGAAATTATAGAGATGATACTCTGACAGTAATTACTAGTCTCAAAACTGCGATCGCCATCCCTGATAAAGATCCTAGTAAAGCTGCCGCTCAATCTGAGGCTCGTCAAAATATCAACGACTTTGCCGCTCGCTATCGCCGGGACACTGCTTTAAATAAGCTCAGTTCCTTTACCACCATGAGAACAGCCCTCAATTCTTTGGCAGCCCACTACAGTTCCTATCCTAATCGTCCCCTACCTCAGAAGCTTAAGGATCGCCTAGAGTATGAGTTTAAGCAAGTAGAAGCTGCTCTGCGCCGGGGAGCCTAATATCTAAGGAGGTAGTAGCTTAGGTTCCAGTACCTTTTGCGGCAGAAATACTTGAACCGTAGTACCTACCTCTGGCTGACTAGTGTAAGAGATATCTCCAGAATGCTCATTCACAATAATGCCGTAGCTAATAGTCATCCCTAAACCCTTAGCCTGTTCAAACTTTTTGGCAGAGAAAAATGGCTCAAATATTCTCTGCTGAACCGATTCCTCCATACCACAACCGTTATCTATAATGGTGATACAGGCTTGCCCTAGCTCGGTTAGCTTGGTGTTGATAGTGATGGAGGGAAAGCTATCAGGATTGGAGTTTGAGAGGTTTTCAGTAGAGTATTTAGCTTCTAGGGCTTCGATCGCATTATTCAAGATATTCATCCACACCTGATTAATCTTCCCCGCATGGCAATCTATCAAGGGTAACTCTCCATAGTTTCGCACTATTTTGATCCCCGATCGCTCCACACTTCCTTTGAGGCGATACTCTAGCAACATCAAGGTGCTATTCAAACCACTATGGATATCAGCCGCTTTGTATTCCGACTCTCCTAGTCGAGAAAAGTTACGGAGGCTAAAAACAATTTCCCGAATTCTCTCTGCCCCTACCTGCACGGATTCCAGCAGTTTAGATAAGTCTTTACTCAGAAATTCTAAATCCACCTCCTCTTCTAAGTCGATAATTTCTGGAGAGGGAGTAACCGACTTACGATAGAGACGCACCAAGCGCATCATATCTTGTGTATAGCTTTTAATATAAGTAATATTGCCATAAATAAAAGTTACTGGGTTATTGATCTCGTGAGCGATACCGGCAACTAACTGCCCCAAAGCTACCATTTTTTGTTGTTGAACTAACTCAGTTTGGGTTTGTTGCACCCGCTGCATGGCAAGTTCTAAGGATTTATTTTTTTTCTCTAGTTCAATTTGGAGCGATCGCAGCCGCAATTGATTGGTAACACGGGAAATTACTTCTCCCTGCTCAAAAGGTTTCGTAACATAATCTACAGCTCCTAGGGCAAAAGCTCTAATTTTATCGCTCACTTCATCCGAGGCACTGATGAAAATTATAGGAACATCACGAAATTGAGGATCCTGCTTTAATTGTTCACAGACCTGATAACCATCTATATCTGGCATATTAATATCTAGCAAAATCAAATCTGGGCAGCTAATGCTCACGGCTCTTAAAGCCATTTTGCCATTTAGAGCTTTACGTACCTCATAGCCTTGATTGGAAAGAATTGCTGTTAAAAGACGGATATTGTCAGGAGTGTCATCTACAACCAGAATGGTGCTCGGAGGTTCAGAGAGTGATGGGCTATTCATTACCTTTTTTTTCAGTTACAGCGTTATTTAGATCGGGGGCTTGGTTGTAGATGCAATATTGATTACGACCTGTTTGCTTTGCTTGATATAAGGCTTGATCTGCGAAATCAACCAAGGTCATAGCCGAATTTTCTGGGGGTGGGATCGAGCTAGAAACACCCAAGCTGAGAGTAATATACGGGCTGGCTATAGAAGTGCTGTGGGGAATTTCTAGCGATCGCACCTGGTTTTGAATTTCCCCAACTACTTTTATTGCTCCCTCTAGCTCTGTATTAGGTAAAACAACTACAAATTCCTCCCCTCCATAACGAGATACTAGATCTCCCGGACTTTTGACTGAACGGCTTATTGCTTTGGCAATCTTAATAAGGCTCACATCTCCAGCAGGGTGACCATAGGTGTCATTGTACGCCTTAAAACAATCTACATCACAGAGGATTAAAGATATATATTGCTGTTCCTGAATTGCTCTCCGCCATTCCTGTTTTAAGTATCTATCAAAGTGGCGGCGGTTAGCGATCCCGGTTAAGCCATCTTGACTTACCACCTGAGTAAGGGCAATTTCTATGCGTTTTCGGCGCTGAATTTCTTCCTGAAGCTGAGAATTTTGTTTTTCTAGCAGCAAGTTTTGTTGTTGTAGTTGCTCCTGCATATCTTGCAAAAGTAGTTGATATTTAACCCGTACTGAAACTTCCTCAGCTTGAAAGGGTTTGGTAATATAATCTGCTCCTCCGACTTGAAAGCCTCTGACCTTATCCCTAGCTTGATCTAAAGCACTAATAAAAATTATGGGAATGGTGGCAGTTAGGGGAGAATTTTTCAACTGTTGGCATAATTCATAACCATCCATTTGCGGCATCATAATATCCAAAAGAATCAAATCTGGAAGTTGGCGATCGCACACCCACAGAGCCATAGCTCCATTTAGAGCAGTACGAACCCGATAACCTTGTTCCTTGAGCATTAGGGTCAATATCTGGAGATTAGCGGGAGTATCATCAACAATCAAAATATCTTTATTAATAACAGCTTGAGGGAGGAGAAATTCTCGCAGGGCATTCATAATTTAGACCTGATGGATAATTTCAATAATTTTCTCAAACTGGAAATTTCGGGCTAAATCCCTTAGGGCTAGGGCAACTTCCTCTTGATCTGGGGGGACTTGCTCGACCAACTGAAAAATCATGTCATCACTTCCTTGGGCTGCGGCTTGCTGCACTTGGGCTAACCATTCTGGAGGGCTTTGGCGAAGTAAGGATTGCAGTTTGACAAAATCTTTCCCTAGGGTGTTAGCTACAGAATTAAGCACCTCCACCGGGGCTTGTTGATAGATATATTCTACCTTGAGATATTGAGCGATCTTATTGAGGAGTATCTCAATTTGTAGGGGTTTGATAATAATATCATCACAGCCAGCGGCTAAAATCTGTTGCTTTTGTTCTTGAAAGGCACTAGCTGTGAGGGCAATAATCACAGTTCGTCTTCGCTTACTAAAATCAGTGGAATTATGCTCACCGGATTCTGTTGCAATTATGTCACTATTGTTTGGGGATATCCCATCAGCAATGTGAGGTAAAGATTGGGATAAAGATAAAGTAGCTTGGTTTTCTAGATCGCGGATCGCCCTAGCTGCTCCATAGCCATCTAGAACTGGCATCCGAATATCCATCAGCACCAATTGGGGTTGCCAAGACTGCCAAAGCCCGATCGCCTGCAAACCATTCTCCGCCTCTGCTACCACAAAACCGATTTTGCTTAAGATTTGTCTGATCAAAAGCCGATTTTCTGCTACATCATCTACTATCAAAATTCGGCAAGGATGCTCTTCTGGTGATAATCCTAAGATTTCTCCTTGAGGCGGAGTAATATCTTCTAGGAAGGAGTCTGCGAGGGCAGCCTCGATCGCAAAACTAAAACAGCTACCCTGGGGCGAACTTTCAACTAAAATCCGTCCCCCCATTATCTGAGCATACTGTTCACTAATGGGCAGCCCCAAACCAGTTCCTTGCTGGGATTTATGCCCGGCGGCAGTCTGACGAAATACTTTGAATAGTAAGGGCTTCTCTTCTGGAGTAATCCCCAGCCCTGTATCTTTGACGCTAAAAAACAACCGTAATTTTGACGGTGAGGTATGAATATTCTCTTGATTCTCTGGGGCTAGAACTGTAGCTGGGACATAATTATGGCTAACCTCAAGGCTGACCTTGCCTGTCTCAGTAAATTTGATGGCATTCGCCAAGAGGTTAATCAAGATCTGCCGCAGTTTACTTTCGTCCGTAACAATAAATTCTGGTAAATCTAAATCGTAGTTGAGAAAAAGTTTTAAACTTTTATTTTCAGCCTTAAGCCGAAACATGGCTTCTAAAGTAGTCAACATTTCTTTCAGATTAAAAGCACCAAGACTGAGAGTAGATTTCCCAGCTTCGATTTTAGACATTTCCAGCACATCATTAATGAGATCTAGCAGATGGCTACCGGCGCGGTTAATGATTCCTAAGTATTGTTGATATTCTGCTGATAGAGTTCCTTCTCCTTGTCGTTTGGTGGCAATATCCCGGTTCATGACTTGCGTAAAACCCAAGATGGCATTCAGGGGGGTGCGGAGTTCATGGCTCATATTGGCAAGAAATTCACTCTTAGCTCGGTTAGCAGTATCGGCAGCAACTACAGCTTGGCGGAGGTCTTCGGCTTGTTGTTGGGTTTGCTTCAGGAGTTCTGCCTGCTGGAGAGCGACTCCTAGTTGGAGGCTAATTTGCATAACTGTACTTATTTCCTGACTTTTCCAGTTCCGGGGAGCAGAGTTTTGATAGTTGCTCAATAGCCCCCAGAGGCGATCGCCCAGAAAAATGGGGATAGTTAGATAAGCTTTCGCTTGGAATTTTTCTAATAAATCGACATAACACTGAGGAAACCCTTGCGTATAAATATCCTCTACCGCTAAGTAGCTGACTCCTTGGCTGTAGCCGCCTCCTTCTGTTTCTTGGAGATAAGTATCTTGCACTCCCGGCTGCATTTTGGTAACCACACATTCATCACTGCCTAGAGCTTCTTCGGTTATAGATTGATCTTGCTGCTGGGCTTGAACTAGAGAAATCCATTCTGGGGAGACAGATTCAGCGACAAATTCCCCACTCCAATCGGGCTGAAAGCGGTAGATTAGGACGCGATCGCACTTGATAACCTGCCGTAGTTCCTGAACTGTGGCTTTGAAAA
>Ga0105048_10018121_pt1 | contig 10839 bp, 6 predicted proteins | sample MAT05_FD_78382 | JGI IMG/M metagenome (GOLD analysis project Ga0105048, IMG submission 78382) | Freshwater microbial communities from Lake Fryxell liftoff mats and glacier meltwater in Antarctica - MAT-05 | ecosystem: Environmental > Aquatic > Freshwater > Ice > Liftoff microbial mat | place...
CTCGGCGTCGCCGTGATACTTCTTCAGGAGATCGCAATAGAGCTCCGTCATGCGCGCGCCTGAGAGCGGTTTGCCGGCCTCCGCTTCCTCGTGGATCTTGAGTTCGAATTCCGCGAACATGGTCTGGCGGAACCAGGTGCCGCGCATCGTCTCCAGCGCCATGCCGAGATAATAGAGCTTCTCCTCTTTCGTGGCCGCATTCTTGACCATGTAATCCTGAAGCAGCATCTCGTTCATGATCGAGGCCGTTTCTGCCGTGAACGTGGAATAGTCCGACTTCTCGAACGGCTGCGCCTTGCGGGCCAGCATCGTATGGACGCCATGGCCGGCTTCATGTGCCAGCGTCGACATCGACTCGTAGTCGTCGTTGTAGTTCAGCAGCAGATAGGGGTGCACGTCATAGGCCGCGCCCATCATATAGGCGCCCGATGCCTTGCCCGGCTGCGGATAGACGTGCGTCCACGGCTGGTCGAACATCACCTTGAGATCTGCGATATACTCCTCGCCCAGAGGTGCCAGGGCCTCCAGCGACAGCCGCTTGCCTTCAGCGAGCGGGAAAGTCTTGTCGAGCTTCACCAGCGCCGGATAGATGTCGTAGTAGGCGAGCTCGCCTTCGATCCCCAGCATCTTCTGGCGCAGCTTGAAGTAGCGGTGGAGAGAAGGCAGCGCCGCATCGACCTGCGAGACGAGCTGGCGATAAACTGCCTCCGGCATCGCATCACCGAACAGGGCGGCTTCGAGCGCGTTCGTGTAGCCCCGCGCCTTGGCGTTGAAGACGTGTCCTGCGACATGTGCCGAGAGCGTCGCGCCGAGCGTGCCTTCGAATTCCATCCACTTGCCCCAGAAGGCGTCGAACACTGCCTTGCGGTCGTTCCGGTCGTTCTCCTGGCGGTACCTAGTGTAAGCCGACTGATCGATCTTCACCTCTTCACCCGAGGCGAGTTTCACGCTCGGGAATGGAAGCTCGGCAGCCGAGAAGATGTCGTAGATATCGCCCGCCTTGCCTTCAACATCGCCGGCCAGCGCCATCACCGTTTCAGATTCAGCCGACAGCGTGTGCGGCGCAGCGCGCAGCACATTGTCGAGCATGAAGCCGAACACGTCGTTCAGCTTGGCCTGCTCCTTGCGGAAGGTGTCGATCTTGTGCTTGCCCGCCGCGAGGATGGCGGGGCTGAACCAGGAAACCGCCGCGCCGTACTCCACGAACAACATCTGCGCCTGCTGCTTGCGCTCGGTGTTTGCCGAAATCCCGAGGTCCTGATCGGATTTCAGCATGGCATAGGTGAAGAGGCGCAGCGCGTCCTTCTGGAACGCCGACATCGCCTCAAGGCACGAGAGCAGCGTGGCGCTGTCGGCGACGATCTTGTCCTTGCAGGCAGCGATGGGCGCGATGTCGCCCTTCAACTTGTCGTGGGCCGCCGTCCAGTCGGCGTCGCTCGCGTAGAGATCGCCGAGGTTCCAGACGCCCTCGCTCGCCGGTGCGGTGGCGGTGGCAGGATCCTGAGCAACCGCCGGAATCGCAACCGCGGCGGTAAAGGCGGTCGCGGCCAGCAGAATGGCGCGAAGATGGCGCAGCATGGTGAGGTCTCCCCTGATCTTGGCTCTTGAACCGGTCATAAAGCCGAGGGCGAGAGACGGCGCAATGCGCGCCGCGTCACGCTGGGGTGAAACGAGGCTGGCCGGAGAACGCAATTGCGTTATCGTCGGCCTCGAAACCTTTTGGGGAGTTTAGAGGCATGGGCCTGATGCGCAGGTTGATGGTCTGGCTGGCGGTCGCCGGTCTCACCGCAAGCGCCGCCGCCACGACCCTGAAGCGCGGGAACCAGGCCGAGCCCGATACGCTGGACCCGCCCAAGTATGGCCTGATCGTCGAACTCAACATCCTGAACGATCTGTTCGACGGGCTTGTGGTGACCGACTCTGCCGGCGAGCCCGTTCCTGGGACTGCCGAAAGCTGGGAGATGTCGGCCGACGGTGTCGTTTACACCTTTCGCCTCCGCGAGAATCTCACATGGTCGGATGGCGCGCCGCTGACGGCCGGGGACTTCGCCGCCGGATTCCGCCGTGCACTTGATCCCGGAACAGCCGCCCAGTTGGCCGACCTCGCCTACACGGTCAAAAACGCCCGTGCGATTGCGGCCGGCGAGATGCCGCCCGATCAACTGGGCGTGCGCGCCATCGACGACCGCACCTTCGAGGTAACGCTGGAAGCGCCGGACCTCACCTTCATCCGCCTGGTCGCCGGTTACGCGCTGTTCTTCCCACTGCCGCGCCATGTCTATGCGACGGCGGGTGAAGCCTGGGCCAAGCCGGGGACGATGGTGTCCAACGGACCCTACGTCCTTGCCGAATGGACGCCCGCAGACAAGGTACGTGTCGTCAAGAACCCCAACTACTGGGACGCTGCAAATGTGGCGATCGACGAAGTCATTTTCTATCCGACGACTGACGAGGTCGCGGCGCTGAACCAGTTTCGCGCCGGAGAGCTCGATCTCAGCCTCGGTTTCCCGCCGGGCCAGTATGAGTGGCTCAAGAAGAACATGCAGGCAGAGGTGAGCGTCACGCCCGCCTCGGTCATCTCGTTCCTGACGCTCAATTTGAGAAATCCCAAGTTCGCGGATGCACGGGTGCGCCGGGCCATCTCGCTTGCCATCGACCGCACCATTCTGACAGACCGTGTTCTGGCGACCGGACAGACGCCCGCTTATGGCGTGATTCCCAAGGTTGTGAAGGGCTACACGCCCGCGCCGGAGAGTGACTTCAGCGCGACGCCGATGCCGGAACGCATCACCGAGGCGAGGGATCTTTTGCAAGCTGCCGGTTATGGTCCGGATAGGCCGCTCACCTTCCGCCTGGACTACCGGGCGGGCGACGCCAACAAGAAGGTCATCGTCGCCATCGCCTCGATGCTGCAGCGCATCGGCATCATAGCCAACCTTCAGGCCAACGAGGTGAAGGTCCACTACGCCAAGCTGCGCGCGGGCGATTTCGAAGCGGCCGATGGCGGCTGGCAGGGCACCCCCGATCCGGTCTTCTTCGCGCTGCTGCTGCAGACCGGATCCGACAGCAACTATGGCGGCTGGTCGAATGCCGAGTTCGACCGCCTGACGCGGGCCGCCGCCATCGAAATCGACCCCGCCAAGCGCATGACCATGTATGCCGAGGCCGACCGTATCGCGATGGCCGACACCGCCCTTGTCCCGCTCTACAACACCGCGCATCGCGTCCTGGTGCAGCAATGGGTGAAGGGCTTCGAGGGCAACGCCATTAACACACATCGCAGCAGCAATCTGAAGATCGAAAGATAGACATGAGCTTTCTCCGAACCGCGCGAGGCCTGCTCTTCGCACTCGCCTGCGCCATTCCCTTGACGGCAGCGGCGAGCGAGCTGCGTCGCGGCAATCTGGCCGAGCCCGACACGCTCGATCCCGCCAAATGGTTCACGACCTACGAATCCGAAATCCTGCGGGATCTCTTCAACGGGCTGCTTCAGGTCGACGCCGACGGCAACGAGATCGCGGGCGCCGCTGAAAGCTGGACCGTCTCCGATGACGGCCTGACCCTTACCTTCAAGCTGCGGGCCGACGGCAAGTGGTCCGACGGCATGCCCGTCACCGCAGACGATTTCGTGCTCGGCTTCCGCCGCACCTTCGATCCCAAGACCGCCTCGGCCTATGCCAATTTCGGCTATGTCATCGTCAATGCGCGCGATGTCGTCTCCGGCACGATGCCGGTCGAGGCGCTGGGCGTCCGCGCCATCGATCCGCTGACCTTCGAGGTCAAGCTGGACGAGCCGAGCCAGACCCTCCTCTGGCTTTTTGCCGGTTACCCCTGCTTCTTTCCGGCGCCCGCCCATGTTCTCGCCAAGGAAGGCGATGCCTGGGTGCAGCCCGGCAAGATGGTCTCCAACGGCCCTTACAAGCTGGTCACATGGGTGCCGCAGGACCGCATCACCCTTGCGAAGAACGAGAACTATTTTGACGCCGCCGACGTCAAGATCGACACCGTCTACTACTACCCGACCGATGACGACGCTGCGGCGGTGAAGCGCTTCCGGGCCGGCGAACTCGGCATCAATCTGCGTTTCCCACCCAGCATGTTCACGGCGCTCAAGCGCGAGCTGCCCACCGAAACCCGCGCCGATCCCGCCGCATGGATCGGCTATATGGTCTTCAACCATGCCGATCCGCGCTTTACCGATGTGCGCGTGCGCAAGGCGCTCTCGCTCAGCATCGACCGCGAGACCATCGTCAAGCGTGTCCTCAATAATGGCGAGCTGCCGGCATGGGGAATCGTGCCGCCCAATGCGCGCAATTTCATCTCGTCAGGCACCGGCGATTTCTCGTCTATGCCGATGCCGGCACGCCAGGCCGAGGCGCGCCGCCTGCTCACTGAGTCGGGCTACGGCCCGGACAATCCGCTCACCTTCACCTTCATGCACCGCATCGGCGAGGCCAATAAGCGTGCAGCGCTGGCCATCGCCGATATGTGGAAGGCGGTCGGCGTCAATGTATCGCTCGAGGCGAACGAGGTGAAAATCCACTACGCCAAGCTGCGCGAAAAGCAGTTCGAGGTCGCCGATGGTGGCTTCTCCGCGCCGCCGGACGCCGAGTACTTCATCTATCTTCTGCGCAGCGATTCAACCGAAGTGAACTTCGGCGGCTGGGCAAATGCCGAGTACGACCGGCTCTCCAGCGAGGGCAACCGCACACGCGATCTCACCCGGCGCGGCGAGCTCTATGCCGAAGCCGAGAAGATCGCGCTGGAGGATGTCGCGATGATCCCGGTCTATATCCCGGTCAACCGTGCGCTCGTGCAGACCTGGCTGACCGGCTACAAGCCGAACGCAGTCGGCTATCACCCGACCCGCTGGATGGAAGTGACGCCGCACTAGCCACCACTATACGATCAACCAACAGGCCCGCCGCCCTCGCGGGTGATCGCGACAACCGAGGGGCGCGGTGGCATAGGGCTGCCGTCCGCCGCAGGCCAGCGCGATGTCGGGATGTCGAACGAGGCGCCTTTCTCGTATCCGGGATGCTGCACCGAGACGAACAGCGTGGTCCCATCGGGCGTGAAGCAGGGGCCGGTCATCTCCGACCCGCGCGGGCATGAGAAGAAGTGCCGCGTCACGGCGCGCTCCGGCCCACTCAGCGCGCAGGCCCACAGCCCGTCCGCCGACTTGATGCCCTTGGCGCCGTCTGTCGCGATCCAGAGCCGCCCTGCTGGGTCGAACACCAGATTGTCGGGCTGCACGAGATAGCCAGCTTTGCTGACACCTTCAGGGAAGACACCCTTGCCTTCCGCTTCACCGTCCGGATCGCCCGCGAGAAAGAGAATATCCCAGGTGAATGTCGTTGCCGTGTGATCGCGCGCCCCGTCCTCGCCCGGATGCATCAGCTCGACCACATGGCCGAACGGATTGGGGGCGCGTGGCGATGCCGGGCCGGTGGTCTCGCGCTCGGTCCCCCCGGTGAAGGCGATATAGGTGCGCCCGGTCGCGGGCTGGGTTTCGATATCCTCCGGGCGATCAGTCTCGGTCCCGCCGAGCAACTTTGCGGCGCGGCGCAAATCGATCACCACATCGCCCTGGTCGTCGAAGCCGTTCGCGGCGGTCAGCGGACCATGCCCGTGAACGAGCGGCAACCATGTGCCGGTGCCGTCATCGGCGAACTGCGCGACATACAATATCCCCTCATCGAGAATATCGGCATTGGCAGCCGGGTCCGCAGCCACATAGGGGCGCGCCGAAACGAATTTGTAAACGCACTCCATCGCCTGATCGTCACCCATATAGACCACGACCGGCAAACCGTCTGTCGCCACCACCGTCGCGCCTTCATGGCGCATGCGGCCCAGCGCCGTGCGTTTCTTGGGCGTCGAGGTGGGGTCGTAAGGATCGACCTCGATCACCCAGCCAAAGCGGTTGAACTCATGCGGCTCGGCATTCATGTCGAAGCGCTTGTCGGTGCGATGCCACGAGGAATTCGTCTTCACATCGAAGCTCGCTGCGCTCATCGCCTCGCGCGCATGGCTCACGGCCAGCGCTTCGCGGTCGCAGACGAAATAGCCCTGGATGTTCTCTTCGCCTGACAGGATCGTGCCCCACGGCGTGACGCCCCCGGCACAATTCTGGAACGTGCCGCTGACCAGCGTGCCGCCGCCATCCGCCGCCGTCTTCATCCGGGCATGGCCACGCGCCGGGCCGGAGATCTCGAACGGCGTCGAGGCATGAAAGCGCCGGCCATAGGCACTGTCGGCCACCACGCGCCAGTCGCCGCCCTCGCGCTTCACCTCGATGACCGAATGGCCGACCGAGGCCTGCTCGATGGCGATCTGCTCGGCGGTGACATTGGCCTTTGCAACGTCGGAATCCGCAAAGCCTGCGAACATCAGATGCGGATAGGTGGATTCCGAATTGACGCAGAGCAGGCCGTGCCCACTCTCGCCGCTCGCCAGATGATCGGCCTTGGCCGCCGCCCCGTCCTTCAGCGGCAGATAGCCGATGAAGTCGCAATTATAGCCAAACTGCATCACCTGCGACGCCGCGCTCTGGGCAAACGGATCGAAGGCTGGCGCGCCTGGCAGAATGGGGTCGCCCCACGAAATGAGAATGTCGGCCCGGTGCCCCGCCGCGACGTGATGCACCGGCTCTTCGCTTGAATAGAACGGCAATTCGTCAAAGCCGGGGACAGCCGCTTCCACCTCGCCCGCCATGAGACGGCTCAGCGGCGTCGCGGTCAGCAAGGCGGCAGAGGCCGCGCCCTTCAGCAGCGCGCGCCGCGTCAGGAACCGATGGGCAATCACGGGGAAACTGTCGGATGGGGTCATGGCCGGGGCACTATTCCCCATCCGTGACGTTGGCGTGAAGCCTTACGAGGGCGGAACGACCGGCTGCGGGCCGTTTTCCGGTTTCAGGCGCACCGCCTCGCACGCCGCCTGACTGTCCAGACCGTCCGCGACACTGCGCTTATGCAGCGAAAGGGGACCGGCATAGATGAACCCACCATTGCGAATGTAATCCGCGACCACCGGACGGTCATCGACCTCCACTGCGAGGCAGCCGTCACTCGTGCCGACATCGCCATTGCCGAAATCGCCAGTCCCGGAATAGGGCGTCATGTAGCGCGCTTGATGCATCACAAGCGCCCGCCAATAGGCGCAGCTATTTGTGGGATCGAGGCCGTGCAGCCGCACAGAGCCCGGCGCAAAGCCGTCTTCATACTGGTTGGCCGCGACATAGGCGCCGACCGCCGTCTCGTTGGAATCGAGCAGATTTGACGCCCTGACCGCGCCGCCGGTCGCGGCCAGCCGCCCCGGCAGCGGCGTCATCGGCCCCGCCGCATCGGAGTTGCGCCCATGCGCCACCCGGAAGGCCGTCACATCGCCGCTCGCCAGATCGATCACGAACCAGCGCGGCCGGTTCGCCGGAATACGGAAATCGACGACGCTGATGACGTCGCGCCGGATCGGCCTGAGATCGGATGAGATGCGCCGCCCCGGCAGATCGAAGATGCGCGTCTCTTCGCGCACCGTGCCGTAGTGACGGGCATACGAGACCAGCGCCTCGCGTAGCAAAGCCGGATCGATCGCACCAGCCGGGTCGAGCCGCACTCCATCGACGCTCAGCGCCACACTGTCGATCACGGGCGGTCGGGGCGGCGGCGTCGGCGCGCTGGCGCATCCGGCGACAATGAGGGCGGCGCCCAGGATCAGCGCCCTCATGTGCGGCCACCCGCATCGGCAGTCTGGCGCAGGGCCGGCGGCTTGGCCGAGGGCACCGGCGTCTCGCCCGGCGCGACATCCGGCACCAGCGGCTGTGAGGCCATCTGCGGCGCGGCATCGCGTCCGGCAATCGAAGCGGGCTTCGCCATCGGCACCGGCGCATCGAAGGCGATCACAGCCGTCGCCGGGCGCTTTGCCACAGCAACGAGGCGTGGCGCATTGCGCTGGCTCAGAAGTTCGAGCGCCGCGACGCGCGCCTCTCCGTCAATCGTCTCCGCGTCCAGCGCAGGCTTCAGGTGCGGGACAGGTGCCTCGAACGCGGCGAGTTCAACCGGCGCCGCAAACTTCGGCTTCGCGAGCGGCGCCGGTGCATTGAAATCGGGCCGCACGGGCTTCAGCACCGGCTGAGGTTCAGGTTTCAGCGCTGCCATGACGACCGGCACCGCCTCACGCGCCGGCTTGGTGGGCGGCAGCGGCAGCGGCAGCGGGTCAGCCTTGGCCGTCATCACTGCAGCGGCAGGGGCGCGCGGGATCGGCGTCGCCTTCGCCATCAGCGGCGCATTGGGGCAGCTATTGCCGCAGGCCGTGTTGCAATCGGCCGCCGTAGTCGCCGAAGTGTCGTGCATCCGGGCCGGTCCGGCGTAAAGAAAGCCGCCATCGGCGATCACGTCATAGACGCGGGTCATGTCGCCCTTGGTGACGACGAAGCAGCCGCATGAGCGGCCATAGCGCCCGTTCTCGGGATCAAAATAGGCCGCCGTGTGAAACACGATGAGGCGGCGATAGGCGCTGGCATTGGTCGCATCGAGCCCGGTCAGCTTCAGCGCCGATCCGTGCGACGGACTCTTGTAGCGCTCCAGCCCGCGATAAGCGCCGACCGACGACATGCCCGAGGTTTCGGCGTCGCTGAAGCGTACGGCCATATTGCTGTGGCTGGGATCGGAGCCGCGGCCATGCGCCACATAATGCGCCTCGACCGTGCCGGTGCGGATATTGACGATGTAAAGCCGCTTAGCGCTCGATAGCTTCGCGTAATCGACGATGACAATCTCATCGCCCTTAAAAGGCCGCTGCGAGGCATGGCGCGCGTAAGACGCGAGCGCCTCATTCTCCAGCAAATCGTTGATGAGATTCAGCGGATCGAGCTTCGCACCGTTGATTGCGGTGGCGGCAGACGCGGCCTGCGAAAACGCAAAAACGGAGCCGAGCGCGACGAGAGCGCCAAGGGCAAGGGCCGTACATTTCATGCCGTGTATCAAGCGCGAGGCTGCCCTCTGAATCAACCGCCCGCCCCCATTGTGAGGATTACATTGGGTTTAGCTACGGGGATGGGAATTTGCCCCGGCAGCGGATCGGGGACAGAAATACCACTCGGACCGGACGCCGCAGGCGGCGGCGCTGCAACGCCGGGCAGCGAGCCAATCGGGTTGGCGCCGGGGGTGGTCTTGCAAAGGTCCTGATCGCCACAGAACGGATTGCACTCGCGCACCTTGCTGTGGCTGGCGCGGTCATAAAGGGCGATCGGCCCGGCATAGAGGAACCCGCCTTCCGAGAGCACCTGAATGGCGCGCGGCAGATCGGACGAGTCCATCATGAAGCAACCGCACGACCAGCCGAAAATATTGCTGTCCTTGTCGAAGAAGGTCTCGTTGGCATGGAAGACGATGGTCCGTTCCAGCGCCCGGCTGTTGGAAAAATCGAGGCCCTGGACGCGCAGCGCCATGCCCCAGCGCGGGCTCATATATTGCTGGCCGCCGACAAAGGCCCCGACTGACGAGGTGCCCGAACCGATGAGGTTGGTGAAGCGCTTGGCCATATAGGAGCGCTCGTTCAACGCCGAGCCACGGCCATGGCTGACGTGATAGGCCTCGACCGCGCCGGTCTTCCAGTCGACGATGAAAAGCCGCCGCTCATAGGCGGGCTTGGAGAAGTCGACCACCATCAGCTTGTCGGACTTCAGCCAATGGGTGGTGAAGGGGATCGCCGCGCCACCCTCGGTGTAGGAGATGGTCTGACCCACCTGCATCTTCTTGTAATGCGCCTTGTAGGAAACGACGGCCTCATTCAGCAGCGGGCGGTTGATCAGACAGGTCGGATCGAGCCCCTCAAACGGCACGCAGGTGTTCGGCTCCGGCTGCGGCGTCGCGCAGGCAGCCACAACGGTGCAGATCAGCGCCGCTGCGAAAGCGCGAAAGCGTGAGCGCAGGCTGAGCAGGCGCATGAAAAAAACATCGGACAATGGTTGAGAAGTGTTAACGCCATAGGGCAGTAGCGGCGGTTAACAAAGTCCGAATAACCCGGTCCCTCCGCTTGACGCAAGCGCGCCGGGACGTTCACTAGCCTTGCATGTCCGACCCCCGCCTGCCTTTCCTGAAGGAACTTGAGCGCAAGGCGCTCTGGCTGTCGGCCTGGACCATCCACAACGCCAATCACCTGCGTGACGATGACGCGGAGGTGAAGGTAGGTGGCCACCAGGCCTCGTCTGCCTCGATGGTGACGATCCTCACCGCGCTCTATTTCGCCGTGCTGAAGCCGGAGGACCGGGTCGCGGTGAAGCCACATGCCGGGCCGGTCTTCCATGCCATCCAGTATCTGATGGGCCAGCAAACCCTGGAGAAACTCCAGAATTTCCGCGGCTATAAGGGCGTGCAGTCCTACCCCTCGCGGACCAAGGACGGCGACGACGTTGATTTCTCGACCGGCTCGGTCGGCCTCGGCGTGGCGCAAACGCTCTTCGCCAGCCTCGTCCAGGACTACGTCCACGCCCATGGCTGGGCGAAGGATCTCAAACCCGGCCGCATGATTTCCCTGCTCGGCGATGCCGAAATGGACGAGGGCAATATCTTTGAAGCCCTGCTCGAAGGCTGGAAGCACGGCGTCCGCAATGTCTGGTGGGTGGTCGATTACAACCGCCAGTCGCTCGACGCCGTCATCCGCGAGGGATTGTGGGAGCGCTTCGAAAGCCTCTTCCGCAATTTCGGCTGGGACGTCGTCATCCTGAAATATGGCAGCCTGCAACAGGCAGCCTTCACAGAGCCTGGCGGCGCGAAGCTGAAGGAGTGGATCGATAGCTGCCCCAATCAGCTCTATTCCGCGCTCACCTATCAGGGCGGC
>Ga0105048_10018123_pt1 | contig 10839 bp, 10 predicted proteins | sample MAT05_FD_78382 | JGI IMG/M metagenome (GOLD analysis project Ga0105048, IMG submission 78382) | Freshwater microbial communities from Lake Fryxell liftoff mats and glacier meltwater in Antarctica - MAT-05 | ecosystem: Environmental > Aquatic > Freshwater > Ice > Liftoff microbial mat | place...
AGGGAATCATCAGAGCTTGTTGCGGGACGGGTCCACCGACTTATCGACATCCATGTCTTCATGGATGTGACGATGCTCTTGCGCCGGGAAGCGGAAGCCGTTCGGGTCGGTGTCGTGCAGGTATCCGTGCAGTTGCATCAGCATCAGCAGCGTGCCCGCCACGATGAGCGCCAAGTTGGCGGCGTGGCTCATCCGGCGCAATGAGTGGGTGTGACGCCACCAGGCCAGCACGGCGACCATGCCGGCCAGGGCGGCGATCTGACCCAGCTCGACGCCGACCTTGAAGCTGAGGATGCGAAGCAGCATCTCCGTCGAGTCGTCGCCCAGGGGCAGTTGCTGCAGGCGTGTGGACAGGCCGAAGCCATGGAGCAGACCAAAGCCGAACACGGCACCCAGCAGGCTGGGGGATTTCTCCATTTCGAAGACCCGCTGGAAGCCGCCGATGTTGTCGAAGCCTTTGTAGATCACGCTCACGGCGATGACCGCATCGATGAGGAAGTAGTTCCAGCTGATGCCGTAGAAGGTCGCGAAGATCAGCGTGATGCAGTGGCCGAGCGTGAAGACGGTGACGAACTTGGCCACGTCCTTGAAGGTCGTCAGGAAGAAGACCACCCCGAACAGGAATAGCAGGTGGTCGTACCCGGTGAGCATGTGGGTGGCGCCCAGCCCGATGTATTGCAGGTTGCCGCCATCCAGCATGCGCTGGCGGTCTTCGGGTGATATGCCGTGTGCCCACAGCAGGGACGGCGCGAGCATGAGCGCGACCACCCACAGGTGGCGCAGCGAGCGAGATTGGGTCATGGAACTCCGTGTGTGAGTTCGCCGGGGCCTGCGATTGTCTGGCAGCGAAGGATCCCAGGATGGGCTCCCGCGTCAGGACCAGATGGGCGCGGTCCGGCGACTGGGTGATACAGGTTGTGCGGCGACGCTTGCAGGTCGCAGCCGACACATCACACGGCAGTCCGAGGTGGGCGCAATAACCCTTCGAGATGAGGATCCGGCAGTCGGCCACCCAGGAATATGAGGCGTGCCGAGGGCGGCGCCGACGGCAGGCGCAGCTCCAGAATGGTAAGCGGCAGCGCCGAGTGGTGCCCGGCGTCGTGATGGGCGCGTGGTGGTGCCGTGCCTTCGACATCGAACTGAAAGGTCAGCGCGTCGTCGTGATGGTGCCCCTGGCCCGACTGGTGCACCAAGGCGTGATCGATCTCCAGTGACAAGGCGCTGCCTTGTACCGGCACGACGGCCAGCGCTGGCAGCAGGTGCAGCGCAAGCAGGAACAGGGTGAACCAGCGACGAAGCATATTGAAATTCCAGCCCGGATATTTCACCGTATTAAGTAGAAATGAGGACGGTATTCTTCTTTGTCGTCCGTTTGTATTGGTATCGGGTCGCAACCGGCAAGAAGCTCCGACCGATTGAGGCGGCCGTGCGTTGCAGCGCCGACCCGCGCAGCCCGTTGCCGATCACGATCCAGGTGCGCGACATGCTGCGCCAACGCGGGTAGCGCTGCGCCGACATCGGGAGCTGCGCGCGGCTTGCTTGATTCGCGTGCGCATCGGGCGGCTCGGGGCAACGGACTGGGCCAAGAAGCGAAGCCAACCCGAGGTCATCCGCAGGCCTACTGGGCCGCCGGTCAATTGGGATGCGGGGGAGAGTCATGGTCAAATAGGCTACGGCGTTGCAGGGCGTCCCGTGACTTGGTGGACAGTCCCACCGCAAACCACGGATGATTGACTGGGATCGGGATTTGTGTTCCCCGGCGGCCCGCGCCGTGAGATGCCTTATGGGTAGGGCGGGACCAAGCTGAGCGCCTGTTGGGGGGTGTGCTGCAAAGTGTGGTCGCAAACTGGCGCCAGCGCTTTTACTTTGGCAGCTTGAATGTGCAAAAGTTGGCTCCATTTGACCTTGGCGCGGCAGCAAGCGGAGCGCGCCGATAGAATCGTTTCATGCCAATCAAGCCACCCGAGAAACCACCCGCTCCCCCGACCAGACTGCCGCTGCGCGACGATGGGAACGCGGTGGTACTGGAGCGCAGGACGCAGAAGGTCAAGCCGCCCCAGATGTACCAGGTGGTGGTGCTCAATGACGATTACACGCCAATGGAGTTTGTGGTTGTTGTAATTCAGGAATTTTTCAAGAAGGATCTGGAGACCGCCACCCAGATCATGTTGAAGATCCATCTGGATGGGCGTGGGGTCTGCGGCGTCTATTCGAAGGATGTGGCGGCCACCAAGGTGGACCAGGTGCTGGAGGCTGCGAGCAAAGCGGGCCACCCCTTGAAGGCACTGAGTGAACCGGTCGAGTTGTAAGCGCGCGACGGTTGCGAGACCCGGGTTTGAAATCGGATTACAGTAGATCACACTAGCAAGGCACAAGGAAACCTCATGATTGCCCAGGAACTGGAAGTAAGCCTGCATATGGCGTTTGTCGAGGCGCGCCAGCAGCGCCACGAGTTCATCACCGTGGAGCACCTGCTGCTGGCGTTGCTGGACAACCCCAGCGCGGCCGAGGTGCTGCGCGCCTGTTCGGCCAACATTGACGACCTGCGCAAGTCCCTGTCGACCTTCATCAAGGACAACACGCCGCAGGTAGCGGGCACCGATGACGTGGATACCCAGCCTACGCTGGGGTTCCAGCGCGTCATCCAGCGCGCCATCATGCACGTGCAGTCCACCGGCAGCGGCAAGAAGGAAGTCACCGGCGCGAACGTGCTGGTGGCAATTTTTGGCGAGAAGGATTCGCATGCAGTCTATTACCTGCACCAGCAAGGCGTGACGCGCCTGGACGTGGTCAACTTCATCGCCCACGGCATCAAGAAGAGTGATCCGCCCGAGCCGAGCAAGGCCGGCGAGAGCCAGGCGGAGGCGGAAGAGGGCGGTGAAAAAGGGGACAAGCAGTCGGCGCTCGAGCAATACACCCAGAACCTGAACCAGTTGGCCAAGGACGGCAAGATCGATCCGCTGATCGGGCGTGAGTACGAGGTCGAGCGTGTGATCCAGATCCTGTGCCGGCGCCGCAAGAACAATCCTTTGCTGGTTGGTGAAGCGGGCGTCGGCAAGACCGCGATTGCCGAGGGCCTGGCCTGGCGCATCACGCAAAAGGACGTACCGGAGATCCTGGCCGACTCGGTGGTTTATTCACTCGACATGGGTTCCTTGCTTGCCGGGACCAAGTACCGGGGCGACTTCGAACAACGCCTCAAAGGCGTGCTGAAATCGCTCAAGGACAAGCCCAACGGCATCCTGTTCATCGACGAAATCCATACATTGATCGGCGCTGGCGCTGCTTCGGGTGGAACGTTGGACGCATCGAACCTGCTCAAGCCCGGGTTGAGCTCTGGCGCGCTCAAATGTATCGGCGCCACTACCTTCACCGAGTACCGCGGCATCTTCGAAAAAGATGCGGCCTTGTCGCGCCGTTTCCAGAAGATTGACGTGGTGGAACCGACGATCGAGCAGACGGTAGAGATTCTGAAAGGCCTGAAGTCGCGCTTCGAGGAACACCACAACGTGAAGTACGCAGTGGCGGCCCTGCAGGCTGCGGCCGAGCTCAGCGCCAAGTACATCAATGATCGCCATTTGCCCGACAAGGCAATCGATGTGATCGATGAAGCCGGTGCGGCGCAACGCATCCTGCCTCCGTCCAAACGAAAGAAGACCATCACCAAGGGTGAGGTTGAGGAGATCGTGGCAAAGATCGCGCGTATCCCGCCTGCCAATGTTTCCAACGATGATCGGGGCAAGTTGAAAACATTGGAACGTGATCTCAAGAACGTCGTGTTTGGCCAGGACAAGGCGCTCGACGTGTTGGCGTCGGCCGTCAAGATGGCACGTTCCGGGCTGGGCAAGGGTGACAAGCCGATTGGCGCGTTCCTGTTCAGCGGGCCGACCGGCGTCGGCAAGACTGAGGCGGCCAAGCAGCTTGCCTACATCATGGGGATCGACCTGATTCGCTTTGACATGAGCGAATACATGGAGCGCCACGCGGTCAGTCGGCTGATCGGCGCACCGCCGGGTTATGTCGGGTTTGACCAGGGAGGATTGTTGACCGAGGCGGTGACCAAGAAGCCACATTGCGTGTTGCTGCTCGACGAGATCGAAAAGGCCCATCCGGACATCTTCAACGTATTGCTGCAGGTGATGGACCACGGCACGCTGACCGACAACAACGGGCGTAAAGCGGATTTCCGCAACGTCATCATCGTCATGACCACCAATGCCGGTGCCGAAGCCATGAACAAGGCGGTAATCGGTTTCACCACCAAGCACGAGGTCGGCGACGAGATGGCCGATATCAAACGGCTGTTCACGCCGGAGTTCCGCAACCGGCTTGACGCCATCGTCAGCTTCAAGGCACTCGACGAGAACATCATCCTGCGAGTGGTGGACAAGTTCCTGCTGCAGTTGGAGACGCAACTGGCCGAGAAAAAGGTCGACGTCACATTCACGGACAAGTTACGCAAGCACCTCGGCAAGAAAGGCTTTGACCCGCTGATGGGGGCGCGACCGATGCAGCGCCTGATTCAGGACACCATCCGCCGAGCGCTCGCCGATGAGCTCTTGTTCGGTCGCCTGACCGAGGGCGGGAGACTGACCGTCGATATCGACGACAAGGATCCCGACAAGGCCGAGGTGCTGCTGGACATCACTCCGCTGCCCAAGAAAGAGGGCAAGCCCAAACCGGAAGAGGCGGCGATCGGCTGACTTGGCGATGCTCTGCATAACTCGCGCAGTGCGCGGCGGGTGTTTGGCGGAGCATCCTCAGGCGGCGAATAGCCTGCGAATTTCTTCCATCCGTGTGCGGTTTGCGCCGAAGTCCTTGCGCCCCAGGCGGCTGGCGCTACGGAAGTGGATCAGGCCCGCTGGCCGGTCGACCCAGAACTCGAGGTCGTCGGTGAAGTTCAGAACCGGCGTCCGGGATTCGGTATGGATGTAGTCGGCCTGTTCCGTCACCACGGTAGTTCTGGGCATGGCACGCAGGATTGCTGCAAGCTTCTGCATTGCCGCGCCGCCATCGCCCTGAAATCGCATTGGTGCCATCGCCGCATAGGCCTGTTGCGCGTGGCCGGGGTACAGGTCTGCCTGACTCGACACGCTGTTGGGGGTCTGCGACGGCGGGGACAAACGGCCGTTTGTCACGCCCAAGCGTTTCGGAAGACTGCCGGCAAGTAGTCCGGCCTGGCCCGCGCCCAGCACGACCGTCCCCAACAGCAGTAACGCAATACCGATCCGTCCGAGGAATTTCACTGGGCCTGCTCCGTGTTTGTTGGGCCACATTACGACATGCACAAGAGCATACAGGACGAAATGGCCCGCCCGCGCGCGCGGGGTACGCCGTCCAGCAGGCTCGCCGCCGATTCAGCGGCGCCTGCCCCGCGCCCGTGCGCGGGCTACGGTAGCGAGGTATTTTTGTGGCATCGATACACGCCTCGCCCGCGCCCGTGCGCGGGCTACGGTAGCGGCGCCTGGCGGCTTGCTTTACTTGAAGCCTACCCGGTCCAGCATTTGCTGAATCTTGACCTGATTCATTCCCACCACACTGACGGGTACGGTCTCGCTTTTGAAGCCGCCCTCTGCCATCGCCTTCAGCGCTGGGTTATCAATCACCACCCCGCGCGCCGCCGGCCATTCGTTGTTGCCATTGGCGAATTGGTCCTGCGCTTGCCGGCTGGCCAGGTATTCCAGGAAGCGGATCGCGTTGGCCGGGTTTTTGGCGTTCTTGGCCACCGCGCCGCCAGCGATATTGACATGCGTGCCCCACGACGACTGGTTCGGAAATACCACACCCACGCGTTCCATCACCGCCTTGTCCGCGGCCGTTTCGGAGCGCATCAGCCGGGCGAGGTAGTAGGTGTTCGTGACGGCAATTCCGCATTCGCCGGAGGCAACACCCCTGATCTGGTCGGTATCCCCACCTTTGGGAGCGCGCGCCAGATTGGCGACCATGCCACGCAGCCAGGTCTCGGTCTGTTGTTGTCCCATATGCTCCATCACGGCACCAAACAGGGACAGGTTGTACGGATGCGACCCGGAGCGGATGCACAGGCGGCCTTTGTTGCGGATGTCACCAAGCATCTCGTAGGTGGCTACGTCCTCCTTCCTGACCTTGGCCTTGTCGTACACGATGACACGTGCCCGGGTGGAGAAACCGAACCACTGGGACTTTCCGGCAGAGTCCGGTTTGCCGCGAAGTTGTGGCGCGATTGCCTTGTCGAGAACGGCGGACGAAGTGGGCTGGAACAATCCGTCGATTTCGCCGCGCCACAGGCGCGCTGCGTCCACCAGAAGGATCACATCCGCCGGCGACGCGCTGCCCTCTGCCTTCAGACGGGCGAGAATGCCGGCATCGTCGGAATCAACGCGGTTGATCTTGATGCCGGTGCTTTTGGTGAAGTTTGAATACAGGGCCTCGTCGGTCGGGTAGTGCCGTGCAGAATAGATGTTGAGCACGGACTGCTGGGCGAAGGCGGCGGCGCAGCTGGCGAGCAGACTGGCAGCAAGTAGTGTGTGTTTGATCGGCAGCAGCATGCATTTCTCCGTTTGGGTTGGGTAATGAATCATAAAGCAAACGAGAATGATTCGCAATAACTTTTTCTCCATGGAATACTTGCCTTGGCCGTTTGGCTGCAAACTGACTGGCCAATCGACCCATCCCCCGAGCGCGCTTGCGCCTGTGGCGCGCCTTGGGGCGATGCTGTTGTGCCTGTTCCTGGCTGGCTGCACCAGCCTGCCAGACCCAGTACCTCCAACACCGATGCTTGCGGTGCCCGAAGCGGCCGTAAAACGTCCGCCCAAGGTCGGGTTGGCACTTGGTGGCGGTGCCGCCAGGGGTTTTGCCCATGTCGGTGTGATCCAGGTGCTCGAGGAGGCCGGTCTAAAACCGGATCTGGTGGTTGGAACTTCCGCCGGCAGTCTGGTCGCCGCCATCTACGCAAGTGGAAAGTCCGGCGGCCAACTGCAGCAGATCGCCCTGCAGATGGAAGAGGCGACCCTGGCCGACTGGACCTTGCCGTTTTTTGGCCGCGGGGTCTTGCGTGGCGATGCCCTGGGCCGGTATGTCAACCAGCAGGTCGGAGGCATTCCCATCGATGCGATGGCGCTGCCCTTGGGCATCGTCGCAACCGATCTGCAAAGTGGTGAGGGCATTGTTTTCCGAGTCGGCGATACCGGCCTGGCGGTGCGCGCTTCGAGCGCCGTGCCGTCGGTGTTTCAGCCGGTACGTATCGGTAACAGGGAGTACGTGGACGGTGGCCTGGTGGCGCCGGTTCCGGTGCGTTATGCGCGCCAGATGGGCGCCGAATTGGTGATTGCAGTGGATATCTCCAGCGAGCCGCAGGCCAACAGTGCCGACGGGGCGTTGCAGGTCTTGCTGCAAACCTTCGCGATCATGGGGAAAAGCATCAACGCCTTTGAGCTGCTTGGCGCTGATGTGCTTGTGCGCCCCCGGTTGAACACTGTGGGCGGCGCCGATTTCGCGGCCCGCAGGCGTTCCATCGACGCTGGTCGGGCGGCGATGCTCGCTGCCTTGCCGCTGTACCGTGCCAAGCTGGCGGAACTGGCCCGATAGGCGGCGCCTGCCAACCTATAATTTCTGCTCGGTGAACGGGTGGGCATCCAACAAGAAACAAGGCGAACCGCAGTCGTACGGAGACCAATATGAAGCCTGCACGCAAAGACACGCGCATCCTGATCTACAGCCACGACACCTTTGGCCTGGGCCATTTGCGCCGCTGCCGAACGATTGCGCATGCGCTGGTGGACCGCTTCAAGAACCTGTCGGTGCTGATTCTGTCCGGCTCTCCCATCATCGGCAGTTTTGACTTTCGTTCCCGCGTTGATTTCGTGCGCGTGCCGGGGGTGGTGAAGCTGCGCAACGGCGAGTACACGCCGCTGAATCTGCATATCGATGTAGAGCAGACCTTGAGGATGCGTGCGTCCATCATCAAACACACGGCCGAGATGTTCGATCCGGACATCTTCATCGTCGACAAGGAGCCACTCGGGTTGCGTGGCGAAGTGCTGGAGACCCTGGAGATGCTCAAACAGGGTGGCACACGGCTGGTGCTGGGGTTGCGCGATGTCATGGACGAGCCCAAGCTTCTGGTCCCGGAGTGGCGCCGCAAAAAAGTGCTTCCGGCGCTGCGCGACATTTATGACGAGATCTGGATTTATGGCCTGCCGCAGATCTGCGAGCCACTGGCCGGGATCGCCTTGCCAGCCAGCGTGAAGAAAAAGATCACCTATACCGGTTACCTGGCACGTGAAGTGTCCACTGCTGGCGCGCCGCCAAGGTTGCCGGAAATCACCAAGCGGCCGTACCTGCTGGTGACCACCGGCGGTGGTGGCGATGGCGAAGGATTGATCGACTGGGTGTTGCGCGCCTATGAACACGATGCGCTGCTGCCGTATCCGGCCTTGCTGGTGCTGGGACCGTTCATGCAGCCCGAGAAGCAGACCGAGTTCATGAACCGCGCAGCCAAACTCAAACGCGTGGACGCGATCACGTTCCACAGCAACCTGGAGGCTCTGGTGGCTGGCGCCGCTGGCGTGGTGGCGATGGGCGGATACAACACTTTTTGCGAGGTCTTGTCGCTCGACAAGCGCGCACTGATCATCCCGCGCACGACGCCGCGCCTGGAGCAGTTCATCCGCGCCGACAGTGCTGCCAAGCTCGGCCTGATCGGCATGCTCAGCGAAGATGGCCAGAACGACCCAGCCGTGATGGCTGCGGCCCTGCGCGCCTTGCCACGTCAGAATTTGCCGTCCGGGGTCGTCGTGCCCGGATTGCTGGAAGGCCTGCCCAACGTCGCCAAACTGGTCGCGCCCTGGCTCAAGTCAGCCGATGACAGCCCGAGCGCTGCGATCGCCCGTATTGGCTGACGTGCCCCGGATGGCCAGCGCCGGCCGGGTGGCGTTTGTCCTCAAGGGTTACCCCCGACTGTCCGAGACCTTCATCGCGCAGGAAATCGCAGCGCTCGAAAAACTGGGGCTGTCGATCCTGATTTATTCGCTGCGCCACCCGACGGAAAAACAGACACACCCGGTGCACGCCGAGATCCGCGCGCCCGTGGTGTACCTTCCAGAGTATCTGGGCGACGACCGCAGCCGGGTGCTCCGCGCCTGGTGGAACGTGCGACGCTTGCCAGGTTACCGCGCGGCATTGCAGGTCTGGCTGCGCGACCTGTGGCGGGACCGCTCGGCAAGCCGACTGCGCCGGTTTGGCCAGGCCATGGTGCTGGCACATGAACTGCCTGCCGACGTGGAACGCTTGCACGCCCACTTCTTGCACACGCCGGCATCGGTTGCGCGGTATGCGGCCATGATGCGCAGCTTGGTGTGGTCTGGCTCTGCGCACGCCAAGGATATATGGACCTCGCCAGTCTGGGAGCTGCGGGAAAAGCTGGCTTCGTGCGACTGGCTGGTGACCTGTACCGGTGCCAACCGCGACTACCTCGCCAGCCTGGCGCCTGCGGGCAGGGTGGAGTTGGTCTACCACGGTCTCGATCTGGAGCGGTTCCCTCCCCGGTCAGAGCGGTCCGGCCGCCCAGATGGCTCCGATCCGGCAGACCCGGTACAGATTCTTTCGGTCGGGCGCCTGGTGGAAAAGAAAGGCACGGATATCCTGCTCGACGCATTGGCGCGCCTTCCCGCAGGGCTGCATTGGCGTCTGGTCCATGTGGGCGGCGGCCCGTTGCGCGACGCGCTGGAGGCGCAGGCAAAGGCACTTGGTATTGGTCAGTGGATCAGCTGGCGTGGCGCGATGGCGCAACAGGAACTGCTTGGGTTGTACCGGGCCGCCGACCTGTTTGCATTGGCGAGCCGGATTGCACACGATGGCGACCGCGACGGGCTACCCAATGTGTTGATGGAGGCCCAGAGCCAGGCACTGGCCTGTGTTGCGACCCGGGTCTCGGCAATTCCCGAGTTGATTGACGGAGATCGCACTGGCATCCTGGTCGAACCCGAGTCGGCAATTGCCCTGGCCGCTGGCCTGTGCAGCCTTGCCAGCAATCCTGCGCTGCGCCAGACACTTGGTCTGGCCGGGCAGCAGCGCCTGCAGCAGCGATTTGTGGCAGGCACCAACGTGGTCCGCCTGGCCGTCAAGTTCGGCTTGGAGCCGGGTGCCTAGGCGCCTGCGACGAGGCCCATGCTCTGCTCAAGTCCTGCCACGCACAGGCTGCGTTGCAACAAGCTGGATTCGAGTGTGGCGTCGTCTCTGCGTGCCCGCTCCAGCAGGCTTGACACGTCGAGCCGGTCCGGCAGGATGCGCGAGCCCGCGACCAGTTCCAGCACGGCGTCCCGATTGCTGCGCAGGAACCGGGCGTAGATCCAGCGGAAACCCTGCTTGTCGCGCCGCCATTGGGTTGGCAATGGTTTGAACCGTGCAAACAGGTTGCGCAGCTCGAATTTGTTCCAGGGGCCGGAGAATTTGGCTTGCGCGCCGCTGTGCATGAACGGCGCGAACCGGTGGTCCAGCAACGGACTGCGGTTCTCGATGCCCGACATCATGGCGTTGCGGTCGTTCTGCCACAACCATTCCGGCAGCCGACCGATGGTGGCGTCCCGCACCAGCGCCGCGCCGAGCGTGCCCTGGAAGTGTTCCAGCGGATCGTTGACGGGTGCCAACAGTAGCGACCGATCCAGGTATGCATCGAGGCCAGGCGGGTCATCCAGGGAGCCATTCAGGTGTCGGCCCCTGCGCTGCGCCGCGTCGGGTGAGGTGTGCGCGGCGACCATGGCCCTGGCATTCCCGGCGTTGGCTTCAAGTGACTCGGCGACCCAGCCGACGTCCCCGCGCGCGCGCGCTTCGGCGAGCGCAAAGCGGTAGTGGCGGTCCCAG
>Ga0105048_10018125_pt1 | contig 10838 bp, 12 predicted proteins | sample MAT05_FD_78382 | JGI IMG/M metagenome (GOLD analysis project Ga0105048, IMG submission 78382) | Freshwater microbial communities from Lake Fryxell liftoff mats and glacier meltwater in Antarctica - MAT-05 | ecosystem: Environmental > Aquatic > Freshwater > Ice > Liftoff microbial mat | place...
GCAGAGCAAGAGATCGATGACGCCCTGGCCTGACACGGACAACGCTGAAGGCTGGTGACACGATGAAAGGGTCAGTGGTGCCAATTGAAAGATCAAAAGTGACAGCTTGAAGGGAAACCGACAACCGGCGCTTCGGTCAACGTGGTCAGCATGTCTTCTGGCAGCACCAGCACCACCGGCCCCGGGCGGCCCTGCATGGCGGTGTGAAAGGCGCGAGCGATGTACTCCGGCAAGCGGTCGGCGTCGTGAACCTCGCCGACCCACTTGGCGAAGCCGAGTGTTCCGGGGCCGAAGACCTGGCGATAGTCGAGCTCCTGAAACGCTTCGCGGTCACGCTGCGCGCTCGCGACCTGGCCGATGAACAGAATCATCGGCGTGCTGTCCTGAAACGCAGTGTGCAGGCCGATGCTCGCGTTGGTGGCACCCGGCCCGCGGGTCACGAAACAGATGCCGGGGCGGCCACTCAGCTTGCCCTGCACTTCGGCCATGAAGGCTGCACCACCTTCCTGGCGGCAGGCAATGAAGCGGATGTGATCGCGGTGTTCATGAAAACCGTCGAGCACCGCGAGATAACTTTCGCCGGGCACGCCGAACGCGGTCGTCACGCCCTATTCGATCAGCGCTTCGATGAGAACGTGGCCGGCAAGGCGGGGAGCGGTGGGCTGGTTCATGGGTTGGTGGCGCTGAATCGAGGACATGAGTGTGCCTCGTCGACGAGGGTTTTTGACTAGGTCGGTTTGCTTGACGCCGCTTCCGGGCGGCTTTGATAATTATCCAGTTAGTCACATTCGCCAGAAATGGCCAGAAGCTGCGCGCAGACGCACCACCCCACCCCACCCCCAATCCCCACCGGAGACAACCCATGCTCAAACGTCGCTCGCTGCTCCTCGCCACCACACTCGCGCTCGCTGCCGCCGCCTCTGGCCCCGCCGCTGCGCAGGGCAAAGAGAAAGTCACCCTGCTGCTCAACTGGTACTTGTACAGCGAGCACGCGCCGTTCTTCCTGGGCAAGGAGCGTGGCTACTTCGAGCAAGAAGGCATCGACCTCGAGATCCAGGAAGGCCGCGGCGCCGGCGTCACGGTGCAGGCCGTGGCGGCGGGCTCGGCCCAATTCGGCTACGCCGACGTGGCCACCATGATCAAGGCCGCCGCCAAGGGCGCGCCGGTCGTCAGCGTCGGCGTGCTGCTGCAGACCAGCCCGATGGCGGTGATGGGCTTCGCCGAGAAGAACATCAAGACGCCGGCCGACATGAAGGGCAAGACCATTCTGCTCACGCCGGGCGATTCGATGTCGCAGGTGTGGCCGCTGCTGATGCAGAAGACCGGCCTGAAAGAAAGCGACGTCAAGATCCTCTCGGGCGACGCAAAGACGAAGATGAACGCGCTCATCACCGGCCAGGCCGACCTGACCATGGGCTACGTGATGGACCAGCCGGGCAAGCTGCTCGACGCCACCGGCAAGGCCGTGACCTCGATCCGCTTCGCCGACTACGGCGTCAATCTCGTGTGCTCGGGCGTGGTCGTGCAGAAAGACTTTCTCAAGAAGAACCCTGATCTGGTCAAGCGTTTCATGCGCGCCGCAACGCGCTCGATGGAAGAGTCGACCAAGAACCCCGAGGCCGCGATCGACGCGATGCTCAAGGCCGACCCGAAGTCGGGCGTGAAAGACTCGTTGGTCGGTGGCCTGAAGCAGGCCACGGCGCTCTACAAGGCGCCCGGCATGCCGGCCAGCCGGCCCTACCGCGTGGCCGCCAAGACGATGAACGATTCGTTCCAGATGCTGCTCGAGTACGGCGGTGTCGACAAGGCCACGGCCGGCAAGGCCGAGGACTACTACACGAACGATTTTCTGCCGCAGTGATGGGCAGGGCGGGCGCCGTCACGGTGCCCGCCGTTCGATGAAACCTGCGTTGACAGTTTCCAAGACGCGGGCCTATCATCGAAGTAGTTAACCAGTTAGTCACATTTATTTCTCCCCTCGCACGAGCACCTTCGGCACGCCCATGATCACCGGCAAGACCCGCCTCTACGGCATCATCGGCCACCCCGTCGGGCACGTGCGCGTGCCGATGTCGTTCAACGACCGGTTCGCACGCGATGGCATCGACGGCGTGAGCCTGCCGTTCGACGCGACCCCCGAGAACTTCAGCGCAGCGGTGCGTGGCCTGCAGGCCTTTCAGAACCTCGGCGGCTTCGTCGTCACCGCGCCGCACAAGCAGGCGATGGTTGCGCTCTGCGACGAAGTGGTCGGCGAAGCAGCGCTGGTCGGCGCCGTCAACACCGTGCGCCGCGACCCCGATGGCGGCTTGATTGGCGACCTGTTCGACGGCCGCGGTTTCGTGCAAGGCCTGCTCGCCCACGGCCACGTGGTCGCCGGCAAACGTGTGTTCCTGTGCGGCGCCGGGGGTGCCGGCAACGCGGTGGCGTTCGCGCTGGCGCGCGCCGGGGTGGCCTCGATCACGATCCACAACCGCACCGAATCGCGCGCACACGATCTGGCGCAGCGCGTTGCGGCCGCCTACCCGTCGTGCGAGACACGCGTCGGCCCGAAAGACCCGCGCGGTTTCGACATCGCCGCCAACGCCACCAGTGTCGGCCTGCTCGAAGGCGAACAGTCCTTCGACGTGTCGGCGCTGACGCCGACCACGCTGGTGGCCGAGGTGATCATGAAACCCGAGAAGACCACGCTGATCCTCGCAGCCGAGGCACGCGGCTGCCCGGCGCAGCAGGGCAAATACATGCTCGACTATCAGATGGACCTGATCTTCGACTTCATGCGCATTCAGCCTGCAAGGCAACCCGCATGAACGAAGCGGCGCGCGCGCTCGCCGACGCTCGGCGCAGTGCCGTGGCGTTGCGTGCGCTGCCGCCCGGTGCGGTGGCGAGCGATCTCGGCGGCGCCTACGCAGTGCAGCGCGCCGTGGCGGATTCGCTCGGCGAAGTGCGTGGCTGGAAGGTCTCGGCGCTCACTGCCGCGCAGCAGCAGGCGATGGGCGTGCCGCGCCCGGTCGGCGGGCCACTGCTCGCGCCCTGGTTCCACACCGCGCCGGCCACGGTTGCGCTCTCCAACTTCATCGCGCCCCGGCTCGAATGCGAGTTCGCGTTCGAACTCGGGCGCGACCTGCCCGAACGTGACACGCCCTACTCGCGCGCCGAAGTCGCGGCGGCGATCAGTGCCTTGCGCATCGGCGTCGAGGTCACCGATTCGCGCCTGCCACCCGCATCGCCCTTTCTCGCCGAGCTGGCCGACGGGTTCAACAACGGCGCCTATGTCGTCGGGCCGGCATGCGCCGACTGGCAACACATCGCTTTCGCCAGCCACAGCATCGTGCTCGCCACCGCCACACGCGTCGCCACGATCGAGCTGGCGCTTGGCAACGGCCAGCCGGTGCTCGACGGCGACCCGTTCGCTGCCGTGGTGCTGCTGGCCAACGCGCAGCCGCCGGGTTACGGCGGGCTGCGCGCAGGCCAGATCGTGACCACCGGCACCTGCACCGGCGTTGTCGCCGTGCCCGGGCCGTGCACGGTCGACGCCGATTTCGGCACGCTCGGACGCATCAGGCTCACGTTCGAATGAAAACAATGCGGAGGATGAACTGATGCGAGTCGTCACGGCGGATGAAGCGGCGAGCCTGGTCGAATCGAACGACACGCTGGTGATCGGCGGCTCGGGCGGCGGCCACGCCGTTCCAGAGGCTTTGATCGCGGCGATCGAACGGCGTTTTCTGAGTGAAGGCCTGCCGCGCAACATCACTTCACTGCACCCGGTCGGTCTGGGCGACCGCGGCGAGCGCGGCGTCTCGCGCTTCGCGCACGAAGGCCTGCTCAAGCGCATCGTCTGCGGCACGCTGGTCGACTCACCCAAGGTCGAGCAGATGGCGCTGGCCAACCAGATCGAGGCCTACACGCTGCCGCAAGGCGCGATCTCGCAGTTGATGCGCGAGATGGCTGCCGGCCGCCCGGGCCTGATCACGCACGCCGGCCTGCACACCTTCATCGACCCGCGCCATGGCGGCGGCCGGCAGAGCCCGCGTGCCACCGAAGACCTGGTCGAGCTCGTCACGGTCGGCGGACGCGAGTGGCTGTTTTACAAACCTTTCAAGATCGACGTGGCCCTGTTGCGCGGCACGACCGCCGACGAAGACGGCAACGTGACGATGGAGCAGGAAGCGATCTTCGGCGAGATGATCTCGATGGCGCAGGCCGCGCGCGCCAATGGCGGCATCGTGATCGTGCAGGTGAAGCGCCTCGCCAGCCGCGGCACGCTGCCGGCCAAGCAGGTGAAGATCCCCGGCATGATGGTCGACTTGGTCGTCGTCGACCCCGAACAGCGCCAGACTTACGCCAGCGACTACAACCCGGTGTACGCCGGCGAAGTGAAGACGCCGATGTCGCAGATCGCGCCGATGCCGTTCGACCCGCGCAAGGTGATCGCACGCCGCGCGGCGATGGAGCTGGTGCCCGATGCGGTCTGCAACCTCGGCTCGGGCATCTCGACCGGCATCGCGACCGTGGCCGCCGAAGAAGGCGTGCTCGACCGCATCGTGCTGACCAACGAGCAGGGTCTGATCGGCGGCGCTCCGGCCAGCGGCAACGAGGTCGGCGCGAGCCGCAACTACTGGGCGATGGTTGACCAGCCCTACCAGTTCGACTTCTACGACGGCGGTGGTCTCGACCTCGCCTTCCTCTCGTTCGCCGAGGTCGACCGCGGGTGCAACGTCAATGTGAGCCGCTTCGGCAGCCGCATCATCGGCCCGGGCGGTTTCATCAACATCAGCCAGGGCGCGAAGAAGATGATCTTCAGCGGCACCTTCACCGCCGGCGGGCTCAAGCTTGCCTGGCCCGACGGCCGGCTGCACGTAATCCAGGAGGGCCGTGACAAGAAGTTCGTCGACCAGGTGACTCAGCTCTCGTTCAGCGGAAGTTACTCGCGCGAACGCGGCCAGGAGGTGCTCTACATCACCGAGCGCGCGGTCTTCCGCGCCACCGATGGTGGCCTGATGCTGACCGAGATCGCGCCCGGCGCCGACCTCGAACGCGACGTGCTCTCGCACATGGGCTTCAAGCCGCTGATCGCGCCCGATCTCAAAACCATGGACGAGCGCCTGTTCAGGCCCGAGCCGATGAACCTGGCGCACGACCTGATGGCGCGTGCGCCCGCCCAACGCTCGGCACGCCTGGACCGCCTGGCGCGGCATCTGTCATGAGCTTCGCCGCCGACTTGAAGCCGCGGGTGGCCAAGGCCAAGCCCGCACTCGTGGCGGTGCGTGATGCCGAAGCAACACGCAAGCGCATTCTCGATGCGGCGCTCGGCGAGTTCGCCGGCAAGGGCCTGGCCGGCGCACGCATCGACGTGATCGCCGACGCCGCGCGCTCGAACAAGCGCATGATTTATTACTACTTCGAGAGCAAGGAGCAGCTCTACATCGCAGCGCTCGAACATGCCTACATCGACATGCGCGTCTGCGAAGCGGCACTCGATCTCACCGCGCTGGCGCCGGTCGAGGCGATCCGCACGCTGATCCATTTCAAGTTCGACTACTACGACACGCATCCGTGGCTGGTCGGCCTGCTCAACGGCGAAAACATGCTCGGCGCGCGCTTTCTGCGCCAGTCGAAACGGCTGCGCGAGCTGCAGGTGTCGTTGATCGAAACGCTGAGTGCACTGCTCAAGGCCGGCGCGAAGAGCGGTGACTTCAAGCGGGGTGTCGACCCGATCGAGCTCTATCTCTCGATCGCATCTCTGAGCTATTTCTATTTCTCGAACCGGGCCACGCTCTCGACCGCTTTCGGTCAGGTGCTCGACTCGGCGGCCGCGCTGCGGCGCCGCCGCGCGCATGCGGCCGAAGTGATCCTCGGTTATCTGCGGCCCTGAAACGACCAGAAGGAACAGACTCGTGAAATTCGGTGACTACACCAAGGTCAAGTCGCTCGAGAACCCCGCCGGGTTCCGCGCCAACCTCGAAGCGCTCGGCTTGCCGATGCCCTGCGACGACACCGTCGCTTCCGGCCCGGATTCGCCGCTGGCCGCACCGCTCGAAGTGGATGGCCTGACGGTCGGCAACCGCTTCGCGATTCAGCCGATGGAAGGCTGGGACGGCGGCGAAGACGGCATGCCGTCGGACAACACACGCCGGCGCTGGCGCAATTTCGGCCTCTCGGGTGCCAAGTTCATCTGGGGTGGCGAAGCGGTGGCCGTGCGCCCCGACGGCCGCGCGAACCCGAACCAGTTGATGCTGAACGCCCACACCGAAAAGGCGATCGGCGAACTGCGCGAGAGCCTGGTCGCGGCACACAAGGAGGCGATGGGCGACGACAAGGGCCTCGTCATCGGCCTGCAACTCACGCACTCGGGCCGCTTCGCGAAACCCAACGACAAAAAGCGCATGGAGCCGATGGTGCTGTACCGCCACCCGGTGCTCGACCGCAAGTTCCGCCTCGCCGACGACGTGCCGGTGTTCAGCGATGACCAGATCCGCGAGCTGATCGACGACTTCGTGGTCGCTGCCAAGCGCGCGCAAAAACTCGGCTACGACTTCGTCGACCTCAAACACTGCCACGGTTATCTCGGCCACGAGTTCCTGTCGGCCAAGACGCGCGCCGGCGACTTCGGCGGCTCGCTCGAGAACCGCACGCGCTTCCTGCGCGAGCTGGTGCAAGGCATCCAGGCCGAAGCGCCGGGCCTGAAGATTGGCGTGCGGCTGTCGGCGGCCGACATGGTGTCGTTCAGCCCCGACCCGACACAGTCGGATGCCGATACGCTCGGCCCCGGCGTGCCCGACGACTTCTCGGCTTCCCTGCCCTACCGCTACGGCTTCGGCACGAACGAGGCCGACCCGTTGAAGTTCGATCTGGGCGAAACCAAGGCGGTGCTCGCGATCGCGCGCGACCTGGGCGTGAAGATGTTCAACATCACGCTCGGCAGCCCCTACTACAACCCGCACCTCACGCGCCCGGCGATCTACCCGCCCTCAGACGGCTACCAGCCGCCCGAAGACCCACTGGTCGGCGTGATGCGCCACCTGGCGGTCACGCACGAGCTGAAGCAGGCGTTCCCCGAATTGATGTTCATGGGCAGCGGCTACACCTACCTGCAGGAATTTCTGCCGAACGTGGCGCAGGCAGCGGTGCGTGAAGGCTGGGTCGATCTGGTCGGGCTCGGCCGCCTCGTGCTGTCGTACCCCGAGCTGCCGGCCGACGTGCTGGCCGGCCGCGTGGTGCAGCGCAAGCGCTTGTGCCGTGCCTTCAGCGACTGCACGACCGCGCCGCGCAACGGCCTGGTCTCGGGCTGCTACCCGCTCGACCCGCACTACAAGAAGTCGCCCGAAATGAAGATGATCACGCTGATCAAGAAGGCGGCCAACCTGTCATGAGCACGGCATGAAAGACATCGCGGTCACTGGCACCGGCATCATGGGCGGACACATCGCGCGCCGCCTCGCTGCGGCCGGCTTCGAGGTGACCGGGTGGAACCGTTCGCCGCAAAAGCTCGCGGCTCTTGAAGCGCACGGCGTGCGGTCGGGCACCGATCTGCCAACGCTGCTGGCGCACAGCGACGCCGTGATCGTGATGCTTTCCAGCGGCCCGGTGATCGACGCGCTGCTGTTCGATGGCGGTGCCGACGCGCCCGTCGCATCGATGCAAAAAGGCGCGCTGCTGGTGGTCATGAGTTCGATCCCGGTCGAGACCGCCAAGGCACAGGGCGAATTCGCTGTGGCGCACGGTATCCACTACATCGACGCGCCAGTTTCGGGCGGCGAGCCGGGCGCACGCGACGGCACGTTGGCGATCATGGCCGGCGCCGCGCCCGACGCGTTCGCACAGGCTGCAACGCTGTTCGCACCGCTCGGCCAGGCGACTCACCTCGGCCCGGTCGGCAGCGGGCAACTCGCCAAGCTGGCCAACCAGATCATCGTCGGTGGCACGCTGGTCGCGATCGCCGAGGCGCTGACGCTGGTCGAACGGGGCGGCGCCGACCCGGCCGCCGTGCGGCAAGCCTGGATGGGCGGCTTCGCCGACTCCAAAGTGCTGCGCGTGCTCGGCGAGCGCATGGTCAGCGGCAACTTCGAACCTGGCAGCCCCGCCGCGCATCAGCTCAAGGACATGCGCACGGCCGCCGCGCTGGCGCGCGGCTTCGGGCTCGAGCTCGGCCAGCTGAACGGCGTGATCGAGCATTTCAACGCGATGGAGCAGAGCGGCGAGATCGAGCGCGATGTCTCCATCGTCGTGCGCGAAGTCGGGCGCCGTGCGCGGCGCAGCGGAGGTATTTCATGAGCGGCAAGGTCAGCGTGACGATCGATCAGCAGGTCGCGACCATCGTGCTCGACCGGCCCGACAAGCACAACGCGATCACGCCGGCGATGGCGGCCCAGCTCGCCGCGATCTGCAAAGACGTTGACACGAACGACGAGGTTCGCGTGGTGCTGATCCGCGGCGCAGGCGAGCGTGCGTTCTCGGCCGGCAGCGACCTCAAGGCGCTGGCCGAAGACCGCGGCGTCTGGGCATTTCGCAACCGCATCGAATACGCCGCCGTGGTGCGCGACATCCGCAAGCCGGTGATCGCCCTGCTGCACGGCTGGGTGCTCGGCGGTGGGCTCGAGATCGCGCTCGCTGCCGACGTGCGCGTCGCCGGGCGCAGCGCGAAGCTCGGTGCACCTGAAGTGACGCGCGGCTGGCTCGGCGGTGGCGGCGCTTCGCAGATCATCCCGAGGCTCGCGGGCGCGGGCCGCGCGATGCACCTGCTGCTTTCGGGCGACCCGGTCGATGCGGCGCAGGCGCTGCAGATGGGCCTGGTCGAAGAGGTGGTCGACGACGCGCTGGCAGGAGCGCGCGCGATCGAGCTGGCCCTCAGGATCGCGTCGCACAGCCCGATTGCCACGCAGGCCGTCAAGGCCGCGGTGCGGGCCGCGCTCGAAATGCCGTACAGCGCCGGCATCCGATACGAGAACGAGCTGCACGTGGTCTGCATGCAGGCGCGCGATGCCGCTGAAGGCCTCTCGGCCTTCGCCCAGAAACGCGGCGCCAACTTCGAGGGGCAGTGATGGCAGCTTATGAAGCCGAACGTGTGCTGAGCGTTCACCACTGGAACGACTCGCTGTTCACGTTCACCTGCACGCGCGGCGCGAGCCTGCGTTTCGAGAGCGGCCACTTCGTGATGGTCGGCCTGATGGTCGACGGCAAGGCGCTGCTGCGCGCCTACAGCATCGCCAGCGCGCACTACGAAGAGACACTCGAGTTCCTCAGCATCAAGGTGCAAGACGGGCCGCTCACCTCGCGGCTGCAGCACCTGGAGGTCGGCGACGAAGTACTGATAGGGCGCAAGCCGACCGGTACGCTGGTTCTGTCAGACCTTCTGCCCGGGCGCCATCTCTACCTGTTCGCCACGGGCACCGGCCTGGCGCCGTTCATGAGCATCATCCGTGACCCCGACACCTACGAACGCTTCGAGAAAGTGATCCTGGTGCACGGCGTGCGCATCGGCAGCGAGCTCGCTTACGCCGAGTTCATCGAGGCCGAGTTGCCGCACCACGATTACCTCGGCGAGCAGGTGCGCGACAAGCTGATCTACTACCCGACCGTGACGCGCGAAGCGTTCCGCAACCAGGGCCGGCTGACGACGCTGATCGAGAATGGCAAGCTCTGCGATGACATCGGCCTGCCGCCGCTGAACCCGAAGACCGATCGCGCGATGATCTGCGGTGGCCCGGCGATGCTGAAAGACCTGCGCGTCGTGCTCGACCAGCAAGGCTTCGAGATCTCGAAGGGCATCGGCCAGGCCGGGCACTACGTGATAGAGCGGGCCTTCGTCGAAAAATGACCGTGCGACGCTTCGCCCCGATCAACCATCATCAAGGCACCCGTACACCATGAAAAAGTGGATCACCTCGCCCGCCTTTCGGCCGGTCTTGCTGCTCGTGATGCTGGTGCTGCTGTGGGACCTGACGATCCGGGTGCTGAAGATTCCGCCCTATCTGATCCCAACGCCTTTGTCGGTGATTGGCCAGCTCTACAAGGAATGGCCGATGCTGTGGCGCGAGACGCTGCCCACCCTGTACGCCACGCTCGGCGGGTTTGCGCTGTCGGCGCTGATCGGTGTGCCGATCGCGATGTGGATCGCCTACTCGCGCGTGGTCGAGAGTTTTGTCTACCCGCTGCTGGTGTTTTCGCAGTCGGTGCCCAAGGTGGCGATCGCGCCGCTGTTCGTCGTCTGGTTCGGCTTCGGCGTGTTCCCCAAGATCATCGTCGCCTTCCTGCTCGGCTTCTTCCCGGTGATCGTCGCCACGGTTCAGGGCTTCAAGTCGATCGAGCCCGAAGTCATCGACCTGGCGCGTTCGATGGGTGCAAACCCGTTCAAGATCTTCCTGAAGTTCCGGCTGCCGCAGGCGATGCCGGCGATCTTCAGCGGGCTCAAGGTCTCGGTCACGCTGGCCGTGGTCGGCGCGGTGGTCGGCGAATTCGTCGGTTCGAACGCCGGGCTCGGCTACGTGCTCCAGAAGGCCAACGGCAACTTCGATCTGCCGCTGATGTTCGCCGGCCTGGTGATCCTGTCGATGATCGGCGTGTTGCTGTTCCTCGTCATCGAGCTCGTCGAACGCTGGATGATGCCGTGGCACGCTTCGCAGCGCCACGACATGCATGCCGCGAGTTGAACCGCCCATGAACCGGCGCATGGAGATCGACCCGATGGGCAAGCCCTCAGAAGCCACCGCCGCAAGCCCGGTGCTGATCAAGGCCCGCGGCCTGCACAAGACCTACCGCACGCAGGACGGCGAGGTCGAGACGCTCAAGCCGCTCGACTTCGACATCCGCGCCGGCGAGTTCGTCTCGGTGGTCGGGCC
>Ga0105048_10018127_pt1 | contig 10837 bp, 10 predicted proteins | sample MAT05_FD_78382 | JGI IMG/M metagenome (GOLD analysis project Ga0105048, IMG submission 78382) | Freshwater microbial communities from Lake Fryxell liftoff mats and glacier meltwater in Antarctica - MAT-05 | ecosystem: Environmental > Aquatic > Freshwater > Ice > Liftoff microbial mat | place...
AAGCGGGAGGTATTGCTGGTCCACGTAGTTCCCTTCTGGAGGCCTCGTACCAGGTCCCCGGCTCCGACAATCCAGAACATGTCGAACCCATGAAGGGCATCGAGGGACACCAGGCGCGGCGGGTGGGGCATCGGCGCTGGAAGGGCAGGTAGGTTCATCGCGAAAATTCGAGTTCCGGATCGATTGCCAATCGTTCCAGCAACCGGGCGTCTGCCTCGGGGAACGGGTACCGGTCGAGTTCACCCCGCCGGATCCAGGCGAGGTTGGAGCACTCGATCGGCCGGGGTTCACCAGACTCGACGCCGCAACGAAAGAACCGGAGGCGGACGGACTTCTCCGGGTATTCGTGGGTGATCTCCTCGTAGAGAAGTCCGACGGCGGCCTTGAAGCCGAGTTCCTCCCGAAGCTCCCGGCGAAGGGCCGTCTCCCACGACTCGCCTGGCTGAAGTTTGCCCCCGGGGAACTCCCAGAGTCCGGCCAGATGCGAGCCGGGCGGCCGCTGGGTGATGAGCAGGAGCCCAGCGCGGAAGACGAGGCCAGCGGCGACGTCGATGGCCGTCATCCCGGCGACAGCTCAGGGCTTGAGGGCCGGGACGATGTTGATCGAATTCGTGGTCGAGACCGCCTTGTTCAACTCGGGATGGGCCCGGACCAGAGCGGCGCGGCGAATGAAAGCGGAATTGGCCAACTCACGATCCTTGTCGTTGGAGAGTTCCTCGTAGAGGGCGAGGGCTTCCTTCGGTTGCTTGAGGCTTTCGTGGAGGCGGGCCTTGGCGAGGCGGGCCTTGCCGGCGACGAGTGCTCCCTGGGGGTGCGTGATGGCGGACTGATAGGCGGCGATGGCCTCGGCTCCGCCCTTCTCCGCGTCCACGCAGGAGGCAATGCCATAGAGCGCGACAGCACCCAGAACTCCATCGGAGTCGGCGGCCTTGTCGAACTGCGCCCGGGCCTCGGCGTACTTGCCGGCATTGAAAAATTCGCGGCCCGCCAGCAGCGTGGCGTGCAGGGCGGCTGGGGTGCCGGAATGCCGCGAGGCGACCTCGACGAACTTGGCAGCGTCCGGCGCCTGCTCCGAACTCTTGCCGGGCGACAGCAGCAGCATCAGATCTCGGCTCGCATTTGAAACCGTGGATTCACGGCGATGGTTGAACACCATGGTCACCCCGATGGCGACGACGATGAGGGCCAGCCCAATGAAGACGTTCCGCTTGTTGACCTCGTACCAGGCCATCAAGTCGATTTGCAGCGAGGATTCCCGCGTGGATTCCTGATTCTCCTTGCTCATGTAAGCCGCGCAGGGTGAGGGCGGGGGTTCTAAAGGCAAGGCGGAATTCCGAAGTTTCTCGAAGGCGGGCGCATTCGGACACTGCTCCTCCCGGGACCGCGGGCGTCCCCGCCCGCCTCTCTCCACCCCACGTTCAAGCGGCCGGGGACGGCCGCGCTCCCAGGACTCGCCCGGGGAGTCTCACGAATCCAATTTGCGAATTAGGGAAGGGGTCATCATGCGCATCTCGAAGGCGCCCTTCGACGATCCGAAATGGATTTGCGTTGACCTCTTGAGGGCGTCCCGGAGACATAATGATCCCTCGTGCGGTCAGATTGACCGGCGATTTTGTCAGGAATTACATGGCTAGAGGATCCCGGAACGCGTCGAACAGCAAGCTGGTGGCACCACGAGCGGTCAACACGACCAAGTACGATGCCCACCACAGGGTGCTCAACAACACCTACGGAACTTTTGCGGATTTGCGCCGCGAATTGTCGGATTCCAAGGAGAAGGTGGCCGAGCGGGAAGCCGTCCTGAAGATCCTGGCCACCTGCGCTGATCCCCAGCGCGCTTACCTCCTGTTCGATGACTACATCGAGAAACTGGCGTTGCGACGCTCGGACTTCGGGCATCACGACTGGTGGGCCCGCATCCAGACCGCGACCGGCAAGGCCCGTCTGGAAGAGGTCGCCATGCTGTTCCTCCGCTCGAACCGTTCGTTGCCGACCGAGCTGATTCCCCACGCCAACTTCGAGCGCTTCGCCGCGGTGGAGCAGTCCGAGAAGGAATCCGGTTTTGTTCAGGAACTCGAGGACTGGCTTTTCCCACCCCATCACACCCATCTCGATTCCCCCCGGGCCGCCCTTCGCATCGTGTGCGAACCCCAACGCGTCACGCCCGACGTCAACCAGTGGAAGTTGGCCGTTCATTTTTTCCTGTTCCGCAGTCGGTCGGGCGAGAAGGAACGGTTCCTCTCCGACCTGTGCGACCTGCGCACGCGGGCTGCGCATGAGGCCGAGCTTTTTCCCGCGGAAGACTGGGCGGTGATCGACTGGTTGCACGGCAACTGGGCGGAGAAGGTCAAGGAAGGCGAGACGCTCGTTCTGGCGGGTGCAGACCTTCTCACCTGGCTGGCGAAGTTCGGACAAGGACACCGACTCGAGTTGCTGGGGACGGCGACCAACCTGACGTTCCTGGGCAGCATCGCCCGGTTGGAGCCCCGGTTGGACACCATCGAAGGCGAGATGAGCTTCACCCATGTGCTCAAGCTCTCCGAAGGCCGCAGTCGTCAATTGCCTGAGTGCCGATTCTTTGTCGGCGAGCCGCCTCTGGTGCTCATCGACCAGGAGTTTTTTGTGGTCCGCGAAGCCCCCCCTGCGCGCCTCCTCGGCCATTGGGCCCAGCGCCCGGTCGTCCCGGTCCGCCGTCTTTCCCAACGGCTGTTGACCGAACTCCGCAAGACGCGTCCCGGTGGCTCGGAAACCGCCGACTGGAATGCGCTGTGCGAAACCCATTCCGCCAAGCCGCAGTTTGTCTTCGAACTCGCCGACGAAGTCGTGCGGGTGCGGTTGCTGGCGATCAGCGAACGGGATGGCTCCGAGTGGCAGTGGAACGGACACGAATGGCAGCGCGTGGTGCAGCGTCGCACCGCAGATCCGCGGCCGGAGTTGCTCGAAGACCCCCGGTTGTCGCCGGCCATCCAGTGGTTGCAGCGAGCCGATTGGTTTACCCCTGAGCCCGGCTTGTGGGTGCTGGATGCCAACGAGCACGCGCTTTCGCAGTTGGCGTTTGCCTGGCAGGAACGTCCGGCGGATTCGGAGTTCCTTGGCAATCCGCCCTTCCAACGGCTCTTCCTCAATCGTCGTGTGGTCCGACCCCGAATCGTCCTCAAGGGTTCCGGGATCGACTGGCTCTCGGTCAGTGCCGAGTGGGAAGCCGAGGGACTCAAGCTCAGCATCGCCGATGTTCAGCGGTTGGCCGCGGCCAACACCCGGTTCGTCAAGCTCCCGGATGGGGGTTGGGTGGAGATCGACGTGGACGCCAACCGCAAGGCGCATGAGATCGCGGCGACACTGGGCCTCGAAGGGCTCAGTGCGGACGCGCAGAAGGCGTCGTTGCTCCATGCCAATCAGTTGGACGAAACGACCCTCAACGCTCTCGGCACGGAGAAGGTCGTGGCGGCTTTGCGCGAGAAGCTCGTCAACTTCCGTGGGGTTCCCGATACAACCCTGCCCAAGAACGTCTTCGCGGAACTCCGTCCCTACCAGAAGGACGGCTTTGATTTCCTCTGCAATCTGACCCGGCTGCGGTTGGGTGGGATCCTGGCCGACGACATGGGCCTGGGGAAGACGTTGCAGACGTTGACCTGGCTGACGTGGTTGCACGACGGCGCACCGAAGAAGGATCGCAAGCCTTCCCTGGTGATCTGCCCGGCCTCCGTCCTTCACAACTGGCGGCGCGAGGCGGAGAAATTTGTTCCCCATCTCAAGGTGCTGGTGCTGCAGTCCGGTGCCGCACGGCACAACCTGCGCAAGCAGATCCCCGAGCACGACATCGTCGTCACCAACTACGCCATCCTCCGACGCGACCTGGATGAACTGGGCAAGTTCGAGTTCCGCGCGTTGATTCTGGACGAGGCTCAGTTCATCAAGAATCCGACCGCCCAGGTCACGGTGGCGGTGAAGGAGATCGAAGCGGAACAGCGTCTCGCACTGACGGGAACGCCGTTGGAGAACCGGTTGCTCGATCTCTGGTCGATCGTGGATTTCATCCAGCCCGGTTATCTCGGCAGCCAGACTTCCTTCAACGAGATCTACGAGTCCAAGGGCGAGGGTCCCGAGTGGGAGATGGGGACCACCCGTCGTCGGCTCAGTGCCAAGCTGCGTCCCCTGATGCTGCGCCGGCTCAAGCGGCAGGTGGCCCAGGATCTTCCCGAGCGGATCGAGGAACGCCGGGACTGCGAACTCGATGAGGAACAGCGCAAGCTGTACCTGGCCGAGCTGCGCCGGAGTCGCGAGCAGGTGATGAAGACCCTGCAGGAAAAGGGCGTCGCCAAATCGAAGATGCACGTGCTGGCCGCGCTGACGCGCCTGCGGCAGATCTGCTGTCATCCGCGGTTGGTCGGCAACGACGCAGGCTCCGGCAAGACCGAGACCCTGTTCGAGTTGCTCGAACCCGTCATCGCCTCCGGCAACAAGGTCCTGCTCTTCTCGCAGTTCGTGGAGATGCTTCGGATCCTGGAAGCCGCCTGCAAGGAACGCGGCATCCGGACCCACATCCTCACCGGCGAAACCAAGAGCCGACAGGAAGTGGTCAACGCCTTCCAGGCCGACACCGAGCCCTGCGTCTTCCTGCTCTCGCTCCGCGCCGCCGGGACCGGACTGAACCTGACGACCGCCAGCTACGTGGTCCTCTACGATCCGTGGTGGAATCCCGCCGTCGAGGCGCAGGCCATCGATCGCTCCCACCGCATCGGTCAGACCCGCACGGTCAATGCCTACCGCCTGATCGCTCCCGGGACCGTCGAGGAAAAGATCTGGGAATTGCAGCAGCGGAAGTCCCAGACCATCCAGGACGTCCTCGGCGAGGAAGGCTTCGCCACCAACCTGACCAAGGACGATCTCGAATACCTCTTCAGCGAGGATTGAGGCGGGTTCCTGGTCAGGCGTCCAATCGACGCTGGTACTTCGAATCCATCCGGCAGGCCGTGCCGAGGACCTCCCGAAGGGGATCGTCCTCGGCAGCGCAGAAGCCGAGATGCGAATGGCGTCGCCAGCCTTCGGCCTGTTCAAACTTCCCAGAGAGGCGCCCGACCGAGGCGGAGAACTCGTCCAGGGCGACCAGGTACGAATCCATTCCCTGACTGCGATCCAGCCATTCCTTCTGACTGACATGACAGGCGAGGGCGGCGCGTTTCCGGCCATGCACCGGGCCGGTATCGACGTAGAGCCCGGCCCGCACGCGTTGCCCCAGTCCGTCGCACAGTCCGTGGGGCAGGGCGTGGTACACGGTGACGGCCCCTTCAAACGGCAGCACGGCCGGGCGCGTCCCGTAGTTCGGCATGGCCCGCGCGAAGGCCGCCGTGACGGCCAATCGGGAGGTGGTCATGTGGTCCTCCATGTAATCCTGGGGTGAATGCGTCAGGATCACCGAGGGTTGAACCGTGCGAACCACGGCCGCCACCCGACGGAGCAGCGTGTCGGTGTAGAAGATCTCGAGGTCCCGGGCGATCGGAGCGTGCCAGGTCGCCCCGAGGTGCTCGGCGGCTGCCTGCGATTCCCGCCTCCGCATCGCCGCCAGGCGCGGGCCGGGAATCTTCGCCGATCCCAGATTGCCCGAGGAAAGATTGAGGTAATGCAGGGTCCAACCGCACCCGGCCAGGCGGAGGAGGGTCCCCGCCATGCAGAACTCGATGTCGTCCGGGTGCGCCGCGATGGCGAGGGCCGTGGGCATGACGCGCAATCAACCGAGGGCGACCGGACGTCCCGTCCGCGCGGATTCGTCGGCGGCGAAGATCACCCGATGGGTCTGGAGGGCGTCGGTCAGGCTGGTGAGCTTCATCTCCTCGCGTCGGCCGATGGCCGCGAAGAACGCCGCGAACTGGTTCTGGTATGGGTGATCCTTGACGTCCCCGGAATCAACTAATGGAAAGGAGAGATTGCTCCACTGGTTCTTGTTCAGGCCCGTCAGTCGCGACGAATGAAACTTGTTGTCGAGCAGGCTGCCTTGCGATCCCACCAGGTGGGTGTGGAAATAGTACGGCTGCATGCAGTCGATGATGGAGGCCGTCTTGCCCACCCGACCGTCGCGGAACCGCACCAGGGTCACGGCCGTCGTGTCGTACTCGTAGGGAGCGAAATCGGCGCTGCGCGACTTGGTGGACATCGAGTGGACTTCGGCGACCTCGGATCCCAGGCACAGCAACAGCGCGTCGAGCGCGTGGCATCCGGCCGAGAGCAGGCTCGATCCGCCGCCTTTCCGGGTCACGTTCCAGCGGTACTGACCGTACCAGGGCCCGATGCCGTGGTAGTAATCGATCTCACCGTAGTGCACCTCACCCAGCAGACCGGCGTCGATGACCGAGCGGGTGGAGAGGAACTGGGCGGAGTAACGGCACTCGAAACAGACGCAGGTCAGGACCCCCGCATCCGCCACCGCATCGCGAACCGCCAGGCATTCCTCCCACGACAGCGCGAGGGGCTTCTCGATGATCAGGTGTTTGCCCGCCTTGGCGGCGGCCTGGGCATGTTCCGCATGCAACCACGGGTAGGAACAGATGCTGATCACGTCGATGGACGGATCCGCCAGCATCCCTTCCAGCGTCTCGAAGAAACGGATCCCGGGTCCGTGCAATGCGGTCAGGACCGCCGGGTCCACCGGACGGGAAGAGTGCACCGCCGTCACCCGGGCCTGGGCGGTGGCGTTGATGGCCGCAATGTGGGCCGTGGCGACCCAGCCGTAACCGATGATGCCGACGTTGAGTTTGCTCATGCAAAGGGGGGACGGAAGGAATCGCTCACTCTCACCGCAATACGGTCGTACGGTCCTGGATCCATTTCAGGTCGCGACTGTTGGGCACGGACAGATTGTGATCGATGCGCTGTCCAAGGGTGGCCTTCTTGAAGGTGCGGGCGTCAAGCCATCGATGGGGTTCTGCATGACCGTCGACGAATCCCGCCACACCGCCGTTGTTGTGATGGGTGGCGGGCAGGTGAAAGAACTGGCTGTTCGCGTTGCCGGGCATCAGGACGATGAAGGCCGGAGTGCACAGGCTCTGCGGCGACAGATCCTGGGTCTGGAAGATCTCGGCGGGGTTGGGAAGATCAGTGGACTTGCGGAAGGCGCGGTAGCGGGTCGAGAGCCGATTCTGCATGTCGAGGTTCGGGCCGAGATACAGGTTCATCGCATAGCTCCGGACCTGGGGGATGGGCCGTCCCCGGTTGAACACGATGGTCGTCTTGTCGGAGGGACACCGGTAGCTGTCCTTGGACGGAATGTAGGGCGCGAAGGCGGCATAACGGCGGTCCACCAGGTAGGCGACGTTGGTGAAGGACGAGGTGAAGCTGTGGTAGCCGCCCAACACCCAGAGCTTGGGTCCGCCGGCCGCGGCGGAATCCACCTCGCCATTGGTGACCAGCGCCTCGGCCGAATCGTTGCTGTACAGGCTTCCAGCCAGACCAATCTGCTTCTGGTTGTTCAGACACTTGACCCGCAGTGCCTGCTGTTTCGCTCCGGACAAGGCGGGCAGCAGCATGCCGGCGAGGATCGCGATGATCGCGATCACCACGAGGAGTTCGATCAGGGTAAAACCGGCCCTGACTGGCGAGGCCGAGCGGCGGAGCATCGTGTTTTGAAGTTCCTCACAAGACCCGGTCGGTTGCACTGAAAATCTGGGTCGTGAAAATCAGTGACACGAAGACCGGGCCGCGAAGATTCTGGATCGGTCCACCCTTCCCGGGCGCATCTCGACACTGCCCCTCCTGGGAGCGCGGGCGTCCTCGCCCGCTGCTGTGCACCACAAGCCCGAGCGGCCCCGCCATGCGGGACCGCGCCCCCAGGATTTGCGCGGCAAGGCCCGAGAGCCCGCTTCTCGAATTGGGGGGCAGTGTCAAGATGCGCCCGCCCAATCTGCCGCACATCATGCTCGTCAGCGATCGGGTCGGGGCAGGGGGGTATCGGAGGGTTCGGGCAAATCCGCGACGACGTCGGCGCACGGGAAGTCGGGTCCGTAACCGGCGGCATGGCGCGCGGTCAGTTTGAAAAGCACTCCTTCCAATTCCCATGAAACGTTCCCTTTCCCCCTCCTGCTCAGCCTGTCCACCGGCCTGGTGGTGTCCGCGGCAGCGGACCTCAGAGCAAGCCGTTGACGGCAGAATAGGTCGCTCTGGTGCGCGCCTGGGTGGATCGGGGCGCGAAGTGGGCGGGGCACCGCGCCGGAGATTCCTACCAGAAATTTTTTGCCCCGCTCCTCCGCGGCCATCCCCGTTCAATCCACCCGGATGCAGGAGGAAAGGTCTACAACGACGGCGCAACGGACGCGACGTGAGGGAAGGAAGTGGTCCGGTCGTTGCGTGGTGGGTGTTTCGCCAAAAGTCGGGCTGGAGCCGTCCCCCCCTTGATCGGTCGGAGGGCGGTGTCGCCCGTCAGGCACGCCCCAGGCGTCTCCACACTTCCGGGACGGTCACGGCAGGATCGTGATGGAGGATGGATTGCCAACCGCGGGCGAGGGCGGCGTCGATGTTTTCGGATCGGTCGTCGATGTAGAGCAGATCGGCCCCGGTGAGGCCGGCGGACCGTTCGAGCGCCTGGTAGATCGCCGGAGCCGGTTTCATGGCGCCGACTTCGTGGGAAAAGATATAGGAATCGAAGTCGTGGAAGAACGGGAAGCGCTGCCGGAGATGGTGAACGGCGATCTCGTTGGTATTCGACAGGACGTGGGTGGGAATCCCTGCCGCCCGGATCTCCCGATGGAGGTTCACCATCGGTTCGATCTCTCCAAAGATGTCGCCGAAGGCATCGCGGAAGGCCTCGAATCCGCCGTGATACCCGGTTTCCTGGGACACCGTCTCGAACAGTTGCCGGGTGGAGATCAGGCCGGTCTCAAACTGGTGCAACAGCGGAGATTGATCGATCAGCGTCCGGAGTGCGGCGGCATCGGTGCGCGTAAACGGGGCCAGCGTCCGGGCGGCGATGCCGTAATCGAAGTCGAGGACGACCTTGCCGAGATCGAAGATGACGGCTTTGGGAATGGGGTGATGCATGAGCTCAGATTTCGCGCCGGCCTTCGAGGGCCCGGGCCAGCGTCAGATCGTCGGCGTATTCGAGCCCGGAGCCCGCCGGCAGTCCCTGGGCGATGCGGGTGACGCGGATGCCCCGGGAAGCAAGACGACGGGCGAGGTACACGCAGGTGGCCTCCCCTTCGACATCGCTGCCCAGGGCCAGGATGATCTCCTGGACTCCCTCCGGTTCGAGACGGCTTTCCAGACCCTCGATGCGGAGGTCTTCCGGACCGATCCCATTGATGGGGCTGATCCGGCCGCCCAGGACGTGGTAGCGTCCCCGGTGGGTGTGGGACTTCTCCAGACTGAGGACGTCCAAGGCACGTTCGACCACGCAGAGGATGCCAGTCGCCCGATCGGGTGCCGCACAGATGGGGCAGGGTTGGGGTTCGGTCAGGGCCCCGCAGGACTGGCAGATCCCGACCCGTTCGCGGGCGAGGATCAGGGCGTCAGCCAGGGTGCGGGTCAGGGCGGGATCGGCCTGGACCAGATGCAGGGCCAAACGTTCCGCGGATCGGGGACCGATCCCGGGGAGTCGACCGAGGACTGCGCTCAGGGCGATGACGGGTTCCGGGAGCGAGGCCACGATGGCGGCGGCGGGAGGACGATCGGGGCGGTCAGGGAGAATCGGGGGGATCCGGGCGATCGGATCAGAACATGCCCGGGATACTTAGCCCGCTGGTGACGGAGCTCATTTCCTTCTCGGAGATCTCCTTGGCTTCGCGCAGGGCCTGGTTCACGGCGGTGATGATCAGGTCTTCGAGGAATGGTACATCCTGCGGGTTGACGGCATCGGGCAGGATCTTGATCGAGGCGATCGATTGATCGCATCGGGCGACGACCTTGACCGCCCCGCCGCCGGCCTGGGCCTCGACGGTTTTCTGGGTAAGTGCAGTCTGGACGGCTTCCATCTGCTGTTGGATCCGCTGCGCTTGGCGCATCAATTTTCCGACGCTGGACATGTTGGGAGAGGAGTTACCGGTTTAGGGGCAAGGGTTCAAGTGTGGGAATCAGGCTCCGGGTGCCCGGATCTCGACGATCTGGCCCTTGAAGATCTCGAGTGCCTCGCGGATGGCAGGGTCGTTGACGAAGTCTTCCTTGCTCAACAGGAGTGGCACGGGAGGGGCGGAGGGAGCCGGCGGCACCGCTTTGGCCGCACCTAGGCCGGGGGATGCCGTGGGAACGGCGGGTTTGGGTTGTGCGACCGGCTTGGATGCTGGCGGAGGAAGAAGGTCCTCCTGATGAACGACCGCGGGACCAGCCTCGAACGAGACGTCGAGGGGATAGCCGGTGGCGGTCAGGAGTCGGGCCTTTAGCGTGGCGATGTTGCGCAGGGTGTCGAGCAGGTCGTTCTCCGGATGCCGGATCCGCAACGTGCCGCGCGTGAGCGAGGCGGGACTGCAGTTCGGCAGATTGGCCCGCAGCATGGGGTCGGCATCGGTCAGAGCCGCCAACAGCAATTCCCAAACTGCTTTCGCATCGGTGGGCATGCTGACGGGCACCGGTGGCGCGGCCGACGAAGGCTTTGGTGGAACCACGGCCGATGGTACCGGCGTCGGGGTGAGCGGGAAGGCGGGGAGGGGGGTGGGAGGCGTCGGCAGCGGAGGTGCAATCGGGGCGGCTACGGGAATTGTCGGGGCCGCAGGCGTCGCTGGGGCCGGAGCAGGCGATGGCGCGGAGGGCGCGGTCCGCGGCGCAGGGGTCGGCCGAGGGGCGGGTGGTGTGACGCCGGGTTCGACGGGAAGGCCGTCCCGAAGGGCCCGGAGCTGTTTGAGGACGGCGTCCAGCGGCA
>Ga0105048_10018128_pt1 | contig 10837 bp, 7 predicted proteins | sample MAT05_FD_78382 | JGI IMG/M metagenome (GOLD analysis project Ga0105048, IMG submission 78382) | Freshwater microbial communities from Lake Fryxell liftoff mats and glacier meltwater in Antarctica - MAT-05 | ecosystem: Environmental > Aquatic > Freshwater > Ice > Liftoff microbial mat | place...
GCCATTTCTGCGCCACCGGGGGATTGGTTTGACCGCTGGTGTTGAATTTTAAGATTAGATACCATTATTAAATCTTCTCATGAGTCATTCCGGGTTTCGGGGTGACTCATGTTTTTTTAGTGGGCAATTGGCTGGATTATCCGCAGAGCGGCGAAATATTTGTAGCCTGATCATGGCAAATCAGGTTTGGAGGTGCAGCGCACCGTAATACGCTACGGTGCGCTGCACCTCCGATCTGGCTTTTGGCCGGGTTGCTACAAATAGGTAGGGGCACTGCCCCGATGACAAACGAGTGGTGATAATCTAACTCCATGATCGTCAATGGGCAGTAAGGCTATTTCACTACGACCAGACCACTCAGCCAAGGGGTAGTGTCCATAAAAAATCCCGGACTTCTCCATAGAGAAACCCGGGATGGAATATATAAGTATATATGGTTATGTCACTTTTTTACGGAGCGCAGACCCGCTTGCTTGCCGTCAGGCAATGGCTTTCAGAGCCTGCACATCTACCGGCTTGCCTATAAATTCATCGGCTCCGGCGGCAATAGCCTCTTGCCGAATGTCCATCGCACTAATCATTACAATGCGGGTAGATTGCCGGACAATCTTAAATTTGGAAATATGATCCAACCCGTAACCATCCGGCAGATTGTTATCCAGCAGGATCACATCGGGTTGAAACGTAGCGGCCATGGCATAACCATCTTGCAGGGTATGCGCACATTCCACTCTTTGAAAGTGCTTAAGCAACGCCCGACGTAGCAATTTACAAACGTCTACCTCATCATCCACGATCAGGAGTGTGCGTTCATGGTCCATTGTAGGAATTGGTTGAAAATGATATTGTGCGGCCAGTAAGTTCATCCCGGTAAGTTTTTGGGTCATCTATTTGCACTAATTTTAAGTAAATGATCGTTCCATGCGTAAAATGCGGATATTGGGGCGGTTTTTCCCCAAAAGTCCGCAAAGCAAGAAAGGTGTACTGATGGAAGTGCTCAAGATGGAGCACCGGGACATTGGCACACATTTCTTACTACTATGCAGTGAAACAATTATTAACTAACCGAAAATTCTTACTGTTATGTCTAACAAAAATTTGATCAGTGCTATTTTGGGCGGTGCTGCCATCGGTGCTGCCGTTGGTCTGCTCCTGGCCCCACAATCTGGTAAGGAAACCCGCCAAAAAATTCGTAAAGCTGGCAATATGTCTGCCGAGCAGATGAACGAACTGATCGCACAGGGCAAAAACTCCTGGTACGAAGTGAAGGGTAAAGCGAAGGAAAGCGCAGGCGTTGCTGCCGATGAGCTGGATGACTTTATCGGCCATATTCTCCAAAATGGCAAAAAATGGTGGAACTCAGCCAAAAATAAAGCCAGTGACGTAGCCTATGATGCCGAAGAAGCAGTGGATCAGGCCGGGAATAAGATTAATAGAATGGCGGATCGTGGTGCTGATATGGCAAAAAATGCCGGTGAGCAGGCCAGAAGCATGGGCTATCGCGCTGAAAACGCCGTTAACACAGGGGTAGATCAGGCCAAGCGTACTGCTAATGAGGTGAAAGACCGGATCTCGTAATATTTCCTGCTGCTGATAGATGTGTCGGCAGTTTTTCACTTACTAGTCGGGAGGTGCAGAGAACAGCCAAGTGAGTTGAAAGATTTGCTGGCTATCTGCCCCTCCCGAACTTTTTTTAGGTTCAAAACATGGAAATCCTTAACGATGAATCACGTTCCCGATTAGGGGAACTTTCTTCCCACATTATTGAGTACCTCGATACACGTTGGGATCTTTTTCTCCTGCAACTGACCGAGAAAGGTATGAATGCCATCTCCGGGCTGGTGTCCGGGCTGTTGCTGGTGCTGTTTGGCAGTATCATCCTTATTTTTGCCAGTATTGGTGCTGCCATCTCCATTGGCGAAGCGCTGGAAAGTCCGGCAGCGGGCTATTTTATTATGGCAGGCGTTTTTGTGGTCCTGCTGGTGTTGGCTATTGTTTTTGCCCGCAACTATATCCGCAGTGCGGTCAGTACAACTATTCTTGAATCTATTAAAGACGACGATACCAATGCAGTCCCTTCCAAAATATAGTGCCGAGCGCGTACGCCTGATGGCCCACCTCGACAGGCAGAAAAACTTAATCAACGGTGATATGTCTGAAATAAAATCCTTGTTGAAGCCGCTGACCGTGGCTAAACGTATTATCAGCGAGGCCGCCGACACTTTCCGCGACAATACCTTTGCGACGCAGGCTGCCCGGCTGGCACTTACGGTACTGCCACGCGGAATACGTCATCCATTGTTGGGTATTGCCGCCCAAATCGCGGTGCCGCTGCTGCTCCGCAACGCACCCAGGATATTGAATATGATCCAGGGAAAAGACTCCAGCGATATCGGCGTGGCTGCTACCAAGGCTGAATTGATCGGGAATCTGCGGAAAAGGGTGGCTAAATTAAGGAGTCGCCTTGCATGATATGGGGGCTTCCTAAGTGGTTATTAGTTATTGGTTATTGGTTATTGGTTATTAGTTTATTGGTATGTAATACTTTGATAATCAATTGTTTGTCAAGTAAACTTAACCTAAACTAAATTATCTGTTCCACTTATTCGTTTGAAATCTGAATATATTGATTATAAGTATGTGCGGGAAATTAGTTTAGGTTATGTTTTTTAACAAAATCATGATTATCAGGATTTTGTAAACCAATACCCAATAAACTAATAACCGGTAACTACCTATGTGCTGACGCAGTGCCATTTCTAACTGGACACCGCGTCAGCACATTTTTTTAAAGTACTTCTATGATTTCTCCATTATTTCTTTCAATACGCAAAAGCCCCTTTTCCTAAACAAATCCTACTTCCCAAAAGCCTTGTCCACAATCTCCATTTGCTCCTGCTCATGCTTTTTCAGGAAGCCCGTCGCGGGCGAAGCGGCGGCTGAACGGCTCACCGGTTTCCAGCCGTATTCATAATGATTGGTCACTAAATAACTCCACGCGCCCATGTTAGCCGGTTCTTCCTGCACCCACAGTAGTTCGGGCTGACCGTAGCGTTTCAGCAGGGTCTCAAACTGGTTTTTCGGAAACGGATACACCTGTTCCAGGCGCGCAATAGCAACGTCGGTGCGCTTCTCGTCCTGCTGGCGTTTGAGCAGATCATAATACACCTTGCCGCTACATACCAACAGGCGTTTCACCTGCTTGGGATCAGCTTGGCGGTCGTCCAGAATTTCCTGGAAATGGTTGCCCGTTTCGAGTTCGCTCACATCGCCGAGGTTGTACGGTGCCCGCAGGGCCGACTTGGGCGACATGACGACCAGTGGTTTACGGAACGGACGTAGCAACTGACGGCGCAACAAGTGGAAGAAATTGGATGCCGAAGTGACGTTGGCGACCGTCACGTTATTTTGGGCGCAGCCCTGCAAAAACCGCTCGAAACGTGCCGACGAGTGCTCCGGCCCCTGACCCTCATAGCCATGTGGCAACAGCAGCACCAGACCGCTCATGCGTCCCCATTTGCTTTCGCCGGCAAAAATAAACTGGTCAATGATCGTACCGGCACCGTTGACAAAGTCGCCAAACTGCGCTTCCCACAGCACCAAAGCATCGGGCGTAGCCAGAGAATAACCATATTCAAAGCCCAGAACGGCGTACTCGCTGAGCAGCGAATTGAAAATACGGAACTTGCCCTGCTGGTCGCTCAGTCCATCCAACCGATTGATTTCCTGATAGTTCTCGGTATCAACAATGCAGGCGTGGCGATGACTGAACGTGCCGCGTTTCACATCCTGGCCGCTCATACGCACGTCATGGCCTTCCAGCAGCAGGCTGCCGTAAGCGAGCAGTTCGCCGAGTTGCCAGTCTATTTTGCCGGTGGCGACCAGTTGCCTTTTCGCCTCCGTTAGTTTGGCAATCTGTGGCAATGGCTTGAACCCTTCCGGAAAAGTCAGCAGATGATTCAGTAATTTGTCAATGATGTCGCGAGCCACACCCGTGACTGGGCTATCCTGAAAATCAGCATCATCGGCGGTCTTTTTCAGGGCCTTCCAGGCCAGTTCCGGTTCCTGATACGTATAAGGCAGCGGATGTTGGCGCACCTGTTCCAGACGGGCCTGCAAGTCAGCCTTAAAAGCACTTTCCATATTCAAGGCCAGGGCTTCATCCAGGTCGCCCCGCGCCACCAGGCGGTCGAAATAAATTTTGCGCAGGTCGGGATGGGCTTCGATAAGTTTCCACATGGCCGGTTGGGTAAAGCGCGGTTCGTCGCTCTCATTGTGGCCATTGCGGCGGTAGCACACCATGTCAATAAACACATCGGTGTTGAATACCTGCCGGAATTCGGTGGCCAGTTCCACGGCATACACCACCGCTTCCGGGTCGTCGCCATTGACGTGGAATACCGGCGCCTGCACCACTTCGGCGATGCTCGTACAATAAGTACTGGAGCGCGCATCTTCCCAGTCGGTCGTAAAACCAATCTGGTTATTGATGACCAAATGCACCGTACCGCCGGTATTGAAGCCTTTGAGGCTCATCATCTGCGTCACTTCATAGACGATGCCCTGGCCCGCCACGGCCGCGTCGCCGTGGATCAGGATGGGCAGAATCCGGTCGTACATACTGCCGTAGAGAATATCGAGTTTGGCCCGGCAAAAACCTTCCACTACGGGATTCACCGCTTCGAGGTGGCTGGGATTCGGTAACAGTTTGATGTACACCGATTTGCCATTGGCGGCCTGCGTCTGCGACGAATAGCCCTGGTGGTATTTCACGTCGCCGGAGCCATAAGTTTGATCCGGGATCGTCTTGGATTCAAAGGCGTTGAAAATCTGCTCGTAGGTCTTGCCGACCACATTGCACAGCACATTCAGGCGACCCCGGTGGGCCATGCCGATCACGACTTCTTCCACCGGCACTTCACTTTCGGCAGCCTTATTAATCATGGCATCCAAAGCGGGAATAGTCGCTTCGCCGCCTTCCAGACCAAAGCGTTTTTGACCGACGAATTTGGTGGCCAAAAACTGTTCAAAACCCACGGCGCCGTTCAGTTTTTCAAAAATACGTTTCTTTTTTTCGACGGAAAAACCAAAATCGGAGGCCAGGTTGCGGTGCTCGATGCGCTCGCGCAGCCATTGCCGTTTGCCTTTATCGAAGACGTGGGTGCTTTCAAAACCGATATTACCGCAGTAAATAGCCTTGAGCCGGTCCACGATCTCGCGCAAGGTGGCATTCGGCATGTCCAGTTCGAAACCTGCCGCAAACTGTAGGTCTAGGTCGGCGTCCGTCAGGCCATAATCGGCCAGCGAAAGCCGGGGTTTGCGGTCTTTGCGCGGTTTGAGCGGATTGGTAGTGGACAATGTATGGCCCCGGTCGCGATAACCGTGGATGAGGCCGATGACGGCAAATTCTTTGGTAGGGGCAACCCTTGCGGTTGCCCCTATGGCAACCCCCGCAGTTGCCGCATCGGCAACCCTTGCGGTTGCCCCTATGGCAACCCCTGCGGTTGCCGCATCGGCAACCCTCGCGGTTGCCCCCGTTTCGTCGGCATGGCCATTGCCATTGGCAGAAGTGACGGCAAAATCGAATCCGCGAAAGAACGCCGCCCAATCATTTTCGACCGACTTGGGGTCGGCCAGCCAAGATTGGTACATGGAGTCAATATACTGCGGATGGGCATTGAAAACGGGCGAATCGTCTTTCATTGTGTGCTGCTATTCGGACTATATGATTCAGGATCAATGGTTTAATTAAACGCTGGTCAGGGGAGCAGTTTACCAAACGTCAAAAATTCGGTGAAAATATCTGCCTGACCAAAAACGGGTTGCAAAAATAAGACCCCTATCTGCGCGAGGGGACTTTTTAGGGAAAATCTTTGTCTGATAGACACTTTTTTGGGTTGTACGGATGTCGGGCTTTGGTGACGCGCTTTCCGTGTTAGTACGTTTTTGCTGGCACTGAAAATTTATTCCGCAATATCCACAATAAAGCCTATGTTTGTCCGAGCGCGTTTCCGTTATATTAGTGCGCACGGGAAACGCCGCTGTTGCGAAGGCCTCCACAGCTGATTACCCTTTAATCGTTTTGCCAGACCTTAGTGTATTTTACTTCCATTGCCTTAGTCAGCCGTATCCGGCTGGCCTGATACTTTATCTTCACTTCCAAAATTTTTATCCCTACCATGAAGTACACACACACACACACACAAATCATGCAGTTACGCATTCAATTTTATTGTGGTGTTTTCCATGCTGACTACGCTACTTTTGCCACCCGCCAGGCTGTCGGCACAGACGACAATGCCTACCTGTAGTATTCCATTATCTGACTACCAGCAATGGACCTTACCTAATAACTGGAAGGTTTCCACCGGCAACCCTGGAGGCAGTTGGTTCGGTACCAAGATCAGGGTACTCGCCAATGCTACAATCTATTTTGACCAAGACGTAAGTATGGCTGGCTGCATAGTACGCATGGAGGCTGGATCCAAGATAGTGGTGGAAGATGGCAAAACCTTAAGTGCTAACGGCACCATCTTCTTTGGCTGTGGCGGCCTGTGGGATGCCATAGAAGTAGGCTACAATTGCGGTTTTAACCTCAGCGGTACAGAAATACGCGATGCCACCCGGGGCTTAGTCCCACGCTTTGGCAACAAATCCAGTTACTTCGGCCAAGCTAACACTTGCCGGATACAGAACTGTATCTTTAACAATAATCTGGTCGGCATTACCCTGGATTTCACTGGGCAAGGGAGCAGCAGTAATGCCAATGGTGCCCTTTTCGTGCCCGCCACGTTTTCCGGGAACAAGTTCACTACTTCCAGTGGTACGCTGGTATTACCCGATTGTGGCATGAAGATTACTTTCTGCGCCTTTGCTGCATTGCCAACGGCCAATATCTACGAAAAAATGGGGGTCGGCATCCGGATTGCCAACTCCTTGGTCGGCATAAAGGGGGCCACCTTTGCGGAACTGACTGTCGGGGCTGGCACAGGCATAATTGCGACCAGTAACTCTGGGGTGAGTGTAGAACATACCACCTTCAATCACGTTATCAAAATGGTGGATGCAACGAATAGCCGATACTTGGCAGTGCAAAATTGTACGTTGATCAACGGTATTGACGCAGGAGTATCTACAAGTGGTAACGGCCTGAACAGCCCCCAGATCATCATTACCTACAACGATATGACCTTTCAAAAAGTACCCATCTCGGCCATCAACGTAGAGAGAAGTCCAACCGCCGCATTGACGACTATGAAAAACTGGATTGACCATAACACATTGCACATAAATGGTAATCATCAGCAATCCTGCTCATTTATCAATATCACCGCGCCCAGTGGGGGCGCAGATAAGTTCCCGATCACCTGGAATAATATTTTCAACGATGGACAGCTAACCACTAGTTTTCCTTGCAATGGTATTTATATAAAAGACAATGCCAGCGGTTACGACATCTCACACAACTTTTTGAATTATAGTTGGACCGCCAAGCCCAACAATTCTTGCCCCAACCTGGGCATTTCGCTCGTCAACGTCAACGGACAGCGCAACATTGTGACCCTCAATAACGTAACCTCCAGCTTGTTTAGCAACCCTGCCGGGGCTGATGGGGAAGGGGCCTCCTGGATGAAGTGCAGCTACCACCTGGCCGCTTCCCGCAACCTGCAAGTATGCCTCAACACAACTAACAACACCTACCGGGCGTTTCATTTTGCGGGCGACCTTGATTACTGCGATTTTGCCAAAAATTCGATCAATAATCACTTGTATGGTTGGCACTGCGCCCAGGCCGTGCAAACCCCTCCCCTCACCCTCACGAACATGGGCAACCAATTGTGGCATGAAAATACCTGGAACGGCACCTGCTTGAAGGCCAGTGCCCAGCACCGCGACTTCCCCAATGGGAACCCTCCTTTCATAATCGGAGTTTATTCGGGCAATCAAAATCCGCCCGGCCCAATCAGCCCTGGTGATTGGGTTTTGGTAGGAGCTCCTATTCCACCAGAAGAAGAGAACTCTGCATGTATCAATGCGGGTGTGGCGGTCAATCCTGGCGGCTTGGCCGACTGGGACAAGAAGGTAGTGGATGGCACCTATCCTTATGTCTCCGCTTCGCAAGCCTGGGATATGCAGCGCGACCTGCTCTACAAACTGATTGAACACCCGGAGTATCGCCCCGCCGGTTCGCCTGCCCAAGCCTGGTATAATGGTCTGACTAGCTCTTCAGCCTGGCAGTATGCCAATATTGAGTGGCGCTACTACCAAGCCTATCAATCCACGGCGGCTGCGCAGACCAGCCTGTATAATGCTGAAAAGCAGTTCACGTACGCACTGCGGGAGGCTATCCGGCTGGATTCGCTGCAAAACCTCGACGTGACCACCGACGATGCCACTCTGCGCCAACAGCAACTGACCACCGCCGGCCAGTTGTCCACCGCCAAGGCCGATCTGGATAACAGACAGGGCCAAGCCCGGACTACCACCCTGACCGCACTCGTCAGCGCGCAAAACGCCTGGAATACTTTACCTGCTACATCAGTTTGGGAAAGTAATAGAAAAGTACTCTATGGGTATTGGCTAACCAAGGCTCAAGGCACGGCATTGATCGAGAGTGACTATGTAAGGATTCGTGGTATTGCCAATCAATGCCCGCAGGAAGGTGGCATGGCCGTGCGGGAAATTCCATTTTTTCTGGCGACTCCAGAAGCAAACGCCTATTCGCGGGAAGACTACTGGGTGGACTGTGTGGGTGAAGTGAAACCACGCCAGGGACGGCCAATATCTCAGCCGCTGAACAACAACGCTCTGACCATCTTTCCCAACCCCGCTAACGAACAAATCTCTTTGTTCTTAACCCAAGCGGTGGAAGCTACCTGGATACTTACAGACCTGACTGGTCGCACCTGGCAACATGGTCGAATGGCGGCAGATCAAAATTCGGTTACCTTTCACACCCAGAATTTACCTGAGGGTCTGTACCTCTGTACGGTGCGTACTCAGTCTGGTCTCGTACTGAGTACTAAGGTAATCATCCAACACTAAACCAGATCGCTTCATCAGCCCAATCCCTTATGGCAATTGCCATAAGGGATTGGGCTTTTCCTATATTTACTATGTCCAGATGTATTATTCTTCTACTATGTCTGATGCCCACTTTGCTTCTTGCTCAACTCTATGATTATCAATGGGTGGTGGGTATCGGGCCAAATAATCCGGCTGATATAGAAGGAGGCACACTTTTAGATTTTCACACCGATCCCGTCTCCATCTCGTATCGCCCGCTGGCCTCATCAGGAAGAACAGACGCTTTCACGAACATCTGCAATGCGGAGGGTGTCCTGCAACTATACTCCAACAATTGTAGTATTATTAATGAACAGGATATACGAATTCAAAGTGGAAATGGCCTGAATGCTCCCGGTTATGATTATCAGTTTCATTGTGGAAGCGGACCCAATGGCGGTGGCTATAACACGCGCAGTTCTTTCTTCCTGCCCATGCCCGGCGCACCCGACAAATACGTGTTGTTTCAATTGCGCTACGATTTTCCTACTACTCCATATTCCTTTTATCACGTCGAGAGTCTATTATACAGCATGGTGGATGCAGATGCGGCCAATGGTCAAGGAGCTATCATCCAGAAAAATGTGCTGATCGCCAAGGACACGCTCTGCGATATGCTGGCGGCAGTGCGTCATGGCAACGGCCGGGATTGGTGGGTCGTCTGTCCGCAGTTCAATTCCGATCAATCTTTTTTGTGTCTGCTTACACCCTCAGGTGTACAAGGGCCTTATCTGCGCACGACCCCGTTAGAATGGCCGGGTGAACTGAACGGTTTTTGGTGGGAGCAGGCCGTGTTCTCCTGCGATGGCCAACGCTATGCCCGGGCCAACAGCCGCAACGACTTACAAGTGTTTGATTTTGATCGGTGCAGCGGCGAATTTTCTAAACCAGTGGAATTGTCGCTGCCTGTAGAGGCCAAGTACACCTGCGGCCTTGCGCTTTCCGCCAGTGGTCGTTTTGCTTACATTAGCACGGGCGTGAAAATATATCAGTTCGATCTGGCGGCTAGTAACCCACAAGCCAGCCGGGTGCTGCTGGCTGAATATGACCCTTTCACAGATTCACTGGCCACTTCTTTCAATGCCATGCAACTGGCCCCGGACGGCAAGATCTACATCACTAATACCAATGGTATTTACCGGCTCACGGTGATCAATAACCCGGATGCGCCCGGCCTGGCCTGCAACCTGGTGCAGCATGGCGTGGAGTTGCCTTCCAAGATCGGGCTGTGGGTGCCCAACTTTCCCAATTTCCGCTTGTACGATCAGCAGGGCAGCCTCTGCGATACGTTAGTGTCGGTGGCGGTACATAATGCACCTAAGCCGGTTAGCATTCTGTCGGTGGCCCCCAATCCGGCGCAGGATTTTGTGCAGATTGGCTACCTGAGTGAGCAGGTCGGGCAGTTGCAGATATTTGATGCAGCAGGTCGGCGGGTATGGTCGCAGGTGGCCGCGCAAGGCAGTCAGGCGGAGCAAGTGGATGTAAGCGGCTGGTCAGCAGGGTTTTATCAGGTGGTGCTGCGGGTTGGGCGAGCGGTGGTGCGGCAGCGGTTTGTGGTGATAAGGTAGGGGATCTGTTCGTGACTGCTCTTTTTGTCGTGACCGTAGTTAGAAAAGAATTCCCTTCCCAAACAATCTTCCATAAAATTTTTCACCCAACTTTTTCTTTTTCAGCCAAAAATGCTACCTTTGCCCGCCCAAAAGGAAAACCCACTTTTTTTTCAACCTTTGCACCTTCTATTTCATACAATATGGCTCACCATCGTTCTGCC
>Ga0105048_10018130_pt1 | contig 10836 bp, 6 predicted proteins | sample MAT05_FD_78382 | JGI IMG/M metagenome (GOLD analysis project Ga0105048, IMG submission 78382) | Freshwater microbial communities from Lake Fryxell liftoff mats and glacier meltwater in Antarctica - MAT-05 | ecosystem: Environmental > Aquatic > Freshwater > Ice > Liftoff microbial mat | place...
GACGGTGGCGGGCAGCAGGGCGGTGGGCGCGGCGACGGGGTCGGCTGATTTCGGTGCAGGAATGGCAGGGGCAGCGGCGACCCGCCCTGGCGCGCCAGCGCGAGGCGGGGCCACGTGGGGTGCGATGACAGGATCGGCGGTGCGGCGGGCCGGGGCGGTCGTCCGGTCGGGTGCCGGCAGGCCGGACGGCACGACCGCGGCGCGCGGCGGCGCAGCAGCGAGCGGCGCGGGCGCCACGCCAGGGGCCGCGCTGGGTGCCACATGTGGCGTTGCGCCGGGTATTCCACTGGGTGCCACACCCGGCGCTGCGCCGGGTATCCCACTGGGGACCAGAGGGCTGGGCGCCTCGGGCGGGGCGGTGACCGGACGCGCCGCAGCAAGACGTTCCTGCGAAACCGGCTGATGCGCAACCGCGACGGGCCGGGATGCAGCCATGGCGGCCGCCGGCACCACGGTCACGGCCTGGCGGTTGACCATCCGGCGATAGTCGGCGCGCGGCGCCGGGTTATTTACGATGTTGGTGATGTTGGTCACATTGGTGACATTGGTGACGTTGACGTTGCGCACATAGGTTGGGCTGGTGCGGTAGGTGGGCCGGTATGCTTCCTGTGGCCCGAGCGGAATCCAGCCGACCGAGCCGCGCGGCTGCTCGGTGCGGTCGCGCCCAGCCGCGATGCCGACCGACGCGGTGACGCCGATGGCGAAGAAGTTGACCAGTGCCGGTGCGTAGACAGGTTGCCAATGCCGCGGCTCGGGACGTTCGCGCCCGGCGGCGGCGATCGGGACCCAGCCCCAGCGCGCGTTCACCTGCACCCAGCGCCCATAGTGAAAGGGTGCGAATCCCCAGGGCGCGTCGTCAATCCAGGTCCAGCCCCATGGCTGCACGAAGGCCCAGTGCCCGTTCCGATACGGCACGTAGCTGGTGGTGACGCGGGGATACCAGACGCTGCCATAGACCGGGGAACGGTCCCATGTGCCGTAACCCGCAAGCTCGCGGGCGCCGGTCATGCGCGCCAGCATGGGCGGTTCGGCGCTGGCACGGCCCAAAGGTACGGTGGCCGCCGCCCGTTCGCGGGCAAGCAGCGCGTTGAGGAACGGGCTGGCCAGGGCCGGGCCGATGCTGGTCTGGAATTGCGCATCGCCGGTCACTGTCGCGGTCTGCATGGCGCCGATGCGCATGCCGCGGTCGGCATCGCCGAACTCGGCGACGCCTTCCAGAACCGTGACGCGGGTCGGCCGCAGCGTGTCGCCAACGACGATGTCGAAGCGGCCGCCAGTGACGACCCGCACCTCGCCACGCGGGGTCATGATGGAATAGCTGCCGTCCTCCGGCATGCCGCGTAGGTCGAGATAGACTTCGCCCTGGCGCGCGCTCGCCACCATGTCGCGGTCATCGAGGCTGATCACCTCGAATTCGGTGGCACTGTCCATCAGCACCCGGTCACCCGCGATCTGGAGCTCGGCTTGTGCCCGCGGTGCGGTCCAGATCAGGTTACCGGAGGTGATGGGATAGTTGAGCGTGGCGGGGTCCCAGTGCTCCGCCGCGCCGGTTCGAAACAACACCTCGCCGGTCATGCGCGCCAGCCGGCCGACGCGCGACGGCGGGTCGCCTTCCCCATGCTGCGCGGCCGCCGGCGCCATGAGCAGTGCCCCGCCGATCAGCCAGGCGGCAAGGGCGCTGCGGAACCGTCGTGCCGGCAAATCCCGCCTGCGAAGTGTCATGTGCCCTTGCCCTTGATGCGATCATGGCGCGCCGATGCGTGGCGCGATCGTGCCCGCGGCGGAATGCGCGGCGGGAACCGGTCGGAGAACGCCACGCTATGCGAGGCTCGAACATGCGCCGTGGCGCGGGCAGTCTCCCAGCTTCGGAATATACCCCCGCCGCACCCTGGCCGCGTGCCGGTTGGCGGTGGTTCTGCGTAGATTCCGGGTCTGCGATCCGCGGTCCGCTGCGCGCAGTATCGGCAACTCCTGGCTAGGCACCTTCCCGGCCGGCGGCACACAAAGGATTTTGGCCCATGAGGTACTCCGTTGCCGGCGCCCTAGCCCTGTTGGGCGCGATGGCTGGACCGGCATTTGCCCAGACGGCCTCGCCCCCGCTGGGCGGCTCGCCGCTATCCACCCGCGATAGCAACATCACCGCGGCGAACACGCGCGGCGGCACCGCGCCGAGGCTGCCGAATCCCGGGTTGGCTGCCGAGGCGCCGGTGGCCGACTACCTGAAGGCCGCGCGTGACGCGGTGCTGCAGGGCAAGACCGGCAAGGCGCAGGAATCGCTGGAAATGGCGCAGACCCGGGCGCTGAGCCGGTCGGTCGTCGTCGGCCAGTCGTCGGTGCCGAGCGACAGCCCGCTGGTGCTGCGGATCACCGCGGCGCTGCAAGCGCTGGGCAATGGCGACCGCAAGGGCGCGGTGCAGATCATCGACGCCATCACGACGCCGTGAGGCGTCGTCGCCGTGCCGACTGCGCCCATGGTCTGGCGGGCTGACATGCCGCAGAGCGACATCTTTGCGCTCAGCCAATCCCGCTACAACGACTTCCTCTTTGCCCGGATTGGCGAGGAGCTCGATGGCGTGGCGTTGACCGTACTGTCCGCCTTCGCGCGCCTCGGCTGCGACCCTTGGCAAGAGGCGCATCGCCTGGCCGAGCTGTCGCCACGGCAAGCCACGATCAGCCTCGCTCAGTCGATCGCCGCCCTGCCCTGCGGAAGCTTTACGGTGATCGATGCCTGGCCAGTGGCGGATAGGCTGGCGGCCCTGCTGCCGCCGCGCACGAGCGCCCAGACGGCAACGCTGGACGGTATGATCGCCGCGGCGCTGGCCCGCGGCGGTGCGGCGCTGGCCGGATTTCGCCGTGCGATCGGGCTGTGACGTGCGGCGGTCCGACTTGTGGCGGCGCCACGGCGCGGCCGGGTTGGTGATCGCACCACCGCGCGCCGCCGGTGCGCCATGAGCGGTGCCGACACCGCCGAGCGGGCGGCGCCGTTCTTCGGTGCCTTCCTGCGCCTGTCGTTTCCCTATTGGATCCAACCGGGAATCTGGCGGCCCCGTCTGCTGGCGGCCGGGCTGGTACTGATTGTCGTCGGTCAGGTCGCCCTGTCGGTGCGACTGAACATCTGGAGCGCCGATCTGTTCGACGCGCTGGAACGCCGTTCGACCGACCGCGCCTTTGCCCAGATCGGCATCTTCGCCCTGATCGTGCTCGGTACCATGGCGACCAACACCGCCCACCTGATGGTGCGACGCCAGATCCAGCTTGACTGGCGGCGCTGGCTTACCTTGCGGGTGATCAGCAACTGGATGGATGACGCCCGGCACTACCAGGTCGGCCAGGTACCGGGCGACCATGCCAACCCCGACGGGCGGATCGCCGAGGATATCCGCATCGCCACGGAAGGCGCGATCGACCTGGCCAGCAGCCTGCTCTACGGCGCGCTGGCGCTGGCCACCTTCGTCGGCATCCTGTGGTCGCTGTCGGGCTGGATCAGCGTGCTGGGCGTGTGGGTGCCGGGCCACCTGGTGCTGCTTGCGATGTTCTACGCCGGCACCGGCGCCGTGGTGGCCTTCATCCTCGGCAGGCCACTGGTGCGCGCAACCGACACGCGGCAAACCCGCGAGGCCGACCTGCGCTTTGGCCTGGTGCAGGCGCGCGAGGGCGCCGAGTCGATTGCCCTGGCGCGCGCCGAGGCGCTGGAGCGCGGGCGGCTTGCCTCGCTGTTTGAAACGATGGCGCCGGCATGGCGCGACCAGTCATCGGGCCTGGCGCGGCTGGTGGTGTTCTCCTCGGGCTATGCGACGCTGGCCGCCGTACTGCCGATCCTGGTGGGCACCCATCGTTTCATGGAGGGCGTTCTCACGCTGGGCGGGCTGATGCAATCGGCCCAGGCGTTCCAGCAGGTGACCGTGGCGCTGTCCTGGCCGGTCGACAACCTGCCGCGGATCGCCGAGTGGCGCGCCTCGGTCGAGCGGGTGCTGGCGCTGGACGACGCGGTGCGGGTGGTGACCATCGAGGCGGCGCGCACCGGGGCGACGGCGATCAACCTGAACCGGGCGCCCAACGCCGCACTGGGCGTGCACACGCTGTGGGTGGCGGCCGCCGATGGCACGGCGATGCTGTCCGACCTCACCCTGGAGGTCGGCCCTGGCGAGCATGTGCTGGTCGATGGCGACCCCGACGCCACCGCGGCGCTGTTTCGCGTGCTGGCCGGCATCTGGCCGTGGGGCCATGGCCGGGTGGACCTTCCGGCCGATACCGAGATGTGCGCGGTGGGGCGCCGGCCATTCGTGCACGAGGGAACGCTGCGCAGCGCGCTGGCCAGTTCCGCAACGGCTGACGCCGAAGCCGATGTGGCGCTGCGCGAGGCCCTGGACATGGCGGGGCTGGACCACCTTGTCGGGCGGCTCGACGAGGTGGCAGACTGGGCGCAGACCATGAGTGCCGGCGAGTTGCAGCGCCTGTCCTTCGCGCGGCTGCTGCTGGAGCGGCCGAACTGGATCGTGCTGGGCGACGCCACCGACGCGCTCGACCCGACCGCGGCAGATGCCATGCTGCGCATGATTGCCGAGCGGCTGCCGCACGCGGCAATCATCGTCATCGGCCGCCATCCCGGTTCGGCGGAAACCTTCAACCGGCGCATGACGCTGCAGCGCGTGGCCGGCGGCGAGGTGCTGCTGCACGAGGTGTATGCACGGCGCGAGGCGGCCCGTAACAAGCGACGCCGGCCGTTGAGGGTGGTGGACTGGCTGCGCCAGGGCTTCGGCGGGTGACGCCGACCTGCATCCGAACCGAACGGCTGCGCCCCGCTGCCGAATGCGGCACACCCAGTATAGGGAATGTCGTGCCATATTCGCCGTGCCTGCCGCCGCCGCCCGGTTCGTCGCCGGCCCGCCGTGCCGCCACACTGAAGTGAAAGTGCCGCAAGATGCCAAAGCGCCGTGCGCTCCCATCGCATGCTTCCGACCAGTTCCTCGTCGTCGGCATCGGCGCGTCGGCCGGTGGGCTGGAGGCGTGCCGCAAGCTGTTCGCGGCGATGCCGAACAAAACCGGCATGGCGTTCATCGTCATCCAGCATCTCGACCCCAACCATCCCAGCATGATGGTCGACCTGCTGGCCGGGCACACCCGGATGGCGGTGCGCCAAGCGGGCGACGAGATGCCGATTGCCCCCGAGACCATCTATGTGATCCCGCCGGGCAGCTACCTGTCGGTGAAGCACGGCATGCTGCACCTGTCGCAGCCCACGGCACGGCACGGCTCGCGCCTGCCGTTCGACTACCTGCTGCCGACCCTGGCCGAAGCCTTCGGCACCCGCGCGGTCTGCATCGTGCTGTCGGGCACCGGCACCGATGGCAGCGCCGGCGTGCTGGCGGTGCAGGAGAGGGGCGGCCTGATCATTGCCCAGGCGCCGGAGGAAGCCAGCTATGACGGCATGCCGCGCAGCGCCATCCTTACCGGCGCGGTGGACGTCGTGCTGCCCTTGGCCGATATGCCCGCCGCCCTGATGGTCCATGCCCGCCAGCCGGCCGCGTTGCCGCAGGCCCCGGTGGCACCGCGGCGCGAGGCGACGCCGGAAGTCCTGCCCGAGATCATCGCCCTGTTGCGCGCCGGCACCGGGAACGACTTCACGCAGTACAAGTCGGGCACCGTGCTACGTCGCGTTGACCGGCGCATGGCGCTGGCCGTCCCGCGGCCGGCCACCATCGACGACTACATCGCCCAGTTGCGCAACAGCAGTGCCGAGCAGGAACAGTTGGCCAGGGACCTGCTGATCCACGTTACCAGCTTCTTCCGCGATGCCAGGGTGTTCGACCTGCTGGCGAAAACCGTGATCCCCGACCTGCTGCGCCGCCAGCCGACCGATGAGCCGTTGCGGGTCTGGGTCACCGGATGCAGCACCGGCGAGGAAGCCTATTCGCTGGCGATCCTGTTCCGTGAGGCGATAGAAGCCGATTCGCGGCCGGTCAAGCTGCAGATCTTCGCCTCCGACATCGACCCCGACACGGTGGCCACGGCGCGCGACGGCTTCTACGCGCAGGCGATCGAGGGGGACGTCGCGCCGGCCCGCCTGGCGCGGTTCTTCATCAAGGAGCGCGACGGCTATCGCGTATCGCCCGAACTGCGCGCCGCGGTGGTGTTCACGGTGCAAGACGTGCTGACCGATCCGCCGTTCTCGCGCATCGACATGGTATCGTGCCGCAACATGCTGATCTACCTGCTGCCCGAGGCGCAGGCGAAGGTGTTCGCGCTGTTCCATTTCGCGCTGCGGCCGGGCGGCATCCTGCTGCTGGGCAATGCCGAGACGGTCAACCTGGAGGATGGCAGGTTTGAGCAGATCTCGAAATCCGAGCGGCTGTACCGCCATGTCGGGCGCGCCCGCCCCGGCGAGCTGGGCTTCGTCCTGGCCGAGGTGGCGCGCGTGCCGGCCCGGCCGGGCCCGAGCCAGCCGCGCTCGCGCCAGACCGTGCTGGCCGATTTCTGCCAGCGGCTGGTGGTCCAGACCTATGCGCCGGCGGCCGTGCTGGTGAACCGGCGCTATGAATGCCTGTATTCCGTCGGGCCGATCGACCGCTATTTGCGCGTGGCGCCGGGCGACCCGACCAGCGACCTGCTGGCCATGGCACGCCACCACATGCAGGCCAAGCTGCGCGGCGCGCTGCACCAGGCCAGCCTGGCCGGCAACCGCGTGATCGTTCCCGGCGGCCACATGACGACCGAAAGCGGCGAGGTGGCGTTCAACATCGCGGTGCAGCCGGTGCAGCATGAGGGCGAGGACCTGCTGCTGGTCAGCTTCATCGACGAACAGAAGGCGTCGAAGAAGGTGGAACACGCCGCCCCGCTGCAGGACGGCGCGCGTGTCTCCGAGCTGGAGCAGGAGCTGGAGGCCACCCGCACCGAGTTGCAGGGGGCGATCCGCAACCTGGAACTTTCCGCCGAGGAGCAGCGGGCAATCAACGAGGAGGCGCTGTCGGTCAACGAGGAGTTTCAGTCGACCAACGAGGAGCTGCTGACCTCCAAGGAGGAGCTGCAGTCGCTCAACGAGGAACTGACCGCGCTCAACACCCAGCTGCAGGAAACGCTGGAGCGCCAGCGCACCACCGCCAGCGACCTGCAGAACGTGCTTTACAGCACCGACGTCGCCACCATCTTCCTCGACACGCGGCTCAACATCCGGCTGTTCACGCCCGCGACCCGGGCGCTGTTCAACGTGATTCCCAACGATGTCGGCCGGCCGTTGTCCGACCTCAATTCGTTGGCCTTCGATGCCACGCTGCTGGCCGATGCCGCCGCCGTGCTGCATCTGGGCGAGCTGATCGAACGCGAGATTGAAACCCATACCGGCAAATGGTTCATCCGGCGCATCCTGCCGTACCGCTCGGCGGATGGCGGCGTCGGCGGCGTCGTCATCACCTTTGTCGACCAGACCGAGCGCAAGCAAATCACCGATGCGCTGATGGTGGCCAAGCGCCAGGCGGAACTCGCCAACATGGCCAAGTCGCGCTTCCTGGCCGCCGCCAGCCACGATCTGCGCCAGCCGCTGCAAACGCTGTCGCTGTTGCAGGGCTTCCTCGCCAAGACCGCCGAAAGCCCGCGCGCCGCGACCCTGATCGCCCGGCTGGGCGATACCCTGGGCGCCATGTCGGGCATGCTGAACACGTTGCTCGACCTCAACCAGATCGAGGCGGGCACGGTTCGCGCCGAGCAGGCCGAGTTCTGCATCGGCGATCTGCTGGCACGCCTGAACGACGAGTTCACTTATCTCGCCCATGCCAAGGGGCTGGAACTGCGGGTCGTGCCGTGCAGCCTGATGGTGCGCAGTGATCCGCGCCTGCTGGAACAGATGATCCGCAACCTGCTGTCCAACGCAGTGAAGTACACCAAGCAGGGCAAGATTCTGCTGGGGTGCCGCCGGCACCGCGACATCGTGAGCATCGAGGTGTGGGACACCGGCATCGGCGTGCCCGTCAACGAACTAGACACGATCTTTGAGGAATACCACCAGTTGGACAACACCGCTCGCGAGCGCAGCCGCGGCCTTGGGCTGGGCCTGTCGATCGTCCGCCATCTCGCAGGGTTGCTCGGTCACCAGATCCGGGTGCGGTCCAAATTGGACCGCGGATCGGCGTTCTGCATCGAGGTCCAGCTGCCACCGAGCGCGCCGCCACGGGCGCTGGCACCGTCCGGGTCGGCCACCACCGTGGACAACCCGCGGGCGCAGGTCGGCGCGGTCCTGGTGGTCGAGGACGATCCGGAGCTGCGCGAGCTGATGGAGATGTTGCTGACCGAGGAGGGCCATCTGACGGCGGTCGCGGCCGACGGCCTGATCGCGGTGGACCTGGTGACATCGGGCAAGGTGCACCCCGACCTGGTGCTGGCCGACTACAACCTGCCGAACGGCATGAACGGCTTGCAGGTTGCTGCACGCCTGCGCCAGGTGCTGGGGCGGCAGGTGCCGGTGATCATCCTCACCGGCGATACCGCCACCGACACCCTGCGCGCCATCGCCGCCCAGCAGTGCGTGCACATGCACAAGCCGGTGAAGATGCGCGATCTGGTCGATGCCATGAACCGGCTGTTGCCGCCCGCAGCCCCCGTTGCCGCGGCCCCCGCCATGCCGCCGGCGCCGCCAACGCCCGCTTCGCCAACGCCCGCTTCGCCAAAGCCCGATTCGGCAACACCCGTCACCGCAGAGCCAGCCGTGCCCGCACATCTCACCGCCGTGCCTGGCGAGACGGTGTACGTGGTCGACGACGACAGGATGGTACGCGAGCAAATCCGTGCCCTGCTGGAACTGGAGGGGGTGGCGGTGCAAGACTTCGTCTCCGCCGAGGCGTTCCTGGCCGCCTATCCGCGTGGCGCCCCCGGCTGCTTGCTGCTCGACGTATATCTGCCCGGCAAAAGCGGGTTGGAACTGGTGAACCAGCTGCGCCAGTCCGGCCACGCGCTGCCGGTGGTGATGGTCACCGGCAAGGGCGATGTGCTGATGGCCGTGCAGTCGATGAAGGCAGGGGCGCTGGACTTCATCGAAAAGCCGGTCGGCGCGCAGCAATTGCTGAACGCCGTCGAACGCGCGCTGGCCGAGGGGCGCGAGGCCGACCGGCTGCTGGCATGGCGCGAAGATGCCGCGCACCATGTCGCCGGCCTGACGGCACGCCAGCGCCAGATCATGACCATGGTGCTGGCCGGCCACCCCAGCAAGAACATCGCCGCCGACCTGGGCATCAGCCAGCGCACGGTGGAAAACCACCGCGCCGCCATCATGAAGCGTACAGCCACCAAATCGCTGCCCGCGCTGGCCCGCTTGGCGCTGGCCGCCAACGGCAATGCCGGTGCCGCCCCGACGGGCACCGCCGCACCCCCGGCGAAGCACCACGACGAGCCGGACTGATATCAGCCGCCGGAATTGACGACCGATCCCAGGCAAGAGTGGGGCGCCGCCCCACACCCCGCCAGGGGCCGAGCCCCTGGACCTCAAATTATTGAGATAAATGGGTTTCCAAAGGCCCTCGGCCTTTGGCGGGTCCAGGGCAGAGACCCCTAGGCACGAAGATAAGGATGGCGACGGCTCTGCCGTCGCGGCGCGAAGCCGCGCCACGGAACCCCCAAAGGGTCAGAGACCCTTTGATCCCATTACCTTTAGTGGTCGTGCAAGCTGCCACCAGTCGAACCAGCGCATTGATTGGGGGCTGCTGGCGCAGCCAAGAAACTCTTAGCATCCCCAGATTATCAACCTATTGGAATTTTTGGTTTTTTTTACAGAATAAGGTCCAGGGGCTTGGCCCCTGGCGGGTCTGGGCAGAGCCCAGCCTCCCTTATCTTAGTGCCTATGAGGCAGAGCCCTGGCCTTGCCTTTGCTGGATCGGTCGTTATTTCCAACGATGGGTGTGACACACCGCGCGGCACGATCGGCCGCACGACGCCGTACGCGATGAAGAGGCCCGGCAGGGGGGATGCCGGACCTCTTCCCGCCACCCTCACGAACCGAGAGGGTCGGTCGGCGCTGCCAGCCGGCCAAAGTGCCTGGCGGCAGGGCCGATCGGTGTGTCGTGAAGCCGCTACCGCAACCCGTCCACCCCGGGCCGAGCCGCCGGCGTCACGGCGAGCTTTGTCGCGTGCGGGTCGTCGTGGTGGTGGTGGTGGGCGCCGGCGCCGGGATGATCTGCTGCGTGGTGACCTGTTCCGTCGTGGTGCGCGTGGTGGTCTCCGTGCAGGCGCCGAGCAGCGCCGCTACCCCGATCAGCGTCGCCGCCAGCAAAAGCCGCTGGGGCGCGAAGGCGTTGATGGCAGGAATGAGATGAGACATCGTGATTGCTCCTTTTAGCGGCCGGTGGGCAGGGCGGTCGACGGCGCGGCCGGCGTTTGCGTGACCGTGGTGGTGGTGTTCTGCTGGCTCGTCGTGACGGTGGCCGGCGGCGCGGTGACCGTCGTGGTAACGCTGTCGTCGGCGACCCCGGTGCTGTTGCGATACGTCGTCTCGCTCTTGTCGGTCTTGGTGCCGTCGGGGCCGACAATGCTCTGGGTGCGCGAGGTACTGAGCGTGCCCACCGGGGGCGCCACCAACAGCCGCGGGGTGCCGCCCGGTGTCACCGTCGTCGTCGTTTCCGACGTGGTGGTCTGCGCCAGGGCCGCCCCACCGGCCAAGACGGCCGCCGTCAACCAGCACGCCTGAATAAGTTTCATCGCCGCTCTCCGGGGCGCCGCGCGGAAAAGTCCGTTCGCTGCCGTTGTGGAAATGGTGCCCGGCGCGCCGGTTCTCAGGATCGGACTCTACTCAGACGGCATCTGAGTAAATCCCGGCGCTGCCGCGGCTTCGCGGCGCCGCCTAGGATGCTTCTATCA
>Ga0105048_10018131_pt1 | contig 10836 bp, 6 predicted proteins | sample MAT05_FD_78382 | JGI IMG/M metagenome (GOLD analysis project Ga0105048, IMG submission 78382) | Freshwater microbial communities from Lake Fryxell liftoff mats and glacier meltwater in Antarctica - MAT-05 | ecosystem: Environmental > Aquatic > Freshwater > Ice > Liftoff microbial mat | place...
ACGCGAAGGAGCTGCGGAAGATCTTGGACGACAGCAACCTGACGTGCTGCGCCACGCACAAGGGCTTGGACGTGTTACGCGACAAGGTGGATGAGGTCGTCGCCGAGCATGAAATTCTGGGCTGCTCGTACACGGCCGTGGGTGGATTTTTTCCGTCGATCGAGACGTTCGACGCGCACACCTGGGGCCAGTACATCGACAGCTTCAACAAAGTCGCGGCCAGGCTCAAATCTCGCGGCCTTCACCTGGGCTATCACAACCATTCGCACGAGTTCGCCCGCGTCTCCGCTGATCGAGGCGGGAAGACCGCCTGGAACATGCTCACCACCGGAATTTCCAGCGACGGCTGGATCGAAGTTGATACCTACTGGGTCGCACACGGCGGGGCAGACCCGTCACTCGAAATCGACCGCGTCGCGGGTCGAATTCCGTGTGTTCATTTCAAAGACATGGGCATCAAACCCGATCGAACGCATTACATGATGGAAGTGGGCGAGGGCAATCTTAATTGGCCGCGGATCATTGAATCGTGCCGCCGCGCGGGTGTGAAGTGGTACATCATCGAACAGGACACGTGCTATCGCGATCCATTCGAGAGTTTACAGATCAGTCTTGAGAATCTTCGCGAGATGGGCGTGGCGTAGAGCGCGCGGGTGTAACTTGTAAGGTGTTTCAAAGGCCCCAAAGGCCAATAGCGCTTGCCAATCACAGGCGGCGCGTTACTTTGTGTGTTGAGCCAACTGTTGCCGGGAATTTTACTCAAGCAAGGATGCCCCGTTGTGACGAGGCCGAAGCCAAATTCGATCTGCACCCAACGTCGGGCCGGGCGGGGTGTCGTGCATTTAGTGTGTGAATCACCGAACCAACGCCGACATGCATTTGCGTGTTTCTCCGCTCTGGCGATGGCGTCCGCGGCGGGCATGTTTCTCGCGTCATCCAATTCATTGATCTACGCGCAGGACGTCCCATCAAGTGCGGGCGGCAATCAGATAGTCCAATCCGAAGCGTCGATGCTCGTGACAGAGATCGCACGCCTCGAGCGTGCGCTGACCCGTGATGCGGGCCTATCGCAAGACCAGCGCGACCAGGCGGCACGCCAACTCATCGGCCTGCCAGCCGCGGCGGTCGTGCCGACGCTCAAGTCGATTCTTACAGACCCCAACGCGCTCAATAATTCTGCGCGGCTCGCAGTCGCCCGGGCGATTGCCGATGTCTCAGACCCGAGCGGCGAATTCGTTGTGCCGCTGTTCGCATTGTTCGGCAGCGACGTGCCGCGCGATCTGATCGAAGCCGCGGCTGTCGCACTGGAGCGTTATAAGGCCTCGCCCGAAGTGCTAAGGCAGCTCATTTCGCAGACCGATACGCAAAAGCCCGAGGCCGTCCGATTCGCCGCCACGCGGTCGCTCGGCGCGTTCCCCGAAAAATCCGCGGCCCAGCGACTCGTCGAATTGACGGGCGATCGCTCGGCCTCGATTGCGGTCACCGCACTGAGCAGCTTGCAGGACCTGACGGGCATTGAAGCAAGCGATGCGAGCTATTGGCGCGACTGGTATAGCCAGCGAAAGGACGTCGCCGACGCGATCTTCAGAGACGAGTTGGCGCGAAGTCGACTTGCCTTGCTCGAAACTTCAGGCCGCGAAGCGGAAGAAACGCGTCTTGAGCTTCAGCGGATTCTGCGCGATCGATATGCACAGGCGCCCGCCGACCAGAAGAGCAGTGTTCTGCGTGAGTTTGTTCTTTCGGGCGTTTCGGCGACGCGTCTGGTGGGCGTTCAGCTCATTGACATCGAGGCCGCGAATGTCGGCACGGTGCCTCCCGAAATTCGCACGCTATTGCCTGATCTCCTTGCCGATACGTCGATCGACGTGCGAATGCGATCGGCCCGCGCGCTGCAGACGCTCAATGACGCGACAGCCCTGGATGCGCTGCTGAAACGCCTCGTGCTCGAATCCAGCAGCGAGGTGCGCGTGATCTTGTGTGACGCGATCGCCCGGATTCAAGACGTCCGCGCCGCCCCCGCGCTCGAGCGTCTTCTGGACGACCCATCGCCCGCGGTCGCACTCGCGGCGGTCCGCGCGATAGGCGAACTGGGGCCGAGTTTGTCGTCGCAATCGTATCTCGCGCTAAGCGCAGACAACGTCCAACGAATGGACCGCATCACACGAAAGCTGACCGAGCGGTTCGCGTCGCTTTCGTCCGAACTCAGACCCGAATCAGGACAGGTCTTGCTCGACACACTGGCGGCGCTTCGGCGAAAGGAATTGCTTCAATTCTGGATCGAAATTCTTGCGAGTAAAGGTGCGGGACTTCGCGGCACCGAGCGCCCGGGCGAAGGAGTCGACCCCGCAAGTTTCAGACGTGCGGCGGTGATGGGAATCGGCGCGATCGGCGACGCGAACGCGGTCGAAGTGGTTGCGAATTCGCTGACCGACGCCTCGGCCGACGTCCGCATCGAGGCCGCCCGAAACGTCGCGCTGCTATCGCGTGATTTTGGGCTTGGCGATGCGCTTTATCGCCGTACGATTAAGTCGCAGGAGTCTGATCCGCGTGTGCGAGAGGAGGCATGGAGCAGCCTTCGCGCGATGTTCCCGCTGGCGCCGCGTACGCAGCTTGCGAACTGGGCGGTTCGCGATGAGCTGACGCCTGAGCGAAGAATTGATGTGTATCGTGCGTTGGTGGCGTTGGCGGACAAGGCGCAGGATTTCGACGACGCCGCACTTCGGCGCGAGCAAGTGGGCGAGTTGCTTTACGCCGACGGCCAGTACGCGCAGGCGGTCGCGGAGTATCAACGCGCCGATCGCGATTTGCGAAGCTTGCCCAATCCCGCCGCCCGGCTGCCGCGTCTGTTGCGACTGAGTGAACGAATGTTGCGCTCGCTTGTCCGTGCCGACCGCGTTGCAGAGGCGATCACCGTCGCGCGGGTTTTGTACGATGATCCGGAATACCGCGTGACAGTGGGCTCGGTATTTCGCCAGGAGGCGGAGTATCTGGCGGACAAGCCCGAACGACTCGAGCAGGCCGAGAAATTTATTGAGCAGGTTTTGGGAATGAATCCGCCCCTGCAAGACCAGCGTCAATTTCTGCAGTCAATGCTGGTGGAAATTCGCCAGCGCAAAGGTGAGCGCAACCACAGCGAACCCTGGCCGTGGGATTGGGTGCTGGCCAGTGCAAATTGATCGATTTCCTCGCTGCTTCTGGACCGTCCGTCAGGACATTTTCTTTATAACTTGATCCGAGAAGGCGTCGTACTTTCGTAACCGATGGCGCGGGTCACTCGACCAGACCACGCACGTCATGGGAAAAATATGATCGTCGCAAAATATAAATCCCGCGATGTCGTTGTACTGATGTCGGCCGGGTCGAGTGATCAGGCTGAGATGAGCCCGCAACGAACCCTTTTTCTTTTGAAGGAGTTTCTCCATGAAGAGTCGGAACCAAAATATTCATCGAAGTGCTCGGGTTGTGGTCGGCGAAGCGCTTGAAGGTCGACGCCTGATGTCGGTCGCATCGCTCAGTCCGCGCGGCAACCTCCGCATCAGCCTCGCCGACCAGAGTGCCGGCGCGACGCTAACCGTGGGCCTGAATGAAGCTGGTACTGAAGTCACCGTCACAGGCGGCGGGCTTAGCAGTTCCTTCAGCCTGGCTGCGGTGAGGCGTCTGGTCATTCTCGGAAGCCCCGCGGCCGACACGATCAACACCAGCGCGTTCTCGAAGTTGACGCACATTGTGGGCGGACAGGGCAATGACACGATCACGACCGGCGCGGGAAGAGATCTTGTCGACGCGGGCCGGGGTGATGACAGTGTGACGACCGGCGCGGGTGATGATGTCGTTCACGGCGGCGACGGCGCGGACAGCATCGCGGGCGAAGCTGGCAACGACCGATTGTGGGGCGGCAAGGGCGTAGACTCCATCAACGGCGGCGAAGGTGACGACATCCTGGGAGCCGTGCTTGGAACGAACAACATCATCGGCGGCCCGGGTCGCGACACGTTCGTCATCAACTCTTCGAACCCGTTGAGTGCACAGACCAGCGACTTCGATAGCGCAACCGATATTCTTCGTATTCGAGGTCGAGATGAAGATGGTGCGACACCTCCCGCCGCCCCATGAGTGTCGGGCTAACCTCATGTGTTTGAACCAAATGAAAGAGGCGGGTGGACATGTGATCCACCCGCCTCATTCTGTTTGGTATTTCTAACTGATTACATTGACATGCGACGCGTCATGCGAGGTGACGAGAGATCCATTGACGGCTCCTCTGCGGCCTCGGGCAGCACGCCTCGCGGACGAAGTACGCCGTCCTGCATGAGTTTTCGGATCTTGATCAGCGCCTTGTTTTGAATCTGACGCACACGCTCCTTGGTCACGCCGATGACGGAGCCGACTTGTTCGAGCGTCATCGGGCTGTCCTTTACCTGCTCCCAGTTGAATCGCTGGCGAATGACAGTCTGCTCGATGTCAGAAAGATCAGCCAGGTTGCGATCAACGATCTGCCGAAGTTCGTCGGTGAGATCCTTCTCGACGTTATCGCGACGGGTGTCGGCCCAGTCGCTCTTTTCAAGTTCGGGCTCGAACTCGACGGGGAACCGCGTGCGATGACGGCTGTGCTTGATGGAGATTCGGCTGAAGGCCTTGAGGATCGCCCGGCACGCGTAGGTGCTGAACTTGAAGCCCTTATCGACGTTGAATTTTTCAACCGCTCGAAGCAAGGCCATGTTTCCTTCGCTCACCACTTCGGCGAAGTCGATATCGCCCAGACGCGTCCGCTTGGCCATCGCAAGCACGAGTGCGAGGTTGGTTCTGACCAGATACTCACGCAGATGCTCGTAGCGATTGTTCCAGTCGATGGTGGAATTGGCATGAGCGCGCGTGAGACCATCACGGGCAATCTTCTTGCGAAGCAGGCTGAGCTTGCGCTTGGCGTAATTATAACGAAGGAACATGAGCTGCTCTTCGGAAGCAGTCATGAGCTTTGGTGTGCTGGCGGGCTTGCCCTCGTTCTTAAGATTAGTTCGCTCACTCGGCTCATCGCGTGTGGGCTGATACCACGAGACCTTGGGCAAATCAGGTTGATCGTAGCTGAAAAGCTGTTTTTCGATGCCCTTGCTCTTGAAGCGTTCTGACGCCATATACGCCAGCGGAACCGCCATAATCGCCTCTGCTTTGATGCGAAGCGATTTAGGCATCCGTAGCGAATGCACTGCAGTATTGGGTTCGACGCGGGTTGTTCTTGTGACGGCCATGTCTTACTTCCTTTTCGTAGGTTCGGTCATTACAGATCATGCATCATAAGTGCGATGGTTTCACTTATCGGCCGGGGAATCTCCCATCCGGACGGAATCTTATCGGATAAAGCACTATATGAACGATGCTTACGGAACTTTCATTTCTTTCGAACACTTGGGAAGGGTCAGGGGGCCCCACAGGCGTTGATTCCTGACACCGTTTCACGACTGCCGATTCATGCGTTGCGTTTCATTGGACTATCAACGCCCGTGCCAATCGAATGACGCCAAGGGTGTGTACAAAAAACGAGTTTGTTTAGAATCGACTCATGGTCGAGATATATACGAATCTCCATTCGCAAACACAGTGCCTAACGCTCGTACTCGGCGGAAGTTTTGATCCGGTGCATCTGGGGCACATTGCGTGTGCTCGCAGCGCGGCTGAGCAGATCGGTGCGAAGCGTGTCCTGCTGATCCCGGCGTGGCGCAGTCCGTTCAAAACCGCTACCGGGCGTGCTAGTGCGCTCGACAGACTCGCCATGTGCCGACTCGCAGTGCAGGGCGAGGCGATGTTCGATGTCAGCGAGATTGAGCTCGAACGCGGCCTGGTCTCACCCGACTCGCCCAGCTACACAGTTGACACGGCGCAACAGCTCGCAGAGTCGGGCGACATCGCCTGGCTCATCGGCACGGACCACCTGCCAAAACTCGCTCAATGGCACCGCTTCGAGGAACTTAAAAAACTCGTCAGGCTTGTGGTCATGCGGCGGGCCGGGGAGACCATCGACCGCGACCTGCTGCCCCAGAGCGTTCGCGAGATCGCAAGCGACGTGATTGATGTCCCGTCGATGGCGATCAGCTCGACGGACATCCGCGAGCAAATTTCCACGGGCCGATCGATCACCGGCATGGTTCACCCGGACGTGGAGAAATTCATTATCGACCAAGGGCTGTACCGGTAGCTCAAAACGACTCTTGCTCGGCCAATGCGCAAGAGTAAGTGTCCTGCCGGACGGGCCGGAGAAGAGAAAAAAATGGTTGAAGTGTGATCACGCCCCTGCGGGCAGGACGGTGGTGGCGTAACGCGAGCCGATGACCTTCATACGCTTGTTGGTGTGCTCTTGCCGGGGCAATAGGCCGTGGACGGCCAGGGCGACGACGGCGACCAGCACGTTGCCGGCGAGGAAGATCAGGGCGTCGCGCCAGGTCAGGCCGTTGATCGTGCGGCCGCTTGTGAAGTACACGCCCGCGGCACTGACGACTAAGAGCCCCAAGGACAGCGGGATCAGCATGCGCCACGCCAGGGTCATGATCTGATCAAACCGGAACCTCGGCAGCGACCACCTGACCCACATGAAGATGAAGAGAATGAGCACGGTCTTGGCGAAGAATACGCCCGCGCTGACGACGTTGATCAAGAGGTGCTCGAAAACTCCCGGCGCGACGGCCGTGAAGTACTGGCCCACGAGTGGCAAGTGCTCGGCCCAGGGCAAGTGCCAACCGCCGAAGAACAGCGCCACGCACACCGCGCTGGTGGTGATCATGCCCGCATATTCAGCTAAGAAGAACAGGCCAAATCGCATCGAGGAGTATTCAGTGTGGTAGCCGCCGACGAGTTCCTGCTCGGCCTCGGCGATGTCGAAGGGCGCGCGATTGGCCTCGGCGTGGATGCAGACCAGGAACATGATAAAGCACAGCGGCTGAGCGAAGACGTTCCACGCGGGGATGAATCCGAACCAGTACGTGGCCTGATGGTTGACGATGTCGCCCAGGTTCAACGTGCCGAACATGATGACGATGGCGAGTACGGAAAGCCCGAGCGGGATTTCGTAGCTGATCATGTTGGCGGTGGCGCGCAGGCCGCCCAGGAAGGAATATTTGTTGTTGCTCGCCCACCCGGCGATGACCACGCCGTAGACCGCCAGCGAAAGGATGGAGAGGATGAACAATACGCCGATGTTGAGATCGGCGATCTGGAACCGCCAGGCCTCGACCCACGAAGCCGTGACGGCGGTTCCGGGCCCGGGCGTGGGCAAGGAATTGATCTGGTTGCCGGCGCTGTCTTTGACGACGCCGTTGGCAAGAAGAGTGTAGCTTCCGCTTTGCGTTTCGTCGTCGAGGTTGATGAAAGAGATATCGACAGCGCCGACGAGATTCTTGCCCGGCTCGAGCTTGGTCGCGACGACTTCCGCCAACGCGTTGGCGGGCGAAGTCAATGGACTGGTGTTTTGTGCGAGAGCGTTGGTTACATCCGTCGCGGGCACACGCTTGCCGTACGCGCCGCCCCAGGGAATGACCGCGATCGAAACGACCACGACGACCATCATGATCATCGGCGCGATGGTGAAGAGCACGCGGTCGGTTCGCGGCGAGCGGTAGTCTTCCTTGGTGAACATCTTGATGCCGTCCGCCAGGGATTGGCCCAGGCCCAGAAAGCGGAATCCTTTAAGGAATCCGATGATGCCCAGGTCGAACCCGACGCGGTTGGGGCCGATGCGATCTTGTGCCCAGGAGGCGACTTTACGTTCGAGATAAATCAGCAGGCCGCAGGTGCCAAGGACGACGTTATGGATGACAAACGTCAGGGCGATCCAGTGGATATTGGCCTTGAGAAAGTTGACGAGTGGGATGAAGAGATCGGGCATGGCGTGGTGATGAATTTCGCCGCGTGGGGTGCAAAGTCAACCGTCAGGGCTTTGCATGATTGCGCCAAAAGTAAATGCGGCGTTCTCACCGCGTTGTTTTGTTGAACGCGTCGAAGACTTCGCTCCAGTACAAATACGCGAACCATCGCCTGCCTGCACGGATAACATTTTCTGATGACCTTCGCAATGAAATTTGCGAGTCATCCGCGGCCGATCCCGGATTTCTTCTGGCCCGTCCGGCAGGACACTTTCTTTCTGCACTCGAAATAGAAATAGGATGTCGCGAGCGGACGGTCCGGAAGCGAATTCGACTCCTAAACTCGTCACGGGAGTTCGCAGAATCCACTTACCTAACCCCCTTACCCAAACCCGCGTATCCAAACCAGCTTACCCAGATCTGCGACTTTCGTGTGCGGCTCATTAAGTCGACGCACCTAAAACAGCCGCTTCAGAAAATCGCACGGGACTGACGCACCGCTATACCCGCGCTTTTTCACGCACATACATTCGCCAGTACCCGACGGTGGCGACGCCGCAAGTGAGGACGATGACGATGAACACCCATCGCCCCATAAGCGGATACAGCACCAGCGTCGCGACGAACGGCGCGAGCAGCCCGCGGACGCCCGTCAGCATGACGTGCACGCCCTGATAGTTGGCGATGCGGTCCTTGCCGGCGAAGGCGCTTTGCCCCAGGTTCCACGCGAGGTTCCCGCCCGCATTGCTGATGCCCAGCAAAACCCCCGCGGCGGCGAAGAGCCAGAGGTTGCCCAGGATCATCGACGCCGCCAGCACGATGTGCGCGAACAATGCCGCAGAGCTTTGATATGCGCGAAAGCGGAAGATGGATGTGCGATCAAACAGCGGCGCCCACACCTGCGAGAAAACCATCATCACCATTTGCGGCATCGCAAAAAGCAGGAACGTCGAGAGCAGATAATCGGTCTTCGGGTCGGTCAACTCCCTGCTGACGATCAGCGTCATCAGCGGCTGCGCCATCATGAAGCTGAAGCCCTGAAAGAACTGCCACCTCTGATAGGCGGCGAAGGTCGGGTCGTCGGCCAGCAACTTCGTCGCATCGCGAGTGGCCGTCACCAGCGTGCGGGCCACGCTGACGCTGGGTCGACGCGGAAAGCGCTGCATGTGCCATCGCTCGCCTCGCACGCGAATGCGCGAGAACTGCACAATGCCGATCAGGCCCAGCACCGCGCCGATCAGGTAGATATAGGCATACGCCCCGGGGTATCTATCAAACCACAGGCTCGCAAGCAGCGTGGCCGCCGTCAGTACGCCGGTGGTGATGACGGTGATTCGGCTGACGATCTGCCCCCTGACGCGTGCGGGATAATTGAACCTCCAGATCACGCCGCGAAGCGCAATGATGCCGCTCGCGACCAGCCGCGCGACCACGATGCACAGCGCGAACATCCAGCCCGCAAGAGTGCGATACTCTTCGGAAATGAGCCGCGTCGAGGCGATCAGCGCCACGCACACCAGAACGACGAACTGCAGCGCGTTGATGATCGGAACAAGCCTCCTGCCGTGGGCAATGGACGTCCAGTAGATCGCTAAAATGCTTCCGAACATCGGCGCCGCGACCAGCACCGCGACGAGTGCGGGCGAAGCGTCGAAATATTTCACCGCGATGATTCCGGCGAAAGTGCCTTCGGTCAGCGCCGCAGCAAGCGGGTAGGTGAATGCGGTGCGGACTTCCAGCAGGTAGCTGGGCCGAGTCATGTAGGGCTGCAGGCGTGGCGAGAATGAGAGATAACTGGAAAGCAGAGAGACCAGGAGCATAGGCGAGGCAATGTCATGGTGCGATGAGGTCGGCCGATAGCCCGGCGAAATTCCTGTCCACGAATGCGACGCGACATGAAATCGCCGCATCATTCTTGAGTCAACACTTTCGCGATGATTGCCGCGTCATTCTCGAAGACGATCTCGAACACATTAGCAGTCTGTGGAGTGTTGCGAACGAAATCGATCAGCGGCGACGGCCTGGCGATGAAGACATAGGCGATGCGCTCTTGACGAAGGCGCTCGATCCAAATGGTAAACTCGGCGTTCTCTGTCGGCAGTGAGGTGAAGCGATCAAAAATTTGCGGGCCCGACAGCGCGTCGGCCGAGCGCGGGAAATCGGTCAACTTCATGACGTCCGCCCAGGGCGAAACGAACACCACTCTTCGACTCAGTTCAGCTCCGAACAGAGGATAGATAAGCGATGTGCCCGCGTACGCGATTCGCGCATCGACGGGAATGTTCGAATCGACTTCTTGCCAGGCGAGGGCGATCGGGCCGTAGCGGTCTTCGTAGCTGATCATCGCGATCTCGCGCAGGCCGGATTGAAAAGCGCGGTATTCGACGAACGCGTAGAGGCTCAATAGAAGCGTGACGATTGCGGCGACGGGAATGCGAAGCCGATCGAAGATGTCACGTTGATTTTTGTGAAGCAGCAAGCCGGCTGACAAGATGATAAATACGATGACGGCGATCGATGCCGCGACGGGCGCAAGCAGCAGGAGCTGATCGCGCGCGAACCCGGTGAGCAGGCAGGCGACGAGAATGAACGCTGGTACAAAACTGAAGCGAAGCAGAGCCGACGAAGCGATGAGGAGCACGAACGCCAGGCCGACGAATCGGACTTCTGAAAACGGCGCGAAGAGAACATAGAGCGCAAAAAGCAGCGGCGGCCCGAGGATGAAAAACCGTCGAAACGGATCGGTAAAGCTTGTTCGCTTGCTGACAAACAAGAGCGCAATGTAACTCACTAACGCGAGCGCGAATGTCGGCACGGGCAGTGAGAAATAGCCCGCGGTGAGGTTGGCCCAGACTAAGTCCGGCGAGCGAAGAATCGGGTCGGCAGTAGGTGCGAACAGCCCCGGTAAAAATGCGATTGTCGAGGGGAAAATCGGGTTGCCGGTGAGAATAAGATTGCGGAGATACCACGGCCCGGCCAGGACAAT
>Ga0105048_10018133_pt1 | contig 10835 bp, 6 predicted proteins | sample MAT05_FD_78382 | JGI IMG/M metagenome (GOLD analysis project Ga0105048, IMG submission 78382) | Freshwater microbial communities from Lake Fryxell liftoff mats and glacier meltwater in Antarctica - MAT-05 | ecosystem: Environmental > Aquatic > Freshwater > Ice > Liftoff microbial mat | place...
GGCAGGCCGAAGACTGTGGCGAAGTGATTGAACTCCGGCGGGGAGAAGCCGTGGATATTGATGTGCGGATACTTGGTCCGGATGTGGTTGAGCAGGGTGAGATACCAGTCGAGGTCGAGCTTCGGGTGATGCCCGCCTTGCATCAGAATCTGGACCCCTTCGTTCGCCGTGAGTTCGTCGAGTTTGTGGTCGATCTGCTCGAGCGTGAGCACGTAGTGGTCGTCGTCTTTCTCCGTGCGGTAAAACGCGCAGAACTTGCAGTACACGTTGCAGACGTTCGTGTAGTTGATGTTCCGGTCGATGATGTAGGTGACGATGTCGTTGCCGCGCCCGTCGTAAGCGCGGGCCTTGGCGAGCTGGCGGCGCCGATCGGCCAGCATCCCCAGTTCGAGCAGCGGCTGCCGGTAAAGGGTGAGGGCTTCCTCCGGGGTGATGCGTTCGCCGCCGAGGACGCGGTCGGTGAGGGATTCTGCGGCGGGTGCGGAAAGAATGGCGGTTGACATGGCCGGGCCGAGCTTGCCGTCGAATGCGTGAATTGTCACCTCAAGGCTAACGCGCCGGCTCCCGGGGCGGATGCCGGGTTAGCGGAGCAGCGCCTCGCAGATGCGCCGCACGAGCCCCGGCCCTTCATACACAAAGCCCGTGTAGAGCTGCACCAGCGCGGCCCCGGCGTCGAACTTTTCCAGGGCATCGTCCGCGCTCATGATGCCACCCACGGCGATGACCGGCAGCGGGCTGCGCGCGGTGATGAAGCGCACGACTTCCGTGGCCCGGGCCCGCAGCGGCGCGCCGCTCAGGCCGCCGGTGGTGCGCCGCGCCTCGGGGATCGACGAGTGATCGACGGTCGTATTCGTCGCGACGATCCCGGCGAGGCCGTGCTCCTGGGCGAGCGCGAGCACTTCCTCGATCGGTCCCCACTCCAGGTCCGGGGCGATCTTGACGAGGAGCGGCTGACGGTCGGAATTGTGCGCCTGGATGGTGCGAAAGAGCCCGTCGAGCTGCGCGCGATCCTGCAACGAGCGCAGGCCCGGGGTATTCGGCGAACTCACGTTGAGCACGAAGTAGTCGCCGAGATGCCGCAGGCGCTCAAAGGAGACCAGGTAGTCGTTCGCCGCCTCCTCCAGCGGCGTGACCTTCGATTTGCCGAGATTGATCCCGACGGGAATCGCGGGCCACAGGCTCTTCAGCCGGAGGTGGCGCAGGCGCTCGGCGACGCGGTCGCAGCCGTCGTTGTTGAAACCGAGGCGGTTCACCAGCGCGCGGCATTCCGGCACACGGAAGATGCGCGGCTTCGGATTGCCGGGCTGCGGACGCGCGGTGATCGTGCCGACCTCCACAAAGCCAAAGCCGAGCGCCTCCCACGCCGGGAGCGCCACGGCGTTCTTGTCGAGACCGGCAGCGAGGCCCACGGGATTGGGGAAGGTGAGGCCGAAGACCTGGCGGGCGAGGCGCGCATCCGGCGGGCGGTGAAACCAGGCCATCGCCGGTCCAAATCGCTCCAGCGTCCCCATGGTCACATGATGGATGGTCTCCGCATCGAACTGAAAAAAGAGCGGACGCAGGAACTTCTGGTAGAGCAACACCGCGCCATTCAAACAGCAGCGCGTCGCCGGGGAAAAGGGGCGATTTCCTCCCGGCTCCCGCCCGCTATTTCCCGATGCAGAAGGTGCTGAAAATCTTTCCCAGCACGTCCTCGGACTCGACGTGCCCGACGACGTCGCCGACGGCTTCGAGCGCGGCGCGCAGTTCCTCCGCGAGCAGTTCGGGCGAGACTCCGCCCGCGAGCGCGGTGCGGGCGGCGGTGGTATAGTCCGCCGCGGTCTCCAGGCAGGCCTGGTGGCGGGCATTGATGGCGATCGCCCAATCGCGCGCCACCGTCTCGCCCTGCGTGACCCGCGCCACGATCGCCGCCTCCAGCTCGTCCAGACCCGCTCCGGTGCGGCAGGACATCCGCACACCCTCCACCCCGCGCCACGAGGGATGCTCGCCGAGGTCGATTTTGTTCAGCACGAGCAGGGTCGCGCCCGGGCCATCGGCCATCGGACCGCCACCCTCGGCTCGCGCCTCGCTGGCCTCGACCACCTGGAGCACGAGATCCGCGCGTTCGAGCTGCCGGCGCGTCCGCTCCATGCCGGCCTGCTCGAGTTCATCGGCGCTCTCGCGGAGCCCGGCGGTGTCGATGAGCCGCAGCGGGATGCCGCCCACCGCGATCGCTTCCTCGATCACATCCCGCGTCGTCCCCGGGCGCGCACTCACGATCGCGCGCTCGCTGCCGAGCAGGAGATTGAGCAGGGAGGATTTGCCGACGTTCGGCGCACCGCCGATCACCGTGCGCACACCTTCACGCAGAATCCTCCCCCGCCCCGCAGTGCCGAGCAGCGCCTGTAGCTCCGCCTGCACCGCGTCGAGCCGCGCGAGCAGGCGCGCTCCGGTCTCCGGGTCGATGTCTTCGTCGGGAAAGTCGATGTAGGCCTCGACGTGCGCGAGCAGCTCCAGCAGGGCCTCGCGCAAGGCGCGGATCTTTTCGCCGAGCCGACCCTCCAGTTGCTCGCTCGCGGCCCGCAGCGCGAGATCGCTCTGCGCGGTGATGAGGTCCATCACGGCCTCGGCCTGGGTGAGGTCCATCTTGCCGGCGAGGTAGGCCCGCTGGGTGAATTCGCCGGGCCGGGCCGCGCGCGCTCCGCTGCGCAGCAGCAGTGCGAGCAGCCGGCGCGTCACGAGCACGCCGCCGTGGCCGGCGATCTCGACCACGTCTTCGCCGGTGTAGCTGTGCGGCGCGCGGAAGACGGTGAGCAACACTTCATCGAGCTTCGTCGCGCCATCCCAGATCGCTCCGAACTGCTGCTGCCGCGCCGGAGCCTCCGACGCCCGCATTTTCCCCCGAAAGACCGCGTCCGCGATCGCCACCGCCTGCGGCCCGCTCAGGCGCAGGACCGCGATCGCGCCTTCGCCAAAGGGTGTGGAAATGGCAGCGATGGTGTCGTTCACGGCGCGGACGCTACCAAGCCGCGCAGCGGAGCGGGCGTCAAAAAAGCCGCCGGCTCATTCCGGTTCCGGCCGGAGCGGCTCCTTCTCGGCGTCGGTGTCGCTGGCCCACCCGGCCTTCGGCTTCTCCCCGCGGAGATACTGGTCGTAAAAGCCCGCGCCATTCGTCGGCTGGTATGTATCGAAGACCGAGCCCCGGCCTTCCATGCGCGGATCGCCCTGCGCCTTCAGCAGTGCGGTGAGGCGCGCCTCCAGCGCCGTGCGGCGTGGCTGCTCGAGCGGCTCCAGTGCGAGGTTCCGCACGCAATCGGGATCGTTCGTGCGGTAGTAAAGTTCCTCCCCGGGGCGCATCCCAAAGCAGAGCTGCCAGTGCCGGTCGGCGCGGTCTTTCCGACCCGCTTCGAGGATCACGGTTTTCGTCGGGCTCGCATCGGTGTCGAGATAGCCGGTCTCGGGATTGCCCGCCGGCCAGCGCGTCGGCTCGTAGTTATGCAGATAGAGGTAGTCGGTGGTGACGATGCCGCGGATGGGGTAACCCCAATCGTGCGGCCGGCCTACGTCCGTGCGCTCCTTGCCGATGAGCGTGAAGTCGCGCTCCGGCACGACCTGCCCCGCCTTCTCGCTCTCCCAGATTTCGCGCCAGCTCCGGCCGGTGATCGGCAGCATGCCGCTGTCCTTTTCGGCGATACCGGCCACGTCGAGGAACGTCGGGGCGAGGTCGGTGAAGTTCACAAAGTCGTCGATCACGCGCCCCGGATTCTTCACCGCATCAGGCCAGCGGAGGGCGAGCGGGACGTGATTCGACGCCTCATACGCGTAACCCTTGCCGCGCGGGAATGGCATGCCGTGATCCGCGGTGACGATGATCAGCGTGTGCTCGAGCAGCCCGCGTTTTTCCAGTTCGGCGATCATGCGGCCGAGCTGCCGGTCGGCGTGCTCGACCTCGAAGGCGTAGTCGAGGATGTCGTGGCGCACGGTTTCGCTGTCCGGCCTGGAAGCAGGCACGCGATCCACGGCGCTGAGTTTCTTGCCGCCCTTGTTGACTCCGGACTGAAATTCGTAGGCCCGATGCGGCTCCAGCGACCCATACCAGAAGCACCACGGCGCACCCTTCGGCGCGGCGTCGAGGAAGTCGGTGAAGTTCGCCGCGTAATCGTTGTTCAGGATGCCCGTCGCCGGCGGCGCGGCTTTGCGGTCATTAAAGCCACGCCCAATCAAGTTGCGGGCTTTACCCTGCGCATCATTGGCGATGCCCGGTCCCCAACCCTTGCCGGTGAGGCCCACGAACCAGCCTTGGTCGCGCAGGGTTTCCGGCCACGTTTTGAATTTCGCCGGGAAGTAAGCCATGTGATTCCCCGCCTCCTCGAGCTGCCACGCGTGGCGACCGGTGAGCACGACGGCGCGCGACGGCGCGCACTTTGCCACGGGCGTGTAGGCGTTCTTAAAGAGCAGCCCTTCTCTCGCGACGCGGTCAAAGGCGGGCGTCTTCACCCACGGCGTGCCGTAAGCTCCGGCGTGCGCGCCCCAGTCATCGGCGATGGCAAAAAGAATGTTTGGTCGCCGCGCTTCCGCGGCGGGCGTCGGGGCGGCGAGGAACAGCAGGGCGCAAAGGGCGGCGAGGAGAGGGGCGAATATCACGGAGCAGTTCAGCGGGGGGCGGCGTTCACCCCGGGAATGGCGAGCGGGAAGATGGCGTTTTCCTGCACTTCGCGGCGCAGGATTTCCTCGGCCTGCGCGATGAGATCCGCGCGGCTCGCGGCGAGGTCCTTCGTCTCACTGCGATCGTGCGCGAGGTCATAGACTTCCCACGGACCCGGAGCTTGTTTGCCCTTCGGCTTGAGGTTCTGCCGCACGAGCTTGAAGTCGCCGATGCGCACCGCGACCTGACCGCCGTATTCCGGAAAGACCCAGAGCATCGGCCGGGTGCGCGGCGTGGTCTGGCCGCTCGTGAGCGCGGGCCAGAGGCTCTCGCCATCGAGGTCCGCAGGTTTTTCCCAACCCACCGCGTCGCACAGCGTCGGGAACCAATCGGCAAAGTAACCGGGCGTGTCGTTCACCAAGCCCGCGGGGATGCGACCGGGCAACCGCGCGATGGTCGGCACACGGATGCCACCTTCATACACGCTGCCCTTGTAGCCCCGCAGGTCGGCGGTGCTGTGGAAAAACTTTGGGTCCGCCCCACCGATGTGAAAGCGCGGATCCCTGCCCTCGTGCGTCGCGCCATTGTCGCTGCTGAAGATGACCAGCGTGCGTCCGGCGACGCCCGCCGCCTCGAGCGCGGCGAGCACGCGGCCGACGTAGCCATCGAGATCGGAGACCATCGCCGCGTAGGCTGCGCGCGGCCGTGGGTGCGGCAGGTAGCCATTCTCTCCGCGATAGACTTCCGGGTCCCACTCCTTGGGAAACTTCTCCACCGACTCCTTCGGCGGATGCATCGCGACGTGTGGCTCGGTGAAAGGCAGGTAGAGGAAAAAAGGGCGCGCCTGGTTTGCGGCGATGAACTTCTCCGCCTCGGCGATCATGAGCTTCGGCGCATAAGTCTCGCCGATCCAATCCTCCATCTTTACCTCGCCCTCCGGTTGCTTCGCATGCCCGGGGATGGGCCGTGCATTGATGACGATCTTCTCCGCATTCCGCCAGAGATACGGCGGATAGAAGCTGTGCGCGACGGCCTGGCAGTTGTCGCCGAAGAAGAGGTCGAAGCCTTTGCGCGCCGGATCGCCGGTGCTGCCGACCGGACCGAGGCCCCACTTGCCCATCGCGCCGGTGGCGTAGCCAGCTTTCTGGAAGAGCTGCGGATAAGTGAGCGCCTGCGCGGAGAGCGGATACTGGCCTTCGGTGAACTCGGGCAGACGCACCTTGGCCTGCGAATTTCCGCGCACTTCCGCATGGCCGAGATGCTTCCCCGTCATGAGCACGCAGCGCGAAGGCGCACAGACCGGCGCGCCGCTGTAGTGCTGGGTGAGCCGGGTGCCTTCACGCGCGAGGCGATCGAGATTCGGCGTGGGGATTTTGGTCTGGCCAAAGCAGCCGACATCTCCCCAGCCGAGATCGTCGGCGAGGATGAAGACGACGTTCAATCGCTCCGCGGCACCACTCGCGGAGATCGAGAGCAGCGCGACCGCGAGGAGGACCAGGAGTCTGCTCACGAGCGTCACTGGTCGGCGGGTTTCCGTCCGGCCTTGCCCGCGCCCTTCTTCTCGCCGGGCTCCGTCGGCCCCGCCATTGGCGGCGTTTCAAAAAATTTCCCACCGTCCTGCACCCGCGGGTCGCCGAGTTCGGTTAGCTTTTGCAAGAGCCGCTGCCCGAGCCGCGCGCGCTCGGCGGCGTAGGCGGGATCGGTGGCCACGTTGTTCATTTGATCGGGATCCTTGCGCAGATCGTAGAGTTCCTCCGCCGGACGCCTGGCAAACGCAGCGTCGTAGATCGGCCGCCACTTGGGATCATTGCGGTGCAGGATCAGCCACGCCTTGGTCGGGCTGGAATCCATGTCGGCAAAGGCGGCATAGGTGCTCTTCTCCAGCTCCTGTTCCGGCGGTTGTTCGGTCTCGGTCACGCCTTTCGGCGAACCCATCGGCCAGCGCTCCGGCGCGAAGTTGCGGATGTAGAGAAAGTCGCCGACGCGCAGCGCACGATGCGGATACGGGAGATCGCCGTCGCGCGCCGCCGCGACGTGCCGCTCACGACCGGTGATGACCCAGGTGCGCTCGGGATCGACCTGCCCGGATTTCTCCGCACGCAGCACCGGCAGGAGACTGCGCGCGCTCATGCCTGCGGGCGCCGGTACCGCGCCGAGCTCGAGGAAGGTCGCCGCGAGGTCCGGGATCCACACGAAGTCCTCGACCACGCGTCCACCCTTCACGCCCGGACCGGATGCCATGAGCCCGACCCCGGTGCCGTGATCGTAGAGATTGCACTTCCCGTGCGGGACGCCGGGCATGCCGTGATCGCCGCTGATGACCACGAGGGTGTTCGCCAGCTCGCCGATTTCCTCGAGCTTCTGCAAATGCACGCCGATCGCCGCATCGTAAGCCTGCGCTTCTCCCAGATAGTCCGCCATGTCCTCGCGCACTTCCGGCACATCGGGGAGAAACGCGGGCAACTTCCCCTGCACCGACTCGGGCTCGATGCCCCAGAGCTTCTTTCCCGAGCCCTTTTCCCACATGCGATGGGTATTGGTCGGGCCAAACCAATAACAGAACGGCTCACCCGCTTTTCGATCGGCGAGGAAGGCGGAGAAGTTGTCCCGCACCTGGCCGAGCAGCTTCGCCTTGGCCTCTTCGACCGGCGTCCCGGCAGCGACCATCTGCGTGACCTTGGAGGAGAACTTGTTGAAATCGCGCCCGGCCTTTTCATACGCGTAAGTCTGGCCGCCGTAAGGCGCATCCGCGGGCGTCCCCGGGCTCCATACCTTGTAGGATTTTCCGATGTGATACCCGGACTCCTTCAAGAGCAGCGGCCAGCTCGGGATGGCGGGATCCCACACCGCGCCATTGAGGATCGCTGCGCGGCCGGTATTGAAAAAGTAACGCCCCGAGAGGAGCGCACTGCGGCACGGGGTGCAGGAGGGCGAACCGACGTGCGCATTCTTGAAAAGCACGCCGGCTTTGGCGACCCGGTCGATGTTCGGCGTCTTGACGATCTGGTTCAGCGAAGGCCGCGACTCGGTCGCCGCGTAGCAACTCGCGTAGCGCCCCCAGTCATCGGCAAAGCAGAAGAGAATATTGGGCCGGCGGCCCGACTCGGCGGCGCGGGTGCAGGGCGGCGTCCAGACTGCGAGCAGCGCAGAGGCCGTGACGAAGAGACGGATGAGGAGGGACTTCATGGGAGGGGCTTGCAGGAAGCAACAGTCCTCACAGCGCGGCAATCCCGAATTCGCCACCGCGAGCGGAAGGAAATCTCATTGCCGGGACGTGGCGTTTTCATTTCAGTCACCGACTCAGCCCCTTGATGAAAGTCTCAGACCTCCGCGGCATCCTGCAATACGTCCCTCGTTTCCGGGAGAGGATCTTTGTAGTCGCGCTGGACGGGGATGTGGTGGCCTCGGGAAACTTTGGCAACATCCTGCTCGACCTCGCAGTCCTGCGCTCGCTGAACATCAAGGTGATCCTGGTGCATGGGGCGAGCTGGCAGATCCGCGCCCTGGCCGCGGAACGCGGCGTGGCGCTCTCGAACTCCGAAGGCATCGGCGTGACCGACGACGCCACCCTGCGCGTGAGCCTCGAAGCCGCGACTAACGTGCTCAACGAAATCATGCAGGGCCTCACCTCCGCGGACCTGCGCGCGGCTTACGCCAATGCCATCATCGCGCATCCGGCGGGCATCCTCGGGGGCATCGACCAGCAGCACACCGGTCGCGTCGAGCGGGTGGATACCAAGTCGCTCCACCTCTTTCTCAACGACGGCATCATCCCGGTAATCCCGCCCATGGGCTACGACGGCGAAGGCCGGACCTTCCGGGTGAACTCCGACGGCATCGCGCTCGAGGTCGCGGAATCCATGCAGGCGATCAAGATCCTCTTCCTCACCGCCACCGAGGGCTTTTCCTTTGGCGAAGACCTCGCGCGCCAGCTCTCGATCGGCGAGGCCGAGGAGATCGTGAAAAAGCGCAAGGCCACGGTGCCCGAGCGCCTGCTCTCCAAGATCGAACACGCCGCCCGCGCCTGCCGCGAAGGCGTCGCCCGGGTGCATCTGCTCGATGGCCGGCTCGACGAAGCGCTGCTCACCGAGGTCTTCAGCACCGAAGGCATCGGCACGATGATCTACTCCAACGAGTACCAGCAGATCCGTCGCATCTTCAAAAAGGACGTGCGCGGCGTGATGTCGCTCATCCGCCAATCCGTCGCCGATGAGGAACTGGTGAAACGCACCCGCGCCGACATCCTCGCGCATCTCGAGGACTACTACGTCATGGAGATCGACCGGCATCTGATCGGCTGTGTCGCCGTGCATCCGCATCCGGAGCAGGCCATGGCGGAACTCGCCTGCCTCTATGTCGCCAAGGCCCACGAAAGCCAGGGCCATGGCCGGAGATTGATCGCCTTTGCCGAACGCCAGGCGGCGGACCGCGGCTTGAAGCGGATGTTCGCCCTTTCCACGCGCACGTTTAACTACTTCCAGAAAAAGGGCGGCTACCTCGAAGGCTCGCCGGACGACCTCCCGCCCGAGCGCCGGAAGAAGTACGACGCGAGCACGCGAAATTCGAAAGTGATGCTCAAGGATCTCGCTCTCACTGGCGCACCGGAAGCCGCCCGCTCGTGAATGGCCACGTCTGGCTCGACGCGCTGGTCCTGGTCGCCTACTTCGGGGCGATCATCTGGGTCGGGCTCTCGCAGCGGTCGAAAAGCGACAGCATCGAAGGCTTCTCGCTCGGCGACCGGCAGATCGCGTGGTGGGCGGTGCTCGCCTCGATCATCGCCGCGGAGATCAGCGCCGCGACCTTCCTGGGCGCGCCCGGCGAAGGCTACGCGAACCGCAACTGGACCTACGCCCAGCTTGCCATCGGCACGATCATCGCCCGCATCTTCGTGAGCGTCGTCTTCATCCCGCTCTACTACCGCCACGGCGTCATCTCCATTTACGAATTCCTCGAGACGCGCTTCGGCCGGCCCACGCGGCTGCTTGCCTCGGCGACCTTTCTTGTCTCGCGCGTGCTCGCGATGGGCACGCGCCTTTACGTCTCGGCGATCATCGTCGTGCTCGCCGTCGAGATGTGGCGCGGGCAGCCAGTGGAGGCGGGGGAAAAGTTCGCCCTGTTTGCCGGCGCGCTCGTCCTCGTGAGCCTGCTCACCGCCCTGTACACGACGGTCGGCGGCATCCGCGCGGTCATCTGGACGGACTTCATCCAGGTCGGCGTGCTCGTCGCCTCGGTCGGTTTCACCATTCCCTTCCTGCTCGGGAAAATCGACGGCGGCTGGAGCACCGTGGTCCAGCACATCCAGGCGCCGGCGATTTTCGACTTCGTGCCCGCGCTCCCCGGGGAAGGCACCTGGGCGTGGCTCCTGCGCATGTTCTCCCTCGAGTACACGATCTACGCCGCGATCGTCGCCTCGACCTTCGTCACCATGGCCACGCACGGCATCGACCAGGACACCGTGCAGCGCATGCTCACCGCCAAGAATCGCCGGCAGAGCGCCTTTGCCACCATCCTCTCGGGCCTCGTGGATGTGCCGATCGTCTCCTCCTTCATCCTCATCGGCCTGCTGCTCTCGATCTTCTACGCCGCCCAGCCCGTCGCCGGACTGCCCGCCGAAGACCGCGAAGTCTTCCCCTACTTCATCCTCCACCAGATGCCCGCCGGCCTGCGCGGGCTGGTGACCGCCGGCATCCTTGCCACGGCGATGGGCTCGCTCAGCACCGCGCTCAATGCCCTGGCCACCAGTTTCTCCCGCGACTTCGTGCTGCCGCGGTTGGAGCGCGATGCCACCGGCGTGGACGAGCACCGGCGCGTGCGCGTGCTGCGCTGGAGCACGGTCCTCTTCTCGCTGCTCATCATCGTGGTGGGGGTCGTCACCGCCTGGTACATGGCGCACAATCCGTCGGCGCGAATCATCCCGCTGGTGCTCGGCATTCTCGGCTTCACCTTCGGCTCCCTGCTCGGGATCTTCCTCGTCGGATTTTTTACGAAGTCGCGCGGCAGCGATCTCGGCAATGCGCTCGCCATCTCCGCCGGCATCCTCGCGGTGCTGTGGGCCAGCGGCGTCCACGTGAAGCTCTTCGGCGCCGCCGGGGCCAAACCCGCCTTCGTCCTCGCCTTCCCGTGGCGCATCACCCTCGGCACCCTCGTCACGGTGGTGGTGGCCATCTGCTTCCCGACCCCACCCGCCCGGATGGAATCGGCGCGCCGGCAC
>Ga0105048_10018135_pt1 | contig 10835 bp, 10 predicted proteins | sample MAT05_FD_78382 | JGI IMG/M metagenome (GOLD analysis project Ga0105048, IMG submission 78382) | Freshwater microbial communities from Lake Fryxell liftoff mats and glacier meltwater in Antarctica - MAT-05 | ecosystem: Environmental > Aquatic > Freshwater > Ice > Liftoff microbial mat | place...
ATCGTCCGCGGCGGCGAGCACTTCATCCATAATAATAATGGCATTTTGAAGTTTCCAATCAAAGTTCAGCTCCAGGTGTAAACCGCTTACTAAGCAAATTGTCCTTTCAACTTAAATAACAATTTTGGGATGGAGGAGATTTTAAAAAGACTGGAAGTTTATTATGTAGCATTTTTAAAAGCGGTACCCCGTATCGGACTTGCCATTTTAATTTTAGTGATAGGTATTTTTATTGTTAACTGGATGACGGCAGTTTTTCAGAAAAGGATAAAAACAAAATCGCACGACCCGTTAATGAACACTTTCCTGGCAAAGGCGGTAAAAGTGGTATTGGTAATTTGCGTATGTCTTTTTACACTCCAGGTTGGCGGGTTAAGCGGTATTGCAGGCGCTATTTTGGCGACTGCAGGCGCATCGGCAGTAGTATTAGGTCTTGCTTTTAAAGATATTGTTGAAAACTTCCTGGCAGGCATTATACTTGCTTTTAACCGCCCCTTTCATGTAAACGATACGGTACAAATTGAAAATGTTTTCGGCAAGGTGAAGACAATGGAATTCAGGTATACCAAAATAGCCACGTTCGATGGAAGAAATGTTTATATACCCAATGCCGATGTACTTACCAAACACGTATTTAATTATACCGAAGATGGTTTTTATCGTGCAGATTTTGTTGTAGGGATTGCCTATGAAAATATAATATTGAAAAAGCAAAAGAAATTGTCATTTCATGCTTTGCTGAAGAGGAGGAAATTGTAAAGGATGAATTGCATATGAACTTTGTTGCGGAAGATGAACTTGCTGCAAGCACTGTAAATCTGAAAGTCTATTTTTGGGTTACAGCAGAAGACTTTAGGCGTGGCGCCTTACAAACCCGTGGAAGGTTAATTAAAAAAGTAAAAACAAAGCTGGAAGAAAACGGGTTTAATCTCCCGGCTAATATTACTGAGCTGAAATTTTACGATGCTTTAAATCCTATTTCAGTCATGTTAAAACTGGATGAAGGCCCAAAAAAGCAGTAAAAAATTTTTATAATCAAAGGCTTCTTAATGGTTTTTCAAACGTCCAAGGATAGTTTCAAGTGAGGTTTTTAATTTTCCCAACGCACTTTTCAAAGCCTCCTCAATGGTATCGGCATAAGTGGTAACTGCAATTGGCTGCATTCCTTCAAGTCGGGCCTCGATCATACAACGCTTATCGTTGTTACCGCTCTTATGGCTGTTCTCATCGTTTAAGTGAACTTCTACTCTTGTAATTTGCTCTTCAAATCTTTTTAGGGTTTCAGCAACAGTGCTTTCTACAAAATTGCTTAGGCCTTCAGTTCCTGTTATGTGGTTGTCTGAATTTATTTGTATTGTCATGTCGGTTTATATTTTGATTTTTTTGTTATTAACGCGCAAGGGGCTAATTGACAGAAGTCTTTTTTGCTACCTTTGTCGAACTGTTTCTGTACAGCCGCCTTTAATGGCACTTTTCTTATGGTTATAACTAAGGGCTACCCCTTGCCCTATCAGAGATAAAACCGGTACCAAGATGGCGTTCGGCTAACTCATATTTGGCAGTACTATTTTTACATCTATATCGGTTAGTTGGTAAAATCAGCCGTGGCGGGTGGGGACTGTCCACGGCTGACGATCAGTGTGCGTTTTCCCACCAACCTTAACTTTACGGTAATGATTATTAATTAAAAAAATTACTGGTGAGAAATAAACCGGCCATAATAGTTTTGAAGATTCGCCTCGTATTCTGTGCTTAGGTGTTTTGAAGCATCATATTCCGGGCTGTTTTTAACCTGCTCCACCGAGGCATTTACAGTGACTTCTGAAGTTTCCCAATTTATATCTTTTATCCAGTCAGGCGATATAATTACTTTCTTGCCGGGAAACCAATTTCCGGTGTCAACCACCATAAAATGTATTGTCCAGTTGCTGTCATCTACTATAAATTCCTCTACATCGCCAATAGTATCATCTAATGCATGAATAGAATAACCTTGCACGCTTTTAGCACTTCGCAAGTGAGGGTCGCCGTCTGCTTCAGCGTCGGGGGCATTTTTACTGTTTTTTACTGTCTCCTCCACAGGCACTGATGACATCGGCGCCATCATCCCGGTAGTGCCCATACCCCCGGCCCATAGGCCGCCGCCCCAGTAATTTGTCCAGGAATAATGCGCATACAGTTCCCCCTCGTGCTGGCGTGAAACCGGTTGGTCAGTGTCTATATCCGGGCTGTTTTTTATTTGCTCTTTGGTGAGGCTAACAGGGAATGTTTCATTTTCCCAATCACACTGTAAAAGCGCATCCGGCGAAATAAGTACCTTACGGTTTGAAAGCCAATTACCTGTTTCTACAACGAGATAGCGTATCGTCCAGGTTAAGTCGTCAAAATAAAAATCGGTTACTTTTCCAATCTCGCCGTCTGTGGCGCCCATGGTAAAACCCAGTAAATTTTTGATAGTGCGCTTCATATGGTTATTTTTAAAGTGTAGGGCCCAATGGAGGCCGATTAAATTCCTTGCGATTATAAAACTGGTCTTCTGAACCGCTTTCTTCATCAAATTGATTACCTGGAAAATAGTGAGGCAAAACCATCAGTTCATAAGACCTTTCTATGTCAACTCCCTTCTTAAATCTTTTTGTTTTTGCAAAAGTGGTGTAATCTATTTGGTTAGTATGCACCTTATTATTGTCTTCATCAAGGGTTACCATGCCAATTGGGATAATAAGGTGGCTCTCTCCATCCTCATTTAAAAATTCATGCACACCCTTGTTAACAGGAGTTGCGTAGGTTTCGTGACCGGCTTCAATTAATGATGCCTCCACCTCCACATCAAGATAAACAACCCGTTCTGCCTGTTTATTAACAAGCAATCCATCCACTTTTCCGATGGTTCTTTTGTCTGCATCTATTACTTCCCAATCTGTTACATCAGCATATTCATCTGCTACTTTGTAATCTGATAGTTCGTGTAAATAATACAAGTTTTTATTTTTGTTTGTCATAATGTAAATTTTAGCAGCGTTATCAATTCATTTTAGATAGCAGGTCTGCAGCCTTTCTAAAAAAAGACTTAACCGCATCCCGCTGGTCGAGCGTTAATGTTTCAGGGATAATTGCCGCAGCGGCACTTTTCACGTCCGCAGCTTCAGCGCTCAATCCAGGATACTTTGCCTGTTGCATATTTTTTAACGAAGTACTTAACACATCAGCAGCGCTCCTTATTTTATCAGCATGGGTAGTTGCCAGTGGGTCTTGGGTAATTTCAACTGCTTGCTGTTTTCCGTTGGCTATATCGGCTTTTACATCGTAGCCCGCTTCAGTCGCCATAGCATCTACTGCATCGGTTAGCTTTGTTAATGCCGCGCTTGTATAGGCGTGGTCGATGGTCATTGTATTGGAGTCAGATGTAATGAATGTAACATAGGTGGCAACTATGGTGTTATTTTCATGTATATCGATCAGCGCTGTGTTATCTGCTGTTTCTACCGGCTCAGCATTATCGTTGCGAAAAAAGAAGAACCAGGCAGCAGCGATCAAACCAAGCACTAATAATATCCACGGCCATACAGGCTTTTTCTTTTCTATTTTAATTTCTGTCATAATGAAAGTTTTTATTTGATTTATGTTATGCGGCTCAATAAACAGGTGTAAGAGGTGCTAAAAACGATTCGTCCTTAATACTACCTGGGAGCCGGGATATTGAATGTCTGTGTTGTCTTCGGCCGTTATAAATACCCTTACCGGCTTAATGGGGGATACTGTTTTTAACGAGCTTTTAAGCGTTTTTGAGAATAAGCTACTCGAAGTGTTTAAGCTCCCAATATTTTTTGAACTGTTTTCTGCAGTTTCTATCCAAACTACATAGGTGTTTTTTGGCGGTTCAAGTCGCTTGGGATCCGCAAGGCGTATTACATTCAAATCAATACTATAATTTTTGTTGTTATCCTTTTTTACTTTTACAGATCCTTCAGCGGAAGGCACTACCGACGATGTTTGGAAAGATATTTTTCTAGCGCAGGATGCAAGGGAGAAAACAAGAATGCTTATTATTACTATGGAAAAAATATTTTTTCTTGTTTTTTTGATAGCTGTTTTCATGACTGTATGCTGTTTAAATTAATAATTTATTTATTGTACCCAACCCATTTTTAATAACTAAATGGGTGGTTTGTGAAGAAGTAGGTGAATATACTTCTGCGGTTATTCCCGAAGCTTGTGAGGAAATTCTAATGAAGCACTTCTAAAATAATATGAACCCGCTATTTCACATTAATAACTGTACCATAAAAACAAAACGCTGATAACAAGTACTTTAGAATAAAACGAGGTAAACTGTGTGAAATTAATTACCCATACCGAACTGTAATATACCCTGTTGTATATAATCTTATGATCAATAACACTATTTAGCCTGGCAGATGCTAAGGGAAATTGCCTGGGTAATTTTTAGTAAAGTACCATTCCAAAATTTCAGGTTATAATACAGGCGTATCAATGGTGCGGTATATCAATATTTAGATGAAAGAAATAGCCGAAACAATCACCAAAACTTTAAGCAAGCAAACTTTAGTGGTTATTTTTTAAGTACAATAGTTACACAAATATTCCCCTTCCCTTTTTTAAACACAAGGATATGACAACCAACCAAACCACCAGGATATAGTTTGGTAGTAGGTTGACAGTTGCATTGGAATTTTTATTAGCAGCGGATATGCTTGCCATTGTTATTGGCCCTAAATGAGATGAGATTGGAAAGTTAGCCGCAATAACATCGTTATTTACTGCTTAAACTATTTTCCCGACGAAGAATGAAAATATAATGAAGGCAATTTATCAAAACAACCAGGTAAAAAATAACAATAATAACATATGGTTGAAAACAACGGGGATGGAAATATAAGTGGTAGCGTGCAATTTTATTTCTCCAATGGTTTAGCAAAAAATTAATAAGCATTCCACCTGTTCCTATCATAATTGCTGCCCAACTTTCAATAAGCCCATTGACTGGTGGATGGGGATCGGCTTTAGCAACGCCATTAATGCCTATAACATTGATTTTAGTGAAGGAACTTTATATTAAGGAGAGGAAAAAAAATTGACAAAATAGATTAACACAGGTTTTGTCCACGATTTATCTTTCAAAACTCGTCTTCTTCTTTCTGTGATTTTATTTTTCTTAAAAAAATAGCAAACAGGGCTGATTGTGTGCCATCAATATCGCAGCTATTTAATTGCTCCAGCATTTGCTGCAGGGCATCCTGGATATACCGGTCTTTTTTACCGTATTCCCATATAGGATAATAGCATTCAGCAAATAACCTTTCAAAGCTATGCGCTATAGTATTGACCCGGGGCAGACCTTCTTCATCCACAAATACGGTTTGAATATAGTTATGCAGCCGGTATAAAAAAAGATCTGTTAGTGAATGCAGGCTTAACACGGCGGTTTCAGGGTCGTTTATGCCGGGGCTTAGTGCTTTAATAGCTACTTCAGCAAGCTGATGATAACCATAATAGGAATTGACATGAATCGGCTGCCCGGTATAAAAATCAATCGTCTCCATCATTTGATTCACCTCCTCTTTTGATAATTTTACTGCACTGTAAAAATGCAAGAGTGGCATACCTTTCAATAAGAATTTTCCGGGAGGGTGCAGAAATTGTACCACTCCATTATGCGTACCGGCAAACTTCAGTAGTTGGCTTGTGTTAAAATCCTGATAGTAATCAGATGATACAGTGTAAATAATTTGGGGGTCAGTCACAGGCGGTTCGAAAGAGGCTGGTTTTTCTGCCTTGCAAATGCGATGAAGTGTATGTAAGGTATTTTTATGAATTCGCTCGATGATGGTGCCAAACTTTACAGACTGAGTTACATAATGAAGAAAATAAATGAAAAGAAAAAGATCAACGACTGTTAGCACCAACAATAAATAGATGCTCAGTGCAGGCACATAGATGCCGGACGTTATATCCCGGATAGTGCTTAGTAAAAACAGCGCAAACACAATGGTGCCGATGTAAAAACCTAAAATAATTTGCTGAAACTTACTGCCAATCATACTGTCGAGCATGCGGTTACTCAACTGCGATGCAACCTGGCTAAGCAAAATCATCACCATAGAGAAGCTGAACACCGTGAGAGAAATAATTCCGCCGGCAACAGTTCCTAAAATAGCACGTGCAGTACTTGCATCACGCAGGCTTATCCAACTTAACCGAGATTTTATGTTTTTACCGGTTTCAGAAAAATCAAGCTCTAACATTAGAACAGACAATAATAAAAAACCGATAGAAATAAGCGCAGGATAAAAAGCGATACTGCTTATTATTTTATTATAACTCTTACGCACCCATTTGTAAAATTTGTTCATAATTAGTGAAAGCTTATTCAAAAAAATGCTTCTTTGCAACTGATAAGTGGGATATCCCAGTCATAAATATTGTCTTCAAACTTTGTTAAGTGCTACTTTTCTTTTGTTTGACCACTGTCTGTTTCGCAAAAATTGTACCTTAACAATCCGAGAAAATTTTCAGGACAGCTTATTTTTAATATTTGTGTGCAGGATTTGGGCTGTTTTTCAAGAGTGTCTCTTTATGGTTTGAAGAACAGCGTAGAAACAGAAATGAGCGGCCTGGCTGATAAACTTTATCGCGGGATTGATTGGCAATAGGCACGGAATAATGAAGATACAAGGGCAATGTTATTTTCTTGAGTACTACGGACAGGTGGGGAAGCAAGTGATCTTATTTTTAAACACATCGGAAAACTTTGGAAGCTAACAAACAGAATTGAAAAATTTGCCTAATAAAAAAGGTCTTTGTTTATTACAACAAAGACCTGTACCAATTACATTACAACTGATATGTTACGACGGCAATGTAAAGTTGCTACAGTGCTTTACGCCCGGTAAGCAGGTTATAAATTATTGCGATAACAGCTATCACTAATAAAATATGGATGATACCCCCGGTATAAAAACCGCCCAAAAAGGAGATTGCCCAAATAATAACCAAGATCACTGCAACAGTCCATAAAATGTTTCCCATGTTGAAAAGATTTAAAAGTTAAAAAGATTAATGTTGTTTAGTTATCCATCTTATCCACTATATACATAAAATGCTGCCAAAAAAATATTGCCTGTTAATAAGCCACATAAGGGTAGTGATGGCTGGCTTTTTTAAAAAAGACTGCTTATTCGGGGAATTAGTTACTCAAACTGTTAAAAATGTAACTCAATCATCCTGGTACCAAAAATATTTAGTAAGTGGCTGGTACTGGCTGGCATTGCATAACTGCTAATTTATGCATTCGTTGCATTTAAAGAATAGTTGTGTTATTGCTGCGCATTGCTTGTAACCTTGCAAATGAATTAAATCACTTTCCCGGTTATCTTTTGCATTGAGCAACAAATTTGTGCAGCGCCAGTGCAGGTTTTATTTTTAACGTTACCAGGAGTGAAGAACCAGTACTTGCGTTATTTGTGTAATTAGCGTTACCCGGTAATTGTTAGCGTTGCCGACGTGCTGATTAATAATGATAAAATGTTGAGGCTATCCCAGTTATTAGCAGCATTGCCGAAGTTTGGAAGATCCGTGATAAAATGTTTGTAAATAAAAAGTGCCGGCATTAAAAAGAAGTGCCGTTATTTATTTATAGGCAGCATACATTGAGGAACAAATCCAGGAAGTTTTGAATTTCGAAGAACAGTAACATTGGATAACAAAATGCTTTACAATATTTAGTACCTCATTTATAAAAACCGGGCCGGTTTATTTAAAATTTATAACTGTACCCCAACCTTACCACCTGAGTTTCGTAATAATCATCGCTGGTATAGCTGAACCCGATCCCCTGAATTTGCCTTTTAATTACCATCGTATTGAGCAAATCAGTTGCATTAAAGAAAAGCTCTCCTTTGCCCTTTTGAACCGATTTTTTCACACCTGCATCTATTGAAAATCTTACTGCAATTTTACCCTGCGGTATAATGTCCGGCGCAAGGTAAACGGCCGTCAATTGTGCATCCCAGCCTTTTGAAAAACGCAGCACATTGTTCAGTTTCAGGTTTCCGGAAATAAGCGATCGTTCATCGGCAGAAAAAATATTGGGTTGCGGGTATAAATTTTGAACGGTAAAAGCATTGATTTGGTTTCGGTAAATATTCCCATTGATGTTAAAGGAATAGGCGTTTGATAATTTTTGGTTCCAAATAGCTTCTACACCGGTATTATAGCTTTTACCTGCGTTTTGAAATATGGCATATACCAGGGTACTTCCGGGAATAATACTTGAAATCCGCGTAATGGTGCCATCAGCAAAGCGGTGGTACAAGGCAGTATAAAAATAGCCATTGTTCCAATTGTTTTTAAAGCCTGCTTCTATTGAATTGGTAAACTGTGGACGTAGCGCAGGATTGCCCACTTTTATAATTTCAGCATCATCATATTTGGGAAAAATCCGGATGTCCACTTCATTTGGCCTATCCACCCTTCGGTTATAGAATACAGAAAATTTGTTGTTGTCATTCAGCTTGTAGGCCAACCTCAGGTTAGGGAAAGGCTGAGTGTAATTATATCCATCACTTTTGTAGGTACTGTGATCAGGATTTACGTCGTACTGTATTCGTACATGCTCTAAGCGCAGCCCTAATTCGGCTTCCCATTGTTCGTTTTCAAATACATAATTGCCGTATACGGCAGGTATCAATTCTTTGTAAGTAGCCCAACCGCCGGCATCGTTATCCAACACCGAATTGGCACCGGGAATAAATTTCATATTGGTTGGAATGCTCCTGTTACGCAATTTGATGCCTGTTTCAATGCGCCCGTATTTTAAAGGTTTTATATAGTCTACATTAAAATCATACACCTGTTCATCCGACAATAATTTAAAAGCATCCGTGCCTGTTGAGGCAGGCAGGTAGTTATCGTAAAAGTATTTTTCATCTTCCCGATGAAAAGTGTAATTGAAACCCGCGTTCAATAAACGCCCCGCTTCTTTAAACTTATGTTGATAAGCTGCGGTAGCCATCGCCGTCGTTTTCAATTCATCTTCCAAAAACTGCCAAAGACGTAGCCGTACTGATTTATCGCTGTTGAAAAAGGGCTGGTCACCCCGGTCAATAATTTTTTCGCTGCCATACATGCCCGAAACGGTGAGGTTATTGTGCCCATTGATATTCCAATCCACACCCGCTTTAGTTGTCAGGAAGTTGGTGTTCCTGTTTCGTTTTAGTTGAGAATTGATGATGGTACCATCGTCGAAAGTACGGGTTACATACTCATTTTTATTTAGTGTTTCCGTATACAGGTTATCTGCCTGCAAAAAAATATTTACTTTTTCCTTTCGGTAATTGAGCGAAAGTGAAGGATTGATTTTTGGTGTGAAAGTGTATTGAGGCCTTATGGTGGGCAGGTTTTCTTTTCTTTCCCAAAGCGAGCCTGCACCGGTGGTGATACCTGCTTTGCCATTAAAACCGTCTTGTTTGTTTTTCTTCATGATGATATTGATGATACCAGCATTACCATTTGCATCATACTTTGCCGAAGGGTTATTAATGATTTCTATTTTATCAATGGCCGATGCTGGTATATTATCTAAACCTGTTTGGCTGCCAAAGCCCGTTAGCGCGGTTTGTTTTCCATCAATCAACACCGTAATCTTGTCATTGCCCCTTAATTGTACTTTTCCATCCTGCACCGTAACGCCCGGTAAATTTTGCATACTCTGTAAAACAGAACCGCCGGTTTGGCTAATATTATCTGCCAGCGAGTAGGTTTTCTTATCTAGTTGGTTGCTTACATCATTTGCCTTTGCTGTAATGGTTACCCCTTCTAAAGCAGTGGCATCTTCTTCCAGCTCCATTACAGGAATATCTAAAAATGCAGAAAGGCTACCAACAAACAACGCGGTTTGTTTACGCTTAAATCCTATAAAGGACACTTCCAAAAGATAGTTACCGGGTTTCATTTTTTCAATAGAAAACCTGCCCTCTTCATTGGTGATTGTGCCGGCAACAAAGGCAGTGTCTTTTTCCTGTTTCACTACCACGTTTACATAGGCCATCGCCGTTCTGTTATTTTTGTTTTTTACAATACCAGAAACAGTTACAGCGGAAACCTGGGCAAACGCCATAGAAGAAACCAGCATCGTAATCAGCAGGCAGCACAGTCGTAGGGTAGTCATTCTTTTAGTCTTTAACATCTTTTAAATAGTTTCCGGCATTATCGAAAATTACACATTTGGCGTTGATGGCAGCTTCGTAGGTAACCACCCCGTTGGCATCCGTAATTTTTGCAGCTTCTTTTATTTTTTGCCTGCATAGTTATTGTAAACATACTCCTTCGAAGGGGTGGGAAGTGCCTTTGTATTAGTGGCTACTTCCGTTTCAATATTGTTTCCTACATCATCCGGTAAAATGGAATACCCGGTATCATTAATTTAAAGCCTGCTTCCTGATAAGTATTTTCCTTTTCCCATTTTACTTTTGTAAGCTGGGGATACGCTTTTGCAAGGCTGATTGCACCACTGCAAAAGCCTCTTTTTCCCAAATTTATTGTGCGTTGGTGCAGGTAATAAATAGCACCGTAAATAAAAATACACTATTTTTCATTTTACCAGGTTGTAAGTATAAGAAGGCAAATGTTAAATACAATTTAGAAGAAATGTTGAATTGTGGTATGCCTGCCAGGTTCTTTGTCTTCAAAGGTTACGCTACCGGCCCGGTACCAAAAGAAAATCAGCCCTCCGCTGCAGGTTGGTCGGCGTAGAAATACAACAGGGTACATCGGTGGCCTACTACTCAAAACCCTGCCCCCAGGCGTGTGTAATA
>Ga0105048_10018138_pt1 | contig 10833 bp, 6 predicted proteins | sample MAT05_FD_78382 | JGI IMG/M metagenome (GOLD analysis project Ga0105048, IMG submission 78382) | Freshwater microbial communities from Lake Fryxell liftoff mats and glacier meltwater in Antarctica - MAT-05 | ecosystem: Environmental > Aquatic > Freshwater > Ice > Liftoff microbial mat | place...
CCAGCAGCGCACGGGTGTAGTCGTCCTTCGGGCGCTCGAAGATGTCGGCTGTTGGGCCCTGCTCGCGGATGAGGCCGTGGCGCATCACCACCACGTGCTTGGCGATCTCGCCCACCAGCCCGAGGTCGTGGCTGATGAAGAGCACGCTCATGCGGTGCTTGTCCTGCAGCTTGGCCAGCAGCTCGATGATCTGGCGCTGGATCGTCACGTCCAGCGCCGTGGTCGGCTCGTCGGCGATCAGCAGCCGGGGCTCGCAGGCCAGCGCCATGGCGATCATCACGCGCTGCTGCTGGCCGCCGCTCATTTCGTGCGGATAGCTCTGCAGCCGGCGCTTGGGCTCGGGGATGCCCACTTCGCCCAGCAGTTCTTCGGCGCGTGCGATCGCTTGACGGCCCGACAGGCCCAGGTGGCGCTTCAGCGGTTCACACAGCTGCTGGCCGACGGTCAACACCGGGTTCAGCGAACTCATCGGATCTTGAAAGACGCAGGCGATTTCCTTGCCACGCAGCGCCTGCAGTTCGGGCAGGCTGGCCTGCAGCAGGTCTTTGCCCTGCCAAAGCACCTGGCCTTGGCGCACCGCGTTGTCCGGCAGCAGGTTCAGCATCGACATCGCGGTGACGCTCTTGCCCGAACCCGATTCGCCCACCAGCGCCACGGTGGTGTTCTCGGGCACGTCGAAGCTGACGCCCTTCACCGCTTCGGCGAGCACACCCTTGCCCATGCGGAAAGAGACCTTCAGGTCTTGGATAGACAAAAGCATCAACGGCTCCAGAGCAGCAGATCAAGCGAACGCCGCGGAACCGGCTTTGCCGGGCCGCCGGGGTTGTCCCCTTGAGGGGGAGCGCCGCAGGCGCTGCGGGGGTGGTCCACCTTCACTCCAAACCTCTGAGTTTCGGGTCGAGGGCGTCGCGCAGCGCATCGGCCATCAACGAAAACGCGGTCACGAACACCGCCATGAAGAGCGTGGCCGCAGCCAGCTGCCACCAGTGGCCCAGCAGCAGCTCGGCCTGGCTTTCGGCGAGCATCGTGCCCCAGCTGACCTGGTCCACCCGCACGCCCAGGCCGAGGTAGCTCAGGATGACCTCGGCCTTGATGAAGCCCACCACCAGGAGCCCCATGCGCACCAGCACGACGTGGCTGACGTTGGGCAGGATGTGGCGGAACATGCGGCTCATGCGCGTGGCGCCGATGGCTTCAGCGCTGCGCACGTACTCGCGGCTGCTGTGCTTGATGAATTCGGCGCGCACCTGGCGGTACATGCCGGTCCAGCCCGTCAGCGCCAGGATGACGACCACGCTTTCCACACCGCGCCCGACCACCGCCGCGAAGGCGAAGATGAGCAGGATGTTGGGAATGCTCTCGAAGACGTTGTAGACCCATTCGAGAAAGTCGCCGATCTTGCCGCCGAAGAAGCCGCCGAAGGCACCCAGGAAGACGCCGATGGTGGTGGCCACCAGCGCCGCAGCCAGGCCCACGAAGACGCTGATCTCGGTGCCCTTGATGGTTTTTTCCAGCACATCGCGGCCCAGGCGGTCGCCGCCCAGCGGCAGCGTCTCGGCCTTCACGGTCTCGGTGGTCTGGAACTGCTTGGCGCGTTCGTCCCACTCCTGGTAGCGCGGCGCCAGCGGGTCGATGTCGGACAGGTCCACATTGGGGCCGGTGGGCACCTCGATGGCGCCTGCTGCTGCCGGCGGTTTCGGGCCGATGAACGTCGGCGGTGCGTTCGGCACGCCGACCTCGTTCTGCCAGTTCTTGCCGATCGCCCCGAAGAAGGACAACACGATCATCAACAGAAAGACCACCACCACCACCAGCGAGGCCAGGCCCACGCGGTCGCTCCTGAAGCGGCGCCACGCGGCAGACCAGACGCCTTCGCTCTTCTGCTGGCTGTCGTCCATCGAGGCCGCGCTGCCGAGCGTCGTTGCATTCACTGCGGAGTTCATCTGCATCGCCCCTTACTTCAGCACGACGCGGGGGTCGGCGAACTTGTAGGCCACGTCGGTCAGCAGGTTGATGAACATCGTCAGCAAGGCCAGGTAGATGGTCACCGCCTGGATGACGGGGAAGTCGCTGCGGTTCACCGCCAGCAGCACTTCACGGCCCAGGCCGGGGATGGAGAAGAAGACCTCGATCAGGAAGCTGCCGACGAAGATGCTGGGAAGCTGCAGCCCGATGTTGGTCAGGATCGGAATCATCGCGTTGCGCAGCACGTGCTTGAACAGCACCGTCCTTTCGGTCATGCCCTTGGCGCGCGCCGTGCGCACGTAGTCCTGGCCCAGTTCATCGAGGAAGAAGCTGCGGTACAGGCGCGTCTGCGGTGCCAGGCCCACCATCACCGCCAGCAGCACGGGCAGCGGCGCGTAGACGGCCAGGTTGGTCCAGACGCTGTCGCTCCAGCCCTGCACCGGGAACCAGCCGAGCTGGAAGCCGAAGACGTACTGGCCGATGATCACGTAGACCAGAAAGCTGATCGACAGCGCGACCGTGGTGATGACCATCAGCGTGCGGTCGGTCAGGCTGCCACGGCGATAGGCCACCCACATCGCGATGGGCAGCGCCAGCAGCACGTCCAGCACCAGAATGGGGATCATCACCGTCAGCGTGGCCGGCAGCCGCGTGGCGAAGAGGTTGCTCACGGCTTCGTTGGTGGCCCAGCTCTTGCCCCAGTCGAAGGTGACGATCTGCTTGACGAAGAGCCACAGCTGATACCAGACCGGTTCGTCCAGGCCCAGCGTCTGGCGTATCGCCTTGATCTGGTCGGCACTGGCGTTGAGGCCACCCAGCACTTCGGCGGGGTCGCCGCCGAAATACTTGAAGAGGAAGAACACCAGCAGCACCACGCCCGCGAGCGTGGGGATCATCTGCCAAAGGCGGCGTATCAGATAGGCAGCCATCGAGATCTATCTCCGTGGGCGGCCGCGCTGGTAGCAGGCCACCCGGTTTTTGGGATGCGCGAGTGTAGGGGCCCCCCCGAGGCGTCTTCGCCGGTGATTTCCCCCCCGGGACGCGGGTGAGGAACAGCAAGGCCCGTGCCCGCGCACCCTAGACTCCGCGCTTTCCTACCCAGGCTCGCCGGGTTCGCGCCCGCGCCGTCCATCGTGCCGCTGACCGTGCCGCTGACCGTGCCCATGTTGCTTCGCCAAGTTTTCGCTTGCCTGGCCGCCGCGCTGGCGCTGGCCTGGGCCATCCCGGCCGAGGCGCAGCAAGCCAGCGCGCCCAAAGTGCTGCGTGTGGTCTTCAACGGCAGTGAGAGCGGCTTCGACCCGCCACAGATCAGCGACGTGGTCAGCGCCGCCGTCGTCACGAGCCTCTTCGATGCGCCACTGACCTACGACTATCTGGCGCGCCCCGCCAGGCTCAAGCCCCACACCGCCGTGGCCATGCCCGAGGTGCACGACGGGCACACGCGCTTCGTCTTCACGCTGCGCCCGGGCATCTTCTTCACCGACCACCCGGCCTTCAAAGGCCGCCCGCGCGAGCTGGTGGCGGCTGACTACGTCTACAGCATCAAGCGCTATTACGACCCGATCACGCGCAGCCCGACGCTGTTCCACTGGGAAAATGCCGGCCTCCTGGGCCTCGGCGAACTGCGCCAGCAGGCGCTGCAGACCAAGCGGCCCTTCGACTACGACACCGAGGTGCCGGGCATCCGTGCGCTCGGCCGCTACAGCTTCGAGGTGCGCCTGGCGCGGCCGGCGCCGCGCCTGCCCTACCTGTTCGCCACGCCTTCCATCAGCGGCGCGGTGGCGCGCGAGGTCATCGAGGCCCACCCCGGCGACACCATGCGCCACCCGGTAGGCACGGGCCCGTTCAAGCTCGGCAGCTGGACGCGCAGCTCGCGCATCGTGCTGGAGCGCAATGCACTGCACCAGCACAGCGTGCACGACGAGCAAGCGGCCGAAGGCGACGCTGTCGGGCAGGCCATCGCGCAGCAGATGCGCGGGCGCCAGCTGCCGATGTTGGACCGCGTGGAAGTGGCCATCATCGAAGAAGCCCAGCCGCGCTGGCTGGCCTTTCTGAACGGTGAACTCGACATCCTGTGGGTGCCGCCCGAATTCATCACGCGCGCCGCGCCCAACAACCAGCTGGCGCCGAACCTGGCCAAGCAGGGCGTGCAGATGCGACAGCTCGTCATCCCCATCACGCGCCATGTCTACTTCGGCATGGAAGACCCGACGGTCGGCGGCCTGGCGCCCGAGAAGGTGGCGCTGCGTCGCGCGCTGGCGCTGGCCTACGACGTGCGGCGCGAGATCGACCTCGTGCGCCATGGCCAGATGGTGCCGGCGCAGTCCCTCATGCCGCCCGGCGTGAGCGGCTACGACCCGAAGCTGAAGTCCGAGATGGCCAGCCACGACACCGCGCGCGCCAAGGCCCTGCTCGACATGTATGGCTACGCCGACCGCGACGGCGACGGCTGGCGCGAGATGCCCGACGGCAGCCCGCTGGTGCTGGAACTGACCACCGAGCCCAACCAGCTGGCGCGGCAGTTGCAAGGCCTGTGGAAGAAGGCCATGGACGGCGTGGGCGTGAAGATGAACTTCCGCATCGGCGCCTGGCCCGAGAACATCAAGGCCAGCCGCGCCGGCCGGCTGATGATGTGGACCACCGGCTGGAGCGCGGCCATCCCCGACGGCAACTACTTCATGGACCTGCTGTACGGCCCCAACAAGGGGCAGGCCAACGCCTCGCGTTTCAACCTGCCCGCCTTCGACGTGCTGCATGAACGCCAACGCGTTCTGCCCGACGGCCCCGAGCGCGACGCCCTCATCCACCAGGGCATGAAGCTCGCGCTGGCCTATATGCCGTACAAGGCCAGCGGCCACGACATCCAGACCTGGCTGATGCAGCCGGCCGTGCAGGGCTACATGCCCCACCCCTTCATGCGCGATTTCTGGCGCTATGTCGACCTGGCGCCCGCGCCCTGAGCCCGTGCTAACGGAGTTGGTGCTGAGCGACACTCGGCCTTGAAGCGAAAGCCCCCCGATGAACACCACCCTGAAGACATTGCTCAACGGCCTGGCCCTTGTGGCCGCCGCCACCGGCCTGACGCTGCCCGCCACCGCACAGGCGCAGAGCGGCGCGCAAACGCAGGCAGCTGCCACCGCGCAAGGCAAGAAAATCATCCGCTATGCCTTCCGCGTGGCCGAAAGCAGCTTCGACCCGGCGCAGATCACCGACCTGTATTCGCGCACCGTGGCCGCCGGCATCTTCGACGCGCCCTACGAGTGGGCTTTCCTGGCCAAGCCGCTGCAGATGCGCCCGGCCACGGCGGCGGGCATGCCCGAGATCAGCGACGATTTCAAGACCTTCACCATCCGCATCAAGCCCGGCATCTACTTCGCCGACGACCCGGCGTTCAAAGGCAAGAAGCGCGAGCTGGTGGCCGAAGACTATGTCTACAGCCTGAAGCGCAACTTCGACCCGCGCTGGAAGAGCGGCAACCTCTACATTCTTGAGAACGCCAAGATCCTGGGCATGAACGAGCTGCGCAAGAAGCTCATCGATGCCAAGAAGCCCTTCGACTACGACACCCCGGTGGAAGGCCTGCGCACGCTGGACCGCTACACCTTCCAGATCAAGCTCGCGCAGGCCGCGCCGCGTTTGATCAGCGACAGCTTCACCGACAGTTCCTTCACCGGCGCTGTGGCGCGCGAGGTGGTCGAGTTCTACGGCGACAAGATCGGCGAGCACCCGGTGGGCACCGGGCCCTACCGGCTGGCCGACTGGAAGCGCAGCTCGCGCATCGTGCTGGCCAGGAACCCCAACTTCCGCGAGGTCTACTACGACGAGACGCCGCCCGAGGGCAATGCCCGCCTGCAGGCCATTGCGAAGCAGTTCAAGGGCAAGCGCCTGCCAATGGTGGACGAGGTGCACATCTCCATCATCGAAGAGAACCAGCCGCGCTGGCTGGCCTTCCTGAACGAAGAGCACGACATGGTCGACGAGATGCCGGCCGACTTCGCCGCCACCATCATCCCCAACAACCGGCTTGCGCCGAACCTGGCCAAGAAGGGCATTCAGATGGTGCGCCAGGCGCGCGCCGACGTGGCCGTGTCCTATTTCGGGATGGAAAACCCGGTGGTCGGCGGCTACGAGCCGCACAAGGTGGCGCTGCGCCGCGCCATCAGCCTGGCCGTCGACGTGGACCGCGAGATTCGCCTTGCGCGCCGCGGCCAGGCCATCCCCGGCCAGGGCCCCATCGCACCGGAAACCTCGGCCTACGACCCCAAGTTCAAGAGCGTGATGAGCGACTACGACGTGCCGCGCGCCAAGGCCCTGCTCGACATGCACGGCTATGTCGACAAGGACGGCGACGGCTGGCGCGAGCAGCCCGACGGCAGCCCGCTCGTGCTGGAGTACGCCACCCAGCCCGACCAGCAAAGCCGCCAGCTCAGCGAGCTGTGGAACAAGAACATGAAGGCGATCGGCATCAGGATCGAATTCAAGACCGCCAAGTGGCCCGAGAACCTGAAGAGCAGCCGCGCCGGCAAGCTGATGATGTGGGGCGTGGGCTGGAGCGGCGGCCCCGACAGCGACACCTTCCTGGCCCTGGGCTACGGCCCCAACAAGGGGCAGGCCGGCCACGCGCGCTTCGACCTGCCGGCCTTCAACAGGCTCTACGAACAGCAGCGCGGCATGCCAGACGGCCCCGAGCGTTATGCCGTGATCACCGATGCCGCCAAGCTGATGGTGGCCTACATGCCCTACAAGGTGCACGTGCACCGCATCATCACCGACCTCACCCAGCCCTGGGTGCTGGGCTACCACCGCAACATCTTCGTGCGCGACTTCTGGAAGTACATCGATGTCGACCTCGATGCTTTCCAGCGCGCCAAGGGCGGCCCGCAGTGAAACGGCGTGACGCGCTGGCCGCGGGTGCCGCAGCGGGTGCGGCGCTGGCGCTGCCGGCACTGCACGCGCACGCCCAGGGCGAAACGGCGAAGGCCGCCGTGCAGGGCAAAAGGGTGCTGCGGTACGCTTTCCGGGCTGCCGAGACGGGCTTCGACCCGCCGCAGCTCGCCGACATCTATTCGCGCACCGTCACAGGCCACATCTTCGAGGCGCCCTACACCTACGACCACCTGGCGCGGCCGCCGAAGGTGGTGCCGCTGCTGGCCACGGGCTTGCCCGAAGTCAGCAGCGACTTCCGCGTCTGGACGGTGAGGCTGCGCCCGGGTGTGTTCTTCGCCGACGACCCGGCCTTCAAAGGCAAGCCGCGCGAGATGGTGGCTGAAGACTTCGTCTACACATTCAAGCGATTTGCCGACCCGGCCAACAAGTCGCCGGCCTGGTCAACCGTCGAAGACGGCAAGATCATCGGCCTGGGCGCCTTGCACCGGCAGGCGGTGCAGAGCAAGAAGCCCTTCAACTACGACCAGGCCATCGAAGGCCTGCGCGCGCTGGACCGCTACACGATCCAGTTCAGGCTGGAGGAGACCCGGCCCCGCTTCATCGAGCTGCTGCTTGGCAGCGACCTGCTGGGCGCCCAGTCGCGGGAAGTGGTCGAGTTCTATGGCGACAAGATCAGCGCGCACCCCGTCGGCACCGGGCCCTTCAAGCTCGGGGCCTGGCGGCGTTCGTCGCTCATCGTGCTGGAACGCAACCCCACCTACCGCGAACGCCTGTGGCACGCCGAGCCCGCCGCAGACGACGCCGAGGGCCAGGCCATCGTCGCGCAGCTCAAGGGCAAGCGCATCCCGATGGTCGACCGCGTCGAGATCGCCATCATCGAAGAAAACCAGCCGCGCTGGCTGTCGTTCCTGAATGGCCAGAGCAACTTTATCGAACGCCTGCCGGAAGACTTCGTCAACATCGCCATGCCCGGCGGCAAGACCGCGCCCAACCTCGTCAAGCGTGGCATCCGCGGCCAGCGTGTGCTGACCACCGACGTGGTGATGACGTACTTCAACATGGAAGACCCGGTCATCGGCGGCTACACGCCCGAGAAGGTGGCGCTGCGCCGCGCCATCAGCCTGGGTGTGGACCTCGACCGCGAGATCCGCCTCGTGCGGCGTGGCATGGCCATCCCGGCGCAAAGCCCGCTCATCCCCTTCACCAGCGGCTACGACCCGAAGTTCAAGAGCGAAAACAGCGAGTTCAACCCCGCTCGTGCCAAGGCGCTGCTCGACATCTATGGCTATGTCGACAAGAACGGTGACGGCTGGCGTGAGATGCCAGACGGCAGCCCGCTGGTGCTGCAGTCGGCCTCCCAGCCCGATCAGAACAGCCGCCAGCACAACGAGTTGTGGCAGAAGAACATGACGGCCATTGGCCTGAAGATCGAGTTCAAGCCCGCGAAATGGCCCGAGAACCTGAAGTCGGCGCGCGCCGGCAAGCTGCAGATGTGGGGCGTGGCCTCGTCCGCAGCCGGCAGTGATGGCCAGAGCATCCTCGAGCGCTACTACGGCCCCTCGGCCGGCCAGGGCAACCTGGCGCGCTTCAAGCTGCCGGCCTTCGACGCCGTCTTCGAAAAACTCACCGCGCTGCCCGACGGACCTGAGCGAAAAGCCCTGTTCAAGCAGGCCAAACGCCTGGCCGTGGCCTACGTGCCCTACAAGCTGCACTGCCACCGCTTCGTCATCGACATGATGTACGCCGACGTGGTGGGCTACCGCCGCCCGGCCTACTGGCTGGACTGGTGGCACATGGTCGATGTCATTCCGCAGCCGGCGGGCAGCCCGGCCTGAGGTCGGGTCCGCGCGAACCTGCTCGACGATGAAACGCCGCGAGACGCTGGTCCTGGGCGCTGCTGTGGCGGCTGCTGCCGCTGCCACTGCCACGGCCAGCGCATCCAGCGCCGCAGCGGGCAAGACGCTGCGCGTGGCCTTTGATTTCGCCGAGACCGGGTTCGACCCACCGCGGGTGGGCGACCAGGCGTCCATCCGCGTCATCGCGCACATCTTCGAAACACTGCTCACCTACGACCCGCTGGCCCGCCCGGCGGTGCTGGTGCCGCAAACCGCCGCTGCCTTGCCCGAGACCAGCGCCGACTTCAAGCGTTTCGTCTTCACGTTGAAGCCGGGCATCTTCTTCGCCGACGACCCCGTCTTCAAGGGCCGCCCGCGTGAGCTGGTGGCGGCCGACTATGTCTACAGCCTGAAGCGCTTCTACGACCCGGCCATACGCACCGAGCACCTCTACCTGCTGGAAAACGAAAAGATTCTCGGCCTGAGCGAACTGCGCGCTGCGGCGCTGAAGAACAAGACGCCGTTTCCGTACGACGTGGAAGTGCCGGGCCTGCGGGTGCTGGACCGTTACCGCCTGCAGGTGCTGCTGGCCACGCCCTCGCCGCGCTTCGCCCAGCAGTTGGCCGGGTGGCAGTTCGGCGCCGTCGCGCGTGAAGTCATCGAGGCCTACACCGAAGACCCGCAGGCCCACCCCGTGGGCACCGGCCCCTTTCGCCTGGCGCAATGGCGGCGTGCTTCGCGCATCGTGCTCGAGCGCAACCCGCGCTTTCGCGAGCAGGTTTTCCACACCGTGGGCGCAGGGCCGGGGCTTGCGCCGCTGGCGCAGCAACTGGCCGGTGTGCGTGCGCCGCGCATCGAGCGCGTGGAGATCGACATCGTGGAAGAAAGCCAGCCGCGCTGGCTGGCTTTTCTGAACGGCGACCACGACGTGCTGACGGTGCCGCGCGACCTCGGCGCGCTGGCCATGCCTGGCGGCCAGCTGGCGCCGTTCCTGCAGCGCCAGGGCATCCGCGCCGAGCAGCAGGTCAACGGCGTCGCGCACACCTTCATCAACCAGGACGACCCCGTGGTGGGCGGGCTCGCGCCCGAGCGCGTGGCGCTGCGCCGTGCCATCTCTCTGGCCTTCGACAGCGAGGAAGAGCTGCGCCTGGTGCTCAACGGGCAGGGCCTGCCGGCACAGAGCATGTTGCCGCCCGGCACCTACGGCTTCGATGCCGCGCTGCGCAGCGAGATGAGCAGCCACAGCACGGCGCGCGCCCGCGCGCTGCTCGACCTCTTCGGCTACACCGACAAGAACGGCGACGGCTGGCGCGAGCAGCCCGACGGCAGTGCGCTGACCCTGCGCATCGCCTTCACCCAGGACCGCCGCGCGCGCGCTTCCAGCGAACTCTGGTTCAAGCGCATGAAGGCCGTGGGCTTGCGCGTGCAGATCGAGATCTCGACCTTTGGCGAGCTCATCCGCCGCGCGCTGGCCGGCCAGGTGATGATGTGGGGCTTCACCTGGAGCGGCAACGTCGACGGCGACTTCTTCCTCGGCCTGGCCTACGGCCCCAACAGCGGCCAGAGCAACGACGCGCGCTTTCGTCTGCCAGCCTTCGACCGCCTCTATGAACGCCAGCGCGGCCTGCCCGACGGCCCCGAGCGCCTGGCGCTGATGCGGCAGGCCAACCGCCTGATGCTGGCTTATGTGCCCTACATCGCGCACTACCACCCGCTGATGACGGAACTGCGCCGGCCCTACGTGACGGGCCCGTTTCGACACCCGTACAACAGCGACTGGTACCGCTGGGTGGACGTGTAGCCCGCAGTGGTCTGAAGCAGGCTTCAGATTCGCTGCCGCAGCAAACCTGACCCCAGGCTCGCAGACCCCTGGCTCGCAGGGCTCATCAAGTCCTCGGTGCTCAAGCCGGTGTTCACCACCAACGAGCAAGGGCTCGTCTTGCGCAAGATGGGCACGCGCGCTGTGGCTGACATCAATTCGCTGTGTGAGCTCATCGCCGACGTCATCGGGTGAGCACTTCAGCAGGACTCGACACAACACTCAAGACCTGACCCCGGTGCCGCTCCATCGGGTTCATCGACCCTGGGGACAAGGGCAAGAAGACTTCAAGCCAGGCAAAACGCAAGACCTGACCCTTGGCGGTGC
>Ga0105048_10018140_pt1 | contig 10833 bp, 11 predicted proteins | sample MAT05_FD_78382 | JGI IMG/M metagenome (GOLD analysis project Ga0105048, IMG submission 78382) | Freshwater microbial communities from Lake Fryxell liftoff mats and glacier meltwater in Antarctica - MAT-05 | ecosystem: Environmental > Aquatic > Freshwater > Ice > Liftoff microbial mat | place...
GGTGTTGTCGGTGTTCATGACGCCGTGGATGAACCCGACGTGCATCCAACTCGCCACGAGCTCGGCCTGCGCCGCAGACACTCGTTCGTACAGCGCCAGCACCGGGTGATCTGCGTGGGCGGCATCAGGGTGATGCCGTGCGATCGCATGGTCGGCCAGACGCCGGAGGAGCCCGAGATCACCCGTCGCGGCCGCATACTGGAACGAGCCGACCCGGAGGTGACTCGACGCCACGCGCACCAGCACCGCGCCCGGCAGCATGCCGGTGTCACGGGCGATTCGCTCGCCCGTGCCCACAACGGCGAGCCCCCGCGTGGTGGGGATGCCCAGGGCATGCATCGCCTCGCCGATCACGTACTCGCGCAGCATCGGCCCGATGGCCGCCTTGCCGTCACCGCCTCTGGCGAACCGGGTGCGACCCGAACCCTTCAGGTGAAGATCGCGTCGCCGACCGTCGACGTCGAACACCTCACCGAGCAGCAGCGCCCGTCCGTCGCCGAGTCGCGGCGAGTAGTTGCCGAACTGGTGGCCGGCGTAGGCCATGGCGATCGGCGTCGAACCGGTGGCCACCACGTTGCCGACGAGCACCTGCACCCCGTCGGGTGAGGCCAGCGCCTCGGGATCGGCCTCGAGCTCGATGGCCAGATCGCGGTTGAGCATCAGCAACTCGGGCGCGGGCGCCTGAGCGGCATGCCACGGATCGAACAGGCCCTCGAGCTCGCGGGCATAGGTGTTGTCGAAGGCGAACAACGAGGTGGCGGTGCTCATGGGCCGAGGCTACAGATCGGGCGGCGCGGGCACCTCCAGGAGCGACGGTCTCCTGTGCTGACCACGTTGGTGAACGAACGAGGAGCCGATCCCGAACGAGTGCCCGCTGATCCGGCGGCCGCAGCGGTGGACGGCCACGGTCAGCCGGGTGCGGTCATCGGGTGAGGGGATCGGGTGATCAGTTGCTGCGCCCGCACGACCCCGCACGAAGGCCCTGTTCAGGTACCGGACAGTCGAGCAACCACCGGAGCGAAGGCGTCGGCGACGGTGTCGCCGACGGTGATGTACGAGATGCCGTACCGCTCGCGGCGGCGCTGCAGCTCATCGCAGATTGCGTCGACCGAACCGATCAGTGCATGCGGGTGGCTCGTCATCTGCTCGACCGTCAGCCCCATGCGCGGCGCCATCGCCTCGGCTGTCGCCTGGCCCTGGTCGGTGACGAACGTGAAGTACGCCCCGATCTCCAGTTCGAGTTCGTCGAACCGCTCGCCCGCCGCCTCACGCACCCAGGCCACCTTCTGATCGGTGGCTTCGGCGTCGGACGTGGGCACTCCGGGGCCGATCTTGCCCGAGGAGTTGTCGAAGTTGAAGCTCACGATCTGGGCCTCTCGGCCGGCCAGCGACAGCACGCGCTTCGAGCCACCGCCGATCATGATCGGCGGGTGTGGGCGCTGCACCGGCTTCGGCAACCCCTCGAACCCGACGGCACGCACACCGGTGCCGTCGCGTCCGACGAAATCGACCTCACCGTCGGCCATGAGCAGCTTGGCCATCTGCACCACGTCGGCCAGCCGCGACACGCGCGCGCCGGCTGCGTCCCAGGCGACGCCCATCGCCTCGTATTCACCCTGCAGCCAGCCGGCGCCCAAGCCCAGTTCGAGGCGGCCTTCGCTGAAGAAGTCGAGCGTCGCCATCTCTTTCACCAACACCGCCGGGTTGCGGTAGTCGATGCACATCACACGCGCGCCGACCTTGATCGTCGACGTCGCTTCCGCAGCCACCGCGATCGCCGGCACCGCGGCGATCGATTGCACCGGGTGGTTCGTCGCCGACAGCGCCGGGCCAGGGCCGATGTAGTGGTCGGCGAGCATGAAGCTGGAGTAGCCGAGCGCCTCGGCCCGCCGGGCCTTGTCGCGCCAGTCGGACGCGCTCGTCGCGTTGTAGGCCTGCCAACCGAATCGAAACGGGTGCGTCATGCGTCTCAGGATGTCAGGCCCGCAGCAGCGGCTACGACCTCAGGGTCCCTTCGGCGCGACCTGGATCTGCTGCATGGCCATCAGGTCGCGCATCTGCTTCTGCATCCCCTCGGGCGAGCCGTCGAGGAACAGCACGTTGCCCTTGCCGTTCTCGGCCATGTGGCGGATCGACTCGGTCCAGATCGAGAACAGGATCAGCGACGAGTCGACATTGGCCGCCTCCATCTCTCGAGCTGCCTGGGTGAGGCCACGACCGACTTCTTCGCGGAACAGGGCCACGCCCTGACCGCGGAGCTGGGCGGCCGTGCGCTCGGCCTCGGCAGCGATCCGGATGGCCGTGCCCTCGGCCTCGGCCTCCTTGGTGCGACGGATGAGCAGCGCGTCGCCTTCGTTGGTGGCTGCTGCCTTGAGGTTGTTCGAGGCCACGACCTGGGCCATCGAGGTGGTGATCGCCTGATCGAAGGTGATGTCGTTCAACTGGAGGTCGATCACGTGGTAACCCCACGTCTCGACGGTGACGTCGAGGTTCTCCTTCACCTCGGCGACGATCTCGCCGCGCAGACCGAGGATCTCGGCCTGTCGCATCGTGGCGACGAAACCACGGGTGCTGCCCTCGACGCTGCGCACGAGCGCGGTGAGGAAGTCCTTCTCGGTGACGAACTTGAACGCCACGTTCTTCACCGTGTCCTCGGCCTCGTTGTACACCGAGTACACCATCATCGCGGTGAAGTAGACGTTCGCCTGGTCCTGGGTGATCGCCTGGAACTGCAGCTCGACCGCCCTGTTCTGGGTGCTGATCCGACGGAAGATCTTCTCGACGAACGGGATCAGGAAGTTGAGACCGGGCCGTCGGATCGAGTGGTACTTGCCGAACACCGTGGTGACGGCGACGTTGCCCTGGGGCACCGTCTTCACCGATGCCAGCACCAGGAGCACCAACAGCACCACGCCAACGATCGCTGCGATCTGCGCTGCACCCATGAGAACCTCCACTCGTCGACACACGACGTGTCGACCACGGATCCTAGGTCCGTGCGATGCGCCATGTCGTCGGTACCGGCGGGCACCGGTCACCTTCGACCGGCGTGGTCAGTCGGCGATGGTCACGTACGCCTTGCGGACCGTTTCGTGCACGACCCACCGACCCGAGCAGCCCGACGGGGTGAGGATCACCACCCCGGGCACGAGTGAGAACACCATACCCTGGGCGCCGTGCGCACCGTCGATGTGCAACGTGCCACGTCCTGCCAGCACGCAGAACACCTCCTGGTACCCGTCGCGGCAGAACGGGAACTCGCCCGGAGTGCATTCCCACACCCCGACAGCGAGTCGGTCGTGGGTCCAAGTCGACAGCGACGCCTCCACCGGATCCCCGCTGATCACGACGGGTCGGGGCGCGCCGTCTGGCAGGGGCACGCTCGCAGCGTTCGCCAGGTGGGTCGCGAGGTCGGGCGCGCCTGACCGATGATCGATCACATACATCTTGCGAACGGTCTGGTGCACCTGCCACTCGCACTGCCACTGGCGCGGGGTCGTCCACAGCGTGCCTGGCGCGAGATCGAAGCTGCCGCTGTCGTGCGTCACGGTGGCTCGACCTCCCACCATCAGCATCGCCTCGTCATAGTCACCCGTCGTGCCGCCGAACGTGCCGGGGGTGCACTCCCACACCCCGATCTGCAGCTCGCCGTCGAGGAACGGCCAGTCGCCGGTGAGCGCACGTGCCGGCTGGGTGGGATCGACCGGGCCGGTCGGTTGCAGGGGTGTATCGAGGATCGACGGCGTGTACATGGCCGCCATTCTGGCTCATGGCGTGCGGAGCTCGAACCTCCGGGAACGCGCTGCGATGGGCGGCTCGGGCCGGCGGTCAGTACGGGATGGCGTCGAGGGCGATGCGGAGCGCCTGCTCGAAAGCCCGCACATCGCCGTTGCAGGCGGAGAGCTGGTCAGGGCCGAGCGCCACGACCCATCGATCGCCGACATGGGCGACCACCGTGGGGAGGGCGTCACCCAAGGATGCGTACGCCGTACCGGGACCGCTCTCGAGATCGTTGCGATGCAGGTACTCGATCGGCGTGCGCAGCCGCGCCTCGTACGAGGTGAATTCGCTGCGCTTGCCGTGCCACGTGTGGGTGATGTCGCAGAGGGTGCAGTGCTCGCCCCTCACCCGAGACCGGTACAGGTACGCGATCTCGCCGAACAACGTGCCACTCGCGTCGTAGATGAACGTCAATCGCTCGGCTCCCATCGCTCGCCACCATAGGCGGGGTGCGCAGCGCCCGCTGAGCTGTGAACCGGCGACCACAACGGCCCACCCGCACGGGTGGGCCCGTCTCACGGAGCGGCCAACGGGAGTCGAACCCGTTCCGTCTGCTTGGAAGGCAGAAGTGCAACCAAAAACACCTTGGCCGCGAGGAGCACCCAGCCTACAGGGAGGGCGGATCACGACGGAACCACACGATCACCCGCCGGTGGTCGGCTCGTCGAGGAACATCACCTCGGGTTCATGCATGAGACGACGATGTGCTCGACAGCGATGGTGGCACGGCACGGTCTGGCCGCACATCGATGCACCTGAGACGTCGAGACGAACCCTGTCGGGCGAACTCATCGGTGCACGAGGAGCAGATCCTGCGCTACGTTCGCCGGATGTCTGCAGAACGCGTCTCCACCACACGTCGCATCTCCGCCTCGGCGGACGTCATCTATGCCGTCGTCGCCGACCCGGCCGGGCACGTGCGGATCGATGGATCGGGCATGCTCGAGGCCGCTGCCGACGCCCGCCCGCTCACAGCCGTGGGCGACACGTTCGACATCCACATGGACCGCACGCCACTGAACGACATTCCCGGCCTCGTGAAGTACAGCGTGCGCAACACGGTCACGCGGATCGAGCCCGGCCACCTGGTCGAGTGGACGATCGGCGCCGTCGATCAGCCGCCCCTCGGTCATGTGTACGGCTGGCAGCTCGATCCGGTGAGCGACACCGAGACCGACGTGACCAACTACTGCGACTGGACCGACATCGTTGCCGATCTCCGCGCCCTCGATCGCACCTGGCCGATCGTGCCACTCGCGATGCTCGAGGAATCCGTTGCCAAGCTCGATCGGCTGGTCACAGAAAGCTGATCACCGACGCTGTCGTCTCGCAAGCAGCAGAGCCGATCACCCAGGCGCCCGGCGAACGGCGGGTGAACCCGAGATGACATCCACTCCATGAACATTGACTCAATCGGCATCGAGTCATAACGTCGACCTGTGCCCGCCGCCAGCCCCGACCACGCCCACGAGGCCCACCTCCACCGGCGAGCCTCGATCCACAGCGCACTCGGCGAACCGGCGCGACTCTCGATCGTCGACGAGCTCGTCGTCACCGATCGCTCCCCGAAAGAGCTCGGCGACCGCCTGGGCATGCCGACCAACCTGCTGACCCATCACCTCGACGTGCTCGAGTCGGTGGGCCTGGTCGTCAGGTTCACCTCGTCGGGCGATCGTCGTCGCAAGTACGTGCGCCTCGTCCGCGACCCACTCGGCTCGCTCCGGCCCATCGTGTCGCCTCTCTCTGGGTCGCCGAATCCCCGGCGGGCGCTGTTCGTCTGCACCCACAACTCGGCCCGTTCACAGCTCGCTGCGGCGCTGTGGACCGCACGCACCGGCCTGCCCGCCGACTCCGCCGGCACGCATCCCGCAGACCGGGTGCACCGCGGCGCCGTGGCCGCCGGCCGCCGCGCTGGGCTCGACCTCAGCGCGGCGAGGCCGAAGGTGCTCGAGCGCATCGACGCGGGCCATCAGGTCGTCACCGTGTGCGATCGCGCCCACGAGGAGCTCGAACCGGCGCCCGACTGGTGGCACTGGTCGATCCCCGACCCGGTCGAGGTCGCCACCCCGTCGGCCTTCGACGACGTGGTCGCCGATCTGGGCGCTCGCATCGACGCACTCCTCGACGATCCTTCCCACTCCCCCACCTCCCGACCCCGAAACCGACCCCGAAACCGACCCCGAGACCGACCCGGACACCGCCCCTCATGAGCAGTCCCCCCGTCCGTATCGGCATCAACGGTTTCGGCCGCATGGGTCGGCTCGTGCTGCGCGCCCTACCCCGACATCCCGGGCTCGAGCTCGTGCACGTCAACGAGGTGACGGGCGGGGTCGAGACCGCCGCCCACCTCCTCGAATTCGACTCGGTGCACGGCCGCTTTCCGGGCACCGTGCACGTCCACGACGCTGCGCTCGTCGTCGATGATCGCAGGGTGTCGTTCTCGGAACACCTACACCCGGGCGACGTCCCATGGGCCGACCTCGGTGTCGACCTCGTGCTCGAGAGCACCGGGAAGTTCCGCACCGTCGAGACACTCGAGCCGTACTTCGCGGCGGGCGTGCGCACGGTGGTGGTCGCTGCCCCGGTGAAGGCTGACGAGGCGCTCAACGTGGTGATGGGCTGCAACGACCACCTCTACGACGCCACACGGCACCGCATCGTCACCGCTGCGTCCTGCACCACCAACTGCCTCGCTCCCGTGGTGAAGGTGTTGCACGGCGCGATCGGCATCGAACGGGGCGCGATCACCACGATGCACGACGTCACCAACACCCAGGTGGTGGTCGACGCACCGCACAAGGATCTGCGCAGGGCGCGATCTGCGCTCAACTCGCTGATCCCGACCTCGACCGGGTCGGCGACCGCGATCACCATGATCTATCCCGAACTGCAGGGGAAGCTGAACGGCCTCGCCGTGCGAGTGCCGCTGTTGAACGCGTCGCTCACCGATGCTGTGTTCGAGGTGGCCCGCGACGTCTCCGTCGACGAGGTCAACGACCTGCTCCGCGCCGCTGCCGAGGGAGATCTCGCCGGCATCCTCGGCTACGAGCATCGACCGCTCGTGTCGGCCGACTACACGAACGACACGCGTTCCGGCATCGTCGATGGCCTGTCGACGATGGTGATCGACGGTCGGATGGTGAAGGTGCTGATCTGGTACGACAACGAGTTCGGGTACGTCTTCCGCTGGGCCGAGCTGGCGGCGAAGGTGGCGGCGCAGGCAGCGGCCGGGTCGGCCGTCGAACCATGAAGACACGCAACTACGCCGTGGTGACCGCCGGCTACTGGGCGTTCACGCTCACCGACGGGGCCCTGCGAATGCTGGTGCTGCTGCACTTCAACGACCTCGGCTACTCGCCGGTGTCGATCGCGTTCCTGTTCCTCGCATACGAGTTCATGGGCATCCTCACGAACCTGCTGGGCGGCTGGGTCGGCTCGCGACGCGGCCTCAATCGAACGCTCGTGGTGGGCCTGGCATTGCAGATCATCGCGCTCGCAGCGCTCACCCTCCACGACGCCGGATGGCGCGAGTGGTGGTCGGTGACGTTCGTGATGGCGCTGCAGGCCCTGTCGGGCGTCGCGAAGGACCTCACCAAGATGAGCTCGAAGAGTGCCGTGAAGGCAGTGGCAGGAACAGGCGATGGCGCCCTGTTCCGCATGGTTGCGGTGCTGACCGGTTCGAAGAACGCGCTGAAGGGCGTGGGCTTCTTCCTGGGTGCTGCCCTGCTCGGATGGCTCGGCTACGACGGCGCCCTGTTCACCATGGCCGGTGCGCTCACGGTGACCGTGGTGGCGGTGGTCGTGCTGCTCGACGAAGACATCGGACGCTCGTCCACGAAGGCGCCACTCCGGTCGATCCTGTCGAAGTCGACGGCCGTGAATCGGTTGTCGGCTGCGCGGTTCTTCCTGTTCGGCTCGCGCGACATCTGGTTCGTCGTGGCCCTCCCGGTGTTCCTGAGCGACCAGCTCGGATGGTCACACGAGGGCGTCGGCGGCTTCCTCGCTGTGTGGGTGATCGGCTACGGGATCGTCCAGTCGTTCGCGCCGCGAGTCCTGCGTCGGGGCGGCGGCCCGCTCGACGAGGTGCGCGCAGCTCGCGTCTGGGCCCTCGCGCTCGCCGCCGTCTCCGGGGCGCTCGCCATCGTGGTCGCCCTGGTCGGCCCTGAGATCGCGATCGATGTCGCCGTGGTCGGCGGGCTGGTCGTGTTCGGGGTGGTGTTCGCGATCAACTCGTCGTTGCACTCGTACCTGATCCTCGCGTACAGCGATGACGACGAGGTGGCGATGGACGTCGGCTTCTACTACTCGGCCAACGCAGCGGGACGGTTGGTCGGCACGCTGCTGTCGGGTGTGATGTACCTGTGGGGCGGCCTCCCAGGCGCCCTGTGGGGCTCGGCCGCCTTCGTCGCACTCACCTGGCTGCTCACGTTGCGACTGCCGCCCGTCGCGCACGGGCTGGTCGAGGCGTCGTCGGCGGCAACGGCGTCGGCGGCAACGGGGTCGGTAGTCTGAATCGATGGTCGTCGATACAGCCCCACCGCCCGCGAAGCTGCCGACGCTCGACCGCTTGCTCCCGGTGTGGATCGGTGCGGCGATGGTGCTCGGTCTCGGCCTCGGCCAGGTGTTCGACGACCTCGACGAACAACTCGGGCGGGTGACGATCGACTCGGTGTCGCTGCCGATCGCGATCGGCCTGTTCGCCATGATGTACCCGGTGCTCGCCAAGGTGAAGTACCGCTCGATCGGCACTGCGGTGGGCGACCGACGCTCCTTGGCACTGTCGCTCGCACTCAACTGGCTGATCGGTCCCGCGCTGATGTTCGCACTCGCGTGGCTGATGCTGCCCGACCTTCCCGAGTACCGCACCGGGTTGATCATCGTCGGTCTCGCCCGCTGCATTGCGATGGTGCTCATCTGGAACGACCTCGCCTGTGGCGATCGCGAGTTGGCCGCCGTACTGGTCGCAGTGAACTCGCTGTTCCAGATCGTGGCGTACTCGGTGCTCGGCTACTTCTACCTCGAACTGCTGCCCGGTTGGCTCGGTCTCGACAGCGACGCCATCGACATCACGATATGGCAGATCGCCAAGTCGGTGCTGATCTTCCTCGGCGTTCCCCTGCTCGCCGGGTTCCTCACCCGCATCGTCGGCGAGCGGGCCAAGGGAACCGAGTGGTACGAGGAGCGCTTCCTGCCGAAGATCGGACCCCTTGCCCTCTACGGACTGCTGTTCACCATCGTGATCCTGTTCGCGCTGCAGGGCGACCGGATCACGAACCGACCGTTCGACGTCGCCCGGATCGCCCTGCCACTGCTCGTGTACTTCGCAGTGATGTGGTTCGGCTCGTTCTGGATCGGCCTGAAGATGCAGCTGCCCTACGAACGCAACGCCTCGATCGCCTTCACCGCGGCCGGCAACAACTTCGAACTGGCGATCGCGGTCGCGATCGGTGTGTTCGGGGTGTCGTCCGGCCAGGCGCTCGCCGGTGTGGTCGGCCCACTGGTCGAGGTGCCGGTGCTCGTTGGCCTGGTGTACGTGGCGCTGCGAGCGCGGCGCCGGTTCTACCCAGATGGCAGCGCTTGACCGGCGATCAGCAACCGGACCCGGGCAGCTCGGTGCGTCAGCAGCAGGCGCTCGGTGCCACGCCGATCGAGACCGACTCGGGCGCGGCGACTGCGACGTCGCCGGGGGCGCAGCCCGACGACTCGGGCGGCAGCATCACCGAGGCATCGGCGAGCACCGTGTAGATCTCCCACGGGATCTCGGGCCCGGTGACCCATACCTTGTCCAGTACGGCGAAGCAGCAGGTGGTCGCCTCCTGCACATCGCATGCAGCGCCCTCGGCCTGCATCCGCGCGGCCGCTGCGGCGACCTCGTCGGTGCTCTCCACCTCGACACCCACATGATTGAGTGTGCCCGGTTCGCCGGCACCAGCGATGAGCACCAACTTCAACGGGGGCTCGGCGATCGCAAAGTTCGCATAGTTCTCGCGCACCTTGGCGGGCGGGGTGCCGAACAGCTTGGTGTAGAACTCGATCGATGCGTCGAGGTCGCCTACGTTGAGGGCCAGTTGCACTCGTGACATGTCGCTGTCTCCTTCGTTGGTGTCGTGACGGATTCGGCACCGTTCACCGACATGCATCGACGTTCGTCGATGTGGAGACGATGGTCGCGAACTTATCGATGCTTGTCAATGTGTTTCCTTCGACGATCTTCGATACGGTATCGGTCATGGCTGCTCGAACGAAGACGGTGACCGATCCGATCGCACGCTGCACCCCGATGCGCATCGACGCGCTCGACGAAGCAGAGGCCGAATTGCTCGCCAAGTCGTTCGTTGCGCTCTCCGACCCGATCCGCCTGCGGCTCCTGTCGTTCATCACCTCCGTCGACGGCGAGGTGTGCGCGTGCGACCTCGTGGAACCGTCGGGCCGTTCACAGCCGACGGTGAGTCACCACATGAAGATCCTCGTCGACGCAGGCCTCGTCACGCGCGCCAAGCGCGGCCTGTGGGTCTGGTACCGGGCTGCGCCCGACCGCCTCGACGCGCTGCGCGCCGTCCTCGGCTGACACCCGCTTCGGGTCCACCGGACACCGGTCGTACGACAAATGCCGGCCGTCGCCCGGCAGTGCACACGGGCGACGGCTCGACCGCTGGCTCAGGCGTCTTCCTGCTCGACGGTCCCGCGCCACGCTCCGGTCTCGTCGCCACGGCCCTCGATGAACTCCTTGAAGCTCTTCATGTCACCCTTCACCCGCCGCGATACGAAGCCGAGCTTGTCGCCGATCTGCTCGACGAAGCCCTCGGGTTCGATGTCCATGTCCAGAAGCACGCGGCAGCTCGTGTCGCTCAGCCGGTGGAAGGTGACGACGCCGGCGTGGCCGGTCTCGCCTGCGACGGTCGTCCATGCGATGCGCATATCCGGCTCCTGCTGGACGATCTCGGTCGTGAACTCACGAGTCGCGCCACCGACTTCGACCTTCCACCGGTTGGTGGTGTCGGTGATCTGATCGATGGAGACGACCCCTTCCATGAACTGTGGGAAGGTCTCGAA
>Ga0105048_10018141_pt1 | contig 10832 bp, 7 predicted proteins | sample MAT05_FD_78382 | JGI IMG/M metagenome (GOLD analysis project Ga0105048, IMG submission 78382) | Freshwater microbial communities from Lake Fryxell liftoff mats and glacier meltwater in Antarctica - MAT-05 | ecosystem: Environmental > Aquatic > Freshwater > Ice > Liftoff microbial mat | place...
CATCCACGAGTTGATGGCCATGTCGGAGGGCATCCGGCCGTTGGTGATGAATCGCGCTCCGGCGACCACCATCAGTGCGATGGCGCGTCAGGACGGCATGCGCACCCTCCGGGAGGATGGCTGGCGCAAGGTCCGCATGGGGATCACCACCCTGGAAGAGGTCCTGCGGGTCACCCAGACCGAGGAGCACGTCCGGGGACTTATCGGTGACGAGAAGGCGGGTGTCCGATGAGCCAACGCTCTCCGCGGGAAAATTCCTGTCACATCCTGCTGGATCGGGAGGGCGCCGGGCGGGTGCTCGTCTTCCAGAGGACCCGGGAGGGAGTGCAGGCCGCCGGTGATGTTGCCATCGCCAGTGGCACCGCGGTTCCGGGCAAACTCGGGGGACGCGACTGGCAGTTGCTGTTCCGGCCCCGCGTGGATGTGGCCTGGATGTCGGCCGATGACGTCTGCCTCCGTTTGGTGGATCTCCCGGGCGGAGATCCCGCAGAACTGGGGTCGATGGTCGAGATGCAGTTGGAAAAGATCTCGCCGCTGCCGCCCAGCCAGGTGGTCGCGGGCTACGAGGTCATGGGAGAAGCCTCCGAGGGCGGCGTGGCCGTTCTGGTCGTCATCGCCCCGCGCAATGCAATCGAAGCCCGGTTGGATGCCCTGCGTGGGCGCGGATTCATCGCAGACCGCCTGGACGTCGCCTTGGCCCGCGAACTGATTTCCCAAGCCAAGGAGGACGGCCTGTGGGTGGTCACCGATCCCGGTGCAACGCCCGGTCTGGTGACCGCGGCGTGGCGGACGGGTGGACGCTGGCGCCAGATCGATGTCCTGCGACTGCCTGCCGGAGCGGGTGCGGGCGAGGTGCTGACGGCAGCCCTGACCCGCGTTGCCTGGGCCGCCGAGTTGGATGGCTGGCTTGCTGGAACAATCCCAAGCGTGCGGTTGGTGTCCGACGCGGCGACCGCAGAAAATCTGTCTCCAGCGCTGACCAACTGGAGCGGCCAGCCGGTGGAACACCGGGCTTTGCGCGACGTCACGGTGACGGCGGCAGACACCGCGCGCGGGGCATTGTCAGGGCGCGGGCTGACCTTGGTCCCTCCGGAATCGGCGGTGAGGAATCGCCAGGCATTTGTCGATCGCTTGTGGATCCGGGGACTGGGGACCATCGGGGTGACGTATCTGGTCGGGGTCCTCTTCTATCTTGCGTGGCTGAACTTCCAGAAGGGGACCCTGGAGGATGAAAAGGTGAACCTGAAGGGCCTCGCCCAGCACTACACCAATGCGCTGCGGTTGAAGGATCAGGTGATGATCCTCGAAGAGCAGGTCAACCTGCGGTTTGCTGCGCTCGATTGCTGGCAGGCGGCGGTCGAAAAGCTGCCGACCTCCATGACCCTGAGTTCCCTGAATTTCATTCGCGGACGGACCCTGCGGCTGGATGGGACCGTGGATCCCACCGCCCGTGAGGAGGTCACACGCTACAACTCGGATCTGGCAGCGGTGGAAGTCCGCGATCAGAAGCTGTTCGGAGCGGTCAAGCCTGCCCAGGTGACGGTCCGCGGAACCGTGGCGACCTGGAGTTTCGAGGCGGAACTCAATCGGCTGGATGCGAAGGGGGACAAATGACGGCCTGGTTCGATCGCCTCAACCTTCAACCGCAGGAACGCCGCATGGTGCTCGCCGCGCTGGTGGTGGCCGCCCTGTTGATCAACTACTGGTTCGTCTGGCCGTACTTCAAGGAATACGGCGAGATCGCCAAGTCCCTCGACGAAACCGCGCGCATCCGAAGCCGCTATGCGGCGGAGACCAGCAAGACCAATGGATACGCCCGGAGGCTGACGGATCTCCAGTCCCGAGGCGGGCAGGTCGCCGGCGAGGATGCGGCCAATCAGTTGCAGCAGACCGTCAACAAGGCTGCCGCCACCACCGGGATCCAGATCAACAGCATGATCCCTTCCACGGTCGCCGCCCGAAGTGCCACCGGGCAGACCAATCAGTTCTTCGATGATATCCAGGTGACGGTGTCCTTGGTGTCGGGCGAATCGGAACTGGTCAATTTCCTCTACGAACTGGGTTCCGGTGAATCGATGGTGCGCGTCCGCGATGTCTCCAACCTTCGACTCGATCCGTCCCAGACCAAGCTGCAAGCGACGCTGACCCTGGTGGCCAGCGTCCAGAAAAAGGCTGCACCCGTTCCTTCGAGGATGGCTTCCGCCTCAAAACCCGCCACCCCCGGGGGGCGCTCGGTCACTCCCAATCGTCCCCCGAAGTAAAGGAATCTCGTGAAAGCGATCAAACTCGCCACCTGGATGGCAGCGGTTCTGGCCGCCGCTGACGGCGCCTCGGCACAAACGACCGTGATCCCACCGCCGCCCGCCACGGGTGCGGCGGCGGCCGCCCTGGCCGGTTCTGCGGCTCCGTCCAATTCCGCGGTTCCCGCCGTGCCGGTCCCTGCGGCGACGACCAACCGGGTTGCCATCCCTTCACAGTTCCGGCGTGCCACCAACTCCCCAGCAGCGACCCCCTCCTCGGCAGTCGCTCGTCCGACGGTCAGGCCGGCACCGGGTGCGCCCACTTTCCGTCCCGGAGCCGGCGTTCCCGGAGCGAACGCCGCCGCCCGTCCCGGTGCGGCCAACCCGGGGGGCGGGCCGATCAGCAACGCCGACCAGGATGCCAACGACGCCGCCGTCGAGGCGGCCCGGGAAGCCCGTGACAAGGGCGACCTGGCTGCCTTGGTCGAGACGGTCAAGTTCAAGAACATGGCGCTCGAGCAGGTGCTGGACGCCTTCTACTCGCCCTTGACCGGACGAACGGTCCTTCGGGGACAAGGTCTCAACCTGACCACCCAGATCACCTATTTCCCCATCAAACCGCTGTCGGTGGAGGAAACCATCCAGGCCCTCGACACGGTTCTGGCGCTCAACCTGGTCACGACGGTGCCGACCGGCGACAACTTCGTCCTGGTGGTGCCTTCCCAGCAGGCATTGCAGATGGGTGCGAAGTTCAGCGGGAGCGCGGCAACCAACTATGCCGAGGCGAGCCAGTTCGTCACCCACATGGTCCAGGTCAAGCACATCGATGCGAAGGAGGCCTCGGAACTGGTCAAGGTCTTCGCTTCCGCTCAGGGAGCCAACGGCATCGTGGCCCTGGAGAGCACCAAGACGCTCATCCTCCGCGACTTCGCCATCAACGTGAAGCGGATGCTCGAGGTGATCGAGAAGGTGGACGTCGAGGTCGAAGATGAGTTCATCCTCGAGGTCATTCCCATCCGCTACGGCAAGGTCGAGGATATCAATCAGACCTTGCAAAGTGTGATCACCGGCTCCGGGGGCGGTGGATCGTCGACCGGTGCCAACGGAGGCCTGAATCAGGGCGGTTTCAATCAGGGCGGTTTCAACCAGGGCGGGATGGGAGGCAGAAATCGCGGCAGCAGCGGCAATCGGTCCGGTTTCAATCAGGGCGGCTTAGGAGGCTCCGGATTCAACAATCGCAGCGGAGGCGGTTTCTTCCAGAACCAGGTGGCCGCACCGGTCCGTGTGGGCTCGTCGGCCTCCGGTGGACAGACTTTTCAGGGACGCCTCAACAATGCCGGCCGCGGCGGGGCAGGAGGGGGTGGACTCGGTACTCTGGGTGAGCTGATGCAGAATGCCAACATCACCGCCGACCAACGCTCCAACTCCCTGATCGTTTACGCCCGCAAGAAAGACATCGCCAAGATCAAGGAAGTGGTCAGCAAGGTGGATACGTTGCTCGCCCAGGTGCTGATCGAGGCCATCATCATGGAGGTGTCGATCAATGACACCCTGAACTACGGCGTCACCGCCGGCCAGAGGCCGAAGCAATTCGGATCCGATCCCACCGTCGTGGGGGGCGGAGTGATGAACAATGGCGGTAACAACATCGGAACCGGTCAGGCGTTCCTCGGAGGTCTTGCCTCGTCGGCTTCGAATTTCCCCGCCTCGGCTGGACTCTCCTATTTCATGCAGTTGGGCAAGAACTGGGACATCGCGGCCAATGCCTTGGCAACCGATTCGCGGATCAACGTGGTGCAGCGGCCCCGAGTCCTGACCTCGCATGCGACCCCGGGAAGTTTCCAGGTGGGCTCGGAGGTTCCATTCATTACGGGTACCTTCAGCGGTGCCGGTTTCGGCAACTCCACCCAGATCCAACGGCAGTTCGTCGGCGTGGCTCTCGATGTCATCCCCTTCATCACTCCCGACCTCCTCGTGGTCATGGAGATCAACCAGACCATCGACCAGCTCGGGCCTTCCGTGAAGGTGGACAATAACGAAATCCCTTCGACCCAGACCCGCTCGGCCTCCTCGACGGTTACGGTTCGGAACAAGGAAGCCATCCTCCTGGGCGGGTACATCACCTCCAATACCTCCCGATCCAAGTCCGGCGTTCCGTTGCTCTCCAGTATCCCCATCCTCGGCAATCTCTTCTCGTCCCGTTCCCGAAACGGATCCCGGACCGAGTTGATGGTGATGATGCGTCCGACGGTGCTTCCGACTCCGACCGAGGCGGCCGCCATGGCGGACGAGGAACGCGCCCGGCTGCCAGGGGTCCGCGTCGCCGAGCAGGAGTTTGAGGAGAATGAGCGCGCGGAAAACCGCAAGGCGGACAAGCGCAACGAGAACGCCCGGAAGAAGTCGAAGAACAAGTGATCGTCCAAAGTTCCTTTTGAACGCCGAACCCGTCTGCTGTCTACTTCCCCAAGCCAGTTTGCATATCGTAGAACGCTCGCCGTCAGTGGACGGGACGGGGGGACCGGGACGTTTGTCCCGGGCCCGTTTTCTGCGTGGAATAGCCATAATTTCGATCCGACATGATAACCGTTGAGAATCTCGTGAAGGAGTTTGGCACCAAGCGTGCCGTGAATGGGGTCTCATTTGAGGTCAAGCCCGGAGAGGTGCTTGGATTCCTCGGGCCGAATGGTGCGGGCAAGTCCACCACCATGCGCATTCTCACCGGGTTCATGCCCCCGACTTCCGGCCGCGTCACCGTGGGCGGCCATGACATCGCGGAGAACCCGCTCGCCGCCAAGCGCCTGATGGGGTACCTGCCCGAAAGTGCTCCCAGCTATTCGGACATGACCGTTCATGGCTTCCTCAGTTGGGCGGCCGAGATGCGTGGGCTCTCCGGGGCGGCGCGCAGCGATGCGATTCGCCGCGTCACCGGCCTCTGCTTCCTCGAAAACGTGTTGCATCAGTCGGTGGACACGTTGTCCAAGGGATACCGCCATCGCACCTGCCTGGCGCAGGCCTTGATCCACGATCCTGAGATCCTGATCCTGGACGAACCGACCGACGGTCTGGATCCCAACCAGAAGTTTGAGGTCCGGCAATTGATCCGGCGCATGGGCGAAAAGAAGATCATCATCTTCAGCACCCACATCCTGGAGGAGGTCGAGGCGTGTTGTTCCCGGGCCATCATCATCGACCGGGGGCAGATTGTGGCCAACGGAACCCCGGCCCAGCTCAAGGCCAAGTCCGAGTTCGCCGGGAGCGTCACCCTCCGGGTCCACGGAGTGGGAGCCGAGGCGGTCCGAACGAAGCTGGGACAGTTGGCCGTCGCCGGAAAGGTGACGGCCCAGGCGGAGGGCAGCAGTGTCACCGCCCGGGTGTTGCCGCGGGAGCGCGGTCAACGAACCGAACTCGCCAGCGCCGTGGCTGATTTTGTCGTGAAGGAAGGCTGGCGTTTCGACGATCTGCACACCGAGGAAGGAAGGCTCGACGATGTCTTCCGGGCCATCACCCAGCCCGACACCGCCAAGGCCGCCGCCTGAACTGACCCGAAATCTTCAACCGGCTGGAGACGTTCCCCCACGGACTGCCTCCTGCCAAAACCCAATTTTCTGACCGTTATGAACGAAGGATTCCGTAATGTCTGGACCATCTCGAAACGGGAGTTGGGCGGGTACTTCAACTCGCCCGTCGCCTATGTGTTCATCGTGATCTTCCTGTTGCTGACAGGGTTTTTCACTTTCAGCCTGGGCTTCTTCCACGAGCGCGGCCAGGCCTCGCTGGCAGAGCCGTTCTTCAGTTGGCATCCGTGGCTGTACCTGTTCCTGGTGCCATCGGTTGGGATGCGCCTCTGGGCGGAGGAGCGGCGCAGCGGAACCCTGGAGCTCCTGTTGACCATGCCGATCTCGCCCTGGCAGGCGATTGTTGGAAAGTTCCTGGCCAGTTGGTTGTTCCTGGCGATCGCCCTGGGCCTGACGTTTCCGGTGGTGATCACCACGGCCTACCTCGGAGACCCGGACAACGGCGCGGTGATCTCCGGCTACGTCGGCAGCCTCTTGCTGGCCGGCGCGTACCTGGGTGTGACCGAGCTCATGTCGGCCATCACCCGGAACCAGATCATCGCCTTCATCATCTCGGTCGTGGTCTGTTTCCTCCTGCTGCTCTGCGGTTGGGAACCCGTCACCCAGTTCCTCGTCAATCATGTGCCGGAGACCTTCGTGAGCCTCGTGAAGGGGATGTCCACCTGGCACCACTTCGGGGCCTTCCAGAAGGGCGTCATCGACCTGCGCGACGTCATCTACTTCGGATCCGTCATCGGATTTTCCCTCTTCGCCACCAGCGTGGTGCTTCGCGGTATTCGCGGAGCCTGATCCTCAACCCTTCCTGACAAGACCATGAAACCTTCCAAGTTCCAGGCTTTGCTGTTCTCCGCCATCGGTGTGGTGGTGGGGTTCATCGTGGTGGTTCTCTTCAACTTTGTGGTCGGGCGGATCCCCGTCCGGTTGGACCTCACGGAAAACAAGCTGCATTCGCTGTCCGACGGCACCCGGGAGATCCTCGGCCGCGTCGCCAAGAGCGACACGCCCGTGATCATCCATTTCTATGCCTCCCAGAAGGGCAATCGGCTCCCTCCCATCGAGGAGGTTTATGCCCGTCAGGTGGAGGACCTGTTGTCGGAGTTTGCCTCGGTCTCCAAGGGCATGCTTCGGGTAAAGAAGTTTGATCCGCAGCCGGACTCCGAAGAGGAGGATGCCGCCAAGATTGACGGGGTGGAGCCGCAGGCCAATCCGCAGACCGGCGAACCCTTCTACCTGGGGCTGGCGGTCACGCTGGATCCGCAGAAGGTGGCCGTTCCCGCGCTCTCGGTGCAGCGCGACCGTCTTCTGGAGTATGATCTGGCACGCGCCGTGTCCCAGGTGTTGCAGACCACCAAACCAGTGGTGGGGGTGATGACGCCGCTGCCGGTCTTCGGGACGCCGAGCAACCCGATGATGATGCGGATGGGTCAACAGGGAGGAACCGATCCCTGGGTGTTCATCAACGAACTCAAGCGGGACTTTGATGTCCAGCAAGTGGGCATGGAGGTCGAAGCCATCGATCCGAAGATCAATGTCCTGGTGGTGCTGCATCCCAAGGACATTTCCGAGAAGGCCCAGTTTGCGCTCGATCAATTCGTGCTTCGGGGTGGCCGTCTGGTGGCCCTGCTCGATGCCTTGAGCCTCGCCGACAATCGCAACCCGAATCCCATGGGATTCAACATGGGCGGCGGTTCATCCCTGCCCAGGTTGTTGAAGTCCTGGGGAATTGAATTCGATACGGCCAAAGTGGTGGCCGATGCCCAATTCTCACGGGAACTGGCCACCGCTCAGGGACGGCCCCCGCAACCGGCCCCGGCCTTCCTCTTCCTGACCAAGGACGCCGTTTCCCAGTCGGATGCGGTGTTCGGTCAATCGGACAATCTCCTGCTCCCCTTCGCCGGAGCGTTTACCGGTAAGCCGGCCGAGGGTTTGAAGCAGGAAGTTCTGCTGCACAGCAGCAAGGACTCTCAGTTGGTCGATGGCATCACCGCGCAGCTCAATGGACGGAAGGTGATGGACGATTTCAGCCCCAGCGGCGTGGAATACGCGCTCGCCCTCCGGTTGTCGGGCAAGTTCAAGACGGCATTCCCCGATGGAAAGCCGGCCGAAGCCAAGCCTCCTGGGGATCCCAAGGACGAAAAACCGGAGGAACCCAAAGCGGACTTCCTCAAGGAAGCCAAGTCTGAGGGAGTGGTCTATCTCTTCGGGGATTCCGACTTCGTCTTTGATTCCTTTTGCGTCCAGATCGACCGGATGTTCCGGGTGGCGATGCCGTTCAACGGAAACCTGGCGCTGGGCCAGAATCTGGTGGAGCAACTCGCCGGCGACTCCAGCCTGATCGGGGCCCGGAGCCGGGCTTCGATCCGCCGTCCCTTCACGGTGATCCAGCAGAAGCAGGCGGAGGCCAGCAAGCGGTTCCAGGCCGAGATTGCCCGCTTCCAGCGTGAGGTGGACGATGCCAGTGCCAAGATCTCGGAGATCCAGAGCAAGAAGGAGGGGAACCAGAAGTTCATCCTCTCGCCCGAGGCCAGGGTGGAATACGAGAACCTCAAGAAAAAGCAGGTGGACGCCAATGGTCACCTTCGCAAGGTCCGCAAGGAACTCCGCCAGGAGGTCGAGTCCATGGAATTCAAGAGTAAGGTCATCAACATCGTCGGCATGCCGATCGTGGTCGCCTGCACCGGGGTGGGCTTGGCGCTCGCCCGTCGTCGCCGCACTGCCGCCCGCTAAAACTTCAAAACACCCGCATCCATGAAGGGCAAACAACTGCTGATCCTGATCGTCGCCCTCCTCGTTCTCGGGGGAGCCGGCCTCTATCTGCGCCGCCAGGACGCCGCCAAGCTGACCGGTTCCAAGGTCGGCATGGGGGAGAAGATCCTGGGTAAGCTTGACATCAACGACGTCGCTGGCTTCCGGGTTCGTGCCGGATCCAACCAACTCAACGTCGCTCGCGAGGGCGAAATCTGGGTCGTCAAGGAACGGGGCGGCTACCCGGCCAGCTTCGCCACCCTGTCCGAGTTCCTTCGGAAGCTGGACGATCTCAAGGTGACCCGTCCCCTCGAACTGGGACCCTCCCGGTTGGCGGCCCTCGACCTGATCGAGCCCGACAAGGGGAACGGGATCCAGTTGGAGTTGCTCGGCGCCGATGGAAAGACCCTGAAGTCGATCCTGCTGGGGAAAACCCACAGCCGCGGTGGAGAAGATCCTTCGCCCATGGGCGGGGGTGGAGGGATGGCGAATGGCCGTTACGTCATGTTGTCCGGGGATCTCAAGAGCGTGGCGCTGGTGTCCGATCCGCTCAACAACGTCGAGACCCGCCCGGAAGAGTGGCTGGAGAAAGAGTTCTTCAAGGTGGAGCTTCCCCGGAAAATCGAGATGGTCCGATCGGAAGCGACCAACAGTTTCACGCTTTCCAGGACCAATGAATTCGGCGACTGGCAACTCTCAGACGCCACGCCAGAGGAGAAACCCGATCCCGCCAAGACCGGCCTGTTCGGCAGTGCGCTCAGTGCGCCCACCTTCACCGATGTGCTGGTGAATCCGGATCTGGTGGCCCTCGGCCTGGACAAGCCGTCGATGGCGAAGATCACGACCACGACCGGGTTCACCTATGAGTTCAAGCTGGGCAAGCCGCAGGCGAATGAGGATTACCCGCTCCAATTGACCGTGAGTGCGGAATTGAAGCGCGAACGCACGCCCGGTGCCGACGAGAAGCCCGAGGACAAGGAGAAGCTCGACAAGGAGTTCAAGGAGAAGTTGGCCAAGCTCGAGCAGAAGCTGAAATCCGAGCAGGCCTACTCCAAATGGACCTATCTGGTCAGCAAATGGAGCATTGAACCCATCTTGAAGAACCGGGGCGACCTGTTCGCCGACAAGAAGGCAGAGGGTGCCCCGGCCGGTGGGCTTCCCCCGGGGCTCAACATTCCCGGCCTCAATCTGCCGGGAGCCGGCGGGTTCCCGCCCCAGTAGGGCAGGTGCTCTCCGATCAGGACGCCAACAGCGCGTTGGCGTCGATTCCCCGGAGTTCGAACAGCCGTCGGATGGTGTCTTCGATCAGGTTGTTCGGGCAGGAGGCACCGGCGGTGATGCCGACCGTCACCGGCCGGTCCTGAGGGAGCCAATCCTTGGTTTCAATCTCCTCGGCGATGTGCTGGTTCCAGTGCTCGATCCGGGTGGCAGAATCCATCTTGGCGGCGTTCTTGATGAAAAAGGTGGGGAGCACCTTTTCGCCCATCTCGGCCAGATGCGAGGTGTTGGAGGAGTTGTATCCCCCGACGACGATCAGCAGGTCCATCGGGGTCTTGAGGAGCTTCTGGAGGGCGTCCTGACGGTCCTGGGTCGCGCCGCAGATGGTGTCGAATACGCGGAAGTGCTGTTCGACCGAGTTGTTGCCGTAGCGACGTTCCATGGCGGCCCGGATCCGGCGCTGCACCTCCTCGGTTTCGCCGCGGAGCATGGTAGTCTGGTTGGCAACGCCCACTGAGACCAGATGGAGATCGGGATCGAATCCCGGCGAGTAGGCTCCCTTGAAACGTTCGAGGAAGGCCGTTCGGTCTCCGCCGTGTTCGATGTAGTGACACACTTCATCCGTTTCCGAGAGGTCGAACACCACCAGGTAGTGTCCCGTTCCGTAAGCCGTCGCCTGCGACGTGGTCGCCTTGGTCTCTTCATGCCGCGCCTTCCCGTGGATGATGCTGGTCACTCCATCCTTGCTGTAACTGCGGACCCGCTTCCAGACGCTCATGACGTCTCCGCAGGTCGTGTCCACCGTCTGGCATCCCTGCTCCTCGATCCGGCGTCGCGTCGCCACCTCGGTACCGAATGCCGGGATCAGGACCACGTCATCCGGGCCGAGCGCGAGGCGGGAGAGTTCGGCGTCGTCCGGCTTGGGGGAAATCGAAACGATCCCAAGGTTGCGGATCTGATCGTTGACCTCGGGGTTGTGAATGATTTCGCCGAGAAGAAAGATGCGGGCAGGGGCCGGAAAGCAGCGTCGCGCCGCGTAGGCGAGATCGATCGC